>Ga0209373_10000573_pt1 | contig 57053 bp, 50 predicted proteins | sample Higcelweek5metaG_FD_187173 | JGI IMG/M metagenome (GOLD analysis project Ga0209373, IMG submission 187173) | Freshwater pond sediment microbial communities from the University of Edinburgh, under environmental carbon perturbations - High... | ecosystem: Environmental > Aquatic > Freshwater >... | reverse complement strand
TCCGCAACCACCCGGAAGGCGGAAACCGACAAGCTCACCGCAGAACTTCTCGACCAGAAGAGCAACAACGTAAAGCTGATCGCCGCCCTCGACTCGCAGAAAGCGGAGAACGCGAAGCTCACGGCGTCCGGAAATTCTCAGAAAGAGGAAGTTGCAAAGCTCACGGAAGCCCTCACCAACCAGAAGAGCAACAACGCAAAGCTGATCGTCGCACTTGATTCACAGAAGACGGAAAACGCAAAACTGGCCGCTGACCTCGATTCCCGGAAAAGCGATCAGGCTAAACTGACCTCCTCCATCGCCTCGCAGAAAGAGGAAATCGCAAAACTCAACGCCGTTCTTGCCGAACAGAAAGAAAGCGGCGTGAAAACCGTTGCCGACGCCAACTCGCTGAAAACGGACAATGTCAAACTGGCCGCCGAAATCACCTCCCTGAAAGACCGGAATACAAAGCTGACAGCCGATCTGGCCGCCCGTTCGGAAGAAAATACGAAACTGTCCGGTTCCCTCGACTCCATGAAAGAGGAAAACACGAAACTGGCCGCGAAACTGAAAGCCGCGCCCGCCTTCCCGACCGGGGAACTGGCACAGCTGAAATCGAAACTGACCGTCGCGGAAAAAACATCCGCGGAACTTTCCCAGGTCAGCAACACCATGAAGGCGGAAGTCGAACGTCTGAAAAAACAGCTGGTCGAGATCTCCCACAAGGACGCCTCTCCGGATGCGAAACTGGCGACGCTGTCCGGCGAAGTCAAAACATTGAACGCAAAACTTGCGGCCTCGGAAAAACAGGCGCAGACCCTTACCTCGGAAAAGACCCGGCTGGAAGCGGAAATCGTCCGGCTGAATGCCGTTCAGGTAACAGTCACGGATGTGATGCCCGCTTCCGCGGAAAAGGAACTGGCGACCCTGAAACAGGATGCCGCCCGGATTCCTTCGCTGCGCAAAAATCTTGAAAGTGCGAACAGCGAACTGGCGACGACCCGCGAGCGTCTGACCTCCTCCGAAAAAGAACTGGCGGCATTCAAATCCCGTCTGGAAACTTCCGAAAAGGACCTGACGGCGGCAAAAACGACTCTGTCCGCCAATGAAAAGGAACTCGCCGTCGCAAAGACCACCTTGTCCGCCAAAGAACAGGAGCTCGTCGCTGCAAAAGCAATTATCGGAACACGCGAACAGGAACTTGCAACCACGAAGGCGACTCTGACCGACCGGGAAAAAGAGCTGACCACAGCTAAAGCGGCTCTGACCGAAAGGGAAAAACTCCTGAGCTCGACATCGCCGAAGCTGAATGAGACCGTCAGGGAACTGACGGCGGTCAAGGCCGTCCTCAACACCCGCGAACAGGAGCTCGCAGCAGCAAAAACCTCACTGGCCGCCAGTGAAAAGGAACTGACCGCCGCAAAGGCTTCGCTCGGCACGCGTGAACAGGAACTCGCCGCAGCAAAAACCTCACTGGCCGCCAACGAAAAGGAACTCGCCACCGCGAAGGTTTCGCTCGGCGCCCGCGAACAGGAACTGAGTGCCGCAAAAACGGCCCTGACTTCCGGCGGAAAAGAAACGGATGCCCTGAAAACACGTCTGACCGCCGCCGCGAAGGAACTGGCCGCCGTCAAGGAAACTCTGACCGCAAAGGAAAAACTGCTGGCCGCGACTGCGCCGAAACTGGCAGAAACCTCCAAAGAACTGACCGAGTCGAAAGCCTCTCTCGCGACCCGGGAAAAAGAACTGGCCGAGTCGAAGCAGAGCCTCACGATTCGCGGGCAGGAAACCGATACGCTGAAAACACGTCTGTCCTCCATCGAAAAGGAGCTGTCCGAATCGAAGAATACAATCGCCGCGGTCAACACGGAACTGGCTTCCTTGAAGACGAAGCTGACCGCGTCTGAAACGGAACTGACCGGAACCAGAAAGTCCGCCTCCGCCGTTGGCGTTGAGCTGGCCGCCGCCAAAGCACAGCTGGATGCCGCCAAAAAACAGCTTGCGGAACGGATCAAGGCGCTTCAGGACGCCAACACGGAACTTGCCGCCGCAAAGGATGGAACACAGGAAGTCGCCGCCGAAAAAACACGTCTTGAAAAAGAGATTGAAAAGATGAAGTCGACCCTGCCGACCGAGAAAGAATACGCGTCCATGAAAGCGGCTCAGACGAAAGCGGAACAGGAGATCAAACGTCTCGGATACCAGAAGAATGCGCTGGAATCCAACATTGCCAATCTCCAGGCGAAAATCGGCTCCACGCAGGCGCTTCTGGAAACCGCGAAAAAGACTCTAGCCTCCCGGGAAGAGGATGTCGCCCGGCTCAAGGAATCCCTCACCGACTACAAGACGACTCAGGATAAGCTGGCGAAGACGGAAACCGCCCTCACCGAAGCCAAAGACGAAACCAGAATGGTCATGAAGAACTCCGCGGAAGCCGAAGCCGCACTGAAACAGGAAATCAAAAAGAACGTGGAACTCCTGATCCAGCAGCGCGAGGAAAACACGAAATACAAATACACCGTCCAGGAGCTTACGGAACTCCGCGCAAAACAGGAAACGGAAATCGCAAGCCTGAAGAAACAGCTGGCCAAGGCCCTTTCCGAAGAGGAAAAAATCCTGCTGAAAAAGCGGATCGCCGATCTCGCGGCCGACATGAAGAAAATGGCCGACGCGTCTGAAGACGAGCTGGTCAAGGAACTGGCGAACAAGAACTTTGCCCTGAATGACATCCTTTCGGAACAGCTGAGCTATAAGGAAGAGATCAAGAAACTCAACCGCTCCATCGAAGCCTACCGGATTCAGGCGGTCCGCCAGAAGGAAATCGCGGACAAGGCCGAGGATGCCGCCAAAGTGGCCTCCTATGACGCCCGCCGCTCGAGAGCCGAACTCAAAATGCTTCGCGCCGACGTCGAGGACGGCATTGTCACGGCACCAGCCAGCCAGATCGCCGGGGTTCGGAAAAGATCCACTTCCAACGTGACGGTTTCCGGTTCTGAACCCGCTGCTTCTCAGGCACGGGAAAACAATATAACCAATAAACTTTTCGACAAGATGAAAACGGCTCAGGAGAAGGTTGCCAAGGCGGATGTGAAAGAGACGCCCGCTTCCGAAACCGTGAAAACAACTCAGGAGAAAACGGTTGAAACCGCCGCTGCCTCCGCCGCCGTTCCGGCCGCCGCCCCCGCTCAGCAGGACACTTCTGACAAGGAATATAAGGACGCCATGGAACAGGGCGCTGCTTCCGAAAAGAACGGAGACCTCGGCATGGCGCTCTGGCATTACTGGCGCGCGGCCGACATGGGGAACCGTCCCGAGCCGTATTTTGCCCTTGCCCGGCTCCATCTCAAGCGCAAGGAGCGGGAATCCGCTCTGAAGGCCTATGAGAAAGCCATCCTCTACGGAGGCCGGCGCAATGCGGAACTCGAAAAAGACATCAAAACAAAATAAACATAAAAGCGAAGGAAACCACATGTTTGGAAATCTGGGTGAAATGGCGGGTCTCATGAAAAAGTTTTCCGAGATCCAGAAGAATATGAAGCAGATGAAGGAAGACCTCGCCCGCACCGAGATCACCGCAAAAGATCCCGAAGGCAAAGTTGAAATCAGGATGACCGGCGATCTCAACGTCCAGCATGTCCGGATCGATCCGAAACTGGTTGCTTCCGGCAATCCGGCACTGGTCGAAGCCGTCTGCGCCGCCGCGTTTCAGGATGCCCTCGTCAAGTTCAAGGAAGTCAGTGCGAAAAAACTCAGCGACGCGACCGGCGGACTCAACATCCCCGGACTGACCTGAATTCATTCACCCGGAGAAAGCCGATCCGATGAACCATCCGTATCCAAAGGTGCTTGAAGACCTCATGGAGCTTCTGCGCTCCCTTCCGGGAGTCGGACGCCGAAGCGCCGAACGCATGGCCATGTCCTTTTTCTCCTGGGACGGTGAAAAGCTGGAAGCGCTGGCGCTTCTGCTGGCCGAACTCAAGAAACGGGTCGGGACCTGTTCCGTCTGCGGCAATCTGGCCGACACGGCGGAAGGAACCCCGCTTTGTCCGATCTGCGCCTCGCCGGTGCGTGACGCCTCCCTCCTCTGCATCGTGGAGAACACCCCGCAGATCCGGAGCATCGAAGCCAGCGGAAGTTTCCGCGGCGTGTATCACGTCCTCGGCGGACGCCTCGCCCCGCTGGAGGGCAAGGGCGTTGAATCCATCACGCTCGACGCGCTCGAAAAACGCCTCGAATCCGGCGCTTTCCGGGAGGTCATTCTGGCGCTGAGCCCGGATGTGGAAGGTCAGGCGACCTCGGTTTTTCTTGCCAACCGACTGGCCCGCTTTTCCCTCCGGATCAGCCGTCTGGCGCAGGGGCTTCCCGCCGGGTCCGACCTCAGCTACGCCGATCCCGCCACCATCGCCGCCGCCCTCAGCGGCCGCACCTCTTTCGACAGGGAGGAAAAATGAAAAAATCGACGCTCAAGATCGCCTTGCTTCAGGACAAGAATCGCGGAACCATCGAAAAGGCCGCAGACCACACGGAACAGCTGATCCGGAAAGCCGCGTCCGCCGGTGCGAAAATCATCTGCACGCAGGAGCTTTTTCTGACCGAATATTTCTGTTGGAAGCAGGACAGCGATTTCTTCGACTTGGCACATCCGATTCCGGGAAAAATCACGGACCGATTCCGTAAGCTCGCCGCCGAACTGGACGTGGTCCTTGTCCTTTCGCTCTTCGAACGCCGCGCGCCCGGACTGTATCACAACACGGCCGCCGTCATCGACGCCGACGGCACGCTTCTGGGCAAATACCGCAAGATGCACATCCCGCAGGACCCCGGGTTTGAAGAGAAATTCTACTTCACTCCGGGCGACCTCGGCTTCAAAGCTTTCCAGACGAAATTCGCCCCGATCGGCGTGCTTGTCTGCTGGGACCAGTGGTATCCGGAAGCGGCGCGCCTGACCGCGCTCGCCGGAGCCCAGATCATCTTCTGTCCAACCGCCATCGGAGGAATCGCCTCCGAGCCCGCGTCGCTGGGTTCCCTCCAGCGCGACGCCTGGCTCAACGTCCAGCGCGGACACGCCGCCGCGAACACCTGCTACCTTGCCGCGGTCAACCGCGTGGGCGTCGAACACGGCACCCGCTTCTGGGGCTCGTCCTTCGTCAGCGACTACTACGGCAACGCCATCGCGTCCGCGCCTCAGGACAAAGCGACGATCCTTTATGCGGAATGCGACTTCGCCGCCATGGAAAAGCACCGTCAGATGTGGCCCTTCTTCCGCGACCGTCGGATCGACGCCTTTTCCGGAATCACGAGGCGTTTCGATGACTGACTATTTTCCGGAAGGACAATCGCCGCGGGAACTGGGCTACTCCATGCCCGCCGAATGGTCTCCCCAGGAAAGCGTCCTCCTGGGCTGGCCCCTGAACAAGCGCACATGGCCCGGCTGCTTCTCCGAAACGGAACAGTCTTACGCCGATTTTGCCGCCGCGATCACGCATCATGAACTCCTGCGGATTCTCTGTCCGCGCAAGGAAAACCAGCGGATCGCGGAACTTCTCGTCTCGCGCGGCGCCGTCCCGGAACAGGTTGAATTCCTCGACGTGAAAACCAACGACGCCTGGTGCCGGGACCACGGCCCCGTCTTCGTGCGGAATACCTCCGGTGAACGGGCGGTCGTGGATTTTCTCTACAACGCATGGGGCGGAAAATTTCCTCCGTGGGACAAGGACAACGCCGTTCCGGAAAAGGTCGCGCGGACCCTTGACCTCCAACGATTTGCGGTTCCGCTCATCTGCGAAGGGGGCGCGCTCGAAACCAACGGATGCGGCGACCTTCTCACCACCCGTTCCGTGATCCTGAACCCGAACCGCAACAAGGGAATCACCGAAAAAACGGCCGAAAAAGTGTTGTGCGACGCCCTCGGCATGAACCGGATTCTATGGCTCGACAGCGGGCTGCCCGGCGACGACACCGACGGCCACATCGACACCCTCGCCCGGTTCTTCCGGGAGGATGCCGTGCTGGCGATTCTGGGGAAAAAATCCCATCCCGGTTATGAAACCATGAAGCACAATTTCCGGACGCTCGAAAAGATGCGCACCTCCGGCGGCGAACCGCTTCAGGTCTTGCCCCTGCCCGTTCCCGAACCGATCCGTCCGAACGGCTGGCGCGAAGAAATCCTTCCCGCCACCTATGCGAACTATCTGGTGATCAACGGGGCGGTGCTGGTTCCGACCTACCGTCAGGACAAGCCGGACCGCGAGGCCCGGAAGGTCATCGCGGATGCCTTCCCCGGGCGCGAAATCATCCCGATCGATTGTTTCAACATCATTCTGGAGGGAGGCGCCCTCCATTGTCTGAGCCAGCAGCAGCCGCTGTAAGAAACCAGGAGGCATCCATGTTCAAGATCACCTCGAAAATGTGTCTGAGCGGAGACGTGGGTATTCACGGAAACATGTTCGGGGGGCGCATGCTTTCCCTGATGGACGAATCCGCCGCGATCTATGCCAAACTTTACACAGGCGAAGAACACATCGTCAGCCGCAAGTTTTCGGGTGTGGAATTTCATTCGCCCGTGAAGCTGGGCGACATTCTGGAAGTGTATGCTGCCAATCCGAAACGCGGGAACACCAGTTTTTCCTTCGATATCATCGTAATCGTAGACTCCACCCGCCGGTTTGAAGCCGCCTGTGTTTTCGTGGCCGTGGACAGGGATGGGAACAAGAAGGCCATCGACTGGTCCAGAGCACAGGAAATCTGACGCCGATGCTTCAGGGATTTTGAAGGGCTTCCCTGAATTCCCGAGAATCTTCACCAAACGCCATTTTTACGCATTCCAGATGGAAACGGCGTTTCTTTTTTACGGCGATGTCCCCGACGGAGAGCGCTTCCAGAAACGCGTGCCTCATGTCTGGTGGACAAGTTCCGCCGCGAAGTCTCCTCAGCAGAAACGGATCCCGCATGATACCGCGTCCAACGGCAATTCCGGCACAGCCGGTTCCCTTCCGCACGAACTCGGCGTCTTCGACGGTCAGAATGTCTCCGTTGGCGAAGACGTGCAGCGGCGCGGCGGCTTGTACGACCGTATGAAGTCTTGCGACCGCTTCCCCGAACGGAACATCCTCATAGTTTTCCGAAACGGTCCGAAAATGATGGAGAATCCAGTCGGCGCCGCCCTCGCGGACCGCTTCAATCAAAGATGGAATTTCCTCCGGCGACCGGAATCCGGAACGGGTTTTGACGCTCAGACAGAGCTCCGGAGTTTTCGCTTTGATTGCGGCAAGAATATCGCGAATCCGGGAGTGATCTTTCAGGAGGGCCCCGCCCGAGCCGCTGGAAAGGACGGTCCTGCTGGGACAGGCGCAGTTCAAATTAACGGATTTTACTCCGATCCGGAACAGCGTCGCGCCGGTATCGGCAAGGGTGTCCGGATCGTTCCCGAGCAGTTGAACGGTCAGGGGAATTCCCGATTCAAGGAAGAAGCCGAAACGCTTCCGCAAAGCGCCTTTCGACGGAGCCGCTCCCTTCGGAACGGCGATGAAAGGAGGCATCCATGAATCGATCAGCCCCATGGACCGGGCGGCCTTGAAAAAAGCCTCCCGGTTCATGATGCCCTCCATGGGCGACAGGATCGCCCGTGAAGGGAGGGTGAACGAATCCGAAAGCGTGACAGGTTTCGCGAAGAAGGAAACTGTCATCTCACAGCTGGGTCCGGAGAACGCCGCCGGTGTCCGCGCTGGTCGCGAGAATGGCATATTTTCGAAGCCACGGGGAAGTGATTTTCTTCTGGATGGGCTTCCATGTTTTCCGGCGCTTCTCAAGTTCCTTCGCGGGGACTTTCAGTTCGATTTTGCGGTTGGGGATGTCGATTTCAATGATGTCGCCGTCCTTGACCAGGCCGATGATGCCGCCCGCCGCCGCCTCGGGGCTGACGTGTCCAATGCACGCGCCGCGGGTTCCGCCGCTGAAACGGCCGTCGGTGATGAGCGCGACTTTTTCGCCGAGACCGCGTCCCATGATGTAGCTGGTGGGAGCGAGCATCTCCTGCATTCCGGGTCCGCCCTTCGGGCCTTCATAGCGCACGACAACCACGTCTCCGGCCTTGACTTTTCCGGCCAGGATTCCGGCTCCGGCATCCTCTTCGCTTTCGAAGACGACGGCCGGTCCCTTGTGCTTGAGCATTTTCGGGGAAACTCCGGCGGTCTTCACGACGCAGCCGTTTTCAGCAAGGTTGCCGAAAAGAACCGCAAGTCCGCCCTGCTTGTTGTAGGCGTTTTCGAGGGTATGGATGACCGTGCCGTCGGGAGCGGGAGCGTCGGCGATGATTTCCCCAAGCGTCTTGCCGGAAACGGTCTTCTTGGTCAGATGGAGTTTGCCCTTGATCTTCGAGACTTCCTTGAGAATGGCGGGAATTCCGCCCACCCGGTCGACGTCCTCGATATGGAACGGACTGGACGGGGAAACCTTGCAGATATTGGGTGTGGCCTGGCTGATCTTGTCGATCTTGTGGAGGTCGAGCTTGAGACCGGCCTCGGTCGCGACGGCGAGCGTATGGAGAATGGTATTGGTGCTTCCGCCCATGGCCACGTCCAGGACGAGCGCGTTGTGGAACGCCTTTTCATCGGCGATGTCGCGGGGGAGCGGTCCGCCCGAGAGAGCCATTTCGACGACGCGGCGCGCGGCGGCTTTCCAGAGTTTCTTGCGTTCGGGGCTGGTAGCGAGGATCGTGCCGTTGCCGGGCAGGGCCAGACCAATGGCCTCGGTCAGACAGTTCATGCTGTTGGCGGTGAACATTCCGGAGCAGGAGCCGCAGGTGGGACAGGCGTGTTTTTCAAGGTCTTCGAGACCTTCATCGTCCATCTGCCCGACCTTGTGCTTGCCGATGCCTTCGAAAATGGAAATCAGGTCGCAGGCGTTGCCGTTGCGGTCCTTTCCGGCTTCCATGGGACCGCCCGAGGCAAAGATCGTGGGGATGTTCAGGCGCATGGACGCCATCAGCATTCCAGGGACAATCTTGTCGCAGTTCGGGATACAGATCATGGCGTCGAAGGGATGCGCGCTGGCCATGGTTTCGACGGCGTCGGCGATGATCTCGCGGCTCGGAAGGGAGAACTTCATGCCGGAGTGTCCCATGGCGATGCCGTCGCAGACGGCGATAGTATTGAATTCGAAGGGAATGCCGCCCGCCTTGCGGATTTCATTGCAGATGAGTTTTCCGACTTTCTGAAGGTGGCAGTGCCCGGGAACGATCGCGGTATAGGAATTGCAGACGCCGATGAAAGGCTTGCCCATGTCTTTTCGTTTCAGTCCTGTGGCTCTCAACAGAGCCCGGTGCGGCGCGCGCTCCACGCCTTTTTTCATGATGTCGCTTCTCATTTTTCCCACCTTTTCTGGAAACTTCCGCGCTGTTTTCACACGGAACAAATTGTTTTCTTGTATTTGCGGGTGTATCTTATAATATAGCATTATGTTTTTATTTTTACATGGAGAACGGGAAAAATGTTTGAGAATCTTGCAAACAAGCTTCAAGACGCATTGAAAAAACTCCGCGGGCAGGCAGTCCTGTCCGAATCGAATATAGCCGACGCCATGGCGGAAATCCGCGAGGCGCTGCTGGATGCGGACGTGAATGTGGAAGTCGCGGACGAGTTCATCCGGACGGTTTCCGGCGAGTGTCTCGGAGAATCGGTTCTCCGGAGCGTGTCGCCCGGCCAGCAGGCGGTGAAGATCGTCTACGACAAACTGGTCGAGTTCATGGGAACGTCCGACGCGCTGCTCGTCGACGGCGCGTCCCCGAACGTCATCATGATGGTCGGCCTTCACGGAAGCGGCAAGACGACCACCAGCGCGAAGCTGGCGCTCTATCTCAAGTCCCGCAATAAAAAGGTCATGATGGCCGCCTGCGACGTCTACCGTCCCGCCGCCATCGACCAGCTCGAAATCCTCGGACGCGACAACGGCATTCCGGTTCATTCCGAACGCGGCAATCCGGACGTTGCCTCCATCGCGATGCACGCGGTCGCCGACGCAAAGGAAAAACATTTCGACTATCTGATCCTGGACACGGCCGGACGCCTTCAGATCGACACCTCCATGGTGCAGGAGCTGATCCGCCTGAAACAGGTCACGACCGCGGGCGAAGTCCTGCTCGTGGCGGACGCCGCTCTCGGACAGCAGGCGGTCTCCGTGGCGAAGCACTTCAACGACGCACTTTCCCTTACCGGCCTGATCCTGACCAAGCTTGACGGCGACGCCCGCGGCGGCGCGGCGGTCTCCATCCGCAAGGTCGCCGGATGCCCCATCAAGTTCGTGGGTCTCGGTGAAAAGCTGGAGAACCTCGATGTCTTCCATCCCGACCGCATGGCCTCCCGTATCCTCGGCATGGGCGACATCGTTTCTCTCGTGGAAAAGGCCGCCGAGAAGTTCGATCAGGAGGAAGCCGAACGCCTCAAAGAGAAGCTCAAGAAAAACGAATTCGATCTGAACGATTTTCTCGGACAGCTCCGGCAGATGTCCAAGCTGGGCGGCATCGAAACGATCCTCAAATTCCTGCCCGGCGGCGGCAAGCTGTCGGAACTCCCCGACCTGGACCCGAAACAGTTCAAGCGCATGGAGGCGATCATCTGCTCCATGACGAAAGCGGAACGTGAAAATGTGGATCTGATCGACCTCTCCCGCAAGAAACGCATCGCGAAAGGTTGCGGGTGCGGCGTCGATGAAGTCGGTCGCCTCGTCAAGCAGTTCTCCACTATGAAGACCATGATGAAACGGACCGGTTTCCTCGGACGCATGATGTCCGGAAACGCCCCGCTTTCCATGGCCGCGCCCGGCTATCGCACGCCCGGAGTCCGGGGCAGCAACTTCACCCCGCCAAAGAAAAAACGGAAAAAGCACTGACATGGTTCCGAACCCGAAAATCTGGCTGGTCGCCGGGGAGGCTTCCGGAGATCTCTACGGCGCACAGCTGGCCGCCGACCTCCTCAAGCTCAATAAGGGTACAATGCTCTCCGGCATGGGCGGCGTGAAGATGAAAGAGGCGGGCGTCGACATTCTGGTCGATTCCTCCGAACTCGGCGTAGTCGGGCTCGTCGAAGTGCTCGGCTCCATCTTCAAATTCATACGGATCTTCTATTTCCTGCTTGGAAAAGCGAGGGAGAATCCCCCGGACGCCGTAGTGCTGATCGATTATCCGGGATTCAACATCCGTCTGGCAAAACGCCTGAAGAAAATGGGAATTCCGGTGATCTGGTATATCAGCCCGCAGGTGTGGGTCTGGCGGAAATCCAACATTCCGAAACTGGCGAAATACTGCACGAAAATGATGGTGATCTTCCCGTTCGAGGTCGAGGTCTACAAGGGCAGCGGACTGGACGTGGAATTCGTAGGACACCCGCTGGTGGAGATCGTCCAGGAACGCCGCGACCCGGCACTGACGCGCGACCCGAACCGGATTCTTCTCCTCCCCGGCAGCCGCCGGAGCGAGACGAAGCGTCTGCTGTATCCGATGCTCCGGACGGTTTCCCTTCTCAAGGAACGGCATCCGGGGTTGGAATTTGTCGTGGCCTCGCCCCGGAAGAAAGTCGCCGACGATGTGGTGCGCGACCTGAAGGAATTCCGCGAGACCCATCCGGAAATCTCCCTGCCGGAAATCCCGGTCGTCTTCGGCGAAACCGCCAGATGTCTCCAGACTTGCTCCGCCGGATTCGCCGCGTCGGGCACGGTCACGGTGGAATGCGCGATCGCGGGACTTCCGCTGGTGGTCGCCTATCGTCTCAATCCGGTCACCTTCCTGCTGGCGCGGCTGATCATCCGCAAGCTCTTCCGGAACGCCTTCACCATGCCGAACATCATCCTCAACCGCGTGGTTTTCGAGGAGTTCCTCCAACACCAGATCGTCCCGGATGTCCTTGTCGAAGCAATGGAACGCATCCTGCCCGGAGGCGAACGCCGGAATCAGGTGCTGGCGGACATGGATGAAATGACGCGCGATATTTCCGGAGGCGTCAAGGGCGCGGGCATGAACGCCGCGACCGTCGTGCTTTCGGTGGTGAACCATACTGGAAAGGAAAAGGAGAAATCATGAGTGCGGAACGGGATTGGTATCGGGATGAAGTCCGTCAGATCGGGACGGATTACGCTTCGGTCGACGAAGTGGCTTCCTACGATGCGCGGATGCGGAAAATGCGGGACGTCGAAGCGGAAAACCGCGAGATTCTTGCGCTTCTGAAAGTTTCGCCCGGTTCGTCCCTTCTTGAGATCGGCACCGGAACCGGCGCATTCGCCCGGACCGCCGCCCGTCAGGGATTCCATGTGACGGCGCTCGACATCTCCCCGGTCATGCTCGCTTATGCCGAACAGTGCGCAAAGAAGGAAGGGTTGACAAACCTCCGTTTCATCCGCGCGGGCTTCCTGAGCTTTGAGGCGGAAAAGGAGAGTTTCGACGGCGCCGTTTCCGGTCTGGCGCTCCATCATCTGTCGGACACATGGAAAGCGGTCGCACTCCGACGCATCGCAGACGCCCTCAAACCGGGCGCGCGGTTCTGTCTGAACGATGTGGTATTCTGCTGGAAGCCCGGCGAATCTTCGGAAGACTATTTCGCCCGGATCGTCGAACTGGCGCCCGGCAGCCGGAGCAATTTCGCCCGGCACATCGCCGAGGAATTCAGCACGCTGGAATGGATCATGGACGGACTTCTCGAACGGGCCGGTTTCATCATCGAACAGAAAAAATGTCAGCACGATTTCCTTTTCAGCTACTGCTGCCGGAAAAAGTAACCTCTCCAAGGGGAAGGAGGACGCAATGGGAAACAAAATAGAAAACGTCTTACAGAAATACAGGCGGGAAATCATTTTTTTCGGGGTCGGACTTCTATGGGGCGTGGCCTTGATTCTTCTGGGAGCCATCCTGCTTCTGCGCTCGAATCTGATTCCCGAAAAGGAGTGTGCCCTTCCCTATGAGGAGGCCGTACGTCTCTTCCCGCAGAAAGTGGCGTCCGTGGAAGGGTGGACCGTCCGGACCGTCCCCTGCGGACTTCCGGCTCCGGAACCCGGAAACCGGATCACGGTTTTCGAAATCTGCTCCCGCAAACACGCCGGACGGATTCTCGGCGACCCGGCCTCCCGGAAAACCGCGGCAGTGCTGCCCTGCAAGATGGCCATCTACGAACGGGACGGCAAAGTGTATCTGGCGCGTCTGAACGGAGTCCTTTTCATGCGTCTGCTGGGCGGACTTCCCGCCGAAGTCTTCGCGGATGAAATCGTTCCCGAGCAGAAACGGATGCTTCAGGGACTTCTCAAGGAATAACCTCCGCCTGTTTTCGTCCGGGAATTTGAATTCCCGCCGATCCATGATATATTATACGGTTAAATTTTTTCGACTCAAAAAAAAGACCGGGGATCAAAACGCGGGAGCCCCCCCGCAAAGGAGTGAAAAATGGACAAGGTGAAAATCCTGCACGACAAAGATGCCGACGCATCATTTCTGAATGGAAAAACTGTGGCCGTGATCGGTTACGGAAGCCAGGGCTCCGCCCAGGCGCTCTGCATGAGGGATTCCGGCGTCAATGTAATCATCGGTTCCAGAAAGGGGCCCTCTTTCGAACGCGCCGTCGCGGACGGATTCCAGGTGATGTCCGCTGAAGAAGCCGCCGCCAAAGCGGATATCATTCATATTCTTCTTCCCGATGAATACCACAAGTCGACCTTCGACAATGAGATCAAGCAGCACATGAAGCCCGGCAAGACCCTTTCCTGCTCCCATGGCTTCAACATCGTCTTCAAGCAGATTCTTCCGCCCGAAGGCTGCGACGTGATCATGGTCGCCCCCAAGAGCCCTGCCACCGAAGAGCGCAAGGCCTTCCTCGCCGGCTTCGGCGTCCCGGGCCTCGTCGCCGTCGCGCAGAATGCCACCGGCAAAGCCCTCAAGACCGCTCTGGCGATGGCCAAGGCGATGGGCTTCACCCGCGCCGGCGTTCTCGAATGCACCTTCGAACAGGAAACCTATGAAGACCTCTTCGGCGAACAGAACGTCCTCTGCGGCGGCTGCGTCGACCTGATGAAATACGGTTTTGAAGTGCTGGTCGAAGCCGGATATCCTCCGGAAATGGCCTACTTCGAGTGCATCCACGAGCTCAAGCTCATCGTCGACCTGATCTTCGAAGGCGGCATCCAGAAGATGAACGCCGTCATCTCCAACACCGCCGAGTTCGGCGAATACTACAACGGCCCGCAGATCATCACTCCCGATGTCAAGGAACGCATGAAAGCTTCCCTCAAGCGCATTGAGAGCGGTGAATTCGCGAAAGTATTCCTCAGCGAAATGAAGAACGGCGCCCCGAACCTCCTTGCCAAGCGCAAAGCGCTGGGCGATCACATCGCGGAAGTCACCGGACGCAACATCCGCGCGCTTTTCGAGCGCAAAGGCTGATTTGTTCCGGGCTCTGAACCGAGCAAAAAAACGCGGAGGCGGAAAGACCTGTCAGAGGGTTTTTCCGTCTCCTTTTTTCTTCTTTCCGCAGAAAATCCGAATCCTGACTCCGGGGAAAAAATGGAACCGGGATAATCCGGGGGGCCCATTCGTCTGAAATATGTCCGCAAATCTTGTTTTCTTGCTTGAAAAAAACGTTTTTTGAACTATCTGTTACCAAGAGTCAGAGAGCATCTCTGAATGGGAGGAGGCTTATCCTATGATGGAATCGGTCATCAGCAATGTGGGGGAATTTCTTGCGGACGCCCGGGTAATGGCGGTCTACTGGGGACTTGCCATTTTCGGGACCCTGTTTTTCGGGCTTTCCTGTCTGCTGGCCTTTTTCGGGGTCGGCGGTCTGGATTCACCGGATTTCGACGCGGACGGAATAACGCTGGAACATCCGGACACCGGTTTTCTGGACTTCAAACTGTTTTCCCTGCGTTCGATTCTGGCATTTCTCACCGTATTCGGCTGGGGCGGAGTTGTCTGGGGACACCACGGCATCGCCGGATTTCTCGGAGCTCTCTTCTGCGGAATCGTCACCATGGTCATCACCGCCGCCATCATCTGGAGCGTGATGAAGCTTCAATGTTCCGGCAACGTTCCGCGCACCGCCTTTCTGGGAAAGAACGCCACCGTGTATCTGGGCATTCCCGGCGGGGCCTCGGAAGCGGGAAAGATCGTCATCTCCCTCAACGGGGCTACGCACGAATTTCAGGCCATCGCGGAGCAAGCCATTCCGACGGGTTCCACCGTCGTCGTTCTGGAACAGGTGGACGACAAGCGTTTCAAGGTTCGGAAAATATAAAAACAGGAGGTTTTCATGTTATCGTTGGTTTCCATTGTTGCGGTCCCGGTCTCCGGCGGCACGATACTGTTGCTCGCCATTGGAATTTTCGTCATTTTCGCGGCTTTCCTCGGAATTCTCGCACGGATCAAGAAATGTCCGTCCGACCGGGTCATGGTCATCTATGGTTCCGATCCTTTCCACCGGACCACTGCCACCCACGCCTCCCGCTGCATCCACGGCGGAACCGCGTTCATCTGGCCGGTCATTCAGGATTACGGTTTCCTTTCCCTCCGGCCGATCCAGCTGGAAGTCAACCTCAAGAATGCCCTCTGCAAACAGAACATCCGCATCAACGTGCCGTCCGTCTTCACGGTCGGCGTCAGCACGGATGAAGCCCTCATGGGCAACGCGGCCAACCGCCTGCTCGGACTCACGCCCGAGGCCATCGGCGAACTGGCCAAGGACATCATCTTCGGACAGCTCCGTCTGGTGATCGCCTCCATGACGATCGAACAGATCAACTCCGACCGCGAAACTTTCCTGCGCAGCATTGAACAGAACGTGGCCGAGGAACTCAACAAGATCGGCCTTCTCCTCCTGAACGTCAACATCACCGACATCACCGACGAAAGCGGATACATCGACGCCATCGGAAAACGCGCCGCTTCCGAAGCCATCAACAAGGCCCGTATCGAAGTCGCGGAAGAGGAACGCAAAGGCGGAATCGGCGAAGCGGAAGCCCGCAAGGAACAGCGAATCGCCGTCTCCCAGGCCGAGGCCCATGCCCAGTCCGGAGAGGCCGACGCCGACAAACAGCGCCGCATCGCCGTAACTCAGGCGGAGGCTCAGGCACAGTCCGGAGAAGCCGACGCCGACCGTCAGCGCCGCATCGCCATCAAGCAGGCCGAGGCCGAAGCCATGATCGGGGAAGCCGAAGCCGACAAACAGCGCCGTATCGCCACCAAACAAGCCGAGGCTTCCGCCATCGAAGGGGAAAACGTCTCCGCTATCGAAATCGCGCAGTCCAACGCCGCCCGTATCGAGAAGGAAGCCGACGCCTACCGTCAGGCCGAAGCCGCCAAGCGCATCGCGGAAGCCAAGATCAAGCAGGCCGACTATGAAGCCGAGCAGGTCGCCCAGGTCGCCCGTGCGAAAATGGAAATGGAAAAGCAGAAAGCGGAAACCATCGTCCATGCCGAAATCGAAAAGGAACAGATCGTCATTCAGGCCGAAGCCGAGGCTGAGAAGCTCCGCCGCGAAGCCAAAGGTCAGGCCGACGCCATCTACGCCAAACTCGAAGCAGAGGCACGCGGCAACTTCGCCGTCCTCAAGGCCAAGGGCGAAGGCTACAACCAGATCATTTCCGCCTGCGGCAGCAATCCCGACGCCGCCGCCAAGATGCTTCTCATCGAGAAACTCGAAAACCTGGTCAAGCTTCAGACGGAAGCCATCAAGAACATCAAGATCGACAAGGTCACCGTCTGGGACGGCGGCAAGAACGCCGACGGCAAGAATGCCACCGCCAATTTCCTCAGCGGCATGATGCAGAGCCTTCCGCCCCTGCATGACGTCGCGGGAATGGCCGGAGTGGAACTCCCGGGCTACCTTGGGACCGTCAAGTCTCAGGAACAGCCCTCCGCTCCGCCGCGGGCGTGAATTGGATAGAATCCGGAACAGGAGGTCTCTCTGAAGGGGCCTCCACAAGAAATACAACAACCGCAAGGGGGTAAAAATGCCTACAGTCAAACTTACAATCTCTCAGAAGTTCGAACGGGAAGATAAGGAGAATCTCGCGGTCGAGATTTCGAACATCGTTTCGAAAGAACTCAACAAGCCGCTTGCCGTGACGCAGGCCATTGTCGCGGACGATGCGATCGTTTCCTTCGGCGGAAACTTCATCGCCCCCTCGGCTTTCATCGTGGTGATGAGCATCGGAGGGCTTACGCCTGACGCCTGCAAGCGCCTGACCGCGGCCATGTGCGATCTTCTGGCAAAAAAATACGGTGTCAGCTCCCAGCGCGTCTACATCAATTTCTGCGAGAAGCGCGGAACGGAATGGGGCTGGAACTCCACCATTTTCGAGTAAGCCGTTTTGTTCGCCCGGCCTGATCCGCGGCGCGTCCGACACGTGCCGCGGCAGGTTTTTTCTGCCTCAAAACCTTCCTTCAAAACCAGGGAGTCATCATGTGGACCGCCGGAATCAACATTCATGAGGTGAAAGAAATCCGTACGCGCACAACCCTCTATTTCGGGGTGGGCGCCATCACGAAAATCGATCCGATCGTCGGAGCATTGAAGAAAAAGGGCATCGCTTCCGTCCTGATCGTTTCCGGAAAAGGCGCCTACATCCGGACCGGCGCATGGGATCACGTCAAAGCCGCGCTCGACAAGCATTCCATGAAGTTTGCCCTCTATGACGGAGCCACTCCCAATCCGACCGCGGAACAAGTGGACGCCGCGGCCAAGCTCGGACACATGATCCAGGCGGGCGCGGTCATCGCCATCGGCGGAGGAAGCCCGGTCGACACCGGCAAAAGCGCCGCCATTCTTCTGCGCTACCCCGGAAAAACCGCCCGGGACGTTTATGAATTCCGTTTCTCACCGGAGGAAGCCGTACCGATCGTCGCCATCAACCTCACTCACGGGACCGGTACGGAAACCAATCGTTTCGCCGTGGTCACAATTCCGGAAAAAGAGTTCAAACCGGCCATCGCCTATGACTGCATCTATCCGACATGGGCCATCGACGATCCCGCCCTCATGACCGGGCTCTCTCCCGCCCAGACCCGCTATGTGAGCATCGACGCGGTCAACCACGTCGTCGAAGCGGCCACGGCAAAAACAGCCAACCCAATGAGCATCATGCTCGCCGCCGAAACCATCCGACTGATCGTCGATTACCTCCCGCTCGCGGAAAAGGACCCCAAAAATCTGGAAGCCCGCTATTTCCTTCTTTTTGCCTCCATGATCGCCGGAATGTCCTTCGACAACGGACTGCTCCATTTCACCCATGCGCTGGAGCATCCGCTGAGCGCCCTCAAACCCGATTTCACGCACGGACTCGGTCTTTCCATTCTGCTTCCCGCCGTGGTGGAGAAGATTTATCCGGTCCGCGCGAAAGTGCTCGCGGACATCCTTTCGCCGATTGATTCTTCCCTCAAGGGGACTCCGGACGAGGCTTACAAGGCGGCCTGTTCGGTGGAAGCCTGGCTGGAAAAATCGGGTGTCCCCGAAAAACTGGCCGACGAAGGATTCAAGGAATCGGACATCGAAAAGCTGGTCCAGCTGACCTTCCATACGCCCTCGCTGAGCGGACTGCTCTCGCTGGCCCCTGAAGAAGCGACCGAGGACTGTGTCCGCTGGATTTACCGGAATTCCTTCCGTCCCATCCGCCAGCGCCCGAAATAACCGGCACTGAGTACACAAAAAAACCGGAAACAAGCGTTTCCGGTTTTTTTGTTGGTTGACAGCTGAACTGAATCAGACCGTCTTACCGCTGATGACGCCGTGGCCCTTGAACGTACGGGTGGGAGAAAACTCGCCGAGGCGGTGACCGACCATGTTTTCGGTCACGAACACCGTCGTGAAAGTTTTTCCGTTATGCACATTGAAGGTGTGTCCTACGAAGTCGGGAATGATCATGGAACGGCGGGACCAGGTCTTGATCGGCTTCTTGGCTCCGCTTTTCTCCATTCTCTCGACCTTCTCGATCACGTGGGAATCCACGAACGGACCTTTCTTGATAGATCTGGCCATGATTACTTCTTCCTCCGTTCAACAATGAATTTTGTGCTCGGCTTCTTCGGATGACGGGTCCGTTTGCCCTTGGCAAGCTGGCCCCACGGAGAAACGGGATGACCGCCGCCGCTGGAACGTCCTTCACCGCCGCCCATCGGGTGGTCGACCGGGTTCTGCGCAACACCGCGGACATGAGGCCGGAATCCGAGATAGCGCTTCTTGCCGGCTTTGCCCATGGAGGCGTTCATATAGTCGAGGTTGCCAACCTGTCCGATCGTGGCTTTGCATTCCAGATTGACCTTGCGGACTTCGCCGCTCGGCAGCTTGATCTGTGCATAATCGCCGTCTTTCGCACGGAGAGTGGCAACCTGCCCCGCGGAACGGACCATAACGCCGCCCTTGCCGGGAACCAGTTCGATGTTGTGAATCTGGAGGCCCAGCGGAATGTTCTTGAGCTTGAAGGCATTGCCCGCCTGAACTTCCCCCTTGTCACCGGAAATGACGGTCTGTCCTACCTTGAGTCCATTCGGAGCCAGGATGTAGGATTTCACGCCGTCGGCATAGACGATCAGGGCGATGAACGCGGAACGGTTGGGATCGTATTCAAGCTCCTTCACGGTGGCGGCGATTCCGTCCTTGTTGCGGCGGAAGTCGATCACACGGTAACGGCGTTTGTTGCCGCTTCCGCGGAAACGGGTGGTAATCCGGCCGTTGTTGTTTCTGCCGCCTGTCCCGCTCTTCCCCTTGGTCAGGCTCTTTTCGGGAGTCTCACGGGTCAGTTCGGAATAGTCGACAACGGAAGAACCGCGAAGGCTTTTCGTAATCGGTCTGTAAGTTTTAATAGGCATCGTGAGTCTCCTTAAGCAAGGTCAATGGAGCCCTCGGCGAGGGAGACGACGGCCTTTTTCCAACTGGCGCGACGGCCCGGAATCGGAGATCTTCCCGCACGTTTGAGCTTACCCATGAAGTTGAGCATGTTAACGGATTTGACCTTTACGCCGTAAATCTGCTCGACAGCGTCGGCGACTTCCAGCTTGGTTGCCTTGGGCGCCACTTTGAAAGCATACTTGTTCTGCTCTTTGAGAACGGCGCTCTTTTCGGTCATCATGATATGTTTGACGATATCGTAAGGACTGGTTTTATTCATTTCAACGTCTCCTTATGCGAGCCGCTTGACAAATTCGTCAAGGGCTTCCTTTGTGAAGAGGAGTTTGTCCGCATTCAGCACATGGTAGGTGTTGATCGAAGCCGCCTTCAGCGCGCAGACCAGGCACATGTTGCCCGTGGCGCGGAGAAGGTTTTCGTCATAGTCCTTCACGGAAACCAGCAGCTTGCCGTCGTCGAGCTTCAAAGCCTTGAAGACCGTTGCGGCGGATTTGCTTTTGTGGTCCGCGAGGGCCAGGCTGTCGATCACTGCCACGGAGTTGTCCTGAAGACGTTCGGTGAAGGAGCGCTTGAGAGCCAGCTTCTTGACCTTGGAGTTCAGCTTGACGGAGAAATCGCGGGGCTTGGGACCGAACGCGATACCGCCGTGACGCCAGATCGGGCCGCGGGTGGAACCGGCGCGGGCACGGCCGCCGCCTTTCTGTTTGAACGGCTTCTTACCGCCGCCGGAGACTTCGGCGCGGGTCTTCGTGGACGCGGTTCCGGCACGGTTTTCTGCCAGAAAAGCCACAACAGCGTCATGAACGGCCTGGGCGCCCTTTTCGAGCTCAAGGCAGGAATCGTCGATGGTGTAATCCCCGACTTTCTCCCCCTTCATATTCTGTATGTCGATTACAATAGACATTTTTTCACCTGTCAGTTATTGTCCCGAGGGGATTATTTCTTTTTGGCCTTCTTGACGATGACTGTATTGCCGTTGGGTCCGGGAATTGCGCCGCGAACGAAAAGCAGATTTTCATCGACAGAAACTTTCACGAGACGCAGATTCTGCACGGTGCGTGTAGAACTGCCGAGATGACCGGCCATTCTTTTGCCCTTGATGACGTTACCGGGTTTTTCACGGCAGCCGATGGAGCCCGGCTTCCGGTGCCAGCCGCCGCCGTGTCCGTCGCGTCCGCCGTGGAAGTGGTGACGCTTCATGACGCCGGCAAAGCCTTTTCCCTTGGTCACTCCGGAGATATCCAGGAATTCCCCTTCGGCAAAAATATCAGCCTTGATCTGGGACCCGATCTCTTCAGCGGGGTCATTTTCGGAACGGAACTCCCGAATGAACGCCGGAGGATTGTCCGAAAGACCGGCTTTCGCAACATTGCCGAGGATTGCTTTGGAGGTGTTTTTTGCCTTCCGGACGCCAAATCCGACCTGAATGGCGGAATAGCCGTCCCTTTCTTTGGTTTTGACGTCAAGAACCACACAGGGTCCGGCCTCGATGACGGTGACGGGAATAAGAACCCCCTTGTCGTCATAGACCTGCGTCATACCGACCTTCTTTCCGATGATACCTTTCATTTTGCTCCTTTCAGGCACATGTTCTCTCGGAAAAAAGAACCTTGGTGCCAAAAATTGCCTGTTCTATGAAATGCCGATTCTGCAATCAGCTTCCAATCTTGATGGAAATGTCCACACCCGCGGGAAGATTGAGCTTCTTGAGCTCGTCCACCGTCTTCGCGGTCGGCTTGATGATGTCCATCAGCCGCTTGTGGGTGCGGATCTCAAACTGATCCATGGACTTCTTGTCCACATGGGGAGAGCGGTTGACCGTATAGCGTTCAACACGCATCGGAAGCGGAATGGGACCCGCCACCACGGAACCGGTCCGGCGCGCCGTGTTGAGGATCTCCGCAACCGACTGATCAAGGATGCGGTGCTCATAGGCCTGAAGCTTGATACGGATCTTCTGGGCCGATTTTGTTGAGGAAGAAGCTCTTGTGCTCATTTACTCGTTTTCTCCACTATTTTCTTTTGAATTACATCTGGAACACGCTCGAAGGTGAAGGGCTCCATCGTATAGGAAGCTCTTCCTTTGGAAAGGGAACGGATCGCAGTGGCATAGCCGAAAAGTTCGGAGAGAGGAATATTGGCGACCACGCGCGTGGCACTGTCCAGCGTTTCGATTTCCACAATCGAACCGCGTCTGGAAGAAACGTCTCCGATGATGTCTCCCATATTTTCGTCCGGGGTGGTGATTTCCACCTTCATGATCGGCTCAAGGAGCTGCAGTCCGGCTTTCCGGGCTGCTTCCTTCAATCCCATGGAAGCGGCGATTTTGAACGCCATTTCGGAAGAGTCGACCGGGTGGAAAGACCCGTCGATGATGTCAACATGGAAGTCGGTGAGAGGATAGCCGGCGAGAACACCGGTCTGGGCCGCTTCACGGATTCCCTGTTCGATCGGCTTGATGTATTCTTTCGGAATGCTGCCGCCGACGACCTTGTTTTCAATCGTGACGCCATGCCCTCGTTCCTTGGGTTCCAGAGCGAGAACGCAGTGGCCGTACTGGCCGCGTCCGCCGGACTGGCGAACGAACTTGGAATCGGCTTCCGCCTTCTTCTGGACAGCTTCGCGGTAGGCCACTTCGGGCTGACCGGCGTTGGCTTCCACATTGAATTCGCGGCGGAGGCGGTCCATGATGATTTCGAGGTGGAGCTCGCCCATGCCGGAGATGATGGTCTGACCCGTTTCAGTGTCGCTCTTCATGGTGAAGGTCGGGTCTTCGTCGGCCAGAGCGCCCAGCGCGCCGTAAAGCTTGTCGCGGTCACCGGAAGTCTTGGGCTCGACGGCGATCGAGATGACGGGTTCGGGGAAGTGCATGGATTCGAGGACGATCGCATTGGATTCATCGCAGATGGTATCGCCGGTAGTGACGTTCTTCAGACCGACGGCGGCAGCGATGTCACCGCAGAATATTTCTTCGCATTCCTCGCGATGGTTGGCATGCATGAGGAGAAGACGTCCGAGACGCTCGCGCTTGCGGGTTCTCGGATTGTAGACTGTCACGCCACGGACCGCTTCGCCGGAATAAACGCGGAAGAACACCAGACGGCCGACAAAGGGGTCGCTCATGATCTTGAACGCGAGGGCGGAGAAGGGTTTTTCATCGCCGACCGTACGGACTTCAGGCTGCTCGGTGTATGGATTCAGACCGCGAGTTTCCCAGATGTCGAGGGGGGACGGCAAATAGGTAATGACGGCATCCAGCAGGAGCTGAACGCCTTTGTTCTTGAAGGCGGTTCCGCAGTAGGCGGGAACGAGGGCGCCGGTAACGACAGCCTTGCGGAGTGCTTCCTTGACCAATTCCATGGAGGGAACCTGGTCGTTGAGGAAGACTTCCATGACCGATTCGTCCACTTCGGCGACACACTCAATCAGGTAATTGTGTTTTTCCTTGAGAAGATCGACGAGATCGGCGGGAACGGGTATCTCGATAACATTCTGGCCCTCGTCACCGGTGAAAGTGTAGGCCTTTTCAGTGAGGACATCGATGAGTCCGGAGAATTCGGATTCGGCACCGATGGGAATCACCATGGGAACCACGGAGGCACCCAGCTTCTTGTGCATATCGGCGACAACCTTGAAGAAGTTTGCGCCGGTACGGTCCATTTTGTTAACGAAAGCGATGGTGGGAACCTTGTATTTTTTGGCTTGGCGCCAGACGGTTTCGGTCTGGGGCTGAACGCCGCCCACCGCGCAGAAGACAGCGACAGCGCCGTCGAGCACGCGCAGAGAACGTTCCACCTCGGCAGTAAAATCGACGTGCCCTGGGGTGTCGATCAGATTGATGCGATGGTTTTTCCAGAAACAGGTGGTTGCGGCAGAGGTAATGGTAATCCCGCGTTCCTGTTCCTGAACCATCCAGTCCATGGTGGCGCTGCCCTCATGGACCTCACCGATCTTGTGGTTCACACCCGTGTAGAAAAGGATGCGTTCGGAAAGAGTTGTCTTGCCGGCATCGATGTGAGCCATGATGCCGATGTTCCGGGTAAGAGCTATGGGAGACTTCCGGTTGGGAGACTCTTTATAGTCGATATTTACTTGTCGTTGTGATGTCATATTTTATTTCATCTTGACTTCGCTGATCCGCTGGGCAGGCTTTTCATTACCATCTGTAATGAGCAAAAGCTTTGTTGGCCTGCGCCATCTTGTGCGTGTCGTCTTTCTTTTTAATGGAGGATCCGGTGTTGTCAAACGCGTCAAGGAGTTCGGATGCAAGGGCCTGCATCATGGATTTGCCTTTTTTCGCCTGCGAATAAGAGGTGATCCAGCGCATGGCCAGAGCAATCTGGCGTTCGGCCGGGACTTCAAGAGGAACCTGATAGGTGGCGCCGCCGACGCGACGGCTTTTCACTTCCAGTTTCGGCTTGATATTCTCAACCGCCTGGAGGAAGACCTCGAGAGGCTCCATGTCTTTTTTCTTGGCCTTGATCACGTCGAAAGCCCCATATACGATCTTCTGCGCGACGGTTTTCTTTCCGTTGCGCATCAGGGTATTGATAAGCCGCGCGACCAGTTCGCTGTTGTACTTCACGTCAGGCGTGAGTTCCCTTTTGGTGATTCTGCGTCTTCTCATTGTTTTTTTTGCGTCCTAAATGATTCTGCACAATCGCTCGTGCATGATTTATTTTTTCTTGGCGGGAGCATCGGCCTTCGGGGTTTTTGCTCCATATTTGGAACGGCCCTGTTTGCGGTTTTCCACACCGAGACTGTCGAGTGCACCGCGAACCACGTGATAGCGCACGCCGGGAAGGTCGCGAACCCTTCCTCCTTTGACCAGAACAACAGAGTGTTCCTGAAGGTTGTGACCCTCGCCGCCGATGTAAGCGGTCACTTCATATCCGTTTGTGAGACGCACTCTTGCGATTTTGCGCAAAGCGGAGTTCGGCTTCTTCGGGGTTCTTGTGGTTACCTGCAGGCAGACGCCGCGTCTCTGCGGGCACTTTGACAGTGCCTTCGATTTGCTTTTCGCAACTTTCGAGCTGCGGCCCGATTTCACCAACTGATTAATGGTCGGCATATTCTCCTTCACCTATTCGCGTTGTTGCAGTTATGGACGACAAACGGATATATAATCTAACCTTCCGTCTGAAATTTTCAACTGCTGATTCAAGTTTTTTACGTTTTTTTCTTATTCGTTCTCATAATCCTTCGTCGGATCGAATTCGCTTTCGTCGATATCGTCATCGAACTCAACGCCCTTTTCGTCTTCGAAATCTTCCAGAAAGCCTTCTTCATCCGGCTTGCCGAGGAAATCGTCTTCTTCGCTGCTTTCGCTGCTTTCCGAAAAGATATCGTCGACCTCATCATCTCCGAAATCGATATTCTCAATCGATTCTTCCTTGCGGGGAACATTCAGTTCGATCTGCGGACGTTCGATCGGAATTTCTTCGCCCAGCTTGGTCATGTGGAGATTCTGGAACTTTTCGGATCCGGTTCCGGCGGGGATCAGGTGACCGGTGATCACGTTTTCCTTGAATCCGCGGAGGATGTCCACTTTCCCGAGCGTCGCGGCGTCCGTCAGAATACGGGTCGTATCCTGGAACGAAGCCGAGGAAATAAAGCTTTCCGTTTCGAGAGACGCTTTTGCAATACCCAGCAGGACCGGCTCGCCTTCCGCAGGTTTCTTTCCCTGTTTCCGGGCCTCTTCATTGGCACGGACGAAATCGTAGCGGTCGACCTGTTCACCGGACAGGAACGAGGTGTCGCCCTGGTCGATGATACGGACTTTCTGCATCATCTGACGGATGATGATCTCGATGTGCTTGTCGTTGATTTCCACGCCCTGTGCGCGATACACTTTCTGAATCTCGTTCACGATGTAGCGCTGCAGTTCGTGAGGTCCGCAGATTTCGAGCAGTTTCTGCGGGATGATCGAACCGACGGTCAGTTTCTGCCCTTTGCGGACGTAGTCGCCCTTGCCGACAATCAAGTGCTTGGAGGTCGGGATGTTGTGCTCTTCGAACACATCCTTGTTGTCCGGATCGCGGATAATCAGAATCTGACGGCCCTTGACGTTCTTGCCTTTGTCGACAATACCGTCGATACGGGCGATTTCGGCGACTTCCTTGGGCATGCGGGCTTCAAACAACTCAGCCACACGCGGAAGACCGCCGGTGATGTCGCGGTTCTTCTGCTGCGAACGGGGCACGCGCGCCAGCGTCATGCCGGGATAGATCTTCTCGCCGCGCTTCACCATCAGGAGGGCGCCGGTCGGCAGCGGATAGTTGGCAACCAGCTCGCCGTTCTTATCGTTGATGACCACCTGGGGAAGCAGGTCTTCGCGGTGTTCCATCACGGTCAGTTCCTCGATGCCGCCGCGTTCGCTGCGGTTGAGGGTGACGCCTTCCACGATGTCGTGGAGCGCCACAATACCGGTTTCCTCCGCAATGATCGGCATCTGGTAGGCATCCCACGAAGCGATTTTTTCGCGCGGTTTGACCTTGTCGCCGTCCTTCTTGTAGAGAATGGCACCGACTTCCGCCTGATAACGGTCGATTTCGGCATCCTTGACCGCGTCGGACCAGAAGTCATAGTCATGAGCGTAGGAAGAACCCATTACCTGGGCTTCGAGGCGGACGCGTTCGCGTGCCTGGGCTTCGGCTTCCTTGGCCTTTGCCTCGTCGTAAACGACAATGAATCCGTTCTTGTTGACGACCAGGGTATTTCCCTTTTGGTCCGTCACAAGACGCAGGTTTTCGAAACGGACGGTTCCGGACTGGCGGGCGGTAATCACAGGTTCCTTGCTTCCGCCGGAGGAGATGCCGCCGATGTGGAAGGTTCTCATGGTCAGCTGCGTGCCGGGCTCGCCGATGGACTGGGCGGCAATAATGCCGAGCGCATCGCCGATTTCAGCGTCATGGTCCGTGGCAAGGTTCTTCCCGTAGCACTTGATGCAGACGCCGTGTTCGACGTCGCAGGTCAGGACGGAGCGGATGAGAACCTTGGAGATGCCGCGCTTTTCAATGAGGTCCGCGCGTTCGGGCGTAAATTCCTCGCCGGCGCGGACAATGTAACTGCCGTCGCTCTTGGCGGGGTCGCGGATATCCTGCGCGCTGTAGCGTCCGAGCAGACGCGCCTTCAGGGGCAGCATGACTTCGTCGCCTTCGATGATGGCTTCCACGTAAATCCCCTTGAGGGTTCCGCAGTCGTCCTTGCGGCAGATGATGTCCTGCGCGACGTCGACCAGCTTACGGGTCATGTAACCGGAGTCGGCTGTCTTCAGCGCGGTATCGGCCAGTCCCTTGCGGGCGCCGTGGGTACTGATGAAGTATTCGAGAACGGTCAGTCCTTCGCGGAAGCTGGAAAGAATCGGACGCTCGATGATTTCGCCGGAGGGCTTGGTCATCAGGCCGCGCATGCCGGCCAGCTGTTTGATCTGGTCCTTGCTTCCGCGGGCGCCGGAGTCGAGCATCGCGAACACGGGGTTGATTTCCTTGCGGCTGGCCTCTTCGACTTCCTTGGTCAGTTCGTCGGCCACCGTGTTGGCGGTCTTGGTCCAGGCGTCGACCACCTGGTTGTGACGTTCGCCGACCGTGAGGAAACCGTCGTCGTACTTGCGGCTGATCTCTTCGATCCGGGCGCGGGTTTCCGCAATGAGGGCGGGTTTTCTCTTGGGAATGAGCATGTCGGCCACCGAGATGGAGAATCCGGCGAGCGTGGCATATTCATAACCGAGGTTTTTGAGCTTGTCGAGAAGATCGATGGTCTTGTCATGGCCGATGTGTTCATACGCTTCGGCGATCAGACGTCCGAGGTCTTTCTTCTTGGCGGTCGCGTTGTAGAAACCGAGGGACCGGTCCCAGATGCAGTTGAAGATGCAGCGGCCCGGAGTCGTGATGATGAACTTGTCCGTGGCGTTGCCGCGGGGAGTCGTCACTCCGTAGTCGGGGTTCGGCAGCTTGATCGCGTCATGAATCTTGATATAACCCGAATCCAGGGCGAACAGGACTTCATGCACATCCTTGAAGATACGGATGCGCTCCTTGTTCTTGGGATCGATCGTGAGATAATACACGCCGAGGGTGATGTCCTGCGTCGGCGTGGTGATCGGCTTTCCGTTGGACGGGGAGAAGATGTTGTTGGTCGAAAGCATGAGGAGCTTGCATTCGAGCTGGGCGGCGGGAGAGAGCGGCACATGCACCGCCATCTGGTCGCCGTCGAAGTCCGCGTTGTACGCCGTGCACACCAGCGGATGGAGACGGATCGCGGAACCTTCGATCAGGATCGGATCGAACGCCTGGATACTGAGACGGTGCAGCGTCGGCGCACGGTTCAGCATCACGGGATGTCCTTTGGTCACTTCTTCGAGGATGTCCCAGACCACCGGTTCGCCGCGTTCGATCATCTTTTTCGCGCCGCGGACGGTATGGGCGTAGCCCCTGCCCTTCAGGTGGCGGATGATGAACGGTTCAAACAGGATCAGCGCCATCTTCTTGGGAAGGCCGCACTGCATCAGTTTGAGCTCGGGACCGACCACGATCACCGAACGTCCGGAGTAGTCCACGCGCTTGCCCAGCAGGTTCTGGCGGAAACGTCCCTGCTTGCCCTTGAGCATGTCGCTCAAGCTCTTCAGCGGACGGTTTCCGGCGCCGGTCACGGGACGTCCGTGACGACCGTTGTCCAGCAGGGCGTCGACCGCTTCCTGGAGCATACGTTTTTCGTTCCGGATAATGACTTCCGGCGTGCGGAGCTGAAGGAGATTCTTCAGACGGCTGTTCCGGTTGATCACGCGGCGGTAAAGATCGTTCAGGTCGGACGTAGCGAAACGGCCGCCTTCGAGGGGCACCAGCGGACGGAGGTCCGGCGGGATCACCGGCAGGACTTCCATGACCATCCACTCGGGACGGGAATTGCTCTTGAGGAAGCCTTCCACGAGACGGAGGCGCTTGGAAAGTTTCTTGCGGATCGCCTTGTTCTTCGTTCCGGTCAGAAGGGTTTCGAGCTCGGAATGAAGCGGATCGAGATCAATGTTCTGGAGAAGGGTGCGGATTGCGGGAGCACCCATTTCCGCCTGGAAGGCGTCGCCGTATTCATCGCGGGCCTGACGGTAGTTGATGTCCGTGAGGGACTCGCCCAGCTTCAAGGGCGTGTCGCCCGGATCCACCACCACCCAGTCTTCGTAATAGATGATCCGTTCAAGAGTGCGTGCGGTCATGTCGAGCATGAGGCCGATACGGCTGGGCATGCACTTGAAGAACCAGATATGGGAAACGGGAACGGCGAGTTCAATATGGCCCATGCGTTCGCGGCGGACCTTGGACTGGGTCACTTCGACGCCGCAGCGGTCGCAGATGATCCCTTTGTTCTTTACGCGCTTGTATTTGCCGCAGGAGCATTCCCAGTCTTTCTGGGGACCGAAAATCCGTTCGCAGAAGAGACCGCCTTTTTCAGGCTTGAAGCTTCTGTAATTGATCGTCTCCGGATTCTTGATCTCGCCATGGCTCCAAGAACGGATCACTTCCGGAGAGGCAACCTTGATGGTCACCATTTCGAAAGCGCTCATTCCAGAAACCTGCTGGGCGGTCATTTCCTTGCTGTTGTAAGTATTGTCAATCACTTTGGATTCCTCCGCGTTTCATTATTTCGGAGACTCAGTCCGCTTCACGGTGCGGACATCGAGGCCCAGGCTTTGCATTTCCTTCAGCAGGACGTTGAACGACTCGGGCCGGCCGGCGTCCAGGATATTCTGTCCGCGGACGATCGACTCGTAGATCCGGGCGCGCCCGGTCACGTCGTCGCTCTTCACCGTCAGCATTTCCTGAAGGGTATGCGCCGCGCCGTAGGCTTCCAGCGCCCACACTTCCATTTCGCCGAAGCGCTGACCGCCGTGCTGGGCTTTGCCGCCCAGAGGCTGCTGCGTAACCAGCGAATAGGGACCGACCGCACGGGCATGAATCTTGTTCGCGACCAGGTGGTCCAGCTTCAGCATGTAGATCTGACCGACCATCACGCGCTGATCGAACTTGCCGCCGGTGCGTCCGTCGAACACATCGGTCTTGCCGTCGTATTCATTGACGCCGTCACGCATGCGGAAACCCCAGTTGAAGTCCTTGCCGGCCTTCTGGTTTGCCTGCCTCATCATGTCGACGATCTTCTCTTCCGGGATACCGTCGAACACCGGAGTCGCCACTTTGATGCCGAGCATCTTGGCAGCCCAGCCCAGGTGCGTTTCCAGAACCTGTCCGATATTCATACGGCTGGGCACGCCCAGCGGATTGAGCACGATGTCGACCGGAGTTCCGTCTTTCAGGAACGGCATGTCTTCCACAGGCACGATCTTCGCCACAATACCCTTGTTTCCGTGACGTCCGGCCATCTTGTCGCCCACCTGAATCTTCCGCTTGGAAGCCACGTAGACTTTGACTTTCTTGATGACGCCGGTATCGTCCGAAACGCCATTGGCCAGCGAGGAGAGCGACTCGTCGCGGTTGCGCTCGAGAACATCGAAACGCGGGCGGAAGGAATCGATGGCCTTCATGATCGCTTCCTTGGTGGGGCAATCCTCCATCCGGAAGGAGTCATACTGATTGGCCAGCTTGTTGATGGAAGGACGAGTGACCTTGCGGTTCGAGGAGATCAGCACGGCGTCCGGCTTGGCGGAAGTCGCATCAAAGATCGGGCACGGGAGCTTCTGCTGGAAGAGGATGGTCGAAAGTTTTTCGGCCAGTTCGTCCACCAAGGTCGCGCGCTGTTCCTTATACTGATCCTTCACGTGCTTGGACTGACGCTTGCGTTCCTGATTGGTCATGTTCTGACGGTTCGGGTCCTTGGCGTATTCAATGCGGACGTCCATTACGATGCCGCCCTTGCCGCTCTGGACATACAAGCTCGAATCCTTGACGTCAGCCGCCTTTTCACCGAAGATGGCGCGCAGGAGACGCTCTTCCGGAGCCAGTTCGGTTTCGGATTTCGGAGTGATCTTGCCGACAAGGATGTCGCCGGGCTTGACTTCCGCACCGAGGCGGACCACGCCGTCCACGCCGAGGTTCTTCAGGAGATCCTCGCTGACGTTCGGGATGTCGCAGGTGATTTCTTCGGGTCCGAGTTTCGTATCACGGCTGGTGATCTCGAATTCATCGATATGAATGCTGGTGTAGACGTCATCCTTCACTAGACGCTCGCTCAGAACGATCGCGTCTTCGAAGTTGTATCCGCACCAGGGCATGAATGCCACGAACACGTTCTTGCCGAGGGCGAGTTCGCCTTTCTCGGTCGCGGAACCGTCCGCGATGGGATCTCCGGCCTTGAGAACCTGGCCTTTCTGAATCATCGGACGCTGATTGATGCAAGTGCCGGCATTGCTGCGGAGGAACTTGACCAGCTTGTAGGTTTCCGGCTTCGGATCGGAGGTTTCAGACAGGGATTTGCCGTCTTTCGTGACAACGACCTGAGACGCGGAAACTTCCGCCACAATTCCGTCAACCTTGGAACAGGTCACGGCACGGGAGTCCACCGCGACCTTCTTTTCCATGCCCGTTCCCACATAGGGGGATTCCGTCACGAGGAGCGGAACCGCCTGACGCTGCATGTTCGATCCCATCAGGGCGCGGTTGGCGTCGTCGTGCTCAAGGAAGGGGATCAGACCGGCGGCGGCGCTGACGAGCTGTTTCGGGGAGACGTCCATGTACTGGACTTCCGAAACGGGATGTTCCGCCGATTCGCCGAGGTAACGGGACATGGCGGTGGGATTGAGGAAGCGGCCGCGCTCATCGAGCGGGGCGTTCGCCTGTGCAACAACGAAGCGCTCTTCCTTGTCCGCGGTCAGATAATCGACCTGATCCTGAACGATTCCGTTCTCCACGCGGCGATAAGGCGTTTCGAGGAAACCGTATTCATTGATGCGGGCATAGAGAGACATGGAGGAAATAAGTCCGATGTTCGGACCTTCCGGCGTTTCGATCGGACAAATGCGTCCGTAATGGCTCGAATGAACGTCGCGGACTTCGAAACCGGCGCGGTCACGGCTCAGACCGCCTGGGCCGAGGGCGCTCAAACGGCGCTTGTTGGTGAGCTCGGAAAGCGGGTTGGTCTGGTCCATGAACTGAGACAGCTGGTTGCGGGCGAAGAAGTCGCGGATGACGCCGATGAAAGCCTTGGGATTGATCAGCTTGCCGGGCGTCAGGGCACTGCCTTCGGGATTCTGCTGGGTCGTCATCTTTTCGCGGATGAGACGGTCCGTGCGGTAGAGTCCGACACGGCAGTGATTCTGAAGGAGTTCGCCGACGGTACGGACGCGACGGCTGCCGAGATGGTCGATGTCGTCGGTCTGCGCCGCCTTGTTGCGGAGCTTCATCAGCATCTTGGTGGCTTCCATCAGATCCTTCTTGTCCAGCGTTCTTTCGTTGAGCGGGAAATCCAGACCGAGGCGTTCATTGAGTTTGAAACGGCCGACAGTGCCGAGGTCATATCTCTTATTGTCAAAGAAAAGGCGCTTCAAAAGGAGTTTGGCGTTGTTGACGCTTGGGGGATCGCTGGGACGCATCTTCTTGTAGATTTCGCGGAGAGCGTCTTCGGGCGTCTTGGAGGGATCTTTGGCGAGACAGTTGATCAGATAGTAGTCGCCGTCGGGTATGTAAGCAAGATCGACATGCTTGATCTTGGAGTCGCTCAAAAGTTTGACGTGGGTATCGTCCAGCTGCACGAATTCGTCGATGAGAAGGGTTCCATCCGCAGAGTATACAGGTTCAATTGTATGGAACAAGGAGACATCGGACTGTTTCACAAGCTGGGCGGGCGTCAGGGTCTTGATCTCATAGGCGGAGCCGAGGATGTCGCGGTTGGTGTCGAATCCGACGGCGCGCAGGAATGTGGAGATCAAGAACTTGCGGCGGCGGCGCTGGCGATCGAGATAAATGTAGATCAAATCATTGATATCGAACTGGACTTCCATCCAGGAACCGCGGTCCGGAATAATTCTATAGGAATAAAGATTGCGTCCGCTGGAATGGCGTGTTTTTTCGAAACAGATGCCGGGCGAACGATGGAGCTGGCTGATAATGACACGTTCGGCACCGTTGATGATGAAGGTGCCCCGCTCGGTCATCATGGGAATATCGCCTAAAGATACGACTTCATTGAATACAGCGTCTTTCACTTTCAGATTGAATTCAACGCTCAAGGCCGCGTTAAAAGAAATACCGTCCTTGATGCAGTCTACCACATCTCTTTTGGGAGGAGTAATGTAATATGCAACAAACTCCAGGACCATTTGTTTATCGAAGCTCTCCATGGGAAAAACTTCATTGAATACCTCTTGGAGGCCCTGGTTTTTTCTCTGTTTCGGGTCGGAGTCCAACTGGAGAAAGGATTTGTAGGACTCAATCTGACTCCCAATCAGATCCGGAATCTCCAGCACTTCCCTCAATTTTCCAAAATTCACGCGTTCAGGCATTATTCCACCCTGTCATTGTGGTTGGCATGAGCTGACTTTGCACAACGTCGCCGCGGTAAAGACGGCAACGCAATCCGCGGGCGGCCTAATAACCGCGGATTTCATAATAAAAACACAGGAAAGCGGGAGTCCTCTCCCTTTCGGAAAAAGACCCCGCATCCCCAAAACCGGTTAAAAACCCGGTAAAGGCAAATTACTTGACCTCGACTTTAGCGCCGGCAGCTTCAAGCTGTTCCTTGAACTTCTTGGCGTCTTCTTTGGAAACGCCCTCTTTCACAGGCTTCGGAGCGGACTCGACGAGATCCTTGGCTTCTTTGAGGCCCAGGCCGGTGATGGCGCGGACTTCCTTGATCACGTTCACTTTGCTGGCACCCATGTCGGCCAGGATCACAGTAAATTCAGTCTGCTCTTCGGCAGCGGCAGCGGCAGGAGCAGCGCCGGCAGCGACAGCAGCCACCGCGACCGGAGCGGCCGCGCTGACGCCGAGTCTTTCCTCGAGGGCTTTCACAAGTTTGGAAAGCTCCAGGACAGAGAGTTTTTCCACATAGGAAATGAACTGCTCCATCTCCTGCGAAACTTCAACCTTAGCTTGTTCAGTCATTTCAATAGACCTCCGTGTTTATGTTCAATTTCGATTGATCAGGCTTTTTCTTCAAGCTTGTTTTTGTATGCGTTGATGACGTTCACAATGCTCTCAACCTTCGCATTGAGAACCCGGACCAGACCGGTCGGAACCGCATTGAGCAGACCGAGCAGCTGAGACCTGAGGGCATCCTTGGAGGGAAGGCTGGCGATAGCAAGGACATCTTTATCGCTAAGCATCGCGCCTTCATAATATCCGGCTTTCGGGGCCAGAATTCCTTTGGACGTCTTCATGAACTCTTCGATCGTCTTGGCAACCTGTCCGGCATCGCCGCCGATAATGACGGCGGTATCGCCGGTCAGTTTCGTGCTGGCAAGAGCCGACATGCCGTTCGCCTCGGCAACCTTGCGAACCAGGCGGTTCTTCAGAATATGGCACTGGGCTCCGTTCTTCGCGAGGAGATCGCGGAAAGCGTTCAGTTCCTTGTTCTTCAGTCCCTTGTAGGTCACGAAATACACGAATTGCGTTCCGACGATGAGACGGGCAACGTCATCAAACATCTGGATCTTTTCAGATCTTCTGCTTTTTTCTGTACTCATGACTTACTCCTTCGTGACAATGGTGCGCGGATCGATTTTGATTCCCGGAGTCATCGTTGCGGAAATCGTGCAGCTGAGGAAGTATATTCCCTTTGCGGAAGAGGGCTTTGCTTTGAGAAGCGCCTTGATCAGGGCTTCACAGTTCACCACAATATCCTCCGCACTGAAGGAAATCTTTCCGACCGGAACCTGAACACAGGCTCCCTTGTCCGCTCTGAATTCGACACGCCCCGCTTTGGCTTCAGCAACCGCATTGCCGATCTTTTCCGTGACGGTTCCCGTCTTCGGGTTCGGCATCAGTCCTTTGGGACCGAGTTGACGACCGAGGGTACGGACCTGGGACATTGCGGAGGGAGAGGCAATCAGGACGTCGAAGTCGAGCCAGCCTTCCTTGATCTTGCCGATGATGTCTTCGAATCCGACATTGTCGGCACCGGCATCAGCAGCTTGTTTACGCAAGTCCACATTGTCGGAAATCACACAGACTTTCACGACCTTGCCCGTTCCTTTCGGAAGGGGGATAGCGCCGCGAACGGTCTGGTCCGTCTGCTTCGGATCGACTCCGAGCTTGAAGGAAAGTTCGACCGTCTGGTTGAACTTGGGCTGCGGAAGCTCCTTGAGAAGAGCGACGGCATCCTTCAGCGTGAGCTGAACGGTCCTGTCGACCTTAGCCAGCTGGGCCCTGTACAGTTTACTTTTCTTACCCATCCACCACCTCAATTCCCATACTGCGGGCAGTTCCTTCGATGATCTTCATCGCGGCAGCCTCGCTGCGGGCGTTGATGTCGTTCTTCTTCATCTGGACGATCTGTTTGATCTGAGAGCGGGTGATTTTCCCGGCGCTTTCACGTCCGGGATTCTTGGAACCGCTCGCCAGATTCGCCAGCTTCTTGATCAGAACAGGAGCCGGCGGAGATTTCGTGATGAAGGTGAAAGAACGATCCTGGTAAACGGTAATCACAACCGGAATCACCAATCCGGCCTGCGATTGCGTTGCTGCGTTGAATTGCTTGCAGAATTCCATAATGTTCACGCCGGCCTGACCAAGGGCAGGGCCGACTGGGGGCGCCGGATTGGCGGCGCCCGCGGGAATCTGCAAACGAATCTCCGCTGTTACCTTTTTCGCCATTTGTTCCTCCATACCTCGCCGATGTGGTTCGAAAAGCAGGATTTCTCCCACATAGCGACGTCATATTGTATGTAAACGAGTCTACCGGACTTCGGCGAAAAACCTTGTTCCGGCCTGCTGCGACTCACTTTCCTTCAAACTCAATCCACGGATTTCTCAACCTGCCAGAACTCCAGTTCCATCGGAGTCGGACGGGCAAAAACCATAATCTCCACTCTGAGGAAACCGCGTTCGGCATCGATTTCCAGAACCACGCCCTTGAAGCCGGCGAAAGGACCGTCCACAATCTCGACATGATCGCCGACATTGTACTGAAGACGGGGCGCCTGCTGCGGGGTTTCTTCTTCCGCGGTACCGTTGGAAATCCACTGTTTCACTTCCTCCGGGGTCATGGTTCCGCCGATCTTGGAAACCCCTTTGATTCCGTGAATGTAATGCCAGACACTTTCAATCACCTTGTTGTCTTCATCATAAAGCTTCATGCGGACAAAGACATATCCGGGAAAATATTTCCGTTCCGTCGGGCGGCGGACGCCGTTCTTGACTTCCATGACTTTTTCCATGGGATACTGGACTTCAAAGACAGGAATGGAAGGATCGTTCAAGTTGATCTGACGCTGAATATTGTCCCGCACGCCCTTTTCGTGCTGGGTAAGCGTATTAAGGATGTACCACTGTCCTTCGCTGTTGTCCATGATTGATTCCAAGCTCCTGAAATTGATTTATTCTGCCACAACGTTATGGAAAAACCCCTTGCATCCGCTTTTAAAATGTAGTAAGGAACCTGACAGTTCTGAAAAGGATCTGGTCGATGCCGGAAAGATAGGCTGTTGACAGAATCAGAGCCACGATCACAAGAATGGTGGATTCGAAAAGCTGATCGCGGGTCGGCCAACTGCACTTGTTCATTTCTTCCATCGTATCGAGGAAGAAGGATCTGATTTTATCTATCATGGTGCCCATTCCGGCATTTCCTTATCCCGGTCCTGTTTTCATCGCGCATTCATCCCCCGACCGGGAAGGACAAATGGCAGGGGCGGGGAGGCTCGAACTCTCGACCTGCGGTTTTGGAGACCGCCGCTCTGCCAACTGAGCTACACCCCTGCGTGCTATTCCGGTATTCCGGAACAACCGCGGGAAACCTTACTTGGTTTCCTTGTGAATCGTATGCTTCCGGTCAAACTTGCAGAACTTCTTTTTTTCGATGCGCCCGGGAGTATTTCTTTTCTCCTTGGTGCTCATGTAGTTTCTGCGTTTGCACTCGGTGCATTCCAATGTAATAATCTCACGCATGTTTTTTCACCTTGCGGCCCCCTTCCGGGAACCTGCTTTTGAAAAGCCAAACTCCGGCAGAATTTTCCTGTCGGAGTATGGCATGAAGAACCGATAACGTCTTACTCGACGATCTCGACAACACGTCCGGAAGCAACGGTGCGGCCGCCTTCGCGGATAGCGAAGCGCTGGGTCTTTTCCATTGCGATCGGAGCGATCAGTTCCACTTTGATGGAAACGTTGTCGCCAGGCATGACCATCTCGACGCCTTCCGGCAGAGAAATGATGCCGGTCACGTCGGTTGTCCGGAAGTAGAACTGCGGTCTGTAGTTGGTGAAGAACGGGCTGTGACGTCCGCCTTCATCTTTGCTCAGAACGTAGATTTCAGCCGTGAACTTGTGATGGGGAGTGATGGAACCGGGCTTGGCGAGAACCTGGCCGCGTTCCACTTCTTCCTTCTTCGTGCCGCGGAGGAGGCATCCGATATTGTCGCCGGCCTGACCGGACTCGAGTTCCTTGCGGAACATTTCGACGCCGGTGATGATGGTCTTGGCTGTCGGCTTGAGGCCGATGATTTCGCAGGCATCGCCCACTTTGACAACTCCGCGTTCGACACGGCCCGTAACGACGGTGCCGCGGCCTTCAATGGAGAAGACGTCTTCGATCGGCATCAGGAAGGGCTTGTCGACTTCACGAACAGGTTCCGGAACCCAGGTATCGATCGCGTCCATGAGCTGCTGGATGCAGACGCATTCGGGAGCGTTCGGATCGGTGGCCTGAAGGGCGGGATAGGCGGCACCGCGGATGATCGGGGTATTGTCGCCGTCGAAGTCATATTTGCTGAGGAGTTCGCGGATTTCCATCTCGACGAGGTCAAGAAGCTCCGAATCGTCAACGAGGTCAACTTTGTTCAGGAACACGACGATACGGGGAACGCCGACCTGCTTGGCAAGGAGGATGTGCTCACGGGTCTGGGGCATCGCGCCGTCAACCGCGCTGACCACGAGGATCGCGCCGTCCATCTGAGCGGCGCCTGTGATCATGTTCTTCACATAGTCCGCATGCCCGGGGCAGTCCACGTGGGCATAGTGCCGGATGTTGCTCTGGTATTCGACGTGGGAGGTGGCAATCGTGAGAATCTTGGTGGCATCGCGGCGACCCTGGGATTCGGAAGCTTTCGCAACCTGATCGTAAGGAATGTAGTCCGCCAGTCCCTTGAGGTTCTGAACGTGGGTGATTGCTGCCGTAAGTGTCGTCTTGCCGTGGTCGACGTGACCAATCGTTCCAACGTTTACGTGCGGTTTCTCTCTGACAAATTTTTCCTTGGCCATCTCGTGTCCTCCTTGTTGATGACAATTCGCCTATGGCATTGCGTTTTTCGAGTTCTTATTTAATAATACCGTTTAAGTCCCAATATATAAAACTGGAGCCCACGACCGGGATTGAACCGGTGACCTCGTCCTTACCAAGGACGTGCTCTACCGACTGAGCCACGTGGGCACCCACATCCCCATCCGGCTGGCCTCCCTTCCGGAAGTACAACCCGCAATAGTGAATTCATAATATACACTAAAAAATCAGCTTTTCAAATATCTTTTCAGAAAAAAATCGCTTTTTTAGTCACGCGATTTCCCTGAGACACAAAACGAACCCAAACATCATACTCATCAACCGAAACCGGGATTTGCCCGGGGAGGCGCTCTCTTCCGAACCCCCTGCAGGGACATGAAGTTGAATTCCGCCGTCAAGGACGAAAAATCCCCTTCCATGGCCGCTGCGGCATTTCCGTTTTCATGGACAAACCTTTTTACTGTAGCACTCTCTGAAGAAAGTTCAAGCCGGAATTCTCAGGAAGTTTCCGAAAAAAAAGGTCCCCCGAACCAGATTGAACTTCTTGTCCGGAGGAAACACAGGGGGGAGATTCACGGAACCGTGCAGCCCGCGATCTCCTTTCCATCCACAAAACGCAGACAGTCTTCGAAGGCCTCCCGCTGCTGCCAACGCTCCAGCGAGTAAAGGAAACCGTGTTCCACCCGCGGATAGATCTTCACCAGCGCACGGTTACCCATGGCATTCATTTTTCCGGCCAGTTCGATAATTTGGCCGTTCGGAAACATGTGTTCCATTTCCGCCGCCAGAAAGAAAATCGGAGGATTTCCGGGTCGGACATGGCGGTTCAGGGATAATTTGCGATAGGGTTCCGGGTCCTTTTCGTAAGGAACACCGACAACGCTTCGCATGGAGTCCCAGCTTCCCGGAAAAATATCCTCCCACGGTTCGAAAGAGGCGGGGCAGGACTGGAAGACTCCGCAGACGGGCTCGATCCAGCCTTCGGCCGGAAAGTCGTCGCCGCATTCGCCGGGACGCGCACACGTCAGGAGCGATCCCAGATGAGCCCCGGCGGAACTGCCGTAAACGGCAATCTTCACCGGGCGTCCGGATTCCTTCAGAACCCGCGTGAAATGAAGATACGACTCCCGGACATCCGCAAGCTGTTCGGCGGGCGTGACGTTCAGCCGGTAGTCGGTCGACGCGGCGATATATCCGCGGTTGTTCAGTTCTTCCATGAGTCCGTGGAAATGCCGGGAACGCGACCCCGCGCGCCACCCGCCTCCATGGATAATGAATACGGCAATCTCGCGCGTCACGTTTTCCGGCATGAAAACATCATAGATGCGTTCCGTCTGGAGCGGAGAATCAAGATAATAGGAGGCAAACTGATGTTTCACTTCATTCCCCTCCCCTCACGGAAACACGAATCCGTCCGGGTCCTGCTGGTTGAAATGGGTCCAGGCCATGGCGTCCTCATACTGGAAAAACGCCTCGGAAATGGTGTTGCACGTGACCGGTTCCTGAATCTCTGCCAGAGGCGGGGCATGGTTGGCCGAATCCAGCAGCGTCAAAGTGACCGGACCGCGGATGACATAGGGGGAAATATCCTTCCGCTGAGAGACCGCTTCGCGTACCGCAGCATAAATCAGCCCGCACGATCTGGCCGGGATCAGGGAACATGCCTGAAACGGCGCGAGGGCCTGTTTCGTCACGACCTCACGGATATTCGGAATCTTATCGGAGATTTCAGCCGTGACCTTGTCGTCGCCGGAAACGAAAACGGTCGGAACGCCGAAATCTCCGGCAATGGCCGCGGCCATGCTGCCCTCGCTCAGAAAGAGTTCTCCGCCGTTGACTTTCCACCGGCTGTGAGGCGTAATGGCGCACGGGGTTCCTCCCATGGCATGCATGCCGATCAGCACTAGCGCGGCGAACGATGCATCCAGCAGTGACAGCCATGCCGGACCGGAACAGTTCCGTCCGTGGATGATCCGGCAGCGCGGATCGAGATCTTCGAAGAGGATGTTGTAGCCGCTTCCATGGCTGTCGTTGACCAGCACTTCGTCCGCTCCGGCGTCGAACGATGCCTTGACCGCGGCATTGACCTCATCCGTCAGAAGTTTGCGCATCCGCTGGCGGTGATGGAAGTTTTCGATGGAAGCATCCTTGCGGTTCTCGAAGAAACAGAAGCCCGCAATACCTTCGATGTCGGTCTGAATGTAAATTTTCATGTTCGCCTCACTCAATGCAGGGGGTTATTTTTTCGACCGGGATGGGAAGGGTCTGGCGGAGTCCGATGGACTCGATTGCGCGCTGCGCCAGATAAGTGGAACGGAATCCGGCGATTTCGTCGCAGGGCGACGGCGTGTTGTCCCGAATCGCCCGGACAAAGGCATCGAGCATGGCGTAATGTCCCTTGTCCACCATGAACGGATCGGTTTTTTCAAGCTTCTTGCTGTTGCCGGACGAGACGGAGACACGCTCATTGTATTTGCGGAGATAGGCTTCGAACCCTTCCTCGCGAACCTTGCCGGAATAGGCCTGCATCGGGAAGAATTCCGAGGCGTTGTCCGGCATGCCGTAGTAGTTGTTTTCGACGAAAAAGAGGTTGCGGAAAAGCGCGGCGTTGTCCGTGAGCTCAAAGAGTTCCTTCGGATAGTCGAAGGTGCCGGAACAGGAGAAATCGAGAGTCATCGAAGCGCCGTTGGAAAAGCGGAGGTTGACTCCGTGCGAGAGGCGGGAGGAGCCCCACGCGGTAATCTCGCAGGGAAGCGCCGGAGCAAACATCCAGCAGGCCAGATCCAGCCAGTGGACGCTTTCCCCGATGATCTCGCCGCCGCCCGTAAGCGGATTCAGGTGTCCGAGCCCGTAGGAGGAACTTTCATCCTGAATGCGGATCAGAAGATGAGGCAGATTTTCTTCCGGAAGGGGTTCGCGCACCTTCTCGACGTACTGCCACGGGTTGTGTTTCGGGTTGGCCTTGTGGGAGAGCCATTTGTTCCGGAGGGCGTTCATGGAGGGAGCCATGCGGCGGTTGAGGTCGACACAGAGCTTGACTCCCCCCCGGCGGACCGCGCTGATGATCCGGTAGGCTTCTTCATCGAACATGGCCATGGGTTTTTCGCAGAAGATATGTTTTCCGGCGCGTGCGGCGGCCTGGATGATGGGCAGATGTACCTCGTGAGTGGTGGCGATCTTGATGAAATCGACTTCGGGATCGCTCACGGCTTCCATGAAGTCGTCCGTCACCTTCGGGACGCCGAATTCGGCGGCGGCTTTCTCCGCGTTTTCCCGGCGGACGTCGCACGCCCATTTGAGTTTGACGCCGGGATGTTTCCGCATATTCGGAAAATCCTGTGACCATGCGAATTTACCGCATCCGATCTGAGCCGCGGTCAATTTTTTCATCGTTTGTATCCTTTGCATTTGAAATAAATGGCTGAGCTGTCAATGACTCAATGTAATGCTTTTCATCCGGGAATCCATGCTAAAAACAATGATTTTTTTAATAAATCAACGAAAATGCCTTGTTTATTGAAAACTCCGTCATATATTTTTTAACGAAACAATGATAACAGGAGTCCTTATGCAGAACCGGACCGCCTCCATTCTTCAGTTAAAATTCTGGGGGTTCAGCGAAAACCGGAGCACGGCCAAAATCCGTCTCCACGAACATTCCTACTTCCAGATGCAGTTCTGTCTGTCAGACGGCTGCCGTCTCGAAGCGGACGGCAAATTCTACGATCTGAAAAAGAACGACATTTTCCTGCTGGCTCCGCAGACGGAACACGGGCTCTCCTACCGGGGACGTTTCAAGACGCTCACATTCAAATTCGAGGCGGCACTCCCGGTCCATCCGTCGGTGTTGTATCTGCCGGACTGCCGGAGGAACCGTGCCGCGATCTCGCTGGCGCTGTCCATCGTCAGGAAAACGTTTCCGCGGAAATATTTCGAGGTGGAGGAAGGCGTAATCATCATGCCTACAGACCGCTATCCGCTCTGGATGGAATATTTTCTGAGCGGACTTCTGGCGGACTTTTTCCATCAGCCGGACCGTCCGAACCGTCTGGTCCGGAAAATCCATGACCTGCTGGAGGAACGGGACGGAAAACCACTGACGGTGTCCGAGGCCGCGAAAGACTGCGGCTATTCCACGAACCATTTCTCGGTCCTTGTCCTCAAGGAAACGGGGATGCGGGCGAAGGACTTCATTGACCGCGCCCGCTGTGAAATCGCACAACGGTATCTGCGGTATTCCGCCTCTCCGCTGTCTGAAATCGCAGGACGGATGGGATTCGATTCACCGGCAGGTTTCACACTCTTTTTCAAGCGAATTTCTGGAACGCCCCCGCTCCGGTTCCGGAACGGAAGTGCGCCGTGACGATAAGTTCGAGAGCTCCGGGCGTTCTCCGAAGACAGCATCACGGGTGCGGCGGCTCTCGCTCTTTCGGAGCTCGTCCGTCAGCAGTGGACCCGCCGCCGCAAAAACAAAGAGCCTGAGGGCTCCTCGCCCTCAAACTCCCCAGGCAGGGGAAATCCCCTGCACCTCCGAGAAAATGCTCACGCATTTTCCGTCCTGAAAAACTAGCGGAGGAGGAACAACTCACCCCACGGATGCGCCGCTCGGGAAATCGCCGCCGTCGACCGTGACCAGCCGGAGCTGATCTCCGACCTTGGCCGCCAGAAGCATTCCCTGCGACTCGATGCCGCGGATTTTCGCGGGCTTGAGATTCGCCACGATCACAATCACGCGTCCGATCATCTGTTCGGGCGTATAATATTTGGCCACGCCCGCAACGAGCGTGCGGGTTTCGCCGCCGACCTCGATTTTGAGCTTGAGAAGCTTGTCCGCGCCTTCGACCTTTTCGGCCTCCAGCACCTTCGCGGTCCGAAGCTGAGTCTGGAAGAACTCGTCGATGGTGACCGTTTTTTCGCCCTGGATCGCGACCGTTTCCGTTTTCGCTTCCTTCTTTTCGGACGTCTTCTCGGCAGGAGCGGGAGCCGGAGAGTCTGCCGCGGTCTCCTTCGGAAGAATCCGGGGGAAGAGGGCGTCGATGTCGTTCACCGGAGTGCCGGGAACCAGAAGCCCCCACGAAGAAAGACGTTCATATTCGGCGCGCGCGGCGTCGGCGGGCGACATGCCGAGCGTAGTTCTGAGTTTCACCATCTTCTCCGGCATGATCGGAAGAAGAAGGCCCGACACGATCCGGAGGGTTTCAGAAGCGGTATAAAGAACCGTACCCAGACGCTCCATATCGCCTTTTTTGGCGAGCGTCCAGGGGGCGGTTTTCTCCATATAGCGGTTGGCGGCGCGGACCACGTTGAGAACCTGTTCGACGCCGCGGTCGAGGCGCATGGCCTCCACGGATTCACGGAGCGGCGCGGACGCGGCAACGGCAAGGGTCATGAGTTCCCGGTCCACCTCTTCATAGTCGCCGGGGGTCGGGATTTTGCCGTCAAAGTATTTGATCGTGAGCTTGACCGCGCGGCTGAGCATGTTGCCGAGGTCATTCGCCAGATCGCTGTTGTAGCGCTTGATGAAGGATTCCTCCGTGAAGGAGGCATCCTGCCCGAGCACCATTTCAGCCATCAGACAGTAGCGGAAAGCGTCCACTCCGAAAATGCCGATCATGTCCATCGGATTGACCACATTGCCGAGAGACTTGCTCATTTTTTCCTCGCCGCTACGCCACCAGCCGTGCGCAAACACGCTTTTCGGCATGGACACGCCAATCGCCTTGAGCATGGTGGGCCAGTAGACCGTGTGTGTGGTCAGGATGTCCTTGCCGATCAGGTGATGGGCGTTCGGCCACCATTTTTCGAACTTTTCATTGTCCGAACCGTAGCCGATGGCGGAAATATAGTTGATGAGGGCGTCGAACCAGACGTAGCAGACGTAATCGCTGTCGAAGGGCAGTTCGATGCCCCACGAGAGGCGCGATTTCGGGCGTGAGATGCAGAGGTCGCCCAGCTCCTTGCGGAGGAATCCGAGCGTCTCGTTCGCGCGGTATTCCGGCTGGATGAAACCGGGGTGGGTCTGGATGTATTCGACCAGCCACGACTGATACTGTCCCATCTTGAAGAAATAGTTGGACTCGACCAGTTGGTTGGTGGGCCGTTTGCAATCCGGACAGAGGCCGCCTTCGAGGAGGTCTTTCTCGGTGAAATAGCGTTCGCACGGCACGCAGTAGTGTCCGGTGTATTCCGCCTTGTAGATGAGGCCGCGGTCATAGAGGTCCTGAAGGATTTTGCGGACGACTTTCGTGTGGCGTTCCTCGGTGGTGCGGATGAAATCGTCGTTGCGGATTCCGAGTTTCTTCCAGAGTTCCTGAAACTGAACGACGGTCTCATTGCAGTGTTCGAGAGGAGCCATGTTCTGCGCCTGCGCCGCCTTTTCGACCTTTTGCCCGTGCTCGTCGGTTCCGGTCAGCATAAAAGAGTTTTCGCCGAAAAGAGTATGGAAACGTGTCAGGATGTCGGCCAGAACCGTGGTATAGGCATGGCCGATATGCGGTTTGGCATTGACGTAATAGATGGGGGTCGTCACATAATAAGAGGACATTGCAGGAATTCTCCTTTTCCCTTTCTTTCACAATTCATGTATCAATATAACATGCTTTTCGTATTCAGGCAAATGGAAATTGCTTGAAGATTCAAAATCAGGCTTTATATTGTGTTCCGAATGGACTGTGCAAGAAACCCCGAACGTCTCAGGAGACCGAAGAAATGGCCGAACTCAAAAAACACTCCGAACAGGAAACCGTCCTGACTTGGGACCTCACCATGATCTACCCGGACTCCGACGCCTGGGAAAAAGAATTTTCGACGCTCGACGCCCTTCAGGAGAAGTTTCTTGAATTCAAGGACCGTCTGGGCGAATCTCCCGAAAACCTCCTTCACGCTTTCGAGGCGGACGACGCCCTCAGCCTTGTCATGGAAAGACTCTATGTCTACGCTCATCTGAAGGCGGACGAGGACACCGGCGACTCCGCGGCCCGCGCCCGTATGGAACGCATCTCCGCCAAAGGCGCCGAAATCTCCGGCAACTGTTCGTGGTTCCAGCCCGAACTCCTCGCCATGGACGAAGACCGTTTCGACTCCTTCCGCAAGGACAAGGTTCTTTCCTTCTACCGCCGCACACTGGACGACATCGCCGAGGAACGCCCGCACACGCTGTCCGCCCCGGAGGAACGCATTCTGAGCATGGCTTCCGACGTTCTTTCCGCCCCGCACAAGGCATTCTCCCTCCTTAACGACGCCGACATGCGTTTTCCGACTATCACCGACGCCGACGGCCAGAAAACAGAACTCACGCACGGAAATTTCATCAAGTTCCTCGAATGTCCGGTCCGCGCGGTCCGCAAGGAAGCCTTCTCCGGAATGTACGACACCTATGCCGGATTCAAGAACACCTTCTCCTCCCTGCTGAATTCAAACGTGAAGACCGCCGTTCTCGAGGCCGGACTGCGTTCGTTCCCCTCCGCCCTCGAAGCCTCCCTTTTCGAAGACAAGGTCCCGAAGGCGGTGTATGAAAATCTCATCGGGTCCATTCACAGCCACATTTCCTCCATTCACCGCTACTTCGCCTTGCGCGCCCGAAAACTCGGACTGGAGAAGCTCGACATGTTCGACCTCCACACGCCGCTCCTGCCCGAATGCCGCATGGAAATCCCGTGGGATGAAGCCAAAAAACAGGTGGATGAATCTCTCCATATCCTCGGGAAAGAATATCATTCCGCCATCGGCCAGGCCTTCCAGAACCGCTGGATCGACATCCCGGAATGCCGGGGGAAACGGTCCGGAGCCTATTCCAGCGGATGCTACGGCACGCCCCCCTACATCCTGCTGAACTATGCCGACACGCTCGACAGCGTGTTCACGCTCGCCCACGAGCTGGGACACACCATGCATTCTTATTTCTCCGACCGCAATCAGGCGTTCCATTACGCTTCATATAAAATTTTCGTCGCGGAAGTCGCCTCCACCACCAACGAATTGCTTCTCCATCATTACCTGCTGGAAAAGACCGACGACCCGAAGACGCGCGCCTATCTCCTGAACCATCTGGCCGACGAATTCCGGGGCACCGTCTTCCGGCAGACCATGTTCGCCGAATTCGAACGCGACATCCATTCGCTCGCGGAGGAAGACACCCCGCTGACCGCCGATCTGCTTTCAGAGAAATACTTCCAGCTGAACCAGTTCTATCACGGGGACGCCGTCGCGCCCGACGACCGCATCCGTTACGAATGGTCGCGGATTCCGCATTTCTACTACGGATTCTATGTCTACAAGTATGCGACCGGCTTCTCGGCCGCCGCCGCGCTCTCGCGCAAGATCATCGCCGGAGAGACGGAGCCATACATGCGTTTCCTCAAGGCGGGCAATTCAAAAGACGTTCTCGACATCATGAAGGACGCCGGAGTCGATTTCCTCAACGGCGATCCGGTCGGCGACGCCCTGCGGCTGTTCGACGAAACCGTGGACCAGCTCGGCGATGCCCTCAAGGAAGTTTGAGTAGAATCCCGAAGAAGAACGCACAAAGAAATTGAGTCATAATTCACTGCACTGCAATAAATTATGACTCAAAAATTCTTTGGCGCGGGGAGAAAGGGGTTCCTTCCCCCGAAAAAAAAGCTTTATTTGCCCAGCTTGCCTTTGAGGAACTCGACCGCCATGACGATGTCCGCCCTCGGATTTTCCCCGACTTCGCGCTCGATGGTCAGAAAACCGTCGTAACCGACTTTGCGGAGCGCGGCCAGATACTCATCCCAGACGACCTGTCCGGTTCCCAGCGGAACTTCGCGGAATGGAGGGCCGTCTTCCTTTTTTCCCTGTTTTTCGGGCGGGGTCAGGTCATAGGTATCGAGCGTGCCGTAGATGTCGGAAGGGTTGAAGTCGCGGAGGTGAATGCCGTCCTTTGCGTGGGTGTGGACGATGTATTTCCCGGCAAGGGGAACTTCCAGAGCCGGATTGACGTTGAGCACCATGGCAAGGTTAGCCGGGTCGAAATTGATCCCGAGCCCCTTCCCGCCGGCGGCCTTGATCAGATCCACCAGCCGCGCGATCGGCTCCGGTCCGGTCTCGATGGCAAGGGTGCAGCCCTTGGAGGCCGCATATTCGCCGACTTCCTTTGCGGCCTGAACCATCGTCTTGAAGACGGGCGAACTGTCGCGGGTCGGGACCACGCCCACATGGGTTGTCATGACCTTTGTTCCGAAGAAACAGCAGAGATCGATGATCTGCTTGCTGAGTTTGACGCGCTCGGCATTGCCCGCGGCGTCCTGAAAGCCGTGTCCGCCGAGGTCGCCGCAGATGGAGGCCACTTCCAGCCCCAGCGACGCGATGTGCTTTTTCAGGCGTTCCCGCTCGGATTGCGGCATGGTAATGAGGTTGTGGTCCTTGCAGACGGCATACATCTGGATGCCCTTGGCCCCGACGGACGCCGCCGATTCCATCGCCTTGAACAAAGGCTCTCGAAACGATTCAACGATAACTCCGATTTTCATTGGCAAATCTCCCTGTTGGAATTCACTGTCCCCCGTTTTTTCTCCGGGAAGGAAAAGGTCGTGCCGGAGTTCATATCATAGCACCGCCGGAGCTTTTTTCAAGTCTCCCGGAGGGAAAAACCCCGGATTGCCCCGGGAAAAACGTCCGGACAAAAAAAAGGACTTTTCAAAGAGGCTGCTTGTTTTTTGGGACTTTTGGCGTATATTCGTGTTTTACACATCCCATTTTCAAATGAACAATCAAGGAGAGAAAACCATGAACCGTTCCAGAATTCTGGCGGCCTTTGCGGCCGCGTCGGTCATTGCCCTTACCCAGAGCGCCTGTGGAAGCCTGTGCTCCAAATGCAGCCCACCCGAAAGCCGCCCTGAAATCGTCGCAACCTTTACGAATACCCCAGTTGTGATGGACGGAAAACTGGGCGATCCCATGTGGCAGAAAACGCCTGTCTACGAACTCAGGCACGCCCGGACCATGTGGGACAAGGCCCATCCCGAGATTCAGAAGTTCTTTGCAAAGGGAGTGGTCGAGTCCGGCAAGGTCCGTCTTCTCTGGGACAAGGATTACCTCTATGCCGGCTTTGAGTTCACCGACTCGGACGTGGTTTCGGAAGCCCCCGTCGACCAGCAGCACCACTATCTGAAAGGCGATGTGGCGGAAGTGTTCCTCAAGCCCGCCAACCAGACCTGGTACTGGGAACTCTATGTGAACCCCACCGGCAACAAGACCGCTTTCTTCTTTGCCGGACGCGGACATCTCGGCCTTCCGAGCGGCTTCCCGGAAAAAATTCCCCTCAAGAACATGAAGACCGCCGCCTCCTATGAAGGCACCCTCAACAATCCCTGGGACCGCGATAAAAAATGGACCGCCGAAATGGCGATCCCGATCGCCGAAATCGGACTGGTCGGTGAAAAACTCACGCCCGAAATTCCCTGGCTGATCTTCTTCGGCCGCTACAATTATTCCCGTTATCTGCCGGTCAAGGAAAACGCCTCCTTCCCGGAACAGGAAAATACCAACTATCATGCCCTGGAAGATTACGGCATCCTGAAACTTGTGAAGTAAGAGCTCCATCCAGAAAGGTGTAAAATGAAAATCCAGTTCGGAGTCGGGCGGCGCTGCATCAATCCGCAGATGCCGATCTCTCTCGCGGGATACTTCAATGTCCGCATGTGGGATAAAGTCCTCGATGATCTCGAAGTCCGTGCAATCGTGTTCAAGCACGGTCCAGACTATGCGGCGATTCTCCAGTTCGACCTCGTCACGGTTCCTCTTTTCCTCTGCGACCTGATTCTGGACGGAATCCGGAAGCACGGCATCCGGGAACTCTCCCGCGAGAATCTTCTGATCTGCGCCACGCACACCCATACCGGGCCGGAAGTGCGTCTCGGACGGAACGGCTCCAACAGCGAGTATCTTCCGTTCGCGGCGGAACGCGCGGTCGAAGCCATACAGCAAGCGTTCGAATCCTTCCGCGAAGGCGAACTCGTTTACGGTCTGACCGCCGATCACCGGTTCATTTTCAACCGCCGCTACTGGATGAAAAACGGCAAAGTTCTCACCAATCCCGGCAAGCTCAATGCCTCCATCCTCCGTCCGGAAGGGGAAATCGATCCCGAAATCCCCCTGCTGGGCATCCGGTGCGACGGCAAGCTGGCGGTGCTGATTTCCAGCATCGTCAACCATACCGACACCATCGGAGGGAACGGCGTCTCCGCCGACTGGCCGGGATTCCTCCGCCGCACGATCGAGGGAGAAATGGGCGAGGGCTCCATGCTCGTTCCGCTGATCGGAGCCTCCGGCAACATCAACCATTTCGACGTGACCACGGACATGCCCCAAACCCAGTATTCCGAGGCCCGGCGCATCGGCATCGGTTACGCGGAAACCATCCGCGAAGCCATCCCGGCGCTCCGCCCGGTCAAGGGAGACTCCCTCCGGACTGTATTCGGAGAAGCCGACGCTCCCCCGCGCGAAATCTCCGAAGCGGAAGCCGCCGAAGCCAAAGCCGTCATGGCGAAATATCCGGACGAGGACATCAACGGCGGCGCCGACATGACCTCCGAGGATCTCGCCAAGGGCGCCCCCGTCGTACTGAAGTATTTCGCCTCGGTGCTGCTGAACCAGGCCGATTATCATGAAACACAGCGTTTCTTCCTCACCGGCATCTCGTTCGGTTCCTCCGTCGTAATCGCATCCCTTCCGAGCGAACCCTTCACGGAAATCGGATTGACGCTCCGCAAGGAAATTTTCCCCGGCCGTGTCTGTCTGGCGGCGACCCTCGCCAACGGAACCGGAAGCTATCACTGTGGCGGCGGTTACATCCCGAACGCCTGGAACTATGGACGCGGCGGATATGAGACCACCCCGCGTTCCAACCCGTTTTCCACGACAACCAGCGCCGTTCTTCTCAAAAAATGGCGCGAACTTTCGGATAAGGTCTGATTATCCTTTTAACCGGAGCACCGGACGGTGAAGTTCTTTTCTTACGGAAAAAACTTCCCGTCCGGAACCAAATCCTTCCATGATCGAGATTGCCGACAACAATACGCCGTTCGAGGCCATCCGGTCCTGCTGCCTGAAAAATACGGAACAGTTCTTCTCCGAGGACACCCCGCTCAAGGAGGCGGAGTCGCACGGAGGACGTCCGTATGAACGCAGAATCCAGCAGGAACAGATGGCTCTGGCCGTGGCGCGCACATTCGAGGCGAACGCGAATCTTTGCGTGGAAGCCCCGACGGGCGTCGGCAAGAGTTTCGCCTATCTCATCCCCGCAATCTATCATGCGCTCGCACTCCGCCGCCCGGTCCTCGTCACCACCGAGACCATCAACCTTCAGGAACAGCTTGTCCGCAAAGACCTCCCTCTCCTCAAGGAGATCATGAAGGTCAACTTCTCCTATGTCCTCGCCGCCGGACGCGCCAACTATCTCTGCCGCAGACGTCTTGCGCTGGCCATGGGAGAGTTCCGGGACGAATTTCTCCCCGCCGCCGGGCTGGAACCCGACATCACCAGGCTCTCCGACTGGGCCGAAACCTCCGACAGCGGGTTCTTCACGGACCTTCCCTTCAAGCTCGAACGCGGACTCTGGACTTGCGTATGCAGCGAAACCGCCTCCTGTTCCGCCGCGGCCTGCCGCTTCTTCCGGAACTGTTTCTACTGGCGCGCCCGCCGCGAATGGGACAAGGCCGACGTCATCGTCACCAACCACGCCCTCTTCTTCGTCGATCTCAAAATGCGCGAACTGGAAAAGATGGAAACCACTCCCCTGCCCGATTATTCGGCGGTCGTCTTCGACGAAGCGCACACGCTCGAAGACAACGCCGCCAAGCATCTCGGCCTCCATCTGACCTCCGGAAACGTCCGTTACTTCCTGAACCGCCTTTTCAATCCGCATACCGGCCGTGGCCTGCTGGTCAAGCCCGGAGAGTCTTCCTTGGCCATCCGCGGCCTTATTTCCAAGCTCCACGATCTCTCCTTCGCCTTTTTCGACCAGTTCGACGAGACGTTGGAAAATATCCCGGACAAGTGCTTCCGCATCCGTAAAAGCGGACAGTTCGAAGACAATCTCAGTCCCGCCTTTTCAGAACTGGAACGCCGGATCCGCGACTACATGGAGGAACAGGACAATCCCGAATTCAAAGTCGAACTCGCCGCCCAGCTCGAACGGTGCGCCGCCATCCGCATGTCCGTCGCCGAATTCATCGCCATGGAGCAGGAAAACAGTGTCTACTGGGTCGAAGGAAAAACCGCCCAGCAGTCCGGAAGCTCCATTGTCGAACTCTATTCCGCCCCCCTGAATGTGGCGGAGCTTCTCGGAAAAATCCTCTTCTCACAGTCGTTTCCGGTTGTCCTCACCAGCGCAACCCTGGCGGTCAACTCTTCGCTGGATTTCTACGTCGCGCGCGTAGGATTCCACAACGGGGAGAAACTGATTCTGAATTCCCCGTTCGACTACTGGAAACAAGTCAAGCTCTTTCTGGCGCGGACCATGCCCGCCCCCACGGAAGATTGTTACAACACCGCAGCTTCCGCCGCCATCGAGGATTTCATCAAACTCTCCGACGGACATGCCTTCGTGCTCTTCACCAGCTACGGAATGCTCCGCACCTGCTCCGAAAACCTCACTCACTTCTTCCGGTCCGGTCACTATCAGCTCTACATCCACGGGGATGCCCTCTCCCGCACACACATGCTCGATGAGTTCAAACAGAGCAAAAACGGCGTGATCTTCGGCACCTCCAGCTTCTGGACCGGCGTGGATGTCCCCGGCGACGCCCTGAAAAACGTCATCATCACCAAACTTCCGTTCGCCGTCCCGAACCATCCCCTCACCGAAGCCCGCTGCGACCGCATCAAGGAAGCCGGCGGACGTCCCTTCGAGGATTTCTCCATTCCCAACGCCGTCCTGATGTTCCGGCAGGGCATCGGACGCCTGATCCGCAGCAAAACCGACACCGGAATCATTGTGGTGCTGGACCCCCGTGTCGTCACCAAATACTACGGACGCATTTTCCTCAATTCCATCCCCCGCTGCCCGGTCGAATATTTCTGAAATACCATGTTTTGTAATACATCCGTATATTTTCTTCTTTTCCTGAAATTGAATTCAGATGAACTTGACACTTTCGTCATGTCATGGTATATTCAAAAAAAAACGGGGAGAATTCCATGAAGATTATATGTCCGGATTGCCATCAGAATTACGAAGTAGATGAAACCTATATCGGACGTTCCGTTTCCTGTCAGGCGTGCGGCAAGACCTTTGACGTCTTAAAGCCGGTCGAGGCGGAAGCAACGAAATGCTGTCCATTCTGCGGCGAGAAAATTCTCTCTGTGGCCAAGAAATGCAAACACTGCGGGGAGTTCATCAATGAAAACGGTCAGCCTCGGCCTAAAATCGACCGGTTTACTTATATTCTGCTCGCGCTGTTCTTCGGTTCAATCGGGGGACATAATATCTACGCGAATGAATATTATTCCTGTGCGGGAAAAGCAATCCTTTTCATCCTGACGTTTGTCATGCTGGGCATAGCTCCCCCATTGGGAGCCATAACAGCGTTCTCCTTATTCTTCTGGGTCCTTTTTGACATCGTATGCGATCCCAACATCCGGAATAAATCCAAATCATCATTCCCCGGGCAATCGCCTTCTTCCGAACACGAAGAATGTAAAAAATCCCTCTAAATGCAGCCATTTCACAATCCCGAAAAAAACAAACGGGAAAATCCGTACACAGAAAAGGCAGGCCGATCGACCTGCCGGAAAATGTATAATATACGGGATGGAAACCCCATCCCCTGAATCCAATTACTTGTTGAGAATCGCGAAAATCTTCTTCTTGTCGGGAGCGGCTTCCAGAATCTCCGTCATGACATCTTTGTCTTTCAGTTTCACGGAAATGCTTCCGAGGATCTTCAGATAGGCTTCCTGATCCTTTTCGTCCGCCGCCAGAAAAACGATCAGACGGACAGGGTCATTGTCCAGCGTGCGATAGTCTGCGATCGGGTTCTGGCAGAGGCCGACAATCACCAGAGGAGACGGAAACCCGGCAACGCGGATATGAGGAAGCGCCAGACCGTTGCCGATCCCGGTGGTCATCATTTTTTCACGTTTCCAGATTGCCTCGCGGAGCTGTGCGTCATCCAATGTGCAGCGGGTGGTGGCGTAAGATATGATTTCTTCAAGAGCGGTTTTCTTGGTCTCGCCATCCAGAATAAGGATTGATTCAGGCTGCAGATACTTTACAAATTCAGGTTTCATCGTGTTTATTGACTCCTTCTAATAAATCCAACTAATTTTCACCTATAAACTTACCACCTCAAATAAAAAAAATCAAGACATTTTTCCGGATTCATTCATTTTTTTCGCAATTCCGGTGCTTTTTCCTCTCAAAAGTGTCCCTTTCAAGGGAAAATCACAAAATAAATATTCTTCGGATCAATCGTTAAACTCAGGCTTTTCCGAATTTTTCGCCTTCACGTTCAGACAGGAGACTTTACATCCCGGGAGAAATACGGAACGAGATTTTTTCCGGGATGACTTTTTTTCGTTTCCCGACAAAAAATATATCCTGAAAAAGCATCTCCAGTAAACCAGCTCAGGATCTGATGCTCTTTCAGGATATATAGTATATTGCGGCTTCCTGTCCCGGGACGCTCACACCACATAAAACGTCCCGTGCCGCCGGTTTTTCAGTTCAGCGGGACAACCTCATCCGCCTGTAGGCCCTTTTCGCCGTTGGTGACAACGAATTCGACTTCCTGCCCTTCCTTCACCGTCCGGTAGCCGTCGATCTTGATCGAACTGTAATGGAGGAAAATATCATCCCCCGAGGCACGCTCGATAAAACCATAGCCTTTTGAGTTGTTGAACCATTTCACTTTGCCTTTTTCTTTCTCGGCCATTTTACTCACCATTCCTTTGTTAAACCCCTCAAGCGTCTGTGCTTTAAGCACCCAACTTTAATTAGTTTTACAATTATATTCCATTTTTTTATTTTTGGGAAGGGGGTCCTGAAAAAAAAAACGCTTTTTTCGCATCCATGCTTTTTTTGGGGGGAAATTTCAGTCCGGAAAAGTTTTTTCCTGTCAAGACTTGCATCTTCGGCTGACTGTGGTATAATTCTTTACTCAATAAATCCATGTAAAACCGGAAGGGAGGGCCCCATCGGATGAGAACCTGTTTCTGTGATAAATGCAACTATGAATTCGATGTCCCCGAAGAATTGAATGAACAGGAGGACAGCGTATTCTGTCCGAAATGCAAGATCAATCTGGCCAGGATTCTTCCGGATACCCCTACCCGCATTCTCCAGCGAGAACAACGTCTCTCGCGCGCGCGGCGGAAAGAAATAACCCGCATCACGCTGCTGACGCTGATAACATTTCTCGCGCTTCTGGGTGTGCTTTCCGCTTTCCGTTTCCTCTGGAACCGTTCGGTTCCATTTCTGATCACCGGCTGCATCTGGGGATATCTTTGCGCCATGTGGACACGTCTCATCACATGGGAACGCTCCCCCTACGCCGGGCTTTTTGCCGTCGGCATTATGGTCATGACACTGGGAATTCTTTTAGCCGCGGTTCTCTTCAGCGGATTTTGCCCGCTCCGGCCATGGGTCGTTGCTGAACTGATGCCAGGACTTCTTTTCGCCTATCTCTTCGCCGCCTTCGAAAAAGAAAAGGAACCTTAGGCCGACGCCTCGACATGGCGCCCCCCTTCATGGCGGAAAACATCCGTATCCATGCGTGCGAATCATGGAACGGACAAATATTTTTTGAGGCCGAACGTTCTGGCTGTTCTGCCCCCTGCCCTCATTATGGCATCGGAAAATTATTCCTTGGGCTTGGCGCGCTGTCCCACAAAATACACGGGGAGCGGCTCAAACCCGTTGAACTCGACCGAAGCATAGCTGGAGGTATAGGCGCCCGTGGAGAACCAGTAGATTCTGTCGCCTTCCTTGACTCCGTTCGGAAGCGGATTGCGGAAATGCTCATACATGACGTCCTGACTGTCGCAGGTGGGACCGGCGATGATGTAGTCCGACGAATCCTCTCCCGGCGCTTCCGTATAAAGCGGATACTTGATGGCTTCTCCCCAGGTCTCCGTCAACCCGTTGAACTTGCCGGCATCGACATAAAGCCACTTGTCCATGGCGTGATGCGATTTTTCCGCGATCAGAACCACTTCCGTCACCAATATTGCGGCATCACCGACCAGCGAGCGGCCGGGTTCGACAATGATTTCCGGAGGACGTTCGCTGAAGTCTTCCTTCAGATAACGCGTGATCTCTTCCGAATAGGTCTCCATGGGGCTGGTCCTGCTGATGTAACTGGCAGGGAAACCGCCGCCCATGTTGATCAAAGTCATTTTCAAACCGAGCGTTTCCAGATAGTCGAAGATGTAGCGGACTTTCGCCAGCGCTGAGTTCCAGTATCCGATTTCACGCTGCTGCGAACCGACATGGAACGAAATACCGCAGGGAACCAGCTTCAGATCCAGAGCCAGAAGAATCAGGTCCGTCGCCAGATCCGGATGACATCCGAACTTGCGCGATAGCGGCCAGTCCGCGGAATCGCCGCCGTCCGTCAGAATCCGGAAAAAGACCTTCGATCCGGGTGCCTCGCGTGCGATATTGAATAGATCGTGGTCGCTGTCGCTGGCAAACAGACGGATTCCTTTTTCATAGGCATAATGGATATCTCCCGCTTTCTTGATCGTGTTGCCATAACTGATCCGGGAGGGATCCACTCCGATGGAAAGCAGACGGTCCAGTTCATTGATGGAGGCAATGTCGAAATTGCTTCCGAGTTCGTCAAGCACCTTCAGGACTTCAATGGCGGGATTGGCCTTAACCGCATAGTGGATACGGACATAGGGAAAATGGCACCGCAAGTCATTGTACCTCTGACGGAGAATGTCAAGATTGAAAATCAGAAATGGAGTTTTGTATTTGCGACTTTCGGATAACATTAAGTCGAAATCGGCCTGACTGTAATACTCCAGAGGATCAATGCTCATTGATGTTCCTTATTTTGAACCTTCACGGAAAAAGGAAAAATCTTATGTTCCCACCTGGAAACATAAGATCAAGTCTCTCCAAAGGATTTCTCTATGTGCATTTACTATATCGCGGATTTTTTTCATTTACAATAAGATCTTATAGAAATTTTCCCCTTTTTTTCGGCATGTTTCCCTGATGGTTACAGCCTCATTTTCAAGGAGTCGCACACACACAATCATCCGGTCTGCGCCATCATTTGGCAGACGCCCTGTCTTCGTCCGGATTCACCTCCACGCGAAATCCGCATGGTCTTCTCCGTCTTGAAAAAAGAGATGAAAAATTGGGTTGACGGCTTGTAAAAAATAAATCGGGGAATATATTACACGGCAAACCTTTTTACGGAGAGATGGCCGAGTGGTCGAAGACGCAGCATTGGAAATGCTGTGTAGGGGCAACCTTACCGTGGGTTCGAATCCCACTCTCTCCGCCAATTCTACACTCAAATTCTGGGTTGTTTCCCCATTTTCTCCCCACTTCTGTTGAAAAAGAACCTTTTTGTCTGTATATTGTGCTATAACGTGCCAAAACGAGGTACGCAGGCATGGAAAAAGGCAAAAGACAGCAGAAGGTCATCCGCATGAAAACACATCAGGGCTCCATTCGACAGAAAACTCCGGGAGGGCCGTATTACTATCGCGTCACGATCCGGAAAGGACTGCCCCGAAAAGAATTTCCTCTGAAGACAAACGATCCGGACAAGGCCAAAAAACTGGCCGCCGATCTTGCAGCCGTCCTCGAAGCCCAGACCCAGGAAGTCGCCCTGGCCCAGATCAA
>Ga0209373_10000572_pt1 | contig 57147 bp, 57 predicted proteins | sample Higcelweek5metaG_FD_187173 | JGI IMG/M metagenome (GOLD analysis project Ga0209373, IMG submission 187173) | Freshwater pond sediment microbial communities from the University of Edinburgh, under environmental carbon perturbations - High... | ecosystem: Environmental > Aquatic > Freshwater >... | reverse complement strand
CCGGCGTTTGAGGGAGTAAAAAAGAAACCAAACGGGATTCCGGGTTCACGCTACGCGTGCCCCGGAATGACGATGATTATTAAAGGCCGTGCCGTTAGAAAAAACAGCTCCACGCAGGTGGCGTGCCCGGCGTTTGAGGGAGTAAAAAAGAAACCAAACGGGATTCCGGGTTCACGCTACGCGTGCCCCGGAATGACGATGATTATTAAAGGCCGTGCCGTTAAGCAACAGAGACGCCATGTAATCGCCTTGCGCAGGCAGCCCCACGCCGGTGGCCCCACACAGGTGGTGGGCTCTGCAAGGGGGGGGGTTCTGCCAGGCTACCCCATAAATCCATGTTAACTATAAGTTTTTCGTGAGCTTCTTTTAAACTTTCGTTATTCTTTTCTTTATAGCCTTTGAAGGCAACCAGAGAAGAGAACGCCCATGTGGCCCAAACAAGACCTCTTTTTCTTCTTTCGTCACGGCCACTCTTCCTATGAGGCCGCGCACCGCGTTGCCTCCTCTAGTATTCGTTGAGGGGGCCATATGTACGTCCTTTCCGCCTTTCTCTCGAACTTCAGCCAAGCAATGCAAGAATGCTTGGCTTACCGCCGCCATGCCGCGAAAACAACGCCGGAAGAAAAGCGCCAGTTTTATAGAGAAACGTTCTGCCATTATCTCAACCCCCTGAATGGCATTCGTAGAAGTGCCTATAACGCGATGGAGAAAAAGTTAGAGGTCGATTTTTTAACGCTTTCCTGCGCAGAACGGCATGTTTTAACGGCCCCTATTGATCGTTCCATTCGCACCTACGAAACCAAGTTTTTTGAACCTTATATCAAGCCAAGGCTTGATCGCCTGTTTGGTTCCGCCTTATGCGAACGTTCGATTGTTGTTTTTCAAAAAGCGCATTTCACGCCGGTGGAGCGTCTGGAGAGATAAGACGAGCGTATGCTTGTTTGTATCGAAGCCGAATCAAACGTCCTTTATTCCCTAGCCCTTGATTTTCTTTTCATTTCGTAAGATTCTCTTTCGGGACGCTGCGTCGTTTTCCCTCCTGCGCGTTCTCGAATCAAGGATTGCCGATGCCCCATGACTCGCTGATTGAATATCTGCCCTTGGCGGTTTTTATGGGCGTGTCTTTTCTTGTTGCGATTGCGGCCGTCCTTCTTTCCTTTCTTCTCGCCAAACAAAAACCGGATCGCGCAAAAAATGAGCCTTATGAATGCGGCTTTCCCGCTTTTGACGACGCGCGCGCCAAGTTTGATGTGCGGTTTTACCTTGTCGCCATTCTCTTCATCATCTTCGATATCGAAGTGATTTTTCTTTTCCCGTGGGCGATGACGTTAGGCCAAAATGGTTGGCTTGGGTTTGGTTCCATGATGATTTTCCTGGCCGTTTTGACGGTTGGCTTCGTTTATGAATGGAAAAAAGGGGCGCTAGAATGGGATTGATTGTGCCACCCGTTTCTTGTGAGCCTGCTGGCGCGGCGCGGCGCGAAGCTTCGGCGCGCCTCATCGGCACCGAGGTTCAAAACAAAGGTTTTATGCTGGCCAAGCTTGACGATCTGTTCGCTTGGGCGCGGACGGGTTCGCTGTGGCCGATGACGTTCGGTCTTGCTTGCTGTGGCGTTGAAATGATCCACGCCTATATGCCGCGCTATGATTTGGATCGCTTTGGCATTATGCCGCGCTCAAGCCCACGTCAATCCGATGTGATGATTGTCGCCGGAACGCTCACAAATAAAATGGCGCCTGCCTTACGCCAGCTTTACGACCAAATGCCGGAACCACGCTGGGTTATCTCAATGGGGAGCTGCGCGAACGGCGGTGGCTATTACCATTATTCCTATGCCGTCGTGCGTGGGTGCGACCGGATCGTGCCCGTCGATATTTATGTGCCGGGCTGTCCGCCTTCGGCGGAAGCGCTTGTTTATGGTCTGATGCAGCTACAGCGGAAAATTCGTCGTGGCGGTAAGACGAGCGTGATCAAAGGTGAACTTGAAGCGGAGGGCGCTTTATGACGCCGAACGAACAAGAAGCCTTTGCTGCTGAGATCTATGAAACCATCGACGCCGGGACGGTTTTCTTCTCCCTGGGCGAAGCGGAATTGCGCGTGGCGCGCGACGGGCTTGCCGAAACGCTGCGCCTTTTGCGTGAGGCGCCAGCTTTGCAAATGGCGCAGCTTGTCGATGTGACGGCGGTTGATTATCCGGCGCGCTCGCTTCGGTTTGATGTTGTTTATCATTTACTCAGCCTTGTGCATAATCGCCGCCTGCGCGTGGTTGTCCAAACGGATGAGGCGACGTCTGTGCCGACGGCAACGGGCGTCTTTCCTTCGGCGGGATGGTTTGAGCGTGAGGTCTATGACCTTTTCGGCATCGTCTTTGAAGGGCATCCCGATTTGCGTCGCATCCTGACAGAATATGGTTTTGAAGGTCATCCGCTGCGCCGCGATTTTCCTTTGTCGGGCTTTACGCAGGTTCGCTATGACGGCGTGACGCGTTGCGTCGTGCATGAACCTGTTTCGTTGCAACAGGATTACCGGGCTTTTGAGACGATGAGCGCGTGGCGCGGTCTGACCGATGTGCAAAAGCGCGAGGAGGACAAAGCATGATGTCTTTCCTGCGTCTCAAAAAGGTTTCAAGAACCCTGGATCCCCGCCTTCGCGGGGATGACGGATTTTTGTGCTGTGGAGATCGCCCATGGAAAAACGTTTCTGGGTTTATATTCTCGCGAGCCGCCGGAACGGAACGCTCTATGTTGGCGTTACCAATAATCTCTCGCGCCGTTCTTTCGAGCACAGACAAAAAACGGAGCCAAGTTTTACAAAACGGTATGACGTTTGTCGTTTGGTCTGGTGCGAAACCTATCCAACGGTGCTTGAGGCTATTGCGCGAGAAAAACAGCTTAAGAAATGGGAACGCGCGTGGAAGCTTCGCCTCATCGAGGAAAGCAACCCTCAATGGATCGATTTATTCGATGCGCTTAATGCATAGACCTTTCGTCATGCCCGCGCAGGCGGGCATCCAGGGCCATTCAGCTTTGCGCAAAGATTTTACAAAACGGCGGAGGGTAGCATGACTGAGCCTGTCCTCGTCGAAATCAACGAAAAAGACGGCAGCTCGTGCACGCCGTTCCGCCTCAATTTTGGACCGCAGCATCCGGCGGCGCACGGCGTCTTGCGCCTGATTTTGGATATGGACGGTGAAATTGTCGAACGCGCCGACCCGCATATTGGCATGCTCCATCGCGGTACGGAAAAACTGATTGAGCATAAAACCTATACGCAAGCCGTGCCTTACTTCGATCGCTTGGATTACGTTTCGCCGATGGCATCCGAGCATTGCTTTGCGTTGGCGGTTGAAAAACTTCTTGGCATCGCGCCGCCGCCGCGCGCGCAATATATTCGCGTTTTGTTTGCTGAGATCACGCGGCTTTTGAATCATCTTTTGACTGTGACGACGGGAGCGCTTGATCTGGGCGCGATTACGCCGACTCTTTGGGGATTCGAAGAGCGCGAAAAGCTGATGGAATTTTATGAGGCTGTTTCTGGCGCGCGCATGCATGCGAATTATATTCGTCCCGGCGGCGTGGCTAAAGATTTGCCGGAAGGTCTGATTGAGAAAATTCGCGCTTATGTTGAAAAATTTCCGTCCTTTGTGGACGATTTGGGAACGCTTTTAACGGACAACCGCATTTTCAAACAGCGCACGGTCGATATTGGCGTTGCGACAAAGGCGGAGGCTTTGGCTTGGGGTTTTTCGGGGCCGATGCTGCGGGCTTCGGGCGTCGCTTGGGATTTACGGAAAAGCCAGCCCTATGACGTTTACGCCGAAATGGATTTCGATATTCCTGTCGGCAAAACGGGCGATTGCTATGCGCGGTATCTTGTTCGCATGGAAGAAATGCGGCAATCCGCGCGGATTATGGCGCAATGCCTTGACGCGCTTGAAAGCGAAAAAGGGCAGGGCCGCACGATGGTGGACGATTTTAAAGTCGCGCCGCCTGCGCGTGAAGATATCGAAAAATCGATGGAAGCTTTGATCCATCATTTCAAGCTGGCCAGCGAAGGTTACCATGTGCCGTCGGGCTCGACCTATACGGCGGTTGAAGCGCCCAAGGGTGAGTTCGGTGTTTATCTTGTCGCCGATGGGACGAACAAGCCCTATCGCTGCAAAATCCACGCGCCCAGCTTTGTGCATTTGCAGGCGCTGCCGCTTTTGGCGCAGCGGCATATGCTGGCTGATGTTGTCGCGATTATCGGCAGTTTAGATCTTGTGTTTGGGGAGGTTGACCGGTGAATTTCGAGCAACCTCAACATTTCTTTTTCACGCCAGAAAATTTGGAAGCGGCGAAAAAGATCGTCAAGAAATATCCGCCCGGCAAACCGGAAAGCGCTGTCCTGCCGCTTTTAGAAATGGCGCAACGTCAACACGGTGGATGGCTGCCGCGTGCGGCCATTGCCTATGTCGCGGAATTGTTGCAAATGCCGATGATCCGCGCGTTTGAAGTCGCAGGCTTTTACACGATGTTCAATTTGGAGCCCGTCGGCAAATACCTTGTGCAGCTTTGCCGGACGACGCCTTGTTGGCTGAAGGGCGGCGAAGCGGTCGCGCGGGCGTGCGAAGAAAAGCTTGGCATTACGTTGGGTGAGACGACGCCCGATGGCCTGTTTACGCTGCGTGAAGTGGAATGCCTCGGCGCCTGCGTCAATGCGCCCGTGATGCAAATCAACGATGATTATTACGAGGATTTGACGCCAGAAAATGTCGTCAAAATTCTTGAAACCCTCGCGCGCGGCGAAAAACCGCAAACGGGTTCGCAATGCGGACGGCGCGGAGCCGAGCCAAGCGGTGCTTGTCCTTGTGGCGGTGCTTGCGCCGGAAAGGAAGGCGCGTGATGCTGGCCGATCAAAACCGCGTTTTCACGAATATCTACGGCGAAGGCTCTTGGCAGCTTGACGGCGCACGGGCGCGCGGCGTTTGGAGCCAGATTGGCGAGATCGTTCGCAAAGGGCCCGATTGGATCATAACGGAGATGAAGGCCTCGGGGCTGCGTGGTCGTGGCGGCGCAGGTTTTGCGGCGGGCCTGAAATGGTCGTTTATGCCCAAGCCTTCGGAAAAGCCGCATTACCTTTGCGTCAATGCGGATGAATCCGAACCTGGCACATGCAAAGATCGCGATATTCTGCGCCATGATCCGCATCGCTTACTTGAAGGCGCTTTGTGCGCGGCGGCGGCGATCCATGCGCATACGGTTTACATTTATGTGCGCGGCGAATTTTATCGCGAAGCGCAACATCTTCAAACCGCGATTGACGAAGCCAATGCGGCGGGCCTTTTGGGAAAAAACGCAGCCGGGTCGGGATGGGATTGCGATATCTATTTGCATCGCGGCGCGGGCGCTTATGTTTGCGGCGAAGAAAGCGCGCTGCTCGAAAGCATCGAAGGCAAAAAGGGACAGCCGCGCAACAAGCCGCCTTTCCCGGCGAACGCGGGGCTTTACGCATGTCCGACCACGGTGAACAACGCCGAGACGATAGCGAATGTCGGTGAGATTTTACGGCGTGGCGGCGCGTGGTTCGCGGGGCTGGGGCGGCCCAATAATACGGGCTCAAAGCTTTTCTGCATTTCCGGTCATGTGAACACGCCGTGCACCGTTGAAGAAGAAATGGGTATCCCGCTGCGTGAGCTGATTGAAAAACAGGCGGGTGGCGTACGCGGTGGTTGGGGCAATTTGCTAGCCGTTATTCCGGGCGGTTCGTCTGTGCCCGTCCTTCCGGCGGCGGCCTGCGGTGACGTTTTGATGGATTATGACAGCCTGCGCGCGGCCGGTTCGGGTCTTGGCTCGGCGGGCGTGATCGTGATGGATCGATCGACCGACATTATTGCGGCTATCGCGCGGCTTTCGCATTTCTATAGGCATGAAAGCTGCGGTCAATGCACGCCGTGCCGCGAAGGGACAGGCTGGCTGGCGCGGATTATGGATCGTATGGTCACGGGCGATGCTGAGGCAGAAGAGATCGACCAATTGTGGGATATCACAAAGGAAATCGAAGGCCGCACCATTTGCGCCCTTGGCGACGCGGCGGCGTGGCCGGTGCAAGGGTTGATCCGGCATTTCCGCCCGGAAATGGAAGCGCGCATCCGCGCTCGTAAGGAGGCCCGCGCATGAAAAGAGGCCTTTCATGGAAAAAAGTTTCTTTGTTTATATCGTTACGGATAAGCCGTACGGAACGCTTTATGTCGGCGTTACGAATGACCTGGCGCGCCGGTCCTTTGAACATCGCGAAGGCATTTATAGCGGTTTTACGAAGCGGTATAAGCTCCACCATCTTGTTTATTATGAAACGTATCCAACCGTTCTTGAAGCTATTGCTCGTGAAAAGGCACTCAAAAAATGGCGGCGGGAATGGAAGATTGATCGGATTAAGGCGTTCAATCCAACTTGGAAAGATTTATATGCGGAACTGTCATAAGAAAATAAATGGGATGCCCGCCTTCGCGGGCATGACGATATTCTTTATGCTGCTTGCCAACAAAAAACGTCACTTCTGTGCAGGTGGGGCTCATTTGTTTTTTTGCCAAGGATCGTGGCGTTTGTTTTTGAGCGGTTTTTCCGCATTCCTTTCGTCACTCCCGCGCAGGCGGGAGTCCCATTTGTTTCTGCCTCAATGGAGGCCCGCGCATGCCTAAGCTAATCATCGACGGACAGGAAGTTGAAGTCGCGCCCGGCACGTCGGTGTTGCAGGCTTGTGAGCTTTTGGGAATCGAAATTCCGCGCTTTTGCTATCACGACAGACTCTCCGTTGCGGGTTCGTGCCGCATGTGCCTTGTCGAAATCGAAAAAATGCCAAAGCCCGTCGCCAGCTGCACCATGCCGTGCGGCGAGGGCATGATTGTGCACACCAATACGCAAAACGTGAAGCAAGAGCGTCAGGGCGTTTTGGAAATGATGCTCTTAAACCATCCGCTCGATTGTCCGGTTTGCGATCAGGGTGGTGAGTGCGATTTGCAGGATTTAGCCTTTGCCTATGGGCGCGATCGGTGCCGTAGCAAGGAAAAGCGCCGCATCGTTCCCGATAAAGAACTTGGCCCCTTGGTGCAAACGCATATGACGCGTTGCATTTTGTGCACGCGGTGCGTTCGTTTTATGGAAGAGGTGGCGGGCTCGCCAGAGCTTGGCGGCTTGGGCCGTGGCGAGAAAATGGAAATCACGCCATGCCACGAAGGGCCGCTATATTCCGAAATGTCCGGAAACTTGACCGATGTGTGTCCCGTTGGCGCTTTGACAAGCAAGCCTTATGCGTTCCGCGCGCGGCCATGGGAGCTGACGAAAACAGACAGCATTGATGTGATGGATGCTGTTGGTTGTGCCATCCGCGTGGATTCGCGCGGCGGCGAAGTGATGCGGATTTTGCCGCGCCTGAACGAAGACGTGAATGAAACGTGGATCAACGATAAAAGCCGTTTTGCGTGCGATGGCCTAAAGGTCAATCGCTTGGATCGTCCTTATATCCGCGAAGGCGGTCATTTGCGTCCGGCCAGCTGGTCTGAGGCTTTGGCCTTGATTGCCGCGCATGTGCGCGATTTGCCGCCGGAACGTATGGCCGCTTTGGCGGGAGATTTGGCTGATTGCGAAAGCCTTTTCGCCCTTAAAAGTTTGATGGCGCGTCTTGACGTGCCTCATCTGGATTGCCGTCAGGATGGCGCGCTTTATGATGTTTCGGCGCGCTCTGGCTATGTGATGAATAGCGGCATTGCCGGTATCGAAGAAGCCGACGCGATTTTGTTGATTGGTACAGATCCGCGTCATGAAGGGACTCTCGTCAATACGCGCATTCTGAAACGTTGGCGCATGGGTGGCTGTCCCATTGGTTTGATTGGGACGCCTGTGCCGCTTGGTTATCCGTACCGGCATGTTGGCTATTCGCCGCTTGCGCTCCGCGACGTGATGGAAGGGCGCTCGGATTTTGCGGCCTTTTTAAAACGCGCGAAAAAACCAATGTTTCTCATTGGCGCGGGCGTGTTGGCCCGGCCGGACGGCGGCGCAATCCAGAAATTAGCGCGCGAATGCGCCATGCAATTCGATGTGATCCGTCCCGATTGGAACGGCTTTAACGTGTTGCAAAAAGCAGCCTCACGCGTGGGCGGTTTGGATATGGGCTTTTTGCCGGGCACATACGGCCTTGCGACGAATGCAATTTTAACAGCGGCGGAAGAAGGTCGGATCGACGTTCTTTATCTTCTTGGCGCGGATGAAATTGATCCCGCGCGCTTTGGTAAAGCTTTCGTCGTGTATCAAGGCCATCACGGCGACAGGGGGGCGGCGCGGGCCGATGTCATTTTGCCGGGCGCCGCCTATACAGAAAAAGAAGCGACCTATGTCAACACCGAAGGTCGCGCGCAAAGGGCGCACGCGGCTGTTTCGCGGCTGGGCGAAGCGCGTGAGGATTGGACGATTCTTGCGGCGTTGGCCGACGCGCTGGGTAAAAAATTGCCGTTTGCCACGCTTGAGACTTTGCGTGAAAAGATGGCAGCCGCGCACCCTTGCTTTGGCGCGATAGGGCAAAGATTGGCTACGCCTCTCGAACCCTTTGGGCGCGCGGGAACGCTTTCGCTCGATCCATTTGAATCGACGATCACGAACTTTTATATGACGGACCCCATTTCGCGCGCTTCGCCCACGATGGCGAAATGCTCGCGCGAGATATGGCCCCTTATCACCGGGGAGGACGGCGAATGACCGCGCTTCCAACTACATTTTCCATACCGTGGCTCCTTTTCCTCACCGTTGCGCTCATTGCGCTCGTTCTGGGGGCAACGGCCTATCTGACATGGGCCGAACGCAAAGTTTTGGGCGCAATCCAAATTCGCAAAGGGCCGAATGTCGTCGGGCCTTTTGGTCTTTTGCAACCCGTGGCCGACGGTATCAAGGTTTTGGCCAAGGAAACGATTTTGCCAACGCACGCGAATATTGGCTTGTTCCTTGGCGCGCCGGTCTTCACGTTCTTTCTTGCGCTTTCGGCGTGGGCTGTCATTCCGTTCGAAGCGGGCGCGGTTTTGGCGGATTTGAACGCGGGGCTTCTGTACTTGCTCGCGATCTCTTCGCTGGGCGTCTATACGATCATCGTTGCGGGCTGGTCGTCGAATTCGAAATATTCCTTTTTGGGCGGCCTGCGCGGTGCCGCGCAGATGATTTCCTATGAAGTTTCCATTGGGTTGATCCTCGTCTGTGTCGTTCTGAAAGCGGGGTCGCTGAACCTCAGCCAAATCGTTTTGGCGCAAAAAGACGGTTGGTTCCTGTTTTCGCTTTTGGCCCCGATGGGCGTTTTGTTCTTTATCTCCGCCTTGGCAGAAACAAACCGCAATCCCTTTGATTTGCCTGAGGGCGAATCCGAGCTGGTTGGTGGATTTAATACCGAATATTCGGCCATGATTTTCGCCATGTTCTTTCTGGGCGAATATGCGAACATGATTTTGATGTCTGCGATGACAAGCGTTTTGTTCCTCGGCGGTTGGTTGCCGCCTTTGGCAGCGCTTAGTTTTATCCCTGGCTTTATTTGGCTTATTCTAAAAATATGCGCGTGTCTGTTTATCTTTTTATGGGTGCGGGGCACGTTGCCGCGTTACCGCTATGACCAGCTGATGCGCGTAGGCTGGAAATGCTTTTTGCCCCTGTCTCTGTTTTGGGTCGTTCTTGTGGCTACCGTTCAAATGCTGAAGGGGGCCGCCCTATGAAAAGAATCCTCGCTTGGCTCAAGACATTCTTCTTGATCGACATTTTGCGCGGCCTTGGCTTGACAGCGCGTTACATGTTCAAACGTAAAGTCACGATCAACTATCCGTACGAAAAAGGCCCGCTCAGCCCGCGTTTTCGTGGTGAGCATGCGCTGCGCCGCTATCCCGATGGGACAGAGCGGTGCATCGCGTGCAAATTGTGCGAGGCCGTGTGTCCCGCGTTGGCGATCACGATTGAAGCCGCGCCCGCGCTGGACGGTTCGCGCCGGACGACGCGCTACGATATCGACATGACAAAATGCATCAATTGCGGTTTGTGTCAGGAAGTTTGCCCTGTGCAGGCGATTGTCGAAGGGCCGAACTTTGAATATGCGACGGAAACGCACGAAGAGCTTCTTTACACGAAAGAGCATCTTTTAGCGAACGGCGATAGGTGGGAGCCGGTTCTGGCTGCGAACCTTGCCACCGACGCGAAAAAGGGGGGGCGGGCATGAGTGCGGTGTTTTATCTTTTTGCGGCGTGCTTGCTTCTTTCCGCGACGTTGACAATTGTGGTGCGGCAGCCCGTTCATGCTGTTTTGTGCTTGATCTGGAGTTTTCTGAACGCAGCAGGATTATTCTTAACGCTTCAGGCCGAGTTCTTGGCCTTTGTCCTTTTGATCGTTTATATCGGCGCGGTCGCCGTTTTATTCCTTTTCGTCGTGATGATGCTCGATACAAAAGGAAAAACGAAGGAGACGCCGCATCGCAGCTTTGTCCCCGTTGGCTTAGGCCTTGGTACGGCGCTTTTGATCCAAATGGGTGCGGTGGCGACAACGTGGCCTGCGCCGATCGCAACAGAGGCGCAAGAATTCGCCGTTGGCAGCGCGGCGGCCTTAGGGCGCGTTCTTTACACGACGTATCTATATCCGTTTCAGGTCTGTGGTCTGATCCTTTTGGTCGCCATGGTAGGCGCAATTGTTCTGACTTTGCGCAGCCGTTCGGTTGCCAAGCGTCAGAATGCACGCGCGCAAATCGACAGGGCGCGGTGTGATGTCGTCGAAATTCGTTCTGTTAAGACGGGGGAGGGCATCGAACCATGATCGCTTTAGAAAGTGTCGGGCAGGGTTCCTATCTTGTCGTGTCGAGCGCGCTGTTTGTCATTGGCGCTTTGGGCATCGCGCTCAACCACCGGAACGTTATTGTTATGCTGATGGCAATTGAGCTGATGCTGCTTGCGGGCAATATCAATCTTGTGACGTTCGCGCATTTTGCGGGCGATATAACGGGGGCCGTGTTTACGATGTTGGTGCTGGCCGTCGCTGCGGCTGAGGCGGCCATAGGCTTGGCAATCGTTGTCGTTGCCTTTCGAAATCGCGGATCGATTGAAGTCGATGCGCTTAGCGAGATGAAGGGATAAGGCCGCATGATGATGCTCCTCGATCTCGCCGTTGTTTTTCTGCCGCTTTTGGGGGCGGCGCTTGCCGGGTTTGGCGGTCACCGTTTGGGCGATCGTGGCGCGCAGGCTATGACCTGCGTGGCGATGACGCTGGCGGCTGGCGCGTCGTGCGTTTTGTTCGATCAGGTTGCCCTGGGCGGCGCGGCGCGTACGCACGATCTTGGCACATGGATCGAAATGGGGAAGCTTAAGGCCGATTGGGCTTTGCGGTTTGATACGCTGTCCGTCGTGATGATCCTTGTTGTCAATTTGGTTTCGACGGCCGTTCATTTCTATTCGATTGGTTATATGCACGACGATAAAAGCGTGCCGCGCTTTATGGCCTTTTTGTCGCTTTTCACGTTTTTCATGCTGATGCTCGTGACAGCCGACAATTTATTGCAAATGTTTTTCGGTTGGGAAGGCGTCGGCCTTTCGTCTTATTTGCTGATCGGCTTTTGGTTTGATAGACCGCGCGCCTGCGCCGCCGCGATTAAGGCTTTTCTTGTTAATCGTGTGGGCGATATCGGTTTTATGCTGGGGCTTTTTGGTTGCTATCAGCTTTTCGGCACGCTTGATCTTGACGCGATCTTTAAAGCCGCGCCGCAGGCTGCGGACAAAATGTATGTTTTTTCCGGAGGCTCTTTTCATGCGCTCACGGTGATCTCGCTTCTTTTATTCGTCGGCGCGATGGGCAAATCGGCACAGATTGGCCTTCATGTTTGGCTGCCCGATGCGATGGAAGGCCCGACCCCGGTTTCGGCTTTGATCCATGCCGCGACCATGGTGACGGCGGGCGTCTTTTTGCTCGCGCGGCTATCGCCACTTTTTGAATATGCGCCGACGGCTTTGACGTTCGTGACATGGATCGGCGCAATTACCGCCGTTTTTGGCGCCTGCGTAGCGCTCACTCAATTCGATATCAAACGTGTGATCGCTTATTCGACCATCAGCCAGCTTGGCTATATGTTCGTCGCGGCAGGTGTTTCGGCCTATGGCGCTTCGGTCTTTCATCTCATGACGCATGCGTTCTTTAAGGCGCTTTTGTTTCTTGGCGCAGGCTGCGTCATTCATGCCTTAGGCGGCGAGCAAGATATGCGCCGCATGGGCGGCTTGGCGCGCAAAATGCCTTATACCTATGCTGCGATGGTCATCGGCGGGTTGTCTTTGGCGGGGATCGGCGTGCCGGGGCTTTTCGGTTTTTCTGGCTTTTATTCAAAGGATCTGATCCTTGAGGCCGCCTTTGCGCGGGGCACAGGCACGGGCTATGCGGCTTGGGCACTTTGCCTCGGTGGTGCGTTCATGACGGCGTTTTATATTGTGCGGTTGATGATCCTGACCTTTCATGGGGAAAGCGCTGAGGGTACAAAGGAGCTAGAAGCTGCGCACACGCAAGCGCATCACGCGCCGTGGAGCATGCTGGTTCCCGTTTGGTTTTTGGCTTTAGGCGCGTTGATGGCGGGCTCTATGGGGTTGGATTACTTTGCTAGCGCGGCCGACGGTTCGTTCTGGCGCGGCACGCTTTTCGTTTTGCCCGCGCATGCGCGCAATCTTGAGGAGGCGGTGCCTGTCTTTATCAAGCTTTTGCCACTTGTGATGGCTTTGGCTGGCGGTGGGTTCTCGGCTTGGCTTTACCTCAAGCGGTTGGATATGCACGAAAAGATCGTGCAAAAATTGGGCCCCGTGCAACGTGCGGCGGCGAACCAGTTCTATTTCAATGAGATTTACGATGTCCTGTTTGTGCGCAGCGCCAAACGATTAGGCTTGCTTTTGCATGTGAAGTTTGGCTTTTTCGACGATTTATACGATTTTCTGTTCGTACGCATCGTTCAAAGGCTTGGCGCGGTTTTGGCGCGGCATGGCGACGAAGCAATCATCGACCGTTTTGGCCCTGATGGTGTCGCTTTGTTGGCGCAGAAAATTGGACAAAGTGCGGGACGCGCCCAAACGGGCTATATGCCGCATTATGCGTTTGTAATGATAGCGGGCCTTGCCGTTTTGGTCGGCTGGGCCTTGATGAAGGGATAAAGAATGATTCACGGTTTTCCTTTTCTGAGCTTTTTGACTTTTCTGCCGCTTTTGGGCGTCGGATTGATTTTGGCGCTCACGAAACGCGCCGACGAAAAGGGCGCGCGCCTCGCGAAAGGGATCGCGTTTGTAACGTCGCTGGCCACGTTTTTGTGCTCGACCTATTTGCTGAAGGCCTACGATCCGGCGGTTGCTGGATTCCAGATTATTGAAAGGTTCCGTTGGATTCCATCGTTGAACGTTTCGTATTTTCGTGGCGTGGATGGCATTTCGGTTTGGTTCGTCCTTTTGTCGTCTTTGCTTTCGACGATATCAATCGTTTCTGGTTTTGAAGTGAAAGACAAGCCGCGCGGCTTGATGATCGTCTTGCTCGTTCTTGAGACGATTATGATCGGTATGTTTACGTCGCTGGATTTCTTTTTATTCTACGTTTTCTTTGAAGGCGTTTTGATCCCGATGTTCCTTGTGATCGGCATTTGGGGCGGACCGCAACGCATTTATGCCGCGACAAAGTTCTTCCTTTTTACGCTGCTTGGTTCCGTTTTGATGCTGGTGGGCATTTTTGCGTTGGCGCTCCACGCTGGCACAAGCGACATGACCGTTCTGATTGGCGAAAAAATTCCGCACGATATGGGGCTTTGGCTCTGGCTTGTCTTTTTCGCGTCCTTTGCCGTTAAAACGCCCATGTGGCCACTTCATACTTGGCTGCCGCATGCGCATGTCGAAGCGCCGACGGCAGGTTCTGTGTTGCTCGCGGGCGTCTTGCTGAAAATGGGCGGTTATGGCTTCATCCGCGTTTCGCTCCAAATGCTCCCGGATGCCAGCGCCTTTTATGCGCCAGCCATGATCGCGCTCAGCTTGATTGCCATTGTTTACGCTTCGCTTGTCGCGCTCGCGCAGCGGGATATGAAAAAGCTGGTTGCTTATTCCTCGGTCGCGCATATGGGGTTCGTGACGCTGGGCATTTTCTCTGGCCGCGTCGAAGGCATCGAAGGCGCGATGATGGTGATGCTTTCGCATGGCCTTGTCGCCTCGGCCTTGTTCCTTTGCGTCGGCGTTCTCTATGACCGCCTTCATACGCGCGAGATTGCGGCCTATGGCGGCGTGGCCTTTCGGCTTCCGGCTTTTGCGGCTTATGCGTTGGTCTTTACGTTTGCGGCTTTGGGCTTGCCCGGCACAAGCGGTTTTGTCGGTGAGTTCATGAGCATGAGCGGCGCATGGCAATATAATAAGCTGATCGCAGGCGTTGCGGTGCTGGGGATCGTGCTTGGCGCGGCCTATATGCTTTGGCTTTACCGGCGCGTGTTTTTGGGGCCGCTTGATAAGGCGGAGATTCACGCCTTGGCGCCCGTTACATGGCGCGAATATGCGATGCTAACGCCCCTTTTAATTTTGGTGATTGCCATGGGCGTTCATCCGGCGACGGTTCGTAATGTGTTTGCCCCGGACGTGACGGCGATTGTCTCGCATCTCGGCGCTTTCATAGGGGGCGCTTCATGACGGATTTGTTCCTCGCGCGGCCTGAGCTTTTCTTGGCGGTGTCGGGCCTGATCCTGCTTTTGCTTTGCGCCATGCGCGGGGAAAAGGGGGCTGCGGCTTTGTTCGGCCTGACCGAAGCCGTTTTTGTGGGCACGCTTGTTTTGCTGTTTGCTAAGGCGGCCAACGGCGTCGGTTTCGGCGGCTTTTGGATTGCCGACGCGTTTGGCCGTTTTGTCAAAGCGATGCTGCTCGTCAGCGGCGGCTTGGCCTTGGCGCTTGCGCCGGGCTTTACGCGCCGCGAAAAAATGACGCAACCCGAATATCCCGTTTTGATCCTTTTTGCCGTTCTCGGCATGATGTTGATGACAAGCGCGCATCATTTAATTGCGCTTTATGTCGGGCTCGAGCTGCAAAATCTTTCGCTCTATATCCTGACAGCTTGCCAAAGGGATAATCGCCGCGCCAGCGAAGCGGGCGTGAAATATTTTACGCTTGGCGCGCTTTCGTCGGCTGTTTTGCTTTTTGGTTTGTCTTTGCTTTATGGGTTCGCCGGAACCGCGTCCTATGAGGGGATTGCAGCTTTGCTGTCTCATACGGCGGCGATTGAGCCGGGGTTGGCCGCTGGGCTTGCCTTTGTGTTAGCGGGCCTAGCTTTTAAAATAGCCGCCGTGCCGTTTCATATGTGGTCGCCCGATGTGTATGAAGGCGCGCCGACGCCCGTCACGGCGTTTTTGGCTGCTGCGCCAAAAATTGCGGCTGTGGCGATGATTGCGCGCTTTTTAATCGAAGCCGTGCCGGGCGCTTCGTCGGTTTGGTTGCCGCTTATCATCTTTTTGGCCGTCACCTCCATGCTGGTCGGTGGCTTTGCGGGCCTCGTGCAAACGAACCTCAAACGCCTGATGGCCTATAGCGGCATGATCAACATTGGGACGATCCTTATCGGCTTGGCGGCGTTTAACGGTGCGAGCCCCAGTAGCACGGCGGGCGTTGAGGGCATGCTGGTTTATTTGGCCCTTTATGTTTGCGGCGTTTTGGCCGTGTTTGCCGTGCTTTTGTCTTTGCTGCGCGAAGGGCGCTCGATTGAAAAACTCGACGATCTGGCGGGCCTTGCCAAAACGCATCCGCTTTTGGCGCTCGCGATGGGGGCGGCTTTGTTTTCCTTGGCGGGCATTCCGCCATTCGCCGGATTCTTTGGCAAATATCTCGTCCTTCTGGCCGCCGTTCAGGCAGGCTATGTCAGCTTGGCCGTCTTGGGTGTTGTGGCCAGCGTCGTTGCGGCGGGTTATTACCTGCGTATTGTGAAGCTGATGTATTTCGATCCGCCTGCGAGCGGAAATGAACTCAGCGCTGCGCCCGAAAGGGCTGTTCGTTTTGTGGTTGTTTTAACCGCGCTAGTCGTTACTTTCTTTATCCTTGTTCCCGCGCCTTTGATGGATGCGGCCCACGAAACTGCCCAGCACTTTATGAGCCCATGATCCCGTCTTTTTATCGCGTTCAGACCATAGCCGAAACCGGCAGCACCAATGAAGATGCCAAACAAGCCGCACAAAAAGGCCAGGCCGAGGGCCTTGTCATTAAGGCTAAACGCCAAACGGCAGGCAAAGGGCGGCAAGGCCGCGCGTGGCATTCGCCCGAAGGCAATTTGTATATGAGCCTTTTGCTGCGCCCCGCTTGCACGCCGCAGGAAGCCGGACTTTATTCGTTCGTGACGGCGCTGGCTGTGCAAGACGCGGTGCAGAGCATCGGCCCGTCGCTTGCGCTTCAGCTTAAATGGCCGAACGACGTTTTAATCGACGGCAAAAAGATCTGCGGTATTCTGCTTGAAAGCGACGGCGCGGCAACGGGGCGGATCGAAAGTCTTGTTATCGGCGTCGGCATCAACGTCGCGCAGGCGCCCGAAGCGCCACTTTATCCGGCGACAAGCCTGGCGGCTGAAGGCGTCGTTTGCGACGTCGATGACGTGCTTGAAGCCTTTTTAAACGCCTTTGACCATTGGCGGCTTACCCTGCAACGCGATGGCTTTCGGCCTGTGCGGCGGGCTTGGGAAACGAATGCCAAAGGCGGGGCTATGAAAGTTCGCTTGCCGAAGGGCGAAAAAGAAGGCACTTTCGGCGGTATTGACGATCGCGGCTGCCTGATTTTGCGACTGGCGGACGGCAGCGAGGCGGCTATCGAGGCCGGCGACGTCTTTTTTTAAGGAGAACAGGCCATGCTTTTGGCCATAGATGCGGGCAACACGAATATCGTTTTTGCCCTGTTTCGCGAGCAGCAGCTCGTCAAGGTTTGGCGCGTCACAACGAATGTGCAACGCACGTCGGACGAGTTCGCCGTTTTCTTGAAACAGGCCATCGCGCAAGAAGGGCTCGCTCTTAAGAAAATCACGCACGCGATTGTGAGTAGCGTCGTGCCGGACATTAACTTCAGCTTGCTGAAGCTTTGCCGCGATCATCTGGGATGTGAGCCGCTTGTTGTCGGCACGGCTGAGGTCGAAACGGGGCTCAAGATTAAGATCGACCGTCCTGAAGAATTGGGCGCTGATCGGATCGTGAATGCCGTTGCAGGCATTTCGCTTTACAAGGTTCCTTTGCTTGTGATCGATTTCGGTACGGCGACGACCTTTGACGTTGTGGATGCCGATGGAACTTATTGCGGCGGTGCGATTGCGCCTGGCGTCAATTTGTCGTTGCGCGCGTTGCATATGGCGGCGGCCAAGCTGCCAAGTGTTGCCGTCGCCCGTCCGCCAAAGGTCATTGCGACCGGCACCGTCACGGCGATCCAGGCTGGCGTTTACTGGGGCTATGTGGGGCTTGTCGAAGGGCTCATCGCCCGGATCAAAGAAGAATTCGGCCTGCCGATGACAGTCATTGCGACGGGCGGCTTGGCGTCCTTGCTGGCTAGCGCGATTCCGGCGATTGAAACGGTCGATCCCGATTTAACCTTGCGCGGGTTGGCGCTTATTTTTGAAAAAAATAAAACAAAGAGAAAGATCTAAGAAAAATGGCACATCCTAAAAAAGACACCCACCGTCCGCCTGAAGACGCCCTTTGGTTCCTTTCGCTCGGCGGTTCCGGCGAAATCGGTATGAACCTCAATCTTTATGGCACGTCTGGCAAATGGCTGATGGTCGATTGCGGCATTATGTTCCCCGATGAGACGATGCCGGGTATCGAAGTGATTACGCCAGACATTTCGTTTATCGCTGAACGCCGCAATGATTTGTTGGGCCTTGTTGTCACGCATGGCCACGAAGATCATTTGGGCGCTATCGAGCATTTGTGGGCCGATTTGCGTTGCCCCATCTATGCTGCGCCGTTTGTCGCCGCGATGATCCGCGCGAAGCTCGAGCAGGCGGGCATGCAGGGACAGGTCAAGGTCGTTGAAGTGCCGCTCGGCGGCAGCTTTGAACTTGGCCCCTTTGCGGTTGAGATGGTGCCGGTGACGCATTCGATTCCTGAAAGCTCAATGCTGGCTATCAAAACGCAGTATGGCACGGTTTTGCATACAGGCGATTGGAAGTTCGACCCCGATCCTGTCGTGGGGCGGCTTACGGACGAAGAGCGGCTGAAGGAACTTGGCAAAGAGGGGATCGCTGCGATGGTTTGCGATTCCACGGGCGCTCTTGTCGGTGAGCCGACGGCCTCGGAAAAGGAAGTGCAGGACAGCTTTCAGTCCTTGTTCGGTAAGTTTAAGAACCGCATCGTTGTGACGTGTTTTGCCAGTAACATTGCGCGCCTTAAATCCGTTGCGATGGCGGCGCGCGCGAATGGGCGTTACGTTTCGCTGGTGGGGCGTTCGCTTTGGCGTAATGCCGAGATTGCGGAAAGCCTTGGCTATTTGCCGGAATACGCAGATTTCCTCAGCGAACATGAAGCCATGCAGGCGCCGCGTGACAAAATCGTGATGGTCTGCACAGGCTGTCAGGGCGAGGCGCGGGCCGCTTTGTCGCGCATCGCCGTTTTCGATCATCCGGCGGTTGAGCTGGATCGCGGCGATGCTGTGATTTATTCGTCGCGCGAAATCCCGGGCAATGAAAAGCCTATCAGCCGCGTTCAAAACTTGCTTATCAAGCAGGGGCTCGATGTCGTCACAAACGCGCACGCGTTCGTTCATGCTTCGGGCCATGCGGGGCAACCGGACATTAAAAAACTTTATGAATGGATTCATCCGGCTTTGTCCGTGCCAGTGCATGGTGAGCTTCGCCATCAGACGGAGCATGCGCGTCTTGCCCACGATTGCGGCGTGCCCGATGTGATCATTCCGGCAAATGGCGAAATCGTGCGCTTGGGTCCCGGTCTTCACGAAATTGTCGCTGAGGTTCCGGCGGGCCGCTGGGGCTTGGATGGTAAGCTACTGCGTGCGCTTGGCGGTGAAACGCTCAAGCTCCGCCGCAAGATGAACTATAACGGCATCGCCGTCGTGACGCTTGTGCTTGACCGCCAAGGCATGCTTGTGACGGATCCGCAAGTTTCGCTTTTGGGTGTGGATGACGCGAAGGAACAGGTCGCCACGAGCGAACGTTTGATCGATGTTATTCTCGATGAGGTGGATCGCATGCCGCGTTCGACCTTATTGAACGATCAAGCGCTTGAGGGCACGATTGTGCGCATTGCAAAACGCGCATTGCACGAAACCTATGGCAAAAAGCCGATGGTCGAAGTGCACTTGGCGCGCGTTTAAGCGATAACTTTAGACGTTAAAGCGATCTTTGGCAGAGCGAAGAAGGCCGAATAAAGCCGCCGGATCGGCATCCGTCGGGAAGCCTTTTTTCGCGAGCGCCTTTTTGAAATCCGGATTGTCAACGCGCAAGAAGGGGTTTGTCGCCTTTTCCGTTGCAAGCGAAACGGGATAGGTCGGTAAGCCTTTGTGCCGCAAAGACGTCACGTCGTTCGTGCGGTCCTTGAGCTCTTTGTTCGCGGGGTCAAGTGCCAGCGCGAAAGGCGCGTTCTTTTGCGTGTATTCGTGGCCCGCGTAAACCTGCGTGTCATCGGGCAGCGCGCGCAATTTGAGCAAGGACGCCCACATTTGCACAGGCGTGCCTTCGAAAAGGCGGCCGCAGCCCAATGAGAAAAGCGTATCGCCGCTGAAAAGGGCCTTGATAGCCGGAAAATAGAACGAAACGCTGCCTTCGGTATGGCCTGGCGTTGCGATCACTTCGCCGCGTAAATCAGAGAATGTGACAACATCGCGGTCTTCGACACCGCGTGAAATACCATCGATATGGTGAGCTTCCTTGGCGGGGCCAATGATCGGCGCGCCGTAATCCTGCTGAAGCTTGGCGTTGCCGCCCGTATGATCTGTGTGATGGTGCGTGTTGAGAATGAGCGCGAGATGCAGGTCTTTCTCCCGCAAGAAGCGGCTCACGACGGCGGCATCGCCCGGGTCCACGACCATGGCAAGACCCAGCGCAACATCGCTGACCAAATAGGTATAATTGTCGGCCAAAGCCGGAAGAAGATCGATTGAAAATCCCATGCCTTTAGCTTGCCAAAAGGGTGCTAATATGGAGTTAATGCCCTAGGGAGATTTTTTATGGCTCTGGACATCGTCGATTTACGAGAATTTTACGTTTCGCCTTTGGGCCGTTTGGTTCGCAGGCTTTTGCGCGCGCCTTTGGCTCGGCTTTGGCCCGATTTGCGCGGCGAAAGCGTTTTGGCTCTTGGCTATGGAACGCCGCTCCTGCGCCCTTGGATTGGCAAGACTGAACGTTTAATGGCCATCATGCCGGGCGCGCAGGGCATTGCTTATTGGCCAAGGGAAGGGCTCAACGCCGCCTGTATGGCCGAACTTGAATCGTTGCCTTTGCCGGACGAAAGCGTTTCCCGCGTCATTTTGATGCATGCGTTGGAGACGGCCCCAGATCCCGAGGCTGTGCTGCGCGAGGTTTGGCGGGTCCTGAAACCGAATGGGCGTGTCTTGCTGATCGTGCCCAACCGGCGCGGCCTGTGGGCGCATAACGATTCGACTCCATTTGGCACAGGGCGGCCTTATTCAAACTCGCAATTGCGCGGCTTATTACGGGATCAAGGTTTTTGGGTTGAGCGAGGCGGGCAGGCTCTCTTTGCCCCGCCGCTGACTTCGCATCTTGGTTTGATTATTGCTACGATAGCGGAACGGATCGTCCCGCTTATCTGTGGCGTGTTCGGGGGCGTTTTATGGATCGAGGCGGGCAAACAACTGTTCTCGCCAAACCTTGTGCGCGCGCGGCCTAGTGGCCACCGTCTGGTTCTCCCTTTGCCTTTCCCGAAGACTTCCGAACCCTTGCCAACCCCACGCGGATAAAGGGGTTTTTGTGCGTGTCGAGAATCGTCATCGTCATCGGTAGCGCGAGACATAAGGCGCCGATAGCAGCAACGGAGACGGCAAGACCAAACATAAACAAACCTCAGGTTTTAGGTGAAGATCCGCCTTCATTATGATGAAAAAACTTGGGGATCTCAATCTAGAGATCCCCAAGCGGGCGGGATAAACTTTATTCTTCGGTGCCGGGCGTTGAGCTGCCGCTCTTCATGCCATGGGAACCATTATGTGGCCGTTCTTTCGGTGGCGTGACGCCGTTTGCTTCAAAACAGGCGTCAACAATCGCGCGTTGCGCTTCGGTCAATTTCGGATGCGAACCTTTGCCCTCTTCTGGTGGCTTTCCTTCCGGGGGCTTGCCTTCGGGCGGTTGACCTTGCGGCGGAGCCGGGAGCTCAACGCCTTTGGCCGAGGCACAAGCCCGGATGGCTTCCATCTTTTCGGCGGAAATCCGCGGCGGGCCGCCAGCCGAACCGGCTTGCTCAGCCAAAGCCGTTACGGAATAGGAAACCATAGCACAAAGCAGAGTCCCGCCAACAAAAGAGCATAAGGTCTTTAATTTCATGATATTTTTCTCCCCTTCGTCCGCAAAATGGGCCCGCAAGCGTTAAACTCTAAGCAAACTTTATTGATAACGTATGAACAAGAAGTTTCCTTCGCCTTGTTTTGGACGACAATGGATGAAGAAAATCTTAAAACATATTGATCTTGCTTAAGAAAAAGTGAAATCTGCTGGAGGAAAATATTCTTTTGCAGCGGGCCTTTCCCTCAAGTTGATAAGGATTCTTCTGCGGGACTTGGAGAAAGAGAACAGACCTCTAAATCCGCTTGTTTTACCTATAGCGTTCGCGTATAGACACCTTCGTCCGGCCAAGGTGGCTGGGCTTTTTAAAAACGCACATGCGCTTGGCGCGTTGGGGGAGAAATCCCCATCGCTCCGTCCGGTCTCCTCACTCAGGGGGCAATCAGGCGCATGGTGGCTTAACCGGAAAAGGAAGACAAACCATGACGATGCCTGTCGTGTCTTTGCGGGAACTGTTTGAAGCTGGTGTCCATTTTGGCCACAGCACCCGCCGTTGGAACCCCAAAATGCATTCTTATCTGTTCGGTGTGCGTAATGGCGTGCATATCATCGACCTTGAGCAAACGGTCCCGATGATGCAGCGCGCGCTCCAACAGCTTCGCGATGTTGCCGCTTCGGGCGGTCGTATTCTGTTCGTTGGCACCAAGCGCCAGGCGCAGGACAAGGTTGCTGAAACCGCGCAACGTTGCGGCCAGTATTACATCAACCACCGTTGGCTCGGCGGCACGCTGACCAACTGGAAGACGGTTTCCCAGTCGATCAAGCGTTTACGCGACATCGAAGAAAAGCTTGAAAAGCAAGCGGCCAAGTTCACCAAAAAAGAAACGCTGCAAATGATGCGCGCGCAAGGAAAGCTTGAGCAAGCTTTGGGCGGCATCAAGGATATGGGCGGCACGCCGGACGCTTTGTTCGTGATCGACACGATCAAGGAAAGCCTTGCGGTTCAGGAAGCGACGAAGCTTGGCATCCCCGTGATCGCCATCCTCGACAGCAACTCTGACCCCGATGGCATCACGTTCCCGATCCCGGGCAACGATGACGCTTCGCGCGCGATTGAGCTTTATTGCGACCTCGCTGCGCAAGCGGTTTTGGACGGTATTGCGGCCGAAGCGATTGCCAGCGGCCAAGACGTCGGCGAAAAGGCCGAAGTCCCCGCCAGCGAAACGAAAGCTGCCGAGTAAAAAAGGAATGAGAAACGGGGGCTAGAAGGGGAGCTTTTCCTTTCTAGTCTCCAGTTCCTAGTTCCTAGTCCCCAGTCCCTCCATTTATAACCATTTACAGCAGGGAGAAAGCTGATGGCTGAAATCACATCCTCTTTAATCAAGGATCTGCGCGAACAAACCGGCGCGGGCATGATGGATTGCAAAAAAGCGCTGACCGAAACGAATGGCGATATCGAAGCCGCGATCGATTGGCTCCGTAAAAAGGGCTTGTCCGCCGCTGCCAAGAAGTCAGGCCGCGTGGCCGCCGAAGGCCTTGTCGCCGTCGCTGTCGAAGGCAAAAAAGCCGTCGCGCTTGAAGTCAATGCCGAGACGGATTTCGTCGCGCGCAATGACAAGTTCCAAAAATTTGTCGGCGATGCGGCCAAGGTCGTGTTGTCGTCCGATGCCACCGATGTCGAAGTGCTTAAGACAGCCGCTTATCCCGGCGCGGGCCGCTCGGTTCAAGAAGAACTGACCCAGCTTATCGCGACGGTCGGCGAAAACATGAACCTCCGCCGTTTGAAGGTCTTGTCGGTTTCCGAAGGCATCGTTGCTTCGTACGTTCACAACGCCACCGCGCCGAACCTCGGCAAAATTGGCGTTTTGGTCGCTTTGGAATCGGCTGCCCCGGTTGACAAGTTGCTGGCGCTTGGCAAGCAAATCGCGATGCATATCGCGGCCGCTCGCCCGGAAGCCTTGACGATTGCCGATGTTGATACCTCGGCGCTTGATCGTGAAAGAAATGTTTTGTCCGAACAAGCCCGCGCCAGCGGCAAGCCCGAAGCCATCATCGAAAAGATGGTCGAAGGCCGCCTGCGCAAGTACTACGAAGAAGTCGTGCTTCTTGAGCAGGTCTATGTCGTCGATGGCGAAAGCAAGGTTAAGGACATCGTCGAAAAGGCCGCCAAGGAAATGGGCGCGCCGATCAAGCTGACGGGCTTTGTCCGTTATCAGCTTGGCGAAGGCATCGAAAAGGTCGAAACCGATTTCGCCGCCGAAGTTGCCTCGATGGCGCACTAAGCCGTGCGGGGCGCTTTTATGCGCCTCAGCTAGCCAAAAAACGAAAGAAAAGGCCGGGATATCCTCCCGGCCTTTTTGTTATTTACAGGAGCTCTTCATTAGTTTGACGTCATGAGAAGGTATTGCGGCGAGTTAAATCCTGAAATCGTCGTCGTCATCGTGTTGGTCGCTCCGTCGATAACGCCAACGGCGTTAGCAGAAGCGCCGATACAGCCAACATAAATTTTATTGGTGGCGGGGCGCGCTGTAATGCCATAGGGGTTCGCGCAAACGGAAATAGTCGATACGACGTTTAAGGATGTCGTGTCGATGACGCTCACGCTATTGCCTGCGTAATTGGCAACATAAAGGCGGTTCGTGTTGGGGTTGAGGGCAAGGCCTACAGGGCTAGATCCAACTGTAATGGTCTTGACCACGGCGTTTGAATAGATGTTGACGACGGATACCGTTCCATCTGCGTTGTTTGAAACAAAAAATCTGTTGTTTCCGTTGTCCATGAGAACTTGATAGGGATATTTTCCAACGGTTACTGTCGCAACGAGCGAATTGCTTGACGCGTCAATGCTGTAAACGGTTCCGGGATTAGTGCTGTAGAGAGAGGGGATGATGATGCGATTAAAAGAAGGCGAAAAGTCTCCCCAAAAATAATAATTTCCTGATTCCGGACTTATGGTTGTCTTTAACGTATTGGTATTGCCATCGATAACGTAAACGGCACTAGTTGCGAGTGAACCACCGCCATAAACATAGTTCGTGTACGTATCGACAATGGCTCCATAAATCTTTGTCAAAGAAGAGATCGTCGCGACAACGGCGTTGGTCGTTGTGTCGATCACAGACATCGTGCTTGAACCGGGGTTTGCTACATAAACGCGCCCCAGGCTGGCATTGAGGGCCATTTGTTGAGGCGAGCTGCCTACAGTAATGGTGGATACGATGCTATTTGTCCCCGTATCGACAACGGCGATATTCCCGGCCCCTGTGTTGGCGACATAGAGAGTGCCTCCGGTCGCTTTCGTTGTTACCGACCACGCGCTTGATGTCGTCGAACCAATGATAACGCTTGCCGTCGTCGCTGTACTGGCGCTAGGGGATGACGTTTGTGTAAGTGCAACGGTATCGCCAGCGACAAAATTTCCTGAAGTTCCGATGTTCGTTCCATTTTTAACAATGCCAGTACAGCCCGCGCTGCACGCACCGGAAACGACGCCAGTAAAACCACTCAAGGTCACCGTGTTGCTCGTAATCGTTGTCGCAACGGCGACGCCAGTTTGATCCGTGAAACTAAAAGCGGCAGGCGTGCCGCCGCTGCTTCCGCTGCCGCTACTGCCGAAAGCGACCCAGCTTGATCCATCGCAGCCCTGGAAATTTGAGCCGTTCCATTGGATCATGCCCGCTTTAGAACTATCGCAGGTTGTGGTCGCGTAGGTCGAGGTGCTTGGGGAACCGAGGATAAGCGGTGCTTTGACCATCGTGCCGTTGGCGCATTGGGCAATGGTATCCCAATCGGTGGCGCTACTGTCTCCAGAGCAAGATTGTCCAATTTGTTTCTCTGTTGCGCTGGCTGGAAAAGAAAAAATAAGTAAAATGAAAAAAAGCAAAAAAAGGCGCTTCATTTTAAGCCCTCCACCTTACAGCAGCGGCAGGAGCCAATAGGCGCAGGGCTTTCGCACGTTGGTGATGGATTGATGAAGCTTGTGACGCCGGTACAGGCTGCGCCTTGACGCACGCAAAGGGTTTGGCAGGAGAGCGTAGCCGGCGTGTTTGTTGGCGTAGGGGCTACTTCGATAGAAAAGCACACGAAGCCACCGGTGGATTTGGTCTTCGGTTCTGGCGGCTCTTTTGCAAAAGAGGTGCTGGAGACGCCTAACGTAAAGGACGCCAAACAGACAAAGAAAAAACAGACGGAAAAGAAGCTGCGCATGATAAGCTCTCCCCAAGACGGAAAGACAAACCAAGGCCTCCCGGCCCTGGTAGTCGGGGAGTTCGAAAAACCTATCAACAGAAAGGTTCGCAGGAGCCTTTAGGCCGGAGCGACCTTGGACATACGCACCTGCCTCCCCAACCATAAAGATGAGGAGTGCATTACTGACGGCACTTGCGCCGCTGTTGATAAGGGGTTTCGACGCCCCAAAGACAGCAAAAACTGCCTTCAACGCAAACGGTGGCGGAAAAGAACCTTTTTGTCAAACAAGAAAGTCCCGATTCGTTGGGGATAAGCGCGGAAAGGCCCCTTGGCGGCTCTTGCAGCCCTCAGCGGGGCAGAGTAGTCTGCCCTAACTTCAAAACGAGGGCTCTATGACGGAAAATCACAAACCGGTGGCTGGCGCTATCAAATATAAGCGCGTGCTTTTAAAATTGTCAGGCGAAGCCCTGATGGGGGACCGCGAATACGGTCTTGATCCGGCAACGGTCGATCGCGTTGCGACTGAGATCAAAGGCGTTATTCAAGAAGGCGTTGAAGTTTGCGTCGTTATCGGCGGCGGGAACATTTTCCGTGGCGTTTCCGTAGCGGCCAAGGGCATGGATCGCTCGACAGCCGATTATATGGGCATGCTCGGAACCGTCATGAACGCTCTGGCCATGCAAAACGCTTTGGAGAGAATTGGCGTCCAGACGCGCGTGCAATCCGCTATTCCGATGTCCACCGTTTGCGAGCCTTACATTCGCCGCCGTGCGATCCGTCACATGGAAAAGGGACGTGTCGTGATCTTTGGCGCGGGCACAGGCAATCCGTTCTTTACGACCGACAGCGCTGCGGCGCTTCGTGCCTCGGAAATGGGTTGCGACGCTCTGCTGAAAGCGACGAAGGTCGATGGTGTCTATAGCGCCGATCCCGTCAAGGTGAAGGATGCGACGCGCTACGAGAAACTAAGCTATTTGGACGTGCTGTCGCAGGATCTTCAGGTGATGGACGCCTCGGCGATCTCACTTGCGCGGCAAAGCCAGATTCCTATTTTGGTCTTTTCGATCTTCAATCACGGCGCATTTGCCGAGGTTGTTCAAGGTAAGGGCCTTTTCACCACTATCTCGGATTAAGGGGAAACCTCATGGATATCGAACAAATCAAGCAACGGATGGAAGGCGCCGTCGATGCGTTACGCCGCGAGTTTGGCGCTTTGCGTACAGGACGGGCCTCAACCTCAATGTTGGATAAGGTCATGGTCGAAGCCTATGGCAGCTCTATGCCGCTCAATCAGGTTGGCACGGTCGGCGTACCCGAACCGCGCTTGCTGACCGTTCAGGTCTGGGACAAAGGCATGGTCAAGGCGGTTGAAAAGGCGATTCGCGAATCGGGCCTGGGCTTTAACCCGCAGCCAGAGGGTTCGATCGTTCGTGTGCCCATTCCCGATTTGAGCGCTGAACGTCGTCAGGAACTCGTCAAAGTTGCGAATAAATATGCCGAGCAAGGCCGCGTGGCCGTGCGCAACGTGCGTCGCGATGCGATGGAAACGGTGAAAAAAGAAGAAAAGGGCGGCGACATTTCTGAGGACGAGCTTAAGACGCTTGAAACCAAGATCCAGCAAATGACGGACGCGGCGATCAAGAAAATGGACGAAGCGTTTGCGGCCAAGGAAAAGGATATCACGACGGTTTAACCCGGACGTGATAAGGGCGGCTTTTTCGATGTTCACACCCAAATGGGACGAGCGTTTTATGCGATTGGCGCACCACATCGGTACGTGGAGCAAGGATCGTGGCCGCCGTTTCGGCGCGGTAATCGTAGGCCCTGATCGCGAAGTGCGCGCGATGGGTTATAACGGTTTGCCGCGCGGCGTGGACGATGACGTCGAAGAGCGGCACAGCCGCGAAAATGGCGAGAAATATATCTGGGTCGCGCACGCTGAAGCCAACGCCATTTTTAACGCGGCGCGCGTGGGCGTACCGCTGAAAGAATGCGCGCTTTATGTGCCGCTTTACCCCTGCGCCGATTGTGCTAAGGCGATCATTCAATCGGGCATTCGTGAGGTTATAACGTACAAGCCTGATCTTTCTGCCGATCCCGTTTGGGCGCGTTCGTTTACCGTGTCGGAGAAAATGCTGACCGAAGCGGGTGTTGCCGTGCGCTTTATTGAAAAAGTCGCGCCGCTGCTTGTGGGAAGTGCCGAGGCGAGCGCATGACGCAGGACGTTTCAAGAAAACTTCACGTCGCCATCATCATGGACGGCAACGGACGTTGGGCTAAAGCGCAAGGCAAAGCGCGCACGGCGGGCCATCGCGCCGGGATTGAGGCCGTGCGCCGCACGCTTGAAGCCGCGCGCGATTTGTCCGTTGGCTATTTGACGCTTTACAGTTTTTCCTCAGAGAATTGGAGCCGCCCTGAAGGCGAAGTTTCCGAGCTGATGGGGCTTTTGCGCTTTTATCTCAAGAACGAGCTTTCGAATTTTGCCAAAAATAATGTGCGCTTGCGTGTGATCGGCGATCGCGAGCGCCTCGCGCCCGATATCGTTAAAAGCATCACAGAAGCGGAAGCGAAAACGGCAACGAATACGTCGCTCAATTTGACGTTGGCTTTAAGCTATGGCGGACGGCAGGAATTGACCGCCGCTGCGCGCGCGATGGCTACGGAAGTCGCCGAGGGACGCCTCAAGCCGGATGCCATCACGGGCGATCTTTTGGCCTCGCATTTGACGACGCGCGATTTGCCTGACCCCGATCTTGTTATTCGCACAAGTGGAGAGATGCGAATCTCAAACTTTTTGCTTTGGCAATCGGCCTATGCCGAATACGTCTTTCTTGACGTGCTTTGGCCCGATTTCGGTAAGGAGCATTTAAAGATGGCGCTTGACGAATACGAACGGCGCGATCGGCGCTTCGGCAAATAAAGGGGGGAAGCGATGGACGAGAGGGCGACGCAAAAAACCGCAAGCAATTTAACCAAGCGTATCGCTTCGGCGGCGATTATGGGCCCCGTCGTTCTGTTGGCCATTTATGACGGCGGCTGGTTCTATCATTTTCTTGTCATTTCAGCGATGTTGATGGGCTTTTGGGAATGGCTGAACCTGACGGCGCGCGCTGATCAGCTTTTGCAGGGCCTTAGCCTTTTGGGCTTGTTCGCTCTTTTGATGCTGGGCTGGATTGAGGGGCCTTTGTGGGCTTTGGTCGGCCTGCCGTTTTTGATGCTGGCCGTTTTCTATTTTGCGCAAGCAAACGATCAACAAGCCAAAGGCTGGCTGGGGCGCGCGCTTTGGATCGTGGCGGGGCTGCCTTATTTGCTTGGCGGCGGCCTGAGCCTGCTTTATCTGCGCGATTTGGGGCGGATGGGCCTCGTCGCCGTGTTTTATTTAATGGCCGTTGTCTGGGGAACTGATATTGGCGCTTATTTTGCCGGGCGTGCCATTGGCGGCCCGAAAATATGCCCGAAAATTAGCCCGAAAAAAACATGGGCTGGCCTGTTCGGCGGCATGGCGCTTGCCGGTCTTTCGGGTTATGGTGTGGCCGCCGGATTCGGCGACCCCTATGCCGGGCTTGCCGGGGCGGTCGCTTTAGGGCTCGCGGTCGTTTCTCAGGGCGGCGATTTCTTTGAATCTTATGTCAAACGTCGCGTGGGCGCTAAGGACAGCGGCACGCTTATTCCGGGCCATGGCGGTTTGTTAGACCGCGTGGACGGGCTTTTGGTCGCTTCGATTGTTATGGCTTTGTTGATGGCGGCCCTTTGGAGGTAAGAAAAATGCAAAAGACGCAACCGCGCCCTATTACAATTTTAGGTTCGACGGGTTCCGTCGGTTCGCAGACGATTGATCTCGTTATGCGCGCGCCGGAAAATTATCATGTTGTCGCGCTTTCCGCGTTTCGCAACGTGAAACGTTTGTCCGAGCAGGCGCATGCGCTGAAGCCCGATTTGGTCGTGATTGCCGACGAATCCAAATATGCGGAAATGAAAGACGCCGTTGCGGATTTGAAGATCGAAGTTGCGGCAGGCGAAAAGGCCGTGGTTGAAGCGGCAGAGCGCGAAAGCGATTGGGTTTTGGCCGGGATCGTCGGCATTGCGGGTTTGCCCTCAACGTTGGCCGCCGCCAAGCAAGGCAAAAAGGTTGCCTTTGCGAACAAGGAAACGCTGGTGTGCGCCGGGCCGCTCATGATGGATATGGTCGCCAAATATGGCTGCAAGCTCCTCCCGGTCGATAGCGAGCACAACGCGATCTATCAGGTTTTTAACGCCACGCAGCGCGATAAGATCCGTCGCCTGATTATCACGGCTTCGGGTGGCCCCTTCCGCACGAAAACGCGCGAAGAGATGGCTGTTATGACGCCGGAGCAGGCGGGCAAGCATCCCGTTTGGAAGATGGGCGCGAAGATTTCGATCGACAGCGCGACCTTGATGAACAAGTCGCTTGAAGTCATCGAAGCGGCGTTCTTATTTGAAATGCCCAGCGATAAAATCGATGTTTTGGTTCATCCGCAATCGGTCATCCATTCGATGGTCGAATATGTGGATGGCTCGGTTTTGGCGCAGCTTGGCACGCCGGATATGCGTATTCCGATTGGCTATTGCCTCGCTTGGCCGGAACGCATGGAAACGCCTGCGCCGCAGCTTGATCTGATCGCCAAGGCGCAATTGACATTCGAAGCGCCTGATCCTGAAAAATTTCCGACCTTGCGTATGGGCCGTGAGGCCATGCGCTTGGGCCAGACCGCGCCGATCTTGCTCAATTCATCGAATGAAGTTGCCGTTCAGGCTTTCTTGGACAACAGGATTGGTTTTCTGGACATCGAAAAGGTTGTTGGCGCGACGTTGGAACATGGGCCGGTTGTGCCTCTGACGGGTCTTGATGTGTTGGAAGAGACGGACAAAGCCGCGCGCGCTTTTGCTGTCGAAAAGGTCGCTCAATTAGCCGCTCAACGGAAGTGAGAATACTCGCATGCTTGAACATCTTCTGACCTCCGTTTTGGATGCAGCGCGTTATATCGTGCCGTTTCTGGTCGTCTTGGGCGTCGTCGTTTTCGTTCACGAGTTCGGCCATTTCTGGGTCGCGCGTCGTTGCGGCGTCAAGATCGAAGCTTTTTCGATTGGCTTTGGCCCCGAGCTTTGCGCTTGGTTCGATAAGCATGGCACACGCTGGCGCTTGGCCTGTTTGCCACTTGGCGGTTACGTCAAAATGTTCGGCGATTCTGATCCGACAAGTTTTGGCCCTAGCGAAGAGGCGGCTGATTTTACAGAAGATGAGAAAAAAATAGCCTTTTATTCGCAGAGTTTACCAAAGCGCTTTGCCATTGTCGCGGCGGGACCGGGTTCGAACTATCTGTTCGCGGCGGTCGTTTTGGCTTTGCTTTATGCTTTTAACGGCCAGCCTTACACCGCGCCGACGGTTGCGAACGTTGCGCCGGAAAGCGCTGCGGCCGAAGCGGGATTGGAGCCGGGTGATAAAGTCGTTTCTCTCGATGGCCAAAAGATGGAGAGCTTTGAAGATATTCAGCGGACGATTTCGCTGAACGTCGGCACAGCGGTGGCTGTTGTTTACGAACGTGCGGGCGCTTTGCAAAGCGTCAGCGTGACGCCCAAGGTGGTTCGGACGCAAGACCGGCTCGGCATGGAACACATCAAAGGGGTTCTTGGAATCTCTTCGACGGAGATCGTTTTTCGCGATCTGAACCCGGCTGAGGCGGTGACCGAGTCGCTTAGTGAGATTGTTCACCTGACGACCGGGACCCTGCGCGGCGTGGGGCAAATGATTGTTGGCGCTCGTGGCACAGAGGAGCTTGGTGGGCCGCTCCGCATCGCGGAAATGTCCGGAAAAGTGGCAAAAGATGGGGCTTCGGCCTTCATTTGGTTTATCGTTGTCATCTCGGTTAATCTGGGCCTTATTAACCTCTTTCCTGTCCCCTTGCTCGACGGCGGGCATCTGCTATTCTATATTGTGGAGGCGCTCAGGGGCCGCCCGCTCGATGAAAGGGTGCAGGATATCGGAGCCAAAATGGGCGCGCTGCTTGTTTTGTCGTTGATGCTTTTTGCAACCTGGAACGATCTGGTGCACTTGCGCGTCGTTTCTTATCTTCGTGGTTTGTTTTCCTAGATGACACAACCCTTTCGCCTGAACCTCCGCGCGCAGCTCAAGCTTTCGGCTTTGGCCCTGCCCAGCGTTGTTATGACTTCCGTTCTTACCTTGGCGCTTGGGGCGTCTCCGGCGCTTGCGCTTGATTTTGGCAAGGCGAATCCTGATCTTGAGCCAGCAGTTACGGCCGCGCCGTCTGTTGGTGAGATCGAATCCGCGCAAGCCGATGCGGGCGAAGCGGTTTCCGCGATTGAAGTCGAAGGCTCCCAGCGTCTCGAAAAAGAAACCGTTCTGTCCTATCTGACCATTTCCATCGGCGACCGCGTCGATGAAGACAAAATGAACGCCTCGCTCAAGGCGCTTTATGCGACGGGGCTTTTCGCCGACGTTCAATTGGCGATGCAGGGCGGCACGCTTTACGTCAAGATCGTTGAAAATCCGATCGTCAATCACGTGTCCTTTGAGGACAACGACGCCATTTCCAAAGAAGATTTGGAAAAGGAAGTCCAGCTTAAGCCGCGGCTCGTCTATACCTTGCCGAAAGTGCAAAAGGACGTGCAGCGCATTTTGGATGTGTATCGCCGTTCGGGCCGTTTTGCCGCGACAGTCGATCCAAAGGTCGTTCAGCTTGAGCAAAACCGTGTGGACGTGATCTTTGAAATCAACGAAGGCAAGCGGACGGGCATTCGCCGCATTTCTTTCGTCGGGAACGAGCATTACGAAGAAGATAAACTGACCGCCGTTATCAATACCGAAGAAACAGCTTGGTGGAAGTTTTTCTCGTCCTCAGACTACTACGATCCGGATCGTGTGACCTATGACCGCGAATTGTTGCGCAAGTTCTATCTGAACGAAGGCTATGTCGATTTCCGCGTCGCGTCCTCGGTGGCTGAGATGACGCCGGACCGCAAGGATTTCTTTTTGACCTTCGCTATTGACGAAGGCCATCGCTATAAGTTCGGTAAAATCAAGATTGTCAGCGAGATTAAAGGCCTTGAAGGCGAAAGCTTGCGTCCGCAGCTTTTGACCAGCGAAGGCGATTACTACAGCGCGGACAAGATCGAAAAAACGATCACGAAATTGACGGCTGTTTTGGGCGATATGCAATATGCGTTCGTCGATATTACGCCGGAGCCGGACAAACATAATGACGCGCGCACCGTCGATTTGACGTTCCATATCAAGCCGGGCCAGCGTGTGTACATTGGAAAAATTGACGTTTCCGGCAATACGCGGACGCTTGATAAGGTCGTTCGCCGTGAGATGCAGGTGGCCGAAGGCGATCCGTTCAGCACCAGCAAGATTAAAAAGTCCGAACAGAACATCAAGGATCTGGGCTATTTCGAAGAGGCGACCGTGACGCCGAGCGAAGGCGAACAGCCGGATCGTTCGGATTTGAAGGTTAAGCTAAAGGAAAAATCGACTGGCGAAATCTCGGTCGGTGCGGGCTTCTCGACGACGGATGGCCCCTTGGGCGATTTCAGCATTCGCGAGCGTAACTTCTTGGGTAAGGGCCAGGATGTTCGTCTTGGTACGACAATTTCAGGTACGACCAAGCAATTCGACCTTAGCTTTACCGAGCCTTACTTCCTTGACCGGAATTTTGCGGCTGGCGTCGATGCCTTCCATGTGCGGAGCGATCAACAGAGCCAGAGCGGCTACGACGAAACCAATACTGGCTTTACGCTGCGTGGCGGTTATCCGCTTTCGCCGAACTTACGCCAGGTGCCGAGCTATACGCTTCGTGAAGACGAGGTGAGCGACGTTGATTCCGATGCGTCGCGCTTTATCCGTGAGCAAGAGGGCCGCGCTTTGACGTCGATGGTTGGCCAAGAGCTGACCTATGATCGCCGCGATAGTAAACTTGAGCCGACTGAAGGCTATGTGACGAAGCTGAAGACGGACTTTGCGGGCGTTGGCGGTGAGCGTCATTATGTGCGCGGCAAGTTGACGGCGACGCAATATTATTCACTTTCCGAGCAATATATCTTAAGCGTGCTCGGCGAAGTTGGCGTCATCCGTGGCCTTGACGAAGATGTCCATATTGCGGACCGCTTCTTCTTGGGCGGTGATACGCTGCGTGGCTTTGAATATGCGGGCGTTGGGCCGCGCGATTTGACAAACGGCGTCAAAGATTCGCTCGGCGGCAACCGCTATGAACGCGCGACGATTGAAATGTCGTTCCCGACGCCTCTGCCTGAAAATCTTGGTTTTAAGGCCCATGTCTTTACCGACGCGGGTGTCTTGACCGATTGTCAGGAGAATCCTTTGCCGGATGAACTGTTTAAGAACGATGATACAATCCGCGCGAGCGCGGGCGTAGGCATTTCGTGGGCGTCACCGTTCGGCCTCGTGCGGCTTGACGTCGCCCAGCCGTATCTCAAGCAGGCTTACGACAAGGTCGAACATGTCCACTTTAGCTTCGGTACGAAGTTTTAAGGTCTGGCCGCGTTATTCATAGGGGTTCTGCGTGATGGCAAAACGGATCGCTTCCTTTCTGATCCTTCTGCTTTGCTGCTGCTTTGCGGCGGCGGGCGCATGGGCGGGGCCGCCAGAGCCGACAAGCCATGCGGCCTCAGCTGTTATTGCCATTGTGGATGTGCAAAAACTTTTACAGGAATCGCTGGCAGCGCGTGGCGTACAACAACAGCTTGAAACGCAACGAGCCAAGTTCCAAACGGAGGTTGCGGCCGAAGAGGAGGAGCTTCGCCAAGCGGAGCAGCGCCTTGCCAAAATGCGCGATGAAGAGCATCCGACCCCCGCTTATGCGCAGGAAGAGCAAAAACTGCGGCAGCGTTTTCTGACCGTTGAACGCGAAGTGCAAGCCCGCCGGAAAGCGCTTGATCAGGCCTTTACCGATTCGATGAACGAAGTGCGCGGGGCCATCGTTGAAACCGTTGCCGCTATTTCAAAAGAACGCGGCGTTAATCTGGCCATTGTGAAACAGCAGGTTATCTGGAATGAGCAGGCCATTGATATCACCGATGAAGTCTTGGTGCGGCTCAATAAAACGCTGCCAAAACTCGATGTGAAGATCTCGCCTTTGAGCGATCCTGACGTTTCCGGCCGCCCGGTGGCACCAGAAAAGAAGAAAACGAAGCAAAAATAAAGACTTCCACCACTTGAAGGCATGGGCCTTTCAGGTTAAAACGAACAATCGAACCCTGCATAAAAGGACGCGCGCGCCGCGCATAGGGCGTCCTGATTGTTTGAAATTGACGGAAGGCCTATCGCTATGACTGAGACAGAAACTGCAACGTCCCCCCTCAAGACGATCGACATCAACGGGATCATGAAGCGTATCCCGCATCGTTATCCCTTTTTGCTGATCGATCGTGTGATCGATATCGTTCCAGCTGAAAGCTGCACGGGCATTAAAAACGTTTCGGTCAATGAACCGTTCTTTCAGGGACATTTCCCCGGCCACCCGATTATGCCGGGCGTCTTGATCATTGAAGCGATGGCGCAAACGGCGGCGACTTTGGTTGTCGATTCGATGAATGGCGTCGATTCAGGTACGCATGTCGTTTACTTTATGAGCATTGAAGAAGCGCGTTTCCGCAAACCGGTTTTGCCGGGCGATCAGCTTCACATCAAGGTCAGAAAAGAACGCCGTCGTGGCGACGTTTGGCGTTTTAAGGGCGAGGCGTTCGTGGACGATACGCTTGTGGCCGAAGCCATTTATACCGCGATGCTCGTTCCCGATGCCGAGCGGACGGAAAATCATGGCGTCTAATATTCACCCAACAGCCGTTATCGATCCCAAGGCTCAACTCGGCATCGATGTCGAAATTGGCCCTTATTGTGTCGTTGGTCCCGAAGTCGAAATCGGCGATCGCGTTCGCATGGTTTCTCATGTTGTCGTGGACGGGCGCACCAAGGTCGGCGCGGAAACGGTTCTTTATCCGTTTGCTGCGATTGGCCAGCGCCCCCAGGACTTGAAATATCATGGCGAGCTTTCGACGCTTGAAGTTGGGGCGCGTAACCAAATTCGTGAATATGTCACGATGCATCCCGGTACCGAAGGCGGTGGGATGATGACGCGCGTCGGCGACGATTGCCTGTTTATGGTCGGCGTTCATGTCGCGCATGATTGCGCTGTCGGCAATCATGTTGTGATGGCGAATAATGCGACCTTGGCAGGCCATGTGGTCGTCGGTGATTTTGTCGTGATTGGCGGGCTTTCCGCTGTGCATCAGTTTGTGCGCATCGGCGCGCATGCGATGATCGGCGGTATGTCGGGCGTTGAAAGTGACGTTATTCCGTTCGGCACCGTTAAGGGCGAGCGCGCACATCTGTCGGGGCTTAATGTTGTTGGCCTTGAGCGTCGCGGCTTTAAGCGCGACGATATTCACGCCTTGCGCAGTGCGTACCGCATTCTGTTCTCGTCTGAGGGCACGATGGCGGAGCGTCTTGAAGACGTGGCTGAGCATTACAAGGACAGAGGTCTCGTCGAAACGATGGTTTCGTTCATTCGTTCGCGTTCTTCGCGCGCTTTGTGCCAACCGAAAAGCGAAGTTTAAAAAGGATGGGGCATGGACGCCGCCTTGAAACCTAAAATCGGTATCATCGCTGGCGGTGGCGCGGCGCCTTTTCAAGTGGCGCGCGCCTGCCGGGAGCAAGGGCGTCCTTATTTCCTTTTTTGTCTTGAAGGACAGGCCGATGGCGCGCTTTCGGCTGAGGGGCCGCATATATGGATGGCCTTGGGCGCGGCGGGCAAGCTGCGCGATGCGTGCGAAAGCGAAGGCATTCGCGAAATCGTCATGATTGGCCGCGTGCGGCGGCCTTCGCTCATGGAATTGAAGCCTGATTTTCTGGGTGTCAAAGTGTTGGCGCGCATTGGGTTGCATGCTTTGGGCGATGACGGCGTTTTGCGCGCGGTGAGCGAAGTTGTCGAAGAAACATGCGGCGTTCGGTTTGTTGGCGCGCATGAGGTAATGGAAAGCCTGTTGACCCCCGAAGGCGTTCTGACGAAAATCGCGCCCGATGAACGGAGCCAAGCCGATATTGCCAAAGGTTTTGAAATTGCTGAAGCTTTGGGGCGCTTAGATGTCGGGCAAGCCGTCGTCGTGCAACAAGGTATTGTGCTCGGCCTTGAAGCGGTCGAAGGTACGGATGCGCTGATCGCGCGGGCTGGCGAACATAAACGCAGAGGCGATGGCGGCGTTTTGATCAAAAGCTCCAAACCGCAACAGGATGAGCGTTTCGATTTGCCGACCATAGGGCCGGGAACGATCGAAGGTTTGGTTCGCGCTGGGTTGGCTGGCGTTGCTCTTGAAGCAGGGCACAGCCTGCTGGTCGAGAGAGCGCAAACGTTGGCGGCAGCCGATGCCGCTGGACTTTTCATCGTCGGCGTTACGCGTTCGCGAAGCTAAAGGAAGTCGTTCATGGCGGCACAAGCCCCTTTGTTTTTTTTGATCGCAGGCGAAGCCTCGGGCGATTTGCTCGGCGCGCATTTGATGCGGGCTTTGCGCGTTAAGGCAAACGGCGAGGTTCGTTTTTTTGGCGTTGGTGGGCCGCGCATGCGGGAAGAGGGGCTTGAGCTCCTTTTCGATCAAACTGAACTCGCACATATGGGGCTTTTTGAGCTTGTGCGCGCGTTGCCGCAGCTTTTAGCGCGGATCAATGAAACAGCGGCCTCCGTTCGTGCCAAGCATCCGGCGGCCTTGATTACGATCGACTCGCCTGACTTCTGTTTTCGCGTGGCGAAAAAACTGAAGGGCGAAGGCATTCCGCTTATTCACTACGTCGCGCCAAGCGTCTGGGCTTGGCGGCCGGGCCGGGCGAAGAAAGTGGCGACGTTCCTCGATCATTTGCTCGCGCTCTTGCCGTTTGAGCCGCCGTACTTCACCGTGCACGGTTTGCCTTGCACCTTTGTTGGCCATCCGCTTGTCGAAAGCGACGCGGGCAAGGGGGACGCTGGACGGTTTCGTGCGCGTGAGGGGCTTGCTTCCGACGTGCCGCTTTTGGCCCTTTTGCCTGGAAGCCGCGCAGGTGAGATCCGCTGTCTTTTGCCCATTTTTGCTGAAACCGTCGCGCTCCTGCAAAAAAGTCATGCCGATTTGCAGCTTGTCGTGCCGACGGTTCCGGCCACCGCTTCGCTGGTGCGAGGCGAAGTGAAAAGCTGGGGCATTCCCGTTCATTTCATTGAAACGGACGCGGATAAATATGACGCTTTTGCGGCGTCGCGGGCGGCTTTGGCTTGCTCGGGCACGGTGTCGGTTGAGCTGGCGCTGGCGGGCCTCCCAACTGTGATTGCTTATCGCGCGAATCCGCTCACCGTCGCTTTGTACCGCCACTTCATCAAAACGAAATACGCGACGCTGATTAATATCATGCGCGACCGCATGATTATGCCTGAGTTTTTACAGGAATATTGCAAACCGCATGCGCTCGCGAATGCCGTCGATCTTTATATGACGAGCGAAAAAGCGCGCGCCGAGCAAAAGGCCGAATTGGAAAGCCTCAGCGTGTGGCTGGGGCGCGGGCAGTTCGTGCCATCGGAAAAGGCGGCGGAAACCGTTTGGGAAGCCGCGTTTCCGGCGCGTCAAAAACGGCGTATTTTGCAGGTTATTCCGTCCTTGGGTTCCGGCGGCGCTGAGCAGGGCTGCGTTGATATCGCGGCGGCGCTTGTTACGCGCGGCGACAGGGCTTTTGTCGCTTCAACTGGCGGCTGGCGCGTTGAAGCTTTAGAAAAAGCGGGCGGCGTTTTTATCGCACATGACGTAAAAACAAAAAATCCGTTTAAAATTTGGCGCAATGCTGCGTGGCTTGCCGCTTTGATCCGGCGCGAACGGATCGACATTGTTCATGTGCGCTCACGCGCGCCAGCTTGGAGCGTGTGGCTGGCTTGCCGCCGGACGGGATGCCCGTGGATTTCGACTTTTCACGCGGCTTACACGGTTTCGAACGGCTTTAAGAAAATCTATAACGCCGTGATGGCGAAGGCTGATCGCATGATCGCGATCTCGCCTTTCATTGAGCGCTATATTCTTTTGCATTACGATCCGTCGCCGGAAAACGTCGCGCTTATCAATCGCGGCGTGGATATTGAGGCGCTCGATCCGAAAAACGTGAGCGAAGAAAACCGCGCTGCGTTTGAAGAAAAAGCAGGCTTGGCCAGCGGTGAAAAAGCCATCGTGATGCCCGCCCGTTTGTCGCCGATTAAAGGCCAGAATGTCCTTTTGGCGGCGGCGGGTCTCTTGAAAGCGCAGGGCCTCGCCTTACCTAAGATTTTGTTGATTGGCGACGATCAAGGCCGCGTAGGTTATACGCAAAAATTAAAGACGATCATCGCTGCGCTTGAGCTTGGCTCCGTTGTTAAACTTGTGGGCGCGTGGAGCGATATGCCTGCGGCTTATGCGGCGGCGCGTCTTGTAATTGTGCCGTCCATCAAGCCGGAAGGCTTTGGCCGCGTGCCGGTTGAAGCGATGGCCAGCGCGGTTCCCGTGATCGCCAGCCATATCGGTGCGATGTCTGACACGGTGGTGGATGGGCAAACGGGATGGCTTGTGACGCCGGACGATCCCGAAGCGTTGGCGGCGGCAATGCAAAAAGCATTGGCGGCGACGGATGAAGAGCGCGCGGCCATGGGCGAGGCCGGACGTCAGCGTGCGGCTTCTTTGTACGATAAAAAACGGATGATAGAGCAAACGTTGGCTCTTTATGATTCCCTTGCCGAGCGGAAAGGACATTTCTGATGCGCGAGAAAATTCTGGTTATCAAACTGGGCGCGCTCGGCGATCTGGTTTTATGCATGCAGGCCTTTGCCTCGATTCGTGCGCATCACCCTGAGGCTGAAATCGCGCTTTTGACGATGCCTGCCTTTGCCGGGTTTGCCGGGCAAATGCCGTGGTTCGATCGCATCATCCAAGATCCCCGACCCAAAGCTTATGATGTTGCTAAAGTCTGGAAACTTTGGCGTGACGTCCAAACGTTTGCGCCAACGCGTGTGTACGATTTTCAAGGCAAGTTTCGTCAGACGCTTTTGTTTTATGGCCTTGGCGGCCCGTGGAAAGGCCCCGTTTGGTCGGGCGCTGCGCCGGGCTGTGCGTTGCCGCGTGCGTGGCCGCCGCAGCCAAGGATGCATTATACCGATTTTCTTGCCGCGCAGTTGGCGCGCGCGGGGGTGCCGCTTGTCGATGACGTGGATCTTTCGTGGCTTGATGGCCCGATGATCGCCGCTGCCTTGCCAGAGCATTTTGCTTTGTTCGTGCCGGGATGCTCGCCTGGCCATCCGCATAAAAAATGGCCGCCGCTTCACTATGCGATGCTGGCTAAAAAATTGGCAAGCAAAGGTATCGTGAGCCTTGCCATCGGTACGCGGCAAGATGCCGATAGCATTGGCGCTTTGTGTGCCTTGGCGCCGGAGGTCATGGACCTAGGCGGCCATACGAGTTTGGGACAAGTGGCAGCCTTGGCGCGCCTGGCCGTCCTTGTCGTCGGCAATGACACAGGGCCAACGCATTTAGCCGCCGCCGTCGGCGCGCCGACTTTGGCTTTGATGTCGGATCGTGTGAAACCCGTTTGGTCTGCGCCGCGCGGGCCAAATGCCGTGTGGCTTCAGGGCAAGCCGCTTGCTGCGCTCAGCGTCGAAGATGTGTGGCAGGCCGCAGCGCCTTTTTGCGCTCATTAACCATCTTTCTGTGTATTTTTTTCGTTCATTTTTTCCTAATCTCTCTTCTTTCGAAGCTGCCTTTTTGAAGGAGAGAATTATGGATCAGGATGAACGCGACGCCGCCATCAAAGAGGCCCGTCGCCATGATTTTAATATGACCGACGAAGAGTTTAGGCAAGACCTAACGCCCGCGCAAAGAGTTCGTTTCGACCATCTTTTGGATAAAAGAGCGCCGATGGGGGCTGTCATTTTCTTGGCTTCTGTGACGTTTTTTTTGGGTTGTTCTGTAGGGTTTATGAAAGAGGAGCCGGACGTTCAGGTTTCACTAAGCCTTATCGGAAAGCGTCCTGAAGATAAAAGCATCGTTTCTGAAAAAGACCGTCAAACCATGATGAAAAATCCGTCCGTGCGCGCGGCGTTTGTAACCGCCCTGCAAAAAGCGGCGGATGATTTTGCGCGGACTGGAGAAAAACAAAATATCGTGCTTCCCGTGCGCGAAGATCGGATCTATGGCCCGAATGCAGCCGCTGCGGCTACGCCGTAAGTGGGCGATACGTTTCAAAGATAAACGGCGTTAGAGGTTTTCTCTAGCGCCGTTTGTTTTTGGATCAAGCCGATGGTCTGAAACTGCAGTCCTGCGCAGGCAACCATACGCACAGGGCGTCATTGCGAGCGAAGCGAAGCAATCCAGAGTCGCAAGAGTAGCCCCCTGTTTTATTGGTTGTGGAGCGGCTTTTTGCGGGCGCCCTTATCCCCATCCGTCATGCCCGCGTGAGGCGGGCATCCAGAGTCATAAAAAACGGCGCTTGTTCTAACGGCTCTGGATCCCCGCTTGCGCGAGGATGACAGAGCTTTTTATGGCAACGCCGTTCGCAATACCTGCCCCGCGCAGGCGGATGCCCGCGCCCGGCGTCTGAGGGAGAAAATATCCGGCGTCTAAGAGAGAAATATTACAAACGGCGAAGCCGTTTGTTGGGCCATTGAGGCCCCGTGCGCTTATGCGCACGAAGCCAAGCGGGCGGATGCCCGCGCCCGGCGTATGAGGGAATAATATAGAATCCCTCTTACTCCCGGCGGTAGTTCGGTGCTTCGGCGGTAATCGTCACGTCGTGCACATGGCTTTCGCGCAAGCCGGCGTTTGTGATGCGCACAAAGTCGGCCTTTGCCTTCATCTCGGGGATCGTGGCGCAGCCGGTATAGCCCATGGCTGCACGCAGACCGCCGACAAGCTGATGGATGACTTGTGAAGCTGAGCCTTTGTACGGCACGCGGCCTTCGATGCCTTCCGGCACGAGCTTGTTCGGATTGTTGGGATCGGCTTTTTGGAAATAGCGATCGGCTGAACCGTCGGCCATAGCGCCCACGCTGCCCATGCCGCGATAGCTTTTGTACGAGCGGCCTTGATACAAAACAACGTCGCCCGGCACTTCGTCTGTGCCCGCAAACAGCGAGCCCAGCATCACGCAATCTGCGCCCGCCGCGATGGCTTTCGCGATTTCGCCGGAATATTTGATGCCACCGTCGCCGATGACGGGGATGTTCTGTTTGGCGCAAACCTCGGCGGCGTTCATGATGGCGGTCAATTGCGGCACGCCAACGCCAGCGACGATGCGCGTGGTGCAAATGGAGCCAGGGCCGATGCCGACCTTGACGGCGTCAACGCCCGCGTCGATGAGCGCGCGCGCGGCTTCTGACGTTGCAATGTTGCCCGCGACGACGTCGGCGGTTTTGACCATCTTGCGAACGGTTTGCACCATGCGCAAAACGCCTGCGCTGTGGCCATGTGCCGTATCGATGACAATGACGTCAGCGCCCGCGTCGCACAAAGCGCCGACGCGTTCAAGGCTGTCTTGGCCGGTGCCGATGGCGGCGGCGACGCGCAGGCAGCCCTTGGAATCTTTGCAAGCATTCGGGTGAAGGTGCGATTTCTCGATATCCTTGACCGTCAAAAGGCCGACGCAGCGATACTCGTCATCGACAACGAGGAGCTTTTCGATCCGGTGTTGATGCAGCAGTTTTTTGGCTTCTTCGTGCGTAACCTCGGCGGGCGCGGTGACAAGGTGCTCTTTTGTCATCAGCTCGGAAATAGGCTGCTGCATATTGGTAGCAAAGCGCACGTCGCGGTTTGTCAGGATGCCGACCAGCTTGCCCGAAGGTTGCTCAACGACGGGAACGCCGGAGATATTGTGATCGGACATGAGTTTGAGCGCGGAGATGAGCGGCGCTTGCGGTGTGATCGTTACGGGGTTCGTGACCATGCCGGATTCAAAGCGTTTAACGCGGCGAACTTCGTCAGCCTGCTGAAGCGGCGACATGTTGCGGTGAATGACGCCGATACCGCCAGCTTGGGCGAGCGCAATGGCCAGCGTGCTTTCGGTGACTGTGTCCATAGCGGCCGAGACGAGGGGGATGCCGAGCGAAATGTTGCGCGAGAAACGAGTTGCTGTCGAAACCTCGGACGGCAAGACGCTAGACGCCGCCGGAACAAGCAGAACATCGTCAAAAGTGAGAGCTTCGGGAAGAATTGCCATCTGTGCCTCTTTATTCTTATGGGTCGTATCAGGATGGCGAGCATCTATAACCCATTCCGGCTCAAAGCGACAAGGAAAAATCTTGCGTGGCCGAAAAGGCGTGTTTTATCGTATTTTGAGGAGATTACCCCGCCATAAGAAGCTGCTCCGGTGCGGCTTTCGCAGCGGCGGCTTCTGGATGATGCGGTTTGACGCGGTGGATCGGCATAACAGAGCCGGTGGCTTTTCCCATCAAGACGGTCATTGTCAGGGCCGCTTCAATCTTCGCGCGTTCTTTGGGCGAGAAACCGACCTTGGCGATACGTTCGTCGAGGCGGACGATCTCTTCAATGTCCATGCCGCGTTGCGCCGCCTGAGCCATACCTCTTTCAATCGCTTGGCGGTGGGCGGCTTGAATGGTCTTGTCGATGGATTCTATTGCCATAACGCCTTTGGTTTCGGCGAACAAAGACCGGATAGCGGCTTCTTCGGCCCGGAGCTCAATATTGTTCATTTTGTTGACGAACGGAGCTGTGACCAAGCGGTTGATCCGCGCCGAGCAACAACGCGCGCAGGCTTGGCGGTAATCTTCTTCAACCTCTCGGCGAATTTGCTTCATCGTCGTAGCCGAAAATCCAGCGCCGCGTGCGTTTTCTAATGTTTCGTTCCTCTTGGTGAGGACATCATTGACACCATAACTTGCCGCATCGGCTTGCGTTAAGAATTGACGCCAAACCTTATAGGCGTTTTGGTGCGTCTGCTGTTGTGCCTTTTTGAGGCGTGTGAACGTTTTGCCTGAGCGATAGGCAGGATTGGTCAAAAAGTCCTTCCATCCCCCACGTTCAAACGCCAGGACAATCTTTTTCACCGTCGCGTCAATTTCTTTAGCTTTTTCAGGCAAGGCAGGCCGTTTTTCCAAGCTCTGCAAGGCGCGCTCGGCGCAAACTTCCATAGCCCGGCGATACCGCTTGGTGACGAAGGCTTGCTGTTCAGGGTGCAACGCGACTTGGTGCGTGGCGATGGCGGTATCGAAATCCGCATAGGCTTGATGGATGAAATCGCTTCCCTTTTGAAGCGGAAGGCCGACCACGATCTGATCCCACATCTGTTGGATCGGGGCAGGGTAGGTTCCGACTTGCGTTTCAAAGGGTGCCTTCATCGTATTTCTCTTCTTTTTCATAATGTTACGAACAATATCGCTGGGGCGACAAGGGAAAGGCTACTTTTTCGTGGAACATTTCACAACAACAAAATTACTTTCGAACATTAAAAAGATAGAATATATTACAAAATTATACAGAAATTGAAACATTCTAACCCACTTGTGTTTAAAAGGGGGCAAAACTAGGCTCGGGCATGACCTCTTATTGCGATATCGCTCCCGGCCATCCGTTGCATGGGCCCTACCACGAGACGGAATATGGCTTTCCCTCGCGGGATGAGCGCGTTCTGTTTGAACGCCTTGCTATGGAAATCATGCAGGCTGGGCTCTCGTGGGAGATCGTTTTGAAGAAAAGGGCGGCGCTTAACAAAGCGTTTGACCGATTCGTTCCGGCAAAGGTTGCGGCCTATACCGAATCGGATGTCGAACGACTTTTGGCGAATCCCGGCATCATCCGTAATCGGCTTAAGATCGAATCTATTATTTCCAATGCCGAAACGATCCTTGAAATCAGGATGGAAAGCGGAAGCTTTGCGGCGTGGCTTGAGGCGCATCACCCCCAGTCGAAGGAAGCGTGGGTTAAGCTTTTCAAGAAAACGTTCCGTTTTACGGGCGGTGAGATCGTGGGTGAGTTCCTGATGTCGCTGGGCTATTTGCCGGGGGCGCATAAGCCCGGATGCCCTGTTCTAAAAAAGATAGAAAAAGCCAGAAAAAACATGAAATGACGATCTTCCGGTGACCAAATCCAAACCCCCAACCCCTTTTTGTAAATTGCCTTGTTGCGCTTGATCCTTTCCTCTGCTATCTCCCCTTCGCGAGTTTTATTTTCCTCTTGGACTCGGTTCGTGGAGAGCACCCCGTGGCACAGTCTCAGAAAGTCCATTCGACCCATGTGATCGCTGGCGAAAGCGCGATTCTTGCGCGCCGTTACGCGTCGGCTTTGTTCGACTTGGCGGAAGAAAAGGGCGCGGTTGATGCCGTTGCCTCTGATCTTTTGGCCATGCAGGAAGCGATCGACGTCGATCCTCATTTCCATGCGATGGCGTCGCATCCGCGTTTGCCGGTCGAAACGGTCGAAGCCGTGGTCGCCAAGATCGCGGATACAGTTAAGTTTCATCCCCTGACCAAATCTTTCATGGTTCAGGTAGCGCACAATCGCCGTTTGGGGCATTTGGGCGATATGATCGAATCGTTTCAGGCCGATTTGGCTGAAAAACGTGGCCAACATGTGGCGCAAGTCACGACCGCGCATCCGCTTTCGGGCGAACAGGAAACGAAACTTTCCAGCCAGCTTGGCAAAATGGTCGGCGGGACGGTGCGTCTCATCGTCGCCGAGGACCCCGAATTGCTGGGCGGGTTGGTTGTCAAAATGGGTTCGCGTCTGATCGACGCGTCGGTTCAAGGCAAATTGGCGCAAGTGGAGCGCCAACTCAAAACAGAGCGGGAGGCAGCGTAAATGGATATTCGCGCATCGGAAATTTCTTCGGTTCTTAAGGACCAAATCGCAGGACTTGGCCTAAAGACGGAGATGAACGAAGTCGGCCAAGTTTTAAAGGTCGGCGACGGCGTTGCCTTGGTTTATGGTCTTGATAACGTCCGCGCGGGCGAAATGGTTGAGTTCGCGAACGGCGTGAAGGGCATGGCCCTGAACCTTGAAACGGATTGCGTCGGCGTCGTTATTTTTGGCGACGATCGCGCCATTCGTGAAGGCGATACCGTCAAGCGCACCGACGCCATCGTCGAAGTGCCGGTTGGCGAAGGCTTGCTCGGCCGCGTGGTCGATGGCCTCGGCAACCCGATCGACGGCAAGGGTCCTTTGAAGAACGTCAAGATGTCCCGCCTTGAAGTGAAGGCGCCGGGCATCATTCCGAGGCAGTCGGTCAACGAACCGATGCAAACGGGCTTGAAGGCCATTGATTCGTTGGTTCCCATTGGTCGCGGTCAGCGCGAACTCATCATTGGCGACCGTCAAACGGGCAAGACGGCGGTTGTGCTCGATACCTTTATCAATCAAAAGCCGATCAACGCGGGTACGGACGAAAGCAAGAAGCTTTATTGCATCTATGTCGCTATCGGCCAAAAACGCTCCACGGTCGCGCAGATCGTCAAGACGCTCGAAGACGCGGGTGCGATGGAATATTCCATCGTCGTTGCCGCTACGGCTTCTGAACCGGCTCCGTTGCAGTACATTGCGCCGTACGCTGGTTGCGCCATGGGCGAACATTTCCGCGACAATGGCAAGCATGCTTTGATCGTTTATGACGATTTGTCCAAGCAAGCCGTCGCTTATCGCCAGATGTCCTTGTTGCTCCGTCGTCCGCCAGGTCGCGAAGCTTATCCGGGCGATGTGTTCTATCTCCATTCGCGTTTGCTCGAACGTGCGGCCAAGATGTCTGCCAAGCACGGCGGCGGTTCGCTGACGGCTTTGCCGATCATCGAAACCCAAGCGGGCGACGTTTCTGCGTACATTCCGACGAACGTGATTTCGATCACGGACGGCCAGATCTTCTTGGAAACGGGCTTGTTCTATAAGGGCGTCCGTCCGGCTATTAACGTCGGCATCTCGGTCAGCCGCGTCGGTTCTGCCGCGCAGGTCAAGGCCATGAAGCAGGTTGCCGGTTCGATCAAACTCGATCTCGCTCAGTACCGCGAAATGGAATCGTTCTCGCAGTTCGCTTCGGATCTCGATGCGACGACCAAACAGCTCCTCAGCCGTGGTCAGCGTTTGACTGAGCTTTTGAAGCAAAAGCAATATGCGCCGCTCCCGATTGAAGAGCAGGTTTGCTCGATCTATGCGGGCGTCAAGGGCTTCCTTGATAGCATTAAGGTTGACGATATCACGCGCTTTGAAGACAGTCTGTTGGTTGCGTTGCGTTCGCATGGCAAGGAAATCCTGGCCGCGATCCGCGATGACAAGCAGATCAAGCCGGAAACGGACGAAAAGCTGAAGAAGTTTATGTCCGATTACGTCCGCGACTTCGTCTAAGACGTAGCGTTAAAGCCAAAGAAAAACCGCCTTGGAGAAATCCAAGGCGGTTTTTTTGTGCCTGATAATTAACCAAGACAGAGAAAAGTGGTTTCTTTAAACTAAAGCCGATTCATATTTCATGAAAAGGAATGAAACGATGGGCTTTTTTGAGCGATTGAATTTAAAAGCGCAGCTTGATCAAATCATCGAGGATAGCGCCAATCTTCGCAAAATGTTTGAGACGAACGACCCCAAAGCCGTTGGTTTTGTTCCAAATGTCGTGGCAGCTTTTGAAAAGCTCCCTTATCTTTATCTTTTTGGTCGAGAGGGGCTAGAGCTCAAAGAAAAAGTTCGCAGGTCGTTTGCGGATGAGGTCCAAAATCTTTCTTTGTCTCTTGCCCAAGAAAATTATTGGGCAGGGGCGGAACATGTTCTTGCTCCTTTTGTGCGTTTTTCTCCTGCGCCAGCGCCAAAAATGGAAATCCTTGGCATTCCCTTGTCGAACGATTGGCAAACAGATTTTATTGATCTTCTTTTGAAAGCTGACAGCGTGCCAAGCACGCGCTTGGTCAGTTTACTAAGTACGAACGCGTCGCCTTGCCATGATCGGCTTGTTGAAGGATTGATCAAAAAAGACGACCTGTGGAAAAAAACAGATTTTTATTTAAGCCGAGACGAGGAATGGTCGCTTCCGCAATGGCTCTGGCAAAACGCGACAAGCGCGCAAGCGCTGGGCGTTTGTGAGCAAATGAAAAAGCATGAAGATGTCCTTTTTACGAGCGCGGCAACGAATGAAGACGTTCTCGTTATGCTGGACAACATGGCGAATTTCTCCTTCGCGCATGTAACGCCTCGTATGGCGTTTTGTTCATGGTTTGCACAATTTTGTGCCGATCCACGCCTTCAGGAGGATGTTCAGTCCTATAACGGGATTGAGGCTTTTCACGATGCCGAAGACTTCTTGTCAGAGAAAATCAAAATGGCTCCGGCAGAACAGCAAGGCGCTATGCAAAAAGCCATCGATATCCTTGCTCAAAAGGATCAGCAGCGAGTCACGCGGCTTGTGATCGAAGACGACGCCGAAACGGCAGCTGAGATTCTCTGCCGTCGCGCGGGTATGGCTGGTGTTGAGCCCGAAATTTTCGGCGGCCTTGCTTGGGCCAGTCATGCACCGGAGAACCGCTTGGTTCTTGTGGCGCTGCCGACGTCGGGGGATGAGTGTTTACCGCTTCGTATTGTTGGGTTTGAGCCCTCTCGACAGGAGTGGGAGAACCTGTGTTTGAGCGCGAATGTTTTTGGCTTTCCGGCAGAGGGCGAAGAAAAAGAACGCACGCCAAAGGCCTTGTTCGATGAGGCTTATGCGCGGTTGCCCGCTTTCCCTGAGGCTTTTGCCACGCGCCTTGCGCAAGTGAAAAACAAACCAAACGCTTTGACGAAATAACGCAACAGGAGAAATCAGATGGGCCTTTTTTCAAGATTCGTTTTGAAGAACGTTGTTTCCGGATGTGTCGAGCGGAGCGCGAAGATACGGGAGACTCTTTCAAAGGATAAGAGCAAAGAAAAAACGGAGGAAGCGGAAGATTTGATCGCTTCTTTGTGGTTCGATCTGTCCGATTATTCTTATCAAAGCGAAGGGGCTTCTTTGTCTCTTCCGTTGCGAACCGCGCTTAAAGACGAAGTCGAATCCCTGTCGCTCGCCCTGATGCAAAAAGGCTGGTGGAACGATGCGGACGATGTGCTGACTTTTTTTAGCCAGATATCGATAAAGCCGGAGCGCGATGTTTTCTGTGTTTGCGGCCTCCCTTTTTCTCCCGCGTGGCAAGCAGAGGCCCGAAAGCTTGTCTTAGAGGAAAAGTCGCTCCCTTATCTCGATACATTTGAGGTTTTGCTCTATGGAGAGGAAACGGAAAGCGCCGCCTTCATCGAAGGTGTGTTCGCAGCAGATCCCTTATGGAAAGATCCTGCTTTTTATGCGGACCAATGTTCGGTTTTCTTTTCCGGCTCTCCTTTCGAGTGCTTTGCCGAAAGTCTTCAGGATAAAACGAGGGAAATGCGGCTTGTTGAAACCCTAAAGGAAAAAGCAAGTGAGCTTTTTCTTGATCCGGAGAAAGGTTCTCCTCTATGGCAAAGGCTTTCTCGTATGAATGGGGCAGGGCTTGGGTATAAGGATGCGCGGGATGCCCTTAATGTCTGGACCGTAAAAATGATGGCGGATCCTCGCTTTGACGGACAAGACGATATTGATGTATTTGCAGCCTTGGTGCGTGCCTCGGATGAAATATTCCGGCTTGTCAATTTGACCGATGAAATTCAAGATCCGCGTGACCTGATCCAGGTAAGAGAAACTTTGCTGGCGAAGCAGGCAAAGGGGCTTCCGCAGATGGTTGTCGATGCGGACCGTAGCTTTGTGCGGTATTTCTTTTCAGCCCGGCTTGACGAAGCTGGAATGGAACCAATGGATTTCTATGGTCTGGCTTGGCGGCATGAAGATTCTTGCGACAAAGAGCGGCACATTATGATGGCACGGCAAGATAAAGGTTTTTCTTGTGCCTCGCTTGAGGTTGTTGACATGACGGCCCAATCCAAAGAATGGAAGAATGCCAGCTTCTTTGCCGATTTGTTTGCGCCTCGGGGGCAGAAAAGAACGGCATCACTCAAAAGTCTTTTCGACGAAACTTATGAGAAGCTTCCCGAGTTTCCAGAGGCTTTCAAGGGCAGGATCAAGGGCGCGCGCCTCGCGCAAAGCCGCCCGCGGAAGGGGCTTTACTAAGGAAAAACGTTCCATTCTAAACGGCGGCTGAGCGAAAGCTTGGCCGCCGCTTCTTTTTCTTGAAAAATCGTAAGGCCTACCCTTGTTCCCGCCGAAAAAACGCCTATATATCAGTCAAGGTTTCAGGCGTGCCCTTAGGACGCGCAAGCATAACGTCTTGATAACAAAGGAAAACACTCATGTCTAAAGTCATCGGTATCGACCTCGGCACCACCAATTCCTGTGTGGCTGTTATGGAAGGTTCTGCGGCCAAGGTGATTCCGAACGCCGAAGGCGCGAATACCACGCCGTCGATCGTTGCCTTTTCGCCCAGCGGCGAACGCCTCGTTGGCCAAAGCGCCAAGCGTCAGGCTGTGACCAATCCAGAAAACACACTTTTCGCGATCAAGCGCCTTATTGGCCGCAACTATAACGATCCGATGGTGCAAAAGGATTTGAACCTCGTTCCGTTCAAGATTGTTCGCAACGGCAACGGCGATGCGTGGGTTGAAGGCAGCGGCAAGAGCTATAGCCCGTCCGAAATCTCGGCCTTTATTCTGATCAAGATGAAGGAAACGGCTGAAGCTTATTTGGGCGAAAAGGTCACGCAAGCCGTTATCACGGTTCCGGCGTACTTTAACGACAGCCAACGTCAAGCGACGAAGGACGCGGGTAAGATCGCGGGCCTTGAAGTTTTGCGTATCATTAATGAGCCGACGGCCGCGGCTTTGGCCTATGGCATGGAAAAGAAGAAAAGCGGCACGGTCGCGATTTACGATCTTGGCGGCGGCACGTTCGACGTTTCGGTTCTTGAAATCGGCGACGGCGTGTTCGAAGTCAAATCGACGAACGGCGATACGTTCCTTGGTGGCGAAGATTTTGACGCGCGCATCATCGACTTCCTATGCGACGAGTTCAAGCGTGAGCAGGGCATTGATTTGCGCGGCGACCGTTTGGCTTTGCAACGTTTGAAGGAAGCTGCCGAAAAGGCGAAGATCGAATTGTCCTCGTCGGTGCAAACGGAAGTCAACTTGCCGTTCATCACCGCCGATCAAACGGGCCCGAAGCATTTGTCGGTTAAGCTGACGCGTTCCAAGCTTGAGGCTTTGGTCGAAGATCTTTTACAACGCACGATTGGACCCTGCAAAAAGGCTTTGTCTGACGCGGGGCTCAAGGCTTCTGAGATTGACGAAGTTATTCTCGTCGGCGGCATGACGCGTATGCCGAAGGTGATTGAGATCGTGAAGGAGTTCTTTGAGCGCGAACCACATCGCGGCGTGAACCCGGACGAAGTTGTGGCCGTTGGCGCAGCCATTCAGGGCGGCGTTTTGAAGGGCGACGTCAAGGACGTTTTGCTTCTCGATGTGACGCCGCTTTCGCTCGGCATTGAAACGCTGGGCGGGGTGTTTACGCGCCTTATCGAACGCAACACAACGATCCCGACGAAGAAAAGCAATGTCTTTTCGACTGCCGAGGACAGCCAGAACGCCGTGACGATCCGCGTTTTCCAAGGTGAACGCGAAATGGCGGCTGATAACAAATTGCTCGGCCAATTCGATTTGGTCGGCATTCCGCCTGCGCCGCGTGGCGTGCCGCAGATCGAAGTCACTTTCGACATTGATGCCAACGGCATTGTGCATGTGACGGCCAAGGATAAAGCGACCGGTAAGGAACAGCAGATTAAGATCCAAGCTTCGGGCGGTTTGTCCGACGCCGACATCCAGCGCATGGTCAAGGAAGCTGAGGCTAATGCCTCTGAAGACAAAAAACGTCGCGAAACGGTTGATGCCCACAATCATGCGGATGCGTTGATCCACACGACAGAGAAAACGTTAGCCGATGCGGGCGATAAGATCGACGCAGGCGACAAGAGCGCGATCGAAGCGGCCATTGCCGATTTGAAGGGCGTTCTCGACAGCGGTGATGCCGATGCTATCAAGGCAAAGACCGATGCGCTGACGCAGGTTTCGATGAAGATCGGCGAAGCTCTTTACAAAGCGCAACAACAGCAAGCGCCGGGTGGCGCTGCACCTGGTGCGGAAGAACCGAAGAAGGACGACGGCGTCGTTGATGCCGAGTTCAGCGAAGTTAAGGACGACAAGTAAGTAAATCCTAACGTCATCGCGAGGCGCATAGCGCCGTGGCGATCCAGGGCCGTTGAAAGCGGTGCTTAACGATTCTGGATTGCTTCGGCCCTTAGGGGCCTCGCAATGACGTCTTTTTGTATTCAAACGGGAAATCCATGTCGAAAGCCGATTATTACGAGTTGCTAGGCGTTCCTCGCGATACGTCGGCGGACGATCTGAAAAAAGCCTATCGCAAACAAGCGATGAAATATCACCCCGACCGCAATCCGGGCGATGCGGCGGCGGAGCAGAAATTTAAAGAAGTCAGCGAAGCCTATGACGTGTTGCGCGACGAGCAAAAACGCGCGGCTTACGATCGCTATGGCCATGCGGCTTTTGAACAAGGCAGCATGGGTGGCGGCGCAGGCGGCGGCTTTGGCGGCTTCGATTTTGCAGGCGGTTTCGGCGACATTTTTGAAGAAATGTTCGGTGAGATTCTGGGCGGCGGCGGTGGACGGCGCGGTGGTGGTGGCGGCAGCGGTGGTGGCGCTTACGCGGGCCAGCGCGGCGCTGATTTGCGCTATGATCTCGATATCACGCTTGAGGAAGCTTTCAAGGGCGCGGAAAAAACGATCAAGGTCGCTACGCTTGTCACCTGTGACGAATGCAAAGGTTCTGGCGCAGCGCCCGGCACGTCGCCTGTGACCTGTCCTTCGTGCGGTGGCCAAGGCCGCGTGCGCGTGCAGCAAGGCTTCTTCACGATCGAGCGCACCTGTCCTTCGTGCCAAGGGGCCGGCCAAGTTATCAAAGACCCGTGCAAGAAATGCCATGGTGCGGGCCGCGTGCGCAAAGAGCGGACGCTGGTTGTTAATGTGCCGGCTGGCGTTGAAAACGGCACGCGTATCCGTCTTTCGGGTGAGGGTGAAGCGGGCCAACATGGCGCGCGCCCCGGCGATCTTTATGTGATCCTTGATGTCGGGGGCCATTCATTTTTCCGTCGTGATGGCGCGAACCTTTATTGTCGCGTGCCCATTTCGATGACGATGGCAGCTCTTGGGGGCAAGATTGACGTGCCCGTCATTGACGGCAGCAAGATCGAGCTTGAGGTTAAACCCGGCACGCAAACGGGGCACCAAGCGCGCTTGCGCAGCAAGGGGATGAGCGTTTTGCGCAGCACAGCGCGCGGCGATCTTTACGTTGAGCTTTTTGTCGAAACGCCCGTCAAACTGAACAAGCGCCAGAAAGAGCTGTTGGAAGAATTTTCCATCGAGGCCGAGAAGAACAAGACCAGCCCCGAAAGCGAAAGCTTCCTCGACCGTGTCAAAACAATGTTTGGCTCCTAGGGTCAGGCCCCATTAAATTTGCAGGTTCTGCGCGAGGTACAAAACGCATCCGGCTACGAAAAAAGCGAAGTATGTACTGGAGTACACGCGAGCTTTTTGAGGCAGTCGGGGCGTTTTGGGGCCGCGCGCCCCCCCCTAGGTACTTTTGGGGGTTGCTCATGGTTTGAAAAAGAGTTCGTCAATTTCGCTTGCTGTATTTTTATACGAGCTTCGCTCATTTCCTGCTCTTTTTCAAACCATGGGCAACAGAACTCTACGAATTTAATGAGTCCTGACCCTAGGTTGCCTTGTAGGGCATTCCCCTTTTACTTCGTCAAACGTTCTAATGTTTTGAAAAGCGTGCGGCTCTGCACACGAACGCTTTCGTGCCATTGGGGATCTGTCGGATAAAATGCGCGGCGCATTTGCTCTTTGATAGGATCTGCGGCCGGATGTGCGTCGCGGTAACGGGTGAAAAGCGTATTGCGGCGGATCATCGCGTCAAGCGTGTCATAGCCACTCAATGTCGAAGTGCCGACCTCAACGGTAAGCGGTAAAACGTCCGTTTGCACAGGCGCGAGATAAGGCCAAAAATCGATAATGTCGCCATGCGTAGGGGCAAACCCTTTGCGAGCGAGGCCCGCTTGCCAGGCCAGATTGCAAGAGAGGCGTTCGCTATATCTCGACAGGCTCGTTTGTGGAGCTAAAAGCTGCATGGCGCCAAAGGGGCCGCTGCCTGCATGTAAATCGAAATGGAATAATTGTTTGATCGGCTCGTTAAAAACGTGGTTTTCAACGATAGCGCGCCAGTTCGTATGCGTTTGCGAAGGCGCGTGCCCACCGAAATACGGCGCTTGATCGTTTGAATATTGTCCGCCGAGCAATGTGTTGGCCAAAACGCGCGACGAACGCTTGGTTGTAAAAAGCCCCAACTGTGCCCACGATTTAATCCGCGCTGCCGTCGAAAGATCTTTGGGCGCAAAAGCCGGTTCAAGCTCTTTGAAAAAAGGCGGATCGGAGGGAAGGCAGGTGAACACGGGAAGAAAGTTCCTGTTCACGTCGATATTGCGTTCATCGTTGCGTGCATCAAAAGCGGCGCCAAACGGATTAAGATTGTGCACGAAAACAAAACGAAGGGGCGAACCGGGTTGCCGTGATATTTGATCGGCCATCAACATCCATTCGCGTTCGATTAAAGAGCTTGCGAAAAGTTCGACGCCATGAACGCCGGAAGAGACGATGACGACCTTAGGTGCATAGCGGTTGCCATAGCTGATGACGGTGGTATCAAGCTGCGCCTCGGCTTCACCGCCCTCGCGTGGGCAGGGATAGAGCGTTATTTTTCTGTTTGTTTCCCAAGCCAGATTGGAAAAGGCTTTTTCCGTTTCGCGATAAAGAAATGAGGGCGTTTGGCAATTCATAATAAGCAGACCTTTCAAATGGTGCTCGGACTATAAACAAAGAAAGAGGGCCTTTTGAAGGCTTTTCTACCTTTTTAACCAATAAACCGAAAGTTTTGACATTCCCGCGCTGGACGATAATAATGCGGAAACGAAAGGGTTTCCTCATGTTGAAGCTTGCGACGATGAAAAAGGCCTTGTGTACCGCAGCGTGTTGTTAACCGCGCGTTCTTTTTCATTTCCTTTTCGTTTTTTGGAGCAAGCCTATGTCCCCCCTGATGTCAATCGTTCCCGAAGTTTGGTCTTCTTTGCGCAAAGAAACGGCCTCGTTCCGTTCCGGCGTTTTGCCTTTGGATTCTTTTGTCGCTTCGTTGGGGGAAGAAAAAACGCTTGGTGACGCTTTGGCAAAGCTGTTGGCGCGCCAGATCGAAGGCCCCGTTCTTGATCGCGCGGCGCTTGAAGCGACGCTGCGCGATATTTACGAACGAGAAGGGAAGGCAGCGCTTGGCGCAGCCTACGATTTAAAAGCCGTCACGGCACGCGATCCGGCTTCGGATGGCATGTTGCGGGCGTTCCTGTTTTTCAAAGGGTTTCACGCGCTCCAGCTCTATCGCGCGGCGCATGCTTTTTGGCTTGCGGGGCAAAAGGATTTTGCCCTTTTCCTGCAAAATCGCGTCTCGATCGTTTTTGGCGTTGATATTCATCCGGCGGCTTTGATCGGCTATGGCATTATGTTTGATCATGCGACGGGTATCGTGATCGGCGAAACGGCGATTGTCGAAGATAACGTGTCGATGCTGCATGGCGTTACGCTTGGCGGCACGGGTAAAGAGCGCGGCGACCGCCATCCGAAAATTCGCCGTGATGTGATGATCGGCGCGGATGCGACGATCTTGGGCAATATCGAAATTGGTGAGGGGGCGGTTGTAGCGGCGGGCAGTATGGTGCTCAACTCCATCCCGCCGCATGTTACGGTTGCGGGCGTCCCGGCGCGTATTGTTGGCAAACCGAAAAGCCAGGAGCCTTCCTGCGAAATGGATCAAACGCTACCGGAAGGCGATGCCCTCAGCCCGGAGCAAGAGCTTCTTAACGTCTAAACCGCCGGAAAAGCCGCCTATTTTTCCGCCTGCCGCGCAAATGCGATGACATGGCACGCGCCACGGGATGGGGTTTGCGCCCAAAGCATTGCCGACCGCGCGTGCGGCCCCGGGTTTGCCAAGAAGGGCGGCCATCTCACCATAAGTCAGGATTTCCCCTTCGGGGATCGTTAAAAGAGCCTGCCAAACGGCAAGCTGAAACGCCGAGCCAACCAATAAAAGATCTTTTGGCAAGCGCGCGCGTTTTTCTTTTGAAAGGACAAAGGTCGTTTGCGGCCATTCCTTTTGCCAAGCGGCGCGGATTTTGGCCGCGCTCGTTCCGTGCAAAAAGCCAAGGCGGCACAAGGCGCCTTGCTCGGAAATTCCCAATAAAACAGGCCCCGCTGGGCTCGGCGGGCCTTGGAAGACGCTTACGCGCGCTGGGCGTTGAGAGGTGACGCTAATCATGCTAGAAATTGTTCATTACTTTACGGAGAAAGACAATGAGAAATATTCTAAACAGATCTTTGGCCGTTCCTGTCGATGAAGAAGAAAACCTCAGACAGCTAAGCTTAAGTTTGTTCCGACGTTATCAAGGGACAAAGGGCTTTGAGGGCGCAAATGTGGGCTATGACAAAGAGGGATCCTTTATGTGCGTTCTGTATTCTTCGGGGCAAGCGCCACCGGATGTGCCTGCGACACTTGATGGCTTCCCCGTGCGATGCGTTCGCATGGAACCGGGCCTTTTCTCCGATCTTCCTTTGCCTTTGGTGAAGCAATGAAACAGCAAAACGTTGACTTGCTGTTCGCACGGCTCGCCGCGCAAAGGCCCGATCCGCAAAGCGAACTGAAATATGTCAACGCCTATACGCTTTTGGTTGCGGTTGTTTTGTCCGCGCAAATGACGGATAGCGGCGTCAACAAAGCGACCGCGCCGCTTTTCAAAAAAGTCAAAACGCCGCAGGCCATGGTGAAGTTGGGCGAGGCCGCTTTGCTTGATTATGTGAAAAGCGTGAATCTGTTTCGTACAAAGGCGAAGCATGTGATGGCGCTGTCTCAGAAATTGATGGACGATTTCGGCGGCTCTGTGCCAGCGGACCGCGCCGCGCTGGAAAGCCTTCCCGGCGTAGGCCGTAAAACGGCGAACGTCGTTTTAAACGTCGCCTTTGGCCAGCCGACGATGGCGGTGGATACGCATGTTTTTCGCGTGGCAAACCGCACGGGCCTTGCGCCCGGCGCGACGCCGCTCGCCGTTGAGGGAAAGCTGTTGAAGGTTGTGCCGGATCAATGGGCCGTGCATGCGCACCATTGGCTTATTTTGCACGGTCGCTATGTGTGCAAGGCGAAAAAGCCGGAATGCCCCACGTGCCTTTTGCGCGATCTTTGCGCGTTTAAAGACAAGACGAAGGCTTAGGGTCAGGACCCATTAAATTTGCAGGTTCTGCGCGAGGTACAAAACGCATCCGGCTACGAAAAAAGCGAAGTATGTACTGGAGTACACGCGAGCTTTTTGAGGCAGTCGGGGCGTTTTGGGGCC
>Ga0209373_10000569_pt1 | contig 57377 bp, 56 predicted proteins | sample Higcelweek5metaG_FD_187173 | JGI IMG/M metagenome (GOLD analysis project Ga0209373, IMG submission 187173) | Freshwater pond sediment microbial communities from the University of Edinburgh, under environmental carbon perturbations - High... | ecosystem: Environmental > Aquatic > Freshwater >... | reverse complement strand
ACAAGGCAAAAGAATCGTTTGGTGCTCAGATCAAACATATTTGGCTGCAACCGACGATCGAAGATGCCCGGTTAATGGCGAAAAAGATTTGTGATAAGTATGCATCGAAATATCCGGAAGCGATTTACTGTCTGGAAGAAGGTCTCGAGGATTCTCTTCAGTTTTTCAATTTTGACACTATTGATAGAAGAAAAATCTCTTCCACAAATACGCTTGAACGATTGAACGAGGAAATTAGAAGACGCTCACGGGTAGTCGGGGTATTCCCCAGCAGGGATGCTTATGTTCGTCTTGTCTGCTGTTATCTTATTGAATATACGGAGGATTGGATTACCGAACGAAGTTATATCAAGAAAGAAATTCTTCTTGATATAAAATCTGCACGGGATGTTGCTTGAGGTGGATTCAATGGCTCCCTGCAAATTGCGAACAATAAATTACACCATCATTAAATCCCTCAGTAGTCGAAATATATGGAGATAATATTGACTTCAAGATTATGAAAGAAGGCTCACAAATTTATTACTCCGGCGTTCAGGCTGGTAAAGCCGAGGCAGCTGTCAACGTCACCAAAGGGCGTTACTACTTGATTATTATGAATAATAATATAATTGAATCAAAAATGGTAGATATTGAAGTAAAAATGAAATACTGATAGCTAGTCAAGTTGCAGAATTCATCGAATGCATTAATGTAGATTAAATAGTACTTTATACAACGTAATTTTTATATTATAATCTCATGCATTCTACCCATCATCAAGCGTAACAATAGAAAGACTCATGCAACCGGAAACAGCACGCAGAAAGATTCTGAATTCGGTGATGAATATAATCGGGGCATGATGATGCCCGTAGGGAACGGTCGCGACCGTTCCCTACGGGCATTTTTTTCGCCATTCCCTCTTCCCATCCGTATATAGATCAGAGGGAAAATCTATATGCGCATACGAAAGCTCAATCGCCTCAAGGGATACGATTACTCTCATCCGGGAGCGTATTTCATAACAATATGCGTAAATCATATGCGTCGTGTATTCGGAGAGATCAAAAATAATGAAATGATTCTGAATCAATGGGGGATTATTGCAAAGCGCCAATGGGAATGGCTCTTTCTGAATTATCCATATCTTTCGATCGATCAATATATCATTATGCCCGATCATATGCATGGAATAATTCATATTCGGGATGGGGCGCGGGATAATGCTCTGAGAGGTGTACGGAACGGTCGCGACCGTTCCGTACACCTCTCAGCCGATCCCTCCAAAAAAATAAAGCCAATCCCCGAATTGATCGGCGCATTCAAAACCACTTCTTCAAAAGCTATTCATCTATCAGGGAATCCCGACTTCAAATGGAAAAAATCATATCATGACCGTATCATCCGCAATGCGGGGGAGCTATATAGGATTCGGAGGTATATTGAGAATAATATTGTATTAGGGCAAGAAAAGCCACTGGAGAATTGACCCACTATTTTATCGTACAGCAGACTTTAAGGATGATGAGGGTTACTGTAAAAGATATCAATAAAATCTATACTCAATTCACAACTCATATATCCGGTTTGTGTGCATTCACCCTTCGACGGGACTACGCTGATCTTGGCAAAAGATTCAAGAAACAAATGGACTTACTCCAACTCACCGCTGCACGTGAGCGCGACACGATGTCGCGCGCCTCGCGTCCGGCAGGAGGCCGAATACGCGAGGAAGAACCAGCCCCCAGAGTAACCGAAGTAAAGCCCAACAAGCAACGCACGACACAGATTCAAAGTCTCAGAAATACCGAAGACTCAAAAAGCGCCACCGCGGCGCGAGCGGCGCTTTTCTTTGCACACTTTCTTTTGGCGCGCAAAAGAAAGTGTGAGTTCGTTAGAGAGATATCCTCCCCACCGCTTTACGCAATCGCTTCATAAATCTCGCCCATAGTCCGGCACTGCGCCGGGAAACTTCTTCAAGAGCCTCTCTCACCCGCTTTGAATTGACGCCCCGCGACTTGAGCGCGGCAATCAGCCCGTGCTCGAATGAATTAACCGCGAGACTTTCAAAATAGGCGATAACCTCTTTTGCGGTCTCGTCCATCAGATTCGGATCGTTGCTGGGAAGCCCGAGCGTTTTATATTTCTTCACAATCGTTGAATTGTCTTTTTGCGCCTGATCGACAATGCTGACGCATTTCGGATCTGTGCGAGGCTGATACGCGAGAGGTTTGCCGAATTTGAAGTTCACCGTTGTTCCGCTGACAACTAACTTCTGATATCCCGATTTATTGAGAGCCTCAACAAAAGCATTACACATCTCTCCTGTCGGAAAAACTATCGAAATGTCCATCATGAGTTCTTCAGGCGTCGACAGTATACCCCACAGGAAACCGGTGAGCCACCAATGTGTCTCGGGTCCCCTGCTGAACAGAGGTATTCCGTTTCTGTAGAGTGTGAATGACATTGTAAGCCTGTCTTCATCATCAACACAGTCAAAAAATTTACCATTCGCGCGGTCATGCGGTCTTTTCCCGAGCACCGAATCAAGCAGGTTCTGATCGCCGTTCTGGACATGTGCGTATACGCCGATTTCGGCTCCGGTCTCCAGACCGTACTGCCCCTTCCACAACTCGATCATCCAGTCTTTACCGTTGTACGTGAAGAAAAAAGGTTCGCAGTCGATAATCGCGCTGATGGTTGCCGGAGCCGCGAAATCATACGCGAAGGCATATCCGAACTTTCTCTGCCATGCGTCCATTCGGGAAAGAATAATATTCTGAACCGGATCATACGTGAAACCCACGTCAAACACAACCTGAGCCGTTTTACTTTTCGGAGTCCATTCTTGTGGCATAATATCCTCCTTTTATGATTATGTATTCCTCCGTATATAATCATAGTTCAGCGGATAAACCGGTTCCACAAATATTTTCGGCTTTAATCTGCACTTTTGTATTATGTTATACGCACACATTTCGGTACGACTGCGACTGGCCAACGTCAGACTATCTCCGATACACGCGAGAAGATTCTGAATTCGGTGATGAATATAATGGGGGCATGAAATTGCCCGTAGGGAACGGTCGCGACCGTTCCCTACGAGATCCCAATGATTTCAATCTGCCCAATAATATAATTGACTCATTACGGCCCACGATATGTTTCATTCGATAAATGAATTAATTCAGGAGATAAATATGAAAAGAGTGCGAACACTTTTCCTTGTGATTGCCGCAGTTGTCCTTTTGGGAAACGCTGCATTCGCGGGCATTACAAAAGAAATCATCAGGAAAGGAACAGGAACCTCCCCTAGAGCGGGACAAATTGTCGTTGTCCACTATGTTGGAACATTTCCGACAGGAAAGAAATTCGACAGCTCGCGTGACCGTGGTCAGCCGTTCAAGTTCACCCTTGGCGCAGGACAAGTGATAAGGGGATGGGATGAAGGGGTCGCAACGATGAAGGTCGGCGAAAAAGCAAAGTTTACCCTCACACCGGATTACGCATACGGGTCCCGCGGTGCCGGCGGAGTAATACCCCCCAATGCGACGCTTGTATTTGAAGTAGAACTTCTCGGCATTGAGTGAAATAGAGGGCATCCGTACGGGACGGTCGCGACCGTCCCGTACGGATGCCTAATTTAATCATTTTATGAGTGCTATCTTTTCACTATCCTCTTCCTCATCCTGTGGAGCAATTCAGAGCTGCTGTGTGCTTCAAAATAGAGGTATGCGGCGATACAGATCTGAACAACCGCGATAATGAGAAAGTATCTCCAGAGAATATACGGTTGATACACATTGAGAATGATCTGACCGGCAAGAGAAACACCCGCAGCGGCTATCATCGAAAGTTCGAACTTGAAACGGAGAACAATGGTATTCATGTAACTGTGCCAGGGCTGTTTATCGTCATAGGTCTTGAGAAGATATGAGTACCAATACTCGTAGAACTTTCCATCCCGCTTCGCGTTGCGGGAATCAAACCGGCACTCAATGCGTGAACCGGCATCTTCAACGATCAAACCGCATGCGATGACAATGAGAATCATAAGGATAACAGAGACAGATTCATGTGCCGAAAGAAATGCAGCGGCAGTATCGAATTTTGAAACGAACAGTACCGCGAACGGCAGGGAGGCATACAGTCCAGGCACACATATTATTACAAGCGGACGAAACACCTCATTTCTGAAAAAACTCACCACATCCATAATAGCCTCCCGTTAAATGATACTCCCAATTCCTTTTTCTGTTCAAATCCGTATATTAGAGATAACGCAATACGAATACAAATCGCCAAACCTACGGTCTTCCGATCAGCCATACGATAACAAGCGGTACTATGCACAGCAGTCCCGCCGCACAACAACCGAGAGATACCAACAGCAATACCCGATTTTTTTCCACTAACCAGACAATGAACATCACAATCGCCCCGAGCTCACACAGCACACATGCCATAATGAGAAATCCTGACATAAGCAGAATAAACGACATTATATACATTCCCATAAATCAGCATCCTTTGATAATGTTGGCCGGCACAATGCGGATTATGTACGTGGCACGTACGTATTATGCGGTATACGAATCAGGGTCAATAAGTAATATGAAAAACTTACCCTTGATCGTTGATCCTGTATATAAAATAGAACGCATCCGTGACAACCGCCGCACATCAAAAACATGAAACGGGTTTTCTCAACAACACCATGAACCAGATTCCTCCAGTTCATCTCCAATCAATACGCGTCCCCGGCGGCATATGAGGTTTCATATTTCTTCAACTCGGTTTCGGGAATAGGACATTCTTTCAATTTCCTAACTTCACATCAACAATGCATGGCGAAAGAAGATTTAAACTACCGGGCGGCAAAGTTTGGCCTGTACTGTCCCAAACCCCGGAGCGAGTACAAGGAACACAACTCCGCGATGATGGCAATCATAAACTCATGATAGCTGATGATACCATAGTTTTTCGTTAGTCGAATCTTTATTCAGTATCGCTATTCGCCCGAATACCATTTATATAGAATACAGAATTACTCAGGCTCATAAACCGTCCCTGTGGACCGCAAAGTACACGCGGGGGAATTGCCAATAATGATGATGAGACACAAGTCCATGTATGTTTTCCGCGCTTCTGACCACCGATAATTTGCACGCGCTTACCCAGATTTTTCCTTGATTATTTATCAGGTATGTACCCAAATCTCTCCAAGAGACTGTTCCGATATGTATCAGACTCATTCAGAGGACGTCTATCATCTCAAGCGAGGATCGAATGATTATACTGAAACATACCCTGCTGATTTCCGCATTCTTTATCTTTACCGTAATCAACGCATACGCGCTCAGCGAGAATGATCTCAGAATCAATGACAAAGATCTCGCAAGCATCGGCTATACCTCATCCAAAGAAAGATTCGCGGTTTCAATACAGGCGTATAATCTGTATTCCATGGTCGACGACAAAAGCATGAGCACTCTCATCAAGGCACCGAAGAAAAAGTTTCATGTATCTGCTGTCCGGGGAACCGATAAATCAACAATATATTATTACGAGTACGCCAATCATAATGACGCGGGGATGGCACGAAGCTTCATTACCCAATTCATCTGGGGATCGGATAAGCGCTCAAAAGATCATCCCGAACGGATTTACAATCTGGACAATTACATCATTGTAATTTCATCTCCCGAAATCAACCATCTCGACAATTTGTTCACGCGCAAACTTGAGATAACGCCACCGTCAGACGCGCTCATCCGTACTCTTCTTGAACGCCTTCAGTCACCCTCAAACGGATTCGATTCTCCGCGCGGAGCTCTTTCCGCTTTTCTCGAGCAGAGGATTATACCCGTAAGGGAAACAGGGCCATGCTTCGGCGAGTCGTGGGAGATTGACGCCCAGGGAAATGTCACCAAACAATTTTATGAATTTATCGAACTGCGCAGAAACGGCGAAGCTTTTAATGGCGTATGGACTCCGATAACACCCGATAATAATGATGAAAAAGCTCAAGTACTGAGCCATCTCAAAGCAGGCAAATCCGGAAACAAAGCGGAGCTGTCCGAGAATCTTCAGAGCTTCATCAATTCAATGTTCAGCAAACAACCCGACCCTGTAACTGTTAAAAATGAACGATACAGTTTCATAATTCACAAAGGGAATGTCGCCTGTTTCCGTCGCGTCGGCAACGGAATCGTTCTTCTTGTGACCACCGAACACTGGCTCGGAACTCCCCAGCCCTTTGTCATCGCCTATTTCTGGCACAAATAGCTTCCGATCACTTGCCGCACACCTGCGGCATATAACTTTTATTCCGTTCAATGCAATACCATGTAATTGATTCGGTGTATAATCTCACACCCCCAAGGAAAGCAGGGGGATACTTTAGGTATCAGTACTTCAGAATAGTGAGTGCGAAACCCGCTATATTCTGACTGAAGAAACACCTGTCCGGGAGTATTTCAACTTATAGGTACAGCGAAATACCCTGATTCAGGAGCATTGGTTTTAGGGCAGTTTGTGAAAGGATTTAGGCATTTTAGAATGGACTAATGTTTTTAGTATCAGTCACACCGTAAAATGCCCTGTTGAATCTGTGCCACGAAATATCTTACAATTGTCCATAAAATGGTTCTGTTTTATGGGCATTGAAATAACTGCTTTTTTCCTTATTCAAAAACAAAAAAGCAGTTATTTCATTAGTGTTAGCCCAAAAGGGCGGCTTTAAAAACATCGTTTTTCAATTCGTCCTTATTATATCGTAAGATATTTCTGCACAACTCCAACTATCTAATTGTTTCGCAAACTGCTCTAAACAGCGATTTTTGCCACACCTGTTACATCAAGAACTGATTCAGTTATCTGTTCATCTTTGAGATCAACCCCGGAGAGTTCACGGCGGAGAGATTCTCTGATCAGATAATTGAGCTTTGACGCCGCGCTCGAAAAGGAGAGTCCTTCAGGACGCACATTAGAAATACAATTACGCCGTTCATCAGTCGTACCAGGAACAGCGCCGAAGGTCATATAGATACCCATACTGTTAGGCGACTTTAGTCCCGGACGCTCCCCGATCAGAATAACGGATACCTTCGCACCGGTAAGACTTCCCGTTTCATCGGCCACAGCTACTCTTCCCCTTGATACTACCGAAACCGGCGCGATTTCCAGATCCCCGACAAGGGGAAGAAACTCTTCCATGAACGGTACGAAATTTTCATGAATCGCGCGTGCCGACAGACCATCTGAAGCGGTAATTGCAATATCATATTGCTTATCCGGCGGGATGGAAGGCATAAGGGATTTCGATTCATCAGAAAGTTTTCTTCCCAGATCCGGCCGCATAAGAAACTCGCGTTTATCTTTTGCCGCGCTTTCAAGAACGATCGCGCTTGTTCCCGTCAGGGCTTCCGCGCTTTCCGCGACCGCTTCTGGGCAGAATTGATCAAGCACCGCGTCCTTTGCCCGCGCGTGATCAAGTTGAAACGAGAGACACTCCCGCGTCGGCACCGATACTCCGCAACGCCCTAACGCGATTCTGGCATCGGTATATTCCCGAAGTGAGTGCCAGTTATTTTTTCTGACAGTTACTGACTCATTCATAACAACGCTCCTTCAAACGGCAGATGATTCCCCGTCTGTTCAATCGGTATCATATTCCGCATAATATTCATCCGCGAAAGCCACTCCTCGAATTCAGGGGCGGGTTTCAGTCCGAGAAGTCTCCGTACATACAACGCGTCATGAAACGAAGTACTTTGGTAATTGAGCATAATGTCATCCGCGCCGGGAATCCCCATGATAAAATTGCATCCCGCGTTTCCGAGAAGAGTGAGCAGTATATCCATATCGTTCTGATCAGCTTCCGAATGATTGGTATAACATACGTCGACACCCATCGGCAGTCCCATGAGCTTCCCGCAGAAATGATCCTCAAGACCCGCGCGGATAATCTGCTTCCCGTCATAAAGATATTCCGGCCCGATAAATCCCACGACCGTGTTCACGAGAAACGGCTGGAACACGCGCGCAAGCGCATATGCTCTCGTCTCCACCGTCTGCTGATCCGCGCCGCCGTGGGCGTTAGCCGAAAGCGCGCTCCCCTGTCCTGTTTCAAAATACATGACATCATTCCCGACAGTCCCTCGCCGCAATGACATCCCCGCTTCGTATCCTTCTTTCAACACTGATATGGATACGCCGAAGCTTTTATTGACCGCTTCAGTCCCTCCGATTGACTGAAACACCAAATCGACCGGAACGCCTTTCTCGATCGCTTTTATCGTAGTTGTCACATGCGTGAGCACGCAGCTCTGTGTCGGTATCTCATACCGCATCCGGAATTCATCAAGCATATAGAGCAGGCGCGTCACCGCGTCGTAATTATCTGTCGCGGGATTGATTCCGATCACCGCGTCGCCGCACCCGTACATGAGTCCGTCGATTATTTCAGCGGCGATTCCACGGGGATCGTCAACCGGATCGTTAGGTTGTAGTCGTACCGCTAGCGTACCCGGAAGTCCGACAGTCGTACGGAACCGGCTGATGTTGCGGATTTTCGACGCCGCATATATAAGATCCTGATTGCGCATGATTTTGGATACCGCCGCGGCCATTTCAGGAGTAAGTCCCCGCGATACCGCAGTGAGTTCCTCCTGGCCTGTTTCATCAGACAGAATCCAGTTCCGCAATTCACCTACAGTAAATGAGGACACCGCTTCAAACGCCTCCGCATCGTGCGTGTCGAAGATCAGCCTCGTAATTTCATCTTTCTCATACGGAATTATTTCTTCTTTCAGAAAATGGGTGAGATGCAGATCGGAGAGAGTCATCTGCGCCGCGACGCGCTGTTCACGTGAATCCGCGGCAATCCCCGCGAGACAGTCTCCTGACCGCTCCGGGGATGCTTTCGCCATCAGATCTTTCAGAGAATTAAATGTGAAGCTTCTGCTGCCGATTATTCTATGAAATTCCATTTTGTATCCATTCCAATTTAAATCGTACGGATCCGAATTATCTCCGAACCCGTACAACGCCTGTCTTAATCAATTTTAACTTTCGGCGGTCCCTGGAATCGTTTTCTGAGTCCACCCCACCACACTATCAACAGAAGTCCGGTCAGCGCGATAACAAGATAGAATACCTTCTGATTCGGCGGCACAGAACCGACCACCACGAGAATCATTCCACCCAATACCGCGAGCAGTGCGATCGGTTTTGAGAACCTGCCCAGGGAGAACGGACCTTTTTTATTCCATGTTTTTCCTTCGGCAAACAGACCGGCTGCGATCGGCATTATGTATGACACGTAGAACATCACCGCGCATGCGGTTGAAAGAATCAGGAACGCGTCACCATATAACGTAGCGGCAACGGCAAGAATCGCCGATATCCATATCGCCAACACGGGAGTCTTGTGTTCGGGATGTACCTTTTTGAGATGCTTCGAAACAGGCAGACCGCCGTCCCGCGCGAACGCGTATCCCATGCGCGAAGTCGACGTGAGACCTGAAAGCGCACACAGATAATTCACCGCGAAAATCCCTATTCCGAGAATCACCCGGAGAGGAGCGGGAAGGATATGAAGAATCGAATCAAAGAACCCAAGACCCTGTTTCACTCCTGCGCTGATATCGGGCATAACAAGAACAAATGTCGAGATGAGAAGAAATCCGAACAGAGCGGACCAGCCGACTGCAGACAGAATACCTTTCGGCACCACACGTGCCGCGTCATGTGTCTCTTCCGATGTATGCGCGGACGCATCAAATCCTGTAATAGTATAAATTACGAGAAGAAGACCCGCGAGGAAGACCATTCCCGAGCTTCCGAAGTGCGGCCACGCACTACCTTCCGATCCTGTATAATTAGTGAACGTCACAAGGCGTCCGAAATCAATCGGTGTTGTTGAGAAAATAAAAAGCGAGGTTATTAATACAATCACGATACCGAATATCAGATAACCTGAAATATCAGTGAGCTTTGTTGTCAGTTTCGGGAACCGGTGATTGAGAAGCGCCTGACTTCCGGTAACCAGCACGATGAAGACCGTCTGATGCGCCCACCCCAACGTAGCGGGATCAATACCGAACAAAGGTGCGATCAGTGTTTTAAAGAACGGATCCCACACGCCGAAGTTGACACTTGCGACAACGAAGATCAGACCGAGGTAGTTGAACCACGCAGTGGCCCACCCCCATCCCTTCCCGCCGAGAATGGAACTCCAATGATACAAACCGCCGGCAGTCGGGAAACTCGACGCGATCTGCGCCATTCCCGCCGCTACAAGAAGCGCGAACAATGCGCCGATCGGCCACCCAATACCGATAGAAAAACCGCCGCCTGCGCCAAGCGCCTGGGGAAATGCGGTGATTCCGCCTGCGAGTACGCAGATAATTGAAAACGAAATGGCGAAATTCGAGAAAGCGCCCATTCTCCGGTGCAGTTCCTGCTTATACCCCATCTTCTCAAGAAGGGCCTCATCAGCGCCGAATGTTTCAGTACTTGAACCCATAACTCCTCCTGTTAAACATGTAACGTTCGCTTAAACCGCTTAACCAAATGATTGCGCAATTTGTTTAAGCGGTTTCACACGTTTCAGGGCAAAAGCTGACCCGGCCGCAGATCACCCGGCTCAGTTTTTAAAACCAAGAAATGTATGTTATGCGAAACGTGCGATTCCGCCGGTATTCTCACCGGACAGATTCAATGTCATTCATCAACCGGAACAATCTCGTCTGATGCGTCATTGACATGAAGGTGATAATGATTTCCTGATTACATGGTCAAGAGTATTTATGACGCGGATTGATTAATTAACACTTTTGAAATATTTATTAAATGTTATGCGAATACTAATTTAACATTTCCGTAATATCGATTTCAAATCTGTTAACACAATCGTAACATACGCGAAGCAGCATCGATTGTGCGAAAACACGCGAAGCCGTATATCAAACGATTCCATCCATAATGCGGCGTTCTCCATATTTTCATTGATTCGCTTTCACGGGAAGGGCCGATTCCAGATTTATACTTCAAAGCACAAGAAAACAGTCCCATTTTAATACACGCATATGATGACGCATTGTACATACTTCAATCATCACATGAGAGTCTATGCATACCAATACTCATCGCAACACCAGAGATATGGCCATTCGATTTTGAGTTTAACATGCATACAATATTCCTAGCCGGGATAAGGCAGCATCAATTCTTGTATTCGTTTTTATTATCTGATGCATATGTATAGGCAGACGTGTTCCGGCAAGAAAGAATGAAATAGGCAGGCAGGTTATCCCGATTAGTCACAAAGACCGATCAATCACGACCGGAAGTTAAAGCCACGAAAGGATCGTTATACGGCAAAATGTTTCTATTTTCCGATACAGAACCGTGAAAACACGGCGTTGAGCACATCGTCAGGAGTAATCTCCCCGGTAATTTCACCGAGGGTTTCTATGAGGTAATGAAGCGACTGTGCGGCGATTTCATACGGATAACGCGATTCAAAATTACCCGCAACCTCCGCGGCCGTATCCCGCGCTTTATCAAGCAAACGCATGATACGTTCACCGGCGACAAATGAATCGTGTGCGCCCGAAAACTCTTCGCTCACAAGGCGCGTCACCTCACGTTCAAGCTCGGCCATCCCCTCGCCGGTTATTGCCGAGAACGATATCACATCGCGCGAAAGATCCTTCGCTATCCGCTGCGCGGCGCCGTTATCCGCCGCGTCTGTCTTGTTCGCGAGTATAATCGCTTTCCGCCCCTCAATCATATTGAGAATGGCGCGGTCTTCATCGGTGATTCCACCGACCGCGTCGCATACCATCACCACGATCTCCGCGCGTTCAATCGCCTCCTCGCTTTTCGCGATTCCTATCTTTTCTATCACGGAATCCGATTCACGAATCCCAGCGGTATCAATCACATTCACGTGTACGCCGCCGAATTGTATCGTCTCACGTATGATATCGCGCGTCGTGCCGGGTATGTCAGACACAATCGCACGTTCTGTATTGAGAATCAGATTAAGGATGCTCGACTTGCCCGCATTGGGTTTTCCCACCAGGGGGAGGTCAGCGCCGCGTGAGAGTTTCCGTCCGAGCGCACAGCGCGAATATATTCTGTCAAGCGACGCACGTACGCCGGCAAGCTTTTCCGACGCCGTGTCATACGACACGAATTCGATATCTTCCGCAATAAAATCGATCGAGCACTCAACATCTCCCTTGAGGATAACGAGCATATCGCGGAGCGCATCTATCTCACGCTTGAGAGATCCGTGCATCTGACCGATAGCCGATGACAGCTCCCACGAACTCCGCGCGATGATGATCTGATTGATCGCCTCCGCCCCGGTGAGATCAATCTTGCCCGAGAGGAATGCGCGCCGCGCGAACTCACCCGGCTCGGCCATCCGCGCACCGCAATCTATAAGCGCGGAAATTATCCGACTCACAATAAGAGGATTTCCGTGACAGGTTATCTCTACGGCGTCTTCTCCGGTGAAGCTTGAGGGAGCTTTGTAATACACCGCGACGACATCATCGAGAGTATCACCCTTGTGAACTATTCGGCCGTAAACGGCGGTGCGCGGTTCAAACTTCGTATAACGCGGGAATATAGACGAAACGACCCCGACAGTGTCGGGGCCGCTCACTCGAATCACCGCGAGCGCCCCGGTTCCCGGAGGGGTAGCGGGCGCGCAAATGGTGTCGGAGGTTTCAACTTTATCTATCGGATCATCTTTCATTTCTACTTTATTAACACTTCGCTTCTACTTCGTTATTACTTCTGAGTTGTGCGGGGATACACCTTCACCTTACGGAACGCCCCCTGTCCCTCACTCTTTGTCATCACCTGTTCATGACTCTGAAGAGCCATATGCACAAGACGGCGTTCAAACGGATTCATCGGTTCGAGTGAATACGGCTTACCCGTACGAACCACTCGTTCCGCGATCTCCTGTGACATCTTATGCAGAGCACGTTCACGTTTCGCGCGATACGACTCGATATCGATTATCACCTTCTTTTCCGCCATCGCGCTTACGTTCACCATCATGTTTACGATAAACTGAAGTGCCTCGAGCGTCTTGCCCTTCTTTCCGATAATGAGCCCCGAATTTTCGCTTTCGAGTTCAATATAGATCTTGTTCTCGCTCTCGTTCACGTTGCGGATTACCGCGTCAATTCCCATCTTCTCAAGAAGAGTTTTGACTATTCCGCGGGCTCCTTCACTCGTATCACTCATTTCAATGGTATAGGTCACACGGATCTTCGCTGAACGGGATACCCCGAACCCGAAAATCCCGGACTTACCCTCATCGAGCACTTCAATGTCGCTTTCGCGTATCTTCGTATAATGTATTCCAAGAGAGTCAGCCGCTTTTTTCACGGCCTCATCTATCGACTTCCCTTCAACTTCTATGACTTTCATAACATACCTCGTATATATGAATCATGCCAATCACCCTGAAGTGACACGTTCTCTTACTCTTCCGCGGGAACAGTTTTCTTGATCTTGTTCACATAGAACTGATGACCGATCTGAAGAACGTTCTGGATCGTCCAATAAAGCGTAAGACCCGAAGGCATTGTCCAGAAGAACACAATAAAGAGAAGAGGCATGAGTTTCATCATCATCGCCTGGGCACCGGACTGACCGGTATCAACAGTTGACATCTTCTGCTGTACGTATGTCGTCACCGTCATGATTATCGGAAGTATGTTCATATTGAAACCATGAATCGTGAAAACCGTGTCGGGGCGCGACAGATCCTGAATCCAGAGGCAGAACGGTGACTGCCAGAGATCAACGGATGTTGAAAGCGCACTGTACAGAGCGATGAAAAACGGCATCTGAATAAGGAGAGGGAGACATCCGCTCATCGGGTTGACCTTGTGCTTTTTGTAAAGCTCCATGATCTCTTTCTGGAGTTTCTCCGGCTTATCCTTGTATTTCGCTTTGAGCGCCGCCATCTCCGGCTGGAGCATAGACATACGCTTCATCGAATTCGTTGACTTTATAGTAAGAGGGAGAAACAGGAATTTTGTAATGAAAGAGAGGATGACAATCGCCACCCCGAGGTTTCCGAAGAGCATATTTATTTTGAGAAGGCACCAGAAGATACCGTCACGGAGAGGTTCAATCCATTTGCTTACATCGGTCGCCGTAACGATACCGGGATCAATCGCCGAGAGTACGGCCTTTTCCTTTTCAGCCAGCGCCACGCGGAACGAGTGCGTTACCGCGGAACCCGACGCAAGCGGTGCGACTTCCATATAACCGCCGATACGATAACTGCCTTCAGCGCGCGAATCCCACGCAACACCCGCACAGTTGTCTTTGGGGATCATGAGCACCGTAAAATAGCGGCTGATGATACCGAACCAGTTGGTTTTCTGCGTATGGTTTTTCATGTCAGTCGCTGAGGAAAACATGCTGCCGCCGCGATCACCCTTTTCAAAGCTGCCGTCCGCGTAATACACGCTGTACAGCTGATCATATGAAGAAGACCCTTCATCATTCAGTTTCGGACCGAGTGAATCCGCCGGAGCGACGAGAACCCGGTTTTCAGGGAATACGATCTGGGTTTTACCGTTGTTTTTAATCACATAACTGATATCAAACGCGGGTACATCATCATTGAACGAATATGTTTTCTGAAGAATAACCGGAACACCTGATATATCCGCGACAGTCTCAAACTGCACCGATTTGTCTGAAAGCTTTTTCATCGACCAGAGAGAATCGGTAAGTCCGTTCCCGGTGAGGAGTTCCTTGTCATTGAAATAAATGCCGAAATCGAGTATGCCTTTACCACCATGCACCGGAGCGCCGGCGAGTTCAATCGAACGTTTGCCGTATTTCACACTTTCGACCGCGGCACCCTTATTGGTGAGCATAATCTGATAATGTTTGGTGCGGATGCGGATCGATTCCTGTTTAGTGGCTTTTGTCGCGACAGGAACGATTTTCCCGACTGCGGGACCTTCAACCGTTGACGAAGATTCCTTTTTCTTTTCCGGAGCGGGAACACTTGCTGTCTGAGCGGCGTCCTTTGCGGGAGGATTTTTGGATTCAAATTTGGGTGCGATAAACAACGCGTATCCCAGCCACAAAGCCAGAGACAGAGCTATCGCTATCAACATTCGCTTATTCATGATTAAAATACCGCCTTTAAAATTGCGGACGAATCACGGATGAGCGTAAAAAAAACGGCTAAGGAACCGGGTCGGATCCTCCGGGGAATAACGGGTTGCACCGCAGAATCCTTTTCAGCGCGAGAAATCCTCCGCGCATGAGTCCGTACTTCTTCACCGCCTCAAACGCATACTGCGAACACGTGGGGTAATACCTGCACGCGGGAGGAAGAAGCGGAGAGATGACCGCCTTGTAGAGCTTTAGTGCAAGCAGAGCGCATTGTAACGGTATCCTGCGTATACTCATCGTATATCCCGGATCACTCCGGCCTTTGACAACATACTCTCGAGGGATGAGAACGCATTACTGAATTCCATCCCCTTGAATTCATCGAATATCCTGATCGCCATACACCAATCGCCTGAAAGGGACTGCTGGCATTGATCCACCATCGCCCTGACACGCCGCTTGGCATTGTTTCTTTCACACGCGTTTCCGAATCGTCTGCCGATTACTATACCGATTTTATAGGAACATTGTCCGGTTTTCTTAACACAGGAGCTCCCGCACGTTACTCCGCAATCGCGGACAACAACGCACTGAAGACCCGTGGAACGAAACCTTCTTCCTTTAGTAAACACTTCATTGAAACACCTTTTCCCCTTCAGGGAGACCGGTTTTTTCATATGGGTCTGTTATTTACTGCCGATTCTCTCGTCAGAAACGGTGAGCTTATGACGTCCTTTTCTTCTTCTGCGATTGATAACCGCACGGCCGCCTTCAGTTTCCATGCGGGCACGGAATCCATGAACTTTAATTCTCTTCTTCTTATGAGGCTGGTAGGTCCTTTTCATTATTTGTACCTCTTATCTTAATATAAAATCCGTAAAAGCAAAGCTAGCCACGCAACGAACTGATTAATGGACGCCGAGGGGTGGATTGAGTTACACAGAATCCGAAAAGTGGACTTTTATGTCAATAATTTTAACTCCATCTTTGACGAAAGAACCCCAATTATCGCCTCATAAAGGATAATATCCTCTTTTTGCAGGTATCTTATGCCATTTATCACGCAATATCAGACATTTAATGGACGATAGGCATGGGAACGAACCGCTTCAAAAGCAGTGAGAAATCTATCATACTCCACTCCGGGAGTACGATAGTTATGAAGAATAACGCCATGTCACGTCGTTACGACACAGCCGGTTATTTATGCAAAGAGTGTTCTTTAAGTTCAAAATCGATAAAACAGGATATCATTGTCCTATATATTGATTCCGCGATATCTGGGTTCAACTCATACTTGATTGCTATTTTTTGTATTTTTTGTATTTTATCTATTACCTGCTCCACTCTCTGAGGCGCCTTTACCGCATCAACGTCATTTTTGAATAACGCCGCCTGTTTAACATACCCGCTTCTTTCTGAAATCAATTTCACAATTTGACGATCGACTCTATCAATATTGATTCTGACTTCTTCAATATTCTCGCATTTTATCATATCCATAAACTCAACAATCTCCTGTTCATTTCGTAATGAGTACAACATTTAAAAAATCTCAAAACAGTATCGCGTACTGTCACATGAACATGTGCCGTCAGTGAAATACTTTATGAATCACACCGTTTTTTCCCGATCGTTTCACTTTGTACATCAGGGAGTCGGCTCTTTTTATCATTTCATCGGCGGATTTCGGCGGCCGTATGAATGTCGCAACCCCGATGCTGAATGTGACATTCCATTTGTTCTTATTCATCCGACGCCTCAAACGGTCATTGAGCAGATTGAAATGCTTCCGCGAAACCCTTGCCTCAGTTTCAGGAAGGAGTATGGCGAATTCGTCACCGCCCAGGCGGGAAACCAGGTCGGTTGAGCGCACTGACCGGGATAGTTCGTCGCCGATAGCGCGTATAAGAATATCCCCCGTGTGATGTCCGAACGTATCATTTATTTTTTTGAAATTATCACAATCGATAAACATCATGGAAAGCGGATGCCCGTAACGCCGGGAGCGGTCAATTTCCCTTTCAGTTTCACCCTGAAAATGTCTCGAATTGGAAAGCCCGGTAACAGGATCAGTGGTCGCGAGAAGCCTCTCACGGGATATCGATTTCTTCAAAAGCCAGAGAGCGAACACCGCGATAAGGTAGAATCCTAAAGTCGCCAGATGGTTCCATAAGTAGGTGATATTCAATACTTCATCGCCCGTCGGAGAATACCTGTTTGTGAATATAATCACAAGAACACATACGACCGATAACACCACTCCGGCCGCGGCTCCTATACTCCACACAACAATCAATATCGGCGCGAGATAAAAAAGCGAGATCGACAATTCGGCTCCGGTAACCGCATCAATATAACCGAGAAACGCAAGTATCCCCACCGATGCCGTACAAGAAAAGATTATCCGGATAATCCGTGTATCCGGCGAGCTCAGCCATCTGATCAATGATACGATTTGATTCATACATTTTGTCCGTAATAACTGACTATCCGCGATTATCAGTATACACCATCCGGCTGATCACATCGATATTAATATTCAATGTACTCCGGATTTACACACATGCTTTTTCAAACCGCCCTTATATGAAGTAACGATAAAACCGACTCAAGTCAAACAATATAGACCGACGTATCTTTCCGGCAACGGGTGATAATTCATTACAATGTTCAGAATTTCATCCCGCGTCATCAGATAGAGAACGGAGGATTGTCATCTTATTACGGTTTTTCCATAAATATGAAAAGTCACTGTTCATCCCCCGCCATTTCAGATCATGAAACAGTATATTTCTTGCAAAAAAGACGCGTACATCGGATGATTCGGTCAAAATACACCGGTGGAATTTGACGTCCCTTCATCCGGAAGCAGAACAAGAGGTACCTATGAGTATTCAGTCTATAAAAGAATCAGTACACACGTTGACATTATGGATCTCGAAAACACGGCGCAGGATGATACTCTCTTCAGCTGTGACCATTACAGTTCTCGGCCTGGTTCTGTATTTCTCGCTCGGAACTTCGTACTCGATAAACCCAGCTGTAACCCACAGCATATTCACGATTCCAAAACATGCGACATCATATATTGAAATCCTTAATCCGGAAAAAACTTACAGCACATTCGAAAATTCATCTTTCGGTAAGTCGATAATTGACTCAAAGGCATGGGAGAAACTTTCCGGCACTCCCGACTTCCAGAAGCTCGCGAACATACTGTACTTCATACAACTGAAAGCGGGCGCGGTTATAACCTACCGGGATCTTCCGTCATTTTTCGGGGGCTCAGTCGGATTCGCTAAAATGGAGGACGACTCCATGCTCATCGTCGCCAAGACCAATCTCAAGTCGCGTGCGGGACTCGCGCTTGTGAAAGCCTTCAGCGGAGAAAGTGTTCCCCTGTCAGCGGCCGGCGAAGAAAAAAAAGAAGGGAAAGGACGCAAACTCGAGGGAGTTACCGCGGATAGCTATACCGATATTTTCGAAGAAGCGCAGATGCCCTTCGCGAACATTACCGTTACAAGAATCAACTCCGCAAGCGGTTACATCTACATGGTGCTCCTCGATGATTACCTCTTTATTTCAGACAACGACAACACGCTGCAGGAGGCGCTCTATCTCGCGACAAAACCCGAGTCATCAAGCCTTCGCACGCTCAAAGGAATGAAAGACGCGATTGCGGCATTGGAAAAAAACGGGGACATACTTCTTTACGCGAACTCCGAGACATCATTTTGTGCGCCTGTACTCACTAATTTTGTACCAGGCAAAGGCGCGGCGGTGGTAATTTCCGCTGACGCGGCACACACACTGTCCGGAGACATCTACGCAATAGGAGCTGATCCGCAGAACAAACCTGTATCGAAAGGAACCGCATGGGAGAAGATCATTCCGCAGGATCAGGCAATCGCGATCTACTCATCCACAGTCGGGATCAATGACGCGGTCACCAGCTTCGGAGATCTTCCCCAAACATGGAAAGATCTCTCAGAAGGAACATCGTCTTTCTTCAGCGCGGCATCCATTGACACTGAAAGCTATTTCACTAAAGAAAAGGGAAGCGCGATAATACTGCACGGACTCGAGCTGTTTAACAAACGGCTCTACCCTCAGTTCGCAATCGGATATAATTCGAAGAAAAAGGACGGTACCGTAATGCGCGCGATATTCAAAGGGGGAAAAGAATCATCTCAGAACTTCTCCGGCGAGAGATTCTCTTCGCTCTCAGTTGCGGGATTCTACAAACCTGCGGTATACCATGGAACGGCTGATATTGTTTCATCAAGCCGGCTCAATCTTGAAAAATATATTTCAGCCTCAAAAGGAAACCGCGGCCTCCTCTCTGATGACACATCATACGGGGCTCTCGGTGAATATGCGAACGCCCCTCATCATATTGTAATCTCAATCCCCCGCACTGTTGAAGCGATGCGGAACTTCTACCTTTACGGCGGAGTTCGTTCAGGCGAGTACACATCAAAGACAGTAGACCGCGACATCATCCCGCTCACAGATCCCGTCAAGCGTTATGAAACATTGCATATCGCACTTGGCTTTGACCGTATTAAAACAGGTCGACTGGTAATCACGGAAAAAACCGCGGGCAAGAAATAAATATACAGAGCCGGATGTCCGGCTCTGTTAATCTTCCCTGAGCAAAGGACTCGCATCAATTCTAAAAAACATCCGCTGCGATTTTAGTTGCCCGCTAATTACATTATAAGCTTGGAAGTTCTTTCTACTTCCCGACTAATGAGTGGGCTGTTTTATCCAGGTGAGTTTCATTTTACATTATAACAAACGCCGGAATCAAGCCGACGTTTGTTATATTATACATTACATACTACAACGATAGATCAATTTTTTCCAGTTCTGATAACCGCATATATCGCTACAGTAATCTTCCCCTGTTGTATTTTTTCGGTTTTATCTTTCTCAGTGTCCTCAATTTTGATTTTGGATGAATCATACCCGATTTCAAATCCGAAACCGCAACGCTTTGTCCTGAAAAACTCAACACCTCCACCCGCAAAAAATCCGGGAGTTACACCTTTCACCCATTTTCCTCCGGCGAACGGGTACCTGAGTCCGACTTTCGCGAAGGGAGATATGTTTGAACCCTGCAAAAACGCATATCGGATATCAGGACCGAATCCCATATATGCAAAATTATAAGAGTCTCCACTTCCATTACTAGCCAAAAGAAAAATGGTGGGTCCGAACGTGACTCCGAATCCAAGGCCGCTGTCTGCTTGATAGTAGGGACTGAAAAAAATGCCCGTGCCGCCGTACGGGGACTTGCTTACATCGTAACCTCTATTTTCAATGTTTGAAACATAGATATCGGTTATTTTTGTGGCGTTACTGGAATAACCCAAACCGATAGGTAATCGCATTTCACCTGCAAACCCGGAAGTCACTCCGGAAAGAAACAAAATCATTAAAAGAAATAAACGGAATAAAGAAAAACTGCCCATTACATTGCCTCCTTTTTAGTATTTCCATACTTCATTTACGGAATATGTCAATACTAATATTCCGCTTACTGATATAAGCATTCACGAACTAGAATCGACACCGACAAGTGCATACATTGCGCTTAACTACTCAAGTCAACATGTTTGCACATAGATATTTCATATTTGTTATATGACACACTGTTTTACCAACAAGGAGTATATTCTCTAATCCGGTGGATACAGACGATACGATATCAGCTTGAGCTGATAAAAATATATTTCATGATGCGATATTGAATATTGCATACTTCCGCTGCTTTTTTTGTTTTAACCTGCGATCAAAAATTCATTCAAGGTATTCCTGATTCCGTTATTACTTCACTAAGCATTGAAACAAGGTATTATATAAATAGAAATTAATAATAATCGAGGCATGTTCATGATAATCAGGTGAGATGCGGGTATTGATCATTAATATATTGTGAGAACAGAAATAACATGGGGAGGTACAAAATACCTCCCCATGTTATTTAATCAGGAAACTGTTGCCTTAATCTATTTCAGGATCAATTTCCTTGAGTGCTCTAAACCAGAAATTTCTGAAACCGAATCCGCCGCCCGATTCTACAACTCTCTTTGAATGAACCACCGCGCGGGTTTTAATATCGAAATATACTACAAATACCGCCGCGTCTTTTTCGCTCTTAACAAATCGGTCAACAATATATACGAGACCAATTCCTGACGTTGATTTCAGTTTTAAACTGCGGACTGCTGCGGAAATATCCTTGTCCGTAATATGCGTTTTATCAATTTCGTCATCAGGACCGGGAGCCGTAATGATCTGATCGGGTTTCGTGAGTTTATTTTTCGCTTCAACACCGGCTACATCAAGAACCACTTTTTTGTCAATAGCGGATTCAAGTTTGCCGATACGTTCTTTGACAAACAATCCATTCCATTTTTCAAGCATACCGGGAAATATTTCATTTGGTTTGTTAAAGTCTGAACCGATCATTTTCACGAGAGAAAAATCAATTCCGGCCCATACTACATTATCTACGCCACTTAGCGGATTTTTCGCATCTTCAGCGAATACACCGACAGTAAGCAGTGACACCAGGAACGCAGCGATACACACTTTTTTCATACTAGGTACTCCTATGAATTTTTCGTACCTTTTATAACACCCGCAAATAAATGCAATCAATTTTGTCATATACATTACTAAAGATTTACGACAAACACATCCCCTAAACATAATCGCCGATGATTCTCCGACATGCCAAAGTCACAAAAATATATGCTTTTCAAACCATGTGGATTCTACTGACCGGCATACCGGGGATATGGACATATTATCAACTCCCCGGCACATGCACCATATGGATATCAACACATTATGCAGTAAAAGTATCAAAACCGGTCGGCCTGTTTTTAACAAATTATATACTGTCAGATCCAGGCAGATGGCCTCCATAAGCGGAGGCTCATCCTCTAATACCTAAGGACACTGTTCCATTTAATGATTCTTGTGCTGTCAGTCACAGCAGACGCGATGAACCCTGAGTCAGTCAATATCTTCCCACCACCGCGCGAATTGAGTGTCCGCGTCAAGATTAACCAGTTCGCCTAACATCGGATGAACAATGTTAATCCGTTCCCCCTTACTCATCATTTCCCTTCTTTCTCCTTCGCTCACGAGTCGTCTTATCGGTTCATCCCACGCGTGTATTGACAGAGCGAACTTCCCCCAATGTCCGGGGAACATCTTCCTCGCACGAAGATCAACCGACGCCTGGGCGGTCTCCTCGGGGAACATATGGTTGGTTTTCCATCGCATGTTATACTGCCCGCATTCAAGGAGAGCGAGATCAAACGGTCCATGTTCCGCGCCGATCTCTTTAAAGTGCGCACCGTATCCTGAATCGCCGCACACGAATATCTTCCGCTTCGATGTTGCAATCACAAATGATGTCCAAAGTGTATTGTTCCGTGATAACGACCTGCCGGAAAAGTGGCGGGAGGGAATCGCAGTCACGGTAATTCCTTCATACTGTGCCGTCTCATTCCACTCAAACTCGACAATTGATTCAGGAGTAAATCCCCAATGTACAAGGTGTGATCCCGTACCGAGACCGGTAAGAACTTTTGCTGTACGCGGCTTTATCGCGGTAACGGTATCATAATCCAAATGATCCCAGTGGTCATGCGTAATTACAAGATAGTCAATCGCCGGAATCTCATCCGCCGTATACACGTCACTGCCATCGAACGCTGGCACGACAAACGCGCTTCCGCTGAGTACCGGATCGATAAGAAATTTTTTTCCTTCCATCTGAATATAATATGATGAATGTCCGAGCCAGATAAGCACATTCGCGTCCGGGGGTATTGAAGAGAGATCAGTCTTTACCGAAGGAAGCGCTTTTGAAGGACTTCTCCGCGGATCGGCGTCAAAAATCCGCATCTTAATAACTCCCGCAAAACCGATTCCATCTGACGGCGGCGGCGGTTCTATATTTTGAAATGCCCCGTCACGGTAATACGGCGACGACTGTATGCGCGTGAGCCGCGCTCCGTCCGGATTGATACCGAAAGACGCAAAACACCCCGCAAGGATGATGACTGAAAGCGGTAACGCCATACCGACGACTTTTATAAATGATTTCACACAGATATTAATTCCAGGCCGGCGTATATCGGCAAGAGAAAAATAGTCCATCGGCCGTCACATTACGCAATTACTAAAGATAGGCATGTGCCCCTAATCCGGCAGTTGTTATCAAAAGTTATTGACCCGTATGACTACCGTCTCTTATTTTCACTTTGAATAAAAGGATGAACATATATGAAGGAAATTATCCGGTGTCAAAGCTGCGGCGCACCATAATAGCATTTCACGATATGATTAGTTCGCGCTGTGCAGAAATATCTTTCATTTCCTAATTAAAAGTAAAGATATTTCTGCACAGCGCGAACTATAATGCATTATTCAAATCGCGAAATGCTCTAGTTCACGAGGAAATGATCGGCGGTAATCCCTTTTTTATATGTCACTATTGCGGAAGCCGCATGCGATCAACCGCCGCAACCGCCGCAGTCACTGCAGCGGATGCGTCACATGAATCGCCGTCTGATAATCAAAATTCGGTATACCACGATCCCATTTCAACGGAAGAGCTGATTAAACCGGCCGACAAACCATCGACAACAAAAATCCGCATAACAATTCAACCCGGAGTTTACTTTAACGTTAAGCTCAACGGAAAACATGATCTTTTCGTCTCTGTTTTCGCTTTAATCGTATTGCTGAGCTTTCTCTGTCTAGCCGGGATTCTTGAGTATATTCTTGTGAGAGGAGGTAGTCTTCTTCCCTCTATGATTCTCATGTGGGGACTGAGTTCGGCTTCTGTGGTTTTCACTATTTCAAATGCGAAGAGAGCAGGACTGCGCGGATGGTCTCTTTCCCGCGTTATCCGCAATGTTATCAATCTGATAATTCCCAACGCCGCAGTCTTTTTTATTCAACTCGGGTTATTTCCGCTACTTGACAAGAATGAACTGACCGTCGCGCAGGGCAGAATAACATTGCGAGGAGGGAACCTTTTCAGGTGGCATATTGACAGGAATTTGGCGGATGTAACAGATGTGACGTTCAGAAGCGCGGGAATACAGCCTATGTTCAGTGTGGTATTCAAAGACTCGTTCTGGCATCTCGGTCATAATATGACTCTTGACGAACGACGATGGGTAAGAACTGAGCTTGCCCGCTTTCTCGGTAAATGATTTCCGGATCAGCCGCTTTATTTCAATTTAAAGTTTCCGACTGTTTTTTCAAAGTCTCCGGCCATAGCCTTCAGATTTGCCGCCAGCGTGCTCATCTGCTGATTCAGAGACATTTTCGTCTCGACTGCGGCCAGCTGCTCCGTCGCCGCACTCGCGAGATCCTTTGTGATTTCCGCGACAGTGGTACTCGCGGTGGTAATCTGACTCATCGATTGCCGGGCATCACCGAGTTCCCTCGTGATTGATTCGATCTGCCGATTAACATTCTCATTCGCATCAATGATATCCCCGAAAGACTCCCCTTCCTCTGCGGCGAGTTTGGTGGTAATCGAAATACTTTCCACTCCGGTACGCATCCCTTCTCTCATGTGTTCGATCTGGCCGCGTATTTCCTTGATTATACCCGTAATCTCCGAAGATGACTGCCGCGATTGATCCGCGAGCTTCCCCACTTCATCAGCTACTACCGCAAAACCTCTTCCGGAATCTCCCGCCCTCGCCGCTTCGATCGCCGCATTGAGCGCAAGCAAATTTGTCTGCTCCGACAGGTCGTTAATAAAACTCACAATATTCCCGATTTTTACGGAGTAATCATAAAGTACATTCGTATTATCGCTCAGCTTCCCTATTATCTCGTGAACATGCTCCGCTTCCCTCATTACTTCCCTGATCCTTTCCTGACCCGACACCGCTTTTCCGAGAGCTTTGACCGCGCTGTTCATCACATTATCCGAATCACTGTAAATTTTCTGCAGAGACTCATCAATGAAGCGAATCGACTTCAGTGTTGATTCAACAAGATTTGACTGATTACTCGCGCTGTCCGCGTTTCCCTGGCTTGCGGAACCAAGCTCCTTGTCCATGATCTCATTTTCATTCGTGATTGAATCAAGTTTCTCACACAGATTTTTGACATTCTGCGCGTTCAGAGAAATCATCGATATGATATTGAAAAGCGATTCCCGCATTGAATCAAACGAGCGAGACAGCATTCCGATCTCATCTTCTGACAGCAACCCGCTCTGATTTTCCGTGAGATCACCCGAAGCGATCTTCTTGCTCGAATGCACCACGTTAATGAGTGACCGTACAATCTTTCTGAGGATATAGATCATCAACCCGAAACTCAGAAATATAATCAGAACAAATGCGCCGATTGAAAGCAGATTTGTTATACGAAACTGACGGTCAACCGCCTTTTGAATCACGGTACCGTAATTCAGTTCCTTTTGAATCAATACGGAAGAATTTTCCTTAAGATAATCGGTCAGCCTTGATGTGTTCTCATGAGTCTCTCTCGCCGCGAAGTCACCGCTGATACATTGCTTCACGAGAAGATCAGCGGATTGAATGAAACTTTTCTCAGAGTTTATGAATGATTCCATATCAGATGCGTTTTCGGACGAAGTCATCTTTTCAATCTTGGAGGAAAGATCAGTTATGAGCGTGCGGTTTATTTTCCATTGGTTCATTGATTCCGCATCATCCGCGGAAATCACCAGAAGTCTCAGTATATCCCGTGACTCGTTTGCCGCGATCGTTACCTTGCTGATATTGGTGAGGTTTTCCATCAGGCTGGTATACCTGCGGATATTATAATTATAGATACCGATCATTGATCCGCAGACGATAAACACCGCGGTGTAAATAAGTATAAGCGATGTCAAAATACGGGTACTGATGCTTTTTTTAATGTGTCTGAACAATTTCACGTTCATCCTCCGTCACCACGCCCGACATCTGGGGTATTTATACTTCACCGTTCTTTCATCATATAATCGTCCGATAATTAATCAGCATTGATCTCTCAAAGATTGAGACCCTATAATTTTTAACACGCACAATCAACCGTATTGCGTAATATGATTTACGAATGGAATGTTACTTTTAACGGATAGTCAATAAATTTTTCATTACGTGAGTATTAATCCGCTGCATTCTATCCCTTATGGCTTGCCGCGGATTCGTTACATGAATCTGTGTTTGATTATTTACCGACGATTTCCTGTCATGATTTATGCATGTAATAATGATTGCATCAGTTACTTTTGGTATTTCCTGCAATGGTTTTGTACAATCCACCTCTCCATCAGTAACTTTATTCCGACATGAGCATGCAGGACAAGAGATTACAAGATACAAGTTATCTAAAATGTTTATAAAGAAATTATTGTTTCCGAATTACTCATATACGCGGAATTTTGATCGAGATACCGGAACCGATTATCCTCCACCTGATTTACAGTATAATGCTATACCAGAATCATCAATTAACCGCCAAAGACGATATTAGCATTATCTCATGTATGTGCGGTTTAATTGTTCAATGAGAACACCAGCTATTGACAAACCAACACGCATGTACAGATATTAATATTACAATTATACTTGCCGTTACGGTACACGGAATAACCATTGATTCTAAATTCCAAATCTCTACTATCGCATATGGGACAGGCATGACTACTGTACGTCCGCAGGCATTTAAAAACCCGATCTTAATCACCGATTTTACAGCTCATGCGAAGGATTTCCTGTCGCAGGAACTACCTATTATCGGAATTGAGTGCCGCGAAGAACAGATTGACAATACGGAATTCTCAAGTGTTGAAATCCGAAACAGTATTTTCGCGCATTGGTCAGCGCGCGATTGCATATTTGAGAAAGCGTGTTTTATTGACGTCATTTTCAGATCATGTGATCTATCAAACAGTAAATTCTCAGGAGCTTATTTTGAGCGATGCAGATTTGTTTCCTGTAAATGCATTGGAATTGATATGAATGAAACGATAGTAAAGAAAACAACATTTGAACAGTCAAACTTGCAGTATTCATTCTTCAATAGAACGAAAATGACTGATGTCGCATTTGAACATATCGACTTCACGGAATCATCCATGTCTGAATCAAAACTGAAAAGATTTTCCGCGACAAACTCCATATTTGTTAAAAACAACTTTTTCAGAACAATGCTGGCAACTGTGGATTTTACCGACAATGAATTCATTGCCCCGACCATGTCGTCTCCGCCTGTTGAGCTTAAGGGTGCAATCATCAATGTATTTCAAGCTGCGGATCTTATCGGACTCTGGGGTGTTACTGTCAATCGGGACTGAATTCATTGGCCGATGACATCCCGCTTTTTTTTGGATACCAACCGATCTTGCATCAGTATCCCCATCAATCTTTTGCGCATGTGTCTGATCAAAAGCGAAGTCATCTCATCTATTCCGGCACAGATTCAACAGGGCATTTTACGGTGTGCCTGATACTATAAACATTAGTCCAATCTAAAATGCCGATATCCTATCGCAAACTGCTCCACACATGCAAAGAAACCGGCACGATGTCGTATACACTTGAAATAGTGCGAAACGGTACAGCAGAAACACGTGATATGAACAGCAATTACAGCTTATAATACTTTCTGCAGAAAGGTTCTGGTTCGTTCATGTTTCGGATTTGTGAAAATCTGCTCGGGAGATCCGTCTTCAATGATCTCGCCTTTATCCATGAAGATTACTCTGTTCGCGACTTCCCGTGCGAATCCCATTTCATGAGTTACAACCAGCATGGTCATCCCTTCTTTTGCGAGATGCTTCATAACTTCAAGAACTTCACCCACAAGTTCAGGATCCAGTGCCGAAGTCGGCTCGTCAAAAAGCATTATTTTGGGATTCATCGCCAATGCGCGGGCGATTGCGACACGTTGCTGCTGCCCGCCTGAAAGCCGTGACGGAAACTCATTCTTCTTATCACCAAGACCGACTTTATCAAGAAGAGTTTCAGCGGTCTTTACCGCTTCTTCGCGCGGAACTTTTTTAACGGTCACGGGCGCTTCAATAACATTCTGCAGTACCGTCATGTGGGGGAACAGGTTGAATCTTTGAAAAACCATTCCAAGCTCGGAGCATATTCTGGATATTTTTTTATGAGAAACCTTCAGCTGATTTTTTCCTGACACACACTCGTCGATCAGCTCATTATCGATGAAGACACTGCCGGATGTGATTCTTTCCAGATGGTTCAGACAACGGAGAAGCGTGCTTTTCCCTGATCCGCTGGGACCGATAATACACACGACTTCGCCTTTATTAACCTCGAAATCAATGTTCTTCAGAACTTCGAGATTACCGAAGGACTTATGTACATTCTGCATCTTGACCATCATTCTATCTATCCTATTCGTATACTGAATATTTTTTTTCTAGCTTCTCGAATACATACGTGAAAAGCGTCGTCATTGAAAGATACAACAACGCGGCGGGAAGGTATATATCAGGCCGCGACTCACGCGTTGAAATCTGGTTCGTGACTTTCATAAGTTCGGTCATGGCAATCATCGCCACGAGAGATGAATCTTTCAGCAGGGCGATCAGCTCATTCCCGACCGGAGGAATCAGACGTCGATACGATTGAGGGATGATGATTCTCTGCATAGCTTGTCGATAGCTCATCCCCAGCGCTTTTGAAGCTTCCATCTGTCCTTTGTCGATCGACTGTATGGAAGCACGTATAATTTCGGCGAGATACGCTCCCGAATTGAGCGCAAGCGCGATAATCGCGGGAACCCATTGCCCCGGAATGGTCAGGCTGGGATGTATGGTGGGTAACGCGTAATAAATGAAAAATAATTGCATCAGAAGCGGGGTTCCACGGAAGAACCAGATGTAGAACCAACAGAACCTGTCGATCAACTTACTTTTGGACAACCTGCCGAGGGCGAGGAAAAGTCCTAGAAAAGCCCCGAAAATAACCGCTATCACAGTCAGCAATATCGTGTTCGCGGCACCCTCTAATAAAGCGGGCATATAACCGATAAGATGGTTAAAGTCCAATTGCAGTAACTCCCTTTTTCACAATACCGGCGATAATACCGATATCGTTAAAATGATCGCAGTATGAATGCACAGATTCATACCCCCGTCGTATACGACACATGCATCATAACACAATACGGCCGGTTTCCAACGTAACGGAAGCCGGCCGTACAAGACAACCTCTATTTGAGATTATTTGTAATGTCTTCGCCGAACCATGTTTCGGATATCTTCTTCATGGTTCCATCGGCCTGCATTTCAGCTATAATCTTATTTGCCTGGTCACGCAAAGCGCCGTCTTTCTTCTTGAAACAGAACGCCATCGGTTCCGCGCTTGAGCTTTCCCATGCAAGGGAATACTTGTCTTTATTCTTCGCGATATAATACTTTGCCACGACAATATCAACTACAACCGCTTTGATTCTTCCGGAATCAAGATCCATAAAAGGCTGAGTCACAAGAGGATACGTTGAGAGATCAGCGTTTGCCATTTTTTTATTCTTGATCAGATCTCTGCAGAAATCCTCAGACGTTGTTCCCGCCTGGAGTCCGACCTTTTTACCCTTGAGATCATCCGGGGACTTGATATCAGTCGTTGTGTTTTTGGTTACAATAACGAGTTTATTCGCGACATAGGGGTTTGTCAATGAATGAGCTTTTGATCTTTCTTCATTGATGCTCACTGAAGAAATGATCACATCAAACTTGCTTATTTCAAGCGCGGAGAAAATACCGGTCCAGTCATTTGACACAAATTGAACTTCTTTTTTTCCCAACCGTTTTCCGAGTTCCTTGGCAACGTCAACATCGAATCCGATAGTTGTTTTTCCGTCAGCATCCTTGAATTCCATCGGAGGGTAACTGTCATCAACACCAACTTTGAGAACATCAGTGGAAGATCCGGACTGACCGCAGGCGACAAGCGATAATACAAACGGAATCAGAAGCAGGGAAAAAATGTAAAAAAACTTTTTTTTGAACACTAACATGTAATCAACCTCACAAATTTATTCTTCACACCGCTTTGCGGTTTTCTGCGCACAAATCACACTGGCTTCGAACAATCAGTATGAATTCAATTTTTTAAAAACATCATCTTTTATCTTATTTTTTATATGAATCGTACTTGAAACCTCATTGATCAACGCCTGCCGGATATACTCAATTTCAGGCTCCGTGAGATACAACGCTCTTTCATGAATTTCCGGTTTGACATTACTCAGAATACCTTTAATTGCCGCTTCAGCATCTTTGACTGAGCTGAAATAGAAAACCTGTAATTCATCATTGAAGGAACCTTTGCTCTCGGTAAAAATACTATTGAGTTCAGATTCACTGATTCCCGTCAATTTTGACAGATCACTGATTTGATATTGCCCGAGGTAGTCTATATAATGGCAGGTTGCTTTTTTCGCAGAAGCCCGTACAATGAAATTCTTGTCATTCACCATAGTCATATCCTTCTTGAAATGTTTAGTGCATGTAAAAAAAAGCATCGGGCAATTAAACTATAATATCAATACCTTGACAATAATCCATGTCAATTAGTTTAATCATCATCAAAAGTTTCCACGATGTAAAAATTGATCTCCGGGACTAATGATGATAAAAGCACATACCGACACGGCCTCTTCCGTTACATTCAAATCCAACATACTTCTGCTGATTACCGCGATTATCTGGGGTTCCGCGTTTGTCGCGCAAAGAATCGGCGGTGAGTACGTAGGAGCCTTTACCTTCAACGGAATAAGATTTTTTCTCGGCTTCCTTTCTCTTATACCTGTCATTATCTATTTTGAAAACAAAAAAAAGCGGAATGCGATCAGCCTGAAAACCATCTATGCCGGAGTTATAGCCGGGATCTGCCTGTTCATCGCCGCATCACTGCAACAGATAGGCATCAACGAAACAACAGCCGGAAAGGCCGCGTTTATCACCGGGCTGTATATCGTTCTGGTTCCGCTTCTCGGGATACTGTTGAAGCACAAAGCCTCCAGCTTCGTCTGGCTCGGGGCTCTGGTAGCTATCACAGGATTATTCCTTTTGACGATAACAGGGGATTTCACAATCGGACGAGGCGATGTATTTGAACTGATCGGATCATTTTTCTGGGCGGTTCATATTCTTCTTATCGATTACTTCGTAAAGAACAACAGCGCATTGAGGCTTTCCGCCGTTCAGTTCCTCACCTGTTCCTGCTTGAGTCTTACCGTTGCCATGTTCACTGAATCCACACAACTGAACAATTTGACTCACGCGCTCATTCCGATAGCCTACGGCGGAATTTGTTCCGTCGGAATAGCATACACACTGCAGGTTGTCGCTCAGAAAAACGCGAAGCCTTCTCATGCCGCAATTATTCTGAGCATGGAGACAGTGTTTGCGGCAATCGTCGGCTTTATTATCCTCGGCGAAACATTGAGCATGAGAAGCGTCATCGGTTGCCTTCTCATGCTGTCCGGAATGCTTATCTCGCAGATTCCCAATACCGGGAAACGCGCACATTAGTTCTATCCTGCTTAATCGCTACCGACTCCGCATGCGTTTTTACACCATCTTCTGACATCATGGATGGATCTGTTATCCGAACGGAGGAGATCGTTGCCAATAAATTCACTTGCTGTCATTTAATACTCCCTGATCCGCCTCACTATCCCCGGTGATGCATCATAATGAATCCGACGATACATACGGCTATTCCCGCAACGTTGATAAACGAGAGTTTTTCATGGAAAAATATTATTCCCAGGGGAATGAGAACGAGAGTCAGCATTGTTGTCGCGTAAAACTGCGTATTGCTTATATTTGAACCGTACCGGTACGCGAGAAGAAACCCCAGTTCAATTCCAACGACAGCGAATCCGAGAAGCACGCTCGCCCAATTTATTCGCAACACTGCTACCGAAACGCTTTCCTTCAACGGGAAAAAAAGTAACAGGAAAACCGTTGTGATCACCGCAACGCCATACGCCACAAGAAGCGACATGATCGGATTGACTCCTCCCGGAGTTGATTTCTGACACACATGATACAGAACGTTTGAAAAAACAATCAAAGCTATCGCGGGATAGTACATCATATACCTCTTCAAGAGGTATTTTTTGAAACCAATTCTCACATGGCAAATCTTTTATTAATTCCGCTGACATACTGGTTTCGAAAAAATGTAATCACCCGAAGATAACCTGTACTTCAGCCGGTAGATCACGATCAAATCGAGATATCAACCGACGGATGGTTTATCAAGGCATACAGGATATCACTTCTGGTAACAATACCGAGAAGCCCGCCGGAATCATCCGATATCGGCATCGAACCTATATGGTTGTCAAACATAGCTTTTGCTATTCTGCGGATATCGGTAACCTGGCTTGAGGTAATGACTTTTGTTGTCATTATCTCCGTTATCCCTTTTAATGATACATCATTGTCGCTACAGTTTATTATGGATAGAGACTTCAAAAGATCCTTGTCAGATAGAATTCCCGACACCTTTTTATCCTTTGATAACACCGGCATATAACTCACTCTCTTCTCTTCCATATACTTCCACGCAGTGGGAATACTCATTTCGCAATTCAGAGTAAATACAGGCGACTTCATTATTTCATACGCATGAAGAATAGACTCACAGTTAGTTGTTTGTTTTATCGCGTTCTTATAGGCTTGTACCGCAGATGAAATATTTTCCTTCTCGGTTTGATCTTCCCTTCTTTCGATTACCTTTCTCGCAACACGACTCTTTTCCAGTCTGCTGACCCGTTCATCTTTATTCAATTCCTCAAGAGGAATATTTATCTGAAAACCATCAAGACCCTGTATATGGAACATAGTATTCCTCTTTATTTTGTATTTGCAAAATCAGTGAGATTCTACGTATGAAATATCTCAATACTGTTCATACACGTCATCATTTAAAATACAAGCGGGAAATCTGAAGCATTGTCTATTGATTATGGCATTTCACGGAATTTTAGTATGGGCTACTCCACTAAATATCTTTCATTCCCCAATAAAATGCGTTATTTATTTTGTGAATTACTCTAGCAACAAATAGATTCTTGCATCGTAATGAGCTTACTCATTAGAAAAACGATCTATAGTTGAAAACATACACATATGGTTATAAGAGGGAACGAACATTCAATAGCGGAGAACGATTAAAACAGTTATGCGCGAAAGATCATGCGCATTCCCACAGGCAGTCAAGTAGATTTGAAACATCCGACCGCGCATACATTATACATATCACGCAGCCGAACACGCATCATCGAAAGCACTAGCTCCCTGATGATGCGTTTAGTCAGTCCTGCAGTTTACAGAAGCTTATACTGCGCTCCGACAGCGGTTACCCATGTTTCTTTTTTGAACCTTAGATCACGCGACAGCTCGTTTCCGCCCATCGCAGCGTTAAGTGATCCGAGATTTCCGGTAAGCGCAGGCTCAGCAATTCCAGGTTCATCGTTATACGCTTTATTTTTATCATTATCCGTATCAGGAAAGAAATTTCGTCCGAATCCGATACTTACGTTCAACTGATCATTCACAATAAACATGAATCCGGTGTTAACGATATATGCATTCGGATGATAATTCACTTCATTCATATATGCGTTATTCTGATTCATATTATCGATGACAAATCCGGCACTCCAGATAATCTGTTTGGTGACTTTCAAGTCGAATCCGGTCCCGACCTCGTATGAATACTTATTCATATATCTAAGACTATGCTCATCATTGGTTCCCGTCTCAACCTTAACCCCGAACCCGTCGTTGATATAGAGAATCCCGCACAGCGTTACGTCAAAATCCGGCGTAATATCATATGTCGCTCCTGACATGAAACGGTGCGGCATATCATAGTTATAGGTTTTTCCGTCTTCCATTCCAAGCGCATCAGTCAAACTTTTCGAAAGCGTTCCCCATGCATCTGATCCGTTAGATTTTACATTCACCTTATATTTCATTTTACCGACTGTTTCATAGGTAAGCGCGAGATTCAGTGAATGAAACGGTCTATAGTTGATACCCAATATACCCTGAGCTCCAAACGCACTCATTTCGACATCAATGAACTTGTCTGCGGAGTCTACACCTACCGACTGATAAATCCCATACTTCTTTGAAGACTCGATAATTCTCACTCCTGCCGCAATAGAAAGGTTATCCGACACAGAATATGTAGTGCCGAGCGATTGGCAAATCTGATAGGATTGCTGACGTACGCTGAAATGATATTTATCCTTTATGATATTGTATGCACTCAGCATTCCGGCAGGTGTTAAAAATTTATCCGCGGTCAGTCCGGAGAAGTACGTGGTATATCCCGGGTTATGCGATGCCATGCCCGCAATACCGTCATCAACACCCGCCATCCCCGCAGCTATGACCCTGTTAACTACAGGTGCTCCGTCGGGGTAATAAAGCGTACCGCCGCCGCCTATTATTCCAATATGACTCCAAAATCCGAACTTGGAACTCACAGGGTTCCATACCAGATAAAGGTTCGGTACAAAAAGATCAGGTTCATTTGATTCATAATCCTGCCCGGTCTGTTTGTCCTCTACCGTATATTTCTTGATTACAGTCTGATTTGAAGCATTTATAAAGAATCCGTCTTTCATTCGGATTGTTCCAGCTGGGTTGTTAGTCGCGATATCCGCGCTGTCCTGTGCGGACGATCGTCCAGCTGGATTACGGAAAAATTCCGGGCCGTTGTTCGTCGCATAATCAAGATTACTGGCGAAAACAGCACTTCCCCCAAAAACAAAAACCACACTCATTACGATAATAGATCTCAAAAACTTCCCGGTCATTATTACATCCTCCGATTTATTGTTATACATAGCTGAAACACCATATCTCCCGCAGGAAGATATGCTCCCATCTATTAGCCGTGTTAAGAGAGAATCCGAATGTTCAAAGGATTGAATACAAATTACAAGATTCCGCGGTGATACGTACGAGGTTCAAGTTAATACAATGATAACCATAGAACTGTCGCCACCAACGTCAGAGACCGGGAAGCATCCTGGTTGGTTGCAATTTTTTATTCCAAAATCAAAAGAACATAGCATCTCTTGGCGCCACCACATGTAATTGCGAGGAGGATTATTCAGACATCATTGCCGCTTTATTTATTCCACCTAAACAGTTTGTAATTAATGTCAGTATTTTACGATATGATTAGTTTGAGCTGCTCCACGAACTATCTTCCATTTCCTAGTATATCAGAAAGATATTTAGCGCAGTTCAAACTGGAATGCATTATTTACTTCGCAAATGTTCTCGTGAGCTGGAGTCGTACACTAATATATAACGCTCTATTGAATAGAGTCATTTTATGGGCAAGTTCGGAATGTATGACGACAGCAGATTCACACCTGCTTCAGAGACTTTCATCTTACAATTCAGATACTACGTTGTGGGTCAGTCAGCATGCGCAAGCGTCCACAACAACTCCTCAATGGCCGCTACATTACGTTCGTTCTGTGTCCTGCTTTTCGCCAGAGCGGATACTTTTCCTTTGTTATCAATCAGAGCGATGGTCCAACCATCGGTCTTTACCCGTATTCGCGAATCTTTGTCGATTGACAGCACATAACGTCCGTACATAATCGATCCGTCTTTATCGGCAGTCAATTCCCGCTGGAGGCGCTGAATAACCCGAATCCGATCAGCGGCTGGAAGGACTTTCGAACTGGTGATGTTTTTGTTAACCATAGCGACAAATTCATCCGCGGAATTATTCTTCCCGGACAGAAAAGCGGTATCAGGCATCCTAAGTGTATCATTATATATTTGAGCCTCACCGATCTTCCTAGATCCGGCATAAAATTCGACAACACATAATCTACTTCCCGGAGCCAGCTTTTTAAACACATCACCTTTGGCAGGAATTTTACCAAGCAGACTGATCAGTTCCGTTATTTCAGTTCTATCTGAAACAGGGATTTCTGAATCCGGGAATTTGTCTGTCATCGTCCGGTATCGGCGTATAATCACACGATCTGTTTCGTCAGGAGAATCACTGAAAAACCCGGCATTGTTTTCCGCACTTATAGCGCATGTCTGAATTTCGTCATTTAATCCGTCGCGCGCCTGCAAAACGCAGATTAATGTAAAAAGAAAAATAATCACTATTGGTACACGGACACTCAACTTCATGAATTCACCTGTCCTGATATGATTTTTTTGACACGCCCGACTTCACCGGACACAAGCTCAACCTTAATGCCGTGCGGATGCGTCGGTGATTTTGTAAGCAGCCGCTTGACGATTCCCTCAGTCAGGACACCTGAGCGCTGATCTTTTTTCAGAACAACGGCTACCTTCAGTCCGGGTTTAATATCATCACGAGTCTGACCTTCCATCACTTCCTCTCTTATACCGGCATTGCATACCAATGCCCGAATGAATTCAATTCAAATTCAATACTAAAGCAGTGTGCGAAACAGTTTGAGAGGTGGAGGTCTAATATTTCCTTATAGCTCATGGTTCATTTACACAAAAAATTCCGGCTCCTTCCGTTCACTATACAATGAGTTGAGTCGTATTGAGGCATCCTTAACAAGCCCTGGTTTCATCGATCGTGCTTTTTCGGGACATTTTTTAATGCACGCACAGCAGGTAATACACTTTACCGTATCAATCACATCGACATGCTCAGTATCAATAGCTCCGACAGGACATACATCCGCGCATGCGCCGCATTCCGAACACGAATCACACACCGAAATAAAATCAACATTCCATAACTCGGGATTACCTCTATAGGGATAGTTTCCGGGAACATGAATTTCTTCCGCCGGAGAAATCGATTGAAGAGAATCAATTGTATCACTGATCTTACGTCCGAACAATTCAGCGCACTCTAAATCCTGCGAATCAGGACGATCTTGTGCTGTCGGGGTTTCGGCGCTTGAAAAGGAATGTTCCCCGATAAAAGCCGCACCAGCTATCGGAATACATCCCCGCGAAGTCAGAACATTTTTCAATTCGAGCAACGCGTCTTCATACACACGGTTTCCATACACAACGACACATACAGCAGGAGTATTATGCGCATTAATACCCTGAAGCCATTTATTCAACAACGCAGGAACTCTCCCCATATATACCGGTACCGCCACAACAAGCAATTCATCATCAGAGGTCTGCAATGGTTCATTCCGATCGCCTGGTCTCGTTATATCAATAAATTGCATGTTATCTTGGTTAATACCGCGCGCAATTCCCTGAACAACAGCTTTTGTTGTCCCTGTCGGCGAAAAATATACGAGTTTAATCACTTTGAATTTCATACTGGTTTCTCCTTTTAAACATCATCCTGATCATGCATGACAACAGTACCGATTACGTCATTAGAACCATAATCACTATCACTTCATAGATGGTATTCGTAATACGGAACATTTAATCATAAACGTTCATATCACCGCATATAATGATACAATCATCACCCGAATTTACGCGGATATACAATTATTTACCGTATAACTATTAATTACCAATCCAAATACACAACAAAATCATCACAGTATCTGATACTGAGTAATTTTAGACACTCATAGCGCACTACATTAATCCGGCGATTATTACCGGAGCGCACGAATCATTGAAACAATTATGAATCCGGGTCAGGATGATTAACTCATACCTCCCCGGATTCTTTCAGCTCGGTTTAAAAAGAGTATTTAATATACTCCTATTTGCCGGCACGAATGTCTTTAACCGTTTTACCGCCGACCCCGATATTCTCAACCGGTAGTTCATTGATCAGAACGGTGAATTGTATCGGATCCATTTTGGTAATATCAACCGCTTCCGCCGTCAAACGCTCGATAAGGCTTTTCTTCTTCTCTTCCGAAATTGGACCCATTGTAATGTTGATTACAGGCATAATGATCCTCCAATAGTTTTACATTCATAGTAACTACGGATAATGTAGCTAACTACGCATTTTGTAGCAACTATTTTTTATTGTTTTTGATGAAAGGCACAAATGAATCCGGGTGATTCGGTTAAGATAACCGTCTCTCGATATTAGGACACATTGTTAACGCATCTAACCTTCACACAGGAAGATAATTATTGAAGATTATACTGATAGGATAGATTGATTATGTATCCTTGAGCGAGAAAATTCTCCGGTTATTTAATTAATGGCTTCGGAATACCGCTCAACATGGAATACAGCATTGATTAATCCATCTCTCTATCAATACTGTATATGAGAAGTTAAATACCGTTCAGCCAGTATGAAGTGTAAAGAAATTTCACAACAGTTTCTCAGCCTTTATACGAACTCCACATACTCAACCTTCGTGCCGTCAGCATGCCGTGCGGTCATATTGAAACCGGTGGGAACTTTTGCAATATCCCGTTCTATGACACCGCCATGAGAAAGAAGGTAATCCTTTATTTCCCGAATTGAGTCAACCCGCATCGTGAATAAAGTTGACCTGAATGGTTCAAGCGCTTCATCAGTACCGGCGATTACAAGCAATGACCCGATACCCGCCAGTTCAAGGTTCATTTCACTGTACTTGAATCGAAGCCCGCATTTTTCACCGCAGAGTGTTTCATAAAAAGAAATCGCCTCTTCCATATCATTTACATACACTCTTGCGAGCGTCTTTACAACCTTCATTGTCAGCCTCCGATTATTGTTGTATTGTACTACTATTATCGTACTATAACAAAACATGTCAACCGGTAATTTCCGGAAATACCGCACGTGTTTACGCATAATCACACCCGGATATCATCAGTCACTTCAGTTCCGTAATCCGGTTCAGTATGAATGTATGGCACATGCGCAACCGCCGGCCGGATCTTTTCCGCTATTATTATTCAATTAATCGAATGGTTTTCCACTGATCAGCGATATCATTACAATACGCATCACATCAGGAGCACTTTATGAACTATGCAAACGAGATATTCACAATCATCAAAGCAACGGTATATACTTCTGTCATATCCCTGATCTTTATTTCATGCGGATCTTCCTCCGTCGAAACACGAACCGTGGATTCCTCACCATCTGACACCGCCGCGTCACCCGAGGCAATACGGGTTCTCAGCTTCATCTCATCGCATTCAACAGGATCATTCAGCGCCGTCATCTCGGGACAGAACTGCGGTCACGGGAGCCAGATCGCGGATACGGCACACATGATGAGTTACAACTCAATCATCTCGGATCTCGCAGCTCAGACCGGAAAGTATCCCGGAATCATCGGTGTTGATTACGAGCATGACAGAATTTTCACCCCGGCGCAGCTTACCGCGTGCAACGCGATACTTATCGACTACTGGAAAAAAGGCGGGCTTGTGACAATAAACTGGGCGCCGCATAATCCGTGGCTCAACGATGAATCGGACATTGAAGGAAATTACGGCACATGGACTGACACGCGGAATAACGGAACAAACCTCGACAAAGTCAATCTCAGCGACCTCGTCAATCCGTCGAGCGCGATACACCCGATCTGGAGAAAGAAACTTGACCGCATCGCATCCGCGCTTGCGGAGTTGCAATCCGCCGGTGTTACGGTACTCTGGCGGCCGCTTCAGGAGATGAACGGCGACTGGTTCTGGTGGGGAACCGCCACATCGCCGAACAGCGGTACGCCATATAAGAATATTTACATCGATATGTTCAGATACTTCACCGAAGTTAAGGGACTGCATAACCTTTTATGGGTATTTTCGCCGTGCCAATACGCCGGAACCAATTCTTCCGGAATTCATTCTTGCGATAAATTTTATCCGGGCAACGAGTATGTCGATATTGTCGCGGGAACACTGTACAACAATGCACTTGCGATAGGGGATTACAATACATACTGCTCGTTCGGAAAGCCCGTAGGAATGGCTGAACTCGGCGCGGCAAGCTGGGACACAATCGCGAAAACAGGACAATTCGACAACAGGCAGTACGAGTCAATAATCAGGAAGAATTATCCCGCGATCGCGTACTGGGTGAGCTGGCACAACTGGGACAACGGTGACGGCACATTCTCATGGATGTCGCTCAACAAAAACAAATATCCGAAGGAATGCATGGAAAACGGCGGGGTTATTACCCGCGATGAGCTTCCGTCTTTCAAAGAATAGAATCGCGACGGTCGGAGTCCGCCATACTTCGTTATACGGTAAAAATATACGCAGCGGCGTGTCGTGTCTGGCACGTCGCGTCCCCGCTGATCATTGCGGATATACATATATCGCACAATTCCAGTTCACTCATTATTTCATAAACTGATCGTTATATCAACATTAGCAATCGCGATCAAAAACTGGTGAGACAATATCAATCCGGATCAAGATTTCAAGAACACCTCATGCTACATTAACACCAGATAGTGACGATATGAATTTCGGACTCACACACAAGCTCGGTTATTCATCCGGTCACGATCACATACAGATATCAGAGAAAATATTACGTGTAATTTCCTCTGACACAAGTGAACAGAATCCGGTTATTCCGGAAAGGAGCATCCCGATGAACAGTACTTTTGATTACTACAGAACACATGGCGCATACACCGGCCATGGAAATGAAGAATTGATATCCGGCGAGACATCCGCCGATATCGGTGAGCTTGTGCGGATAGTGCAGGCGAATATGATTCATGCGCACTGGCTTCCCCGATATGGTCTCGCCATTCCGGAAGTGCGCCGAAACAGGGAGATGAACCTACGCACATTACACGATCGGTTTCAGAACATCCGTGATCTGGCTGGAACGTTCGCGACCTCACATCCTCATCCGAAAGAAATCAGAAGCATCGGTACCTGCCGCGATTTCACATTGCTACTCACAACACTTCTCCGCGATAAGGGAATTCCCGCGCGTGAATGGTGCGGGTTCGCGACTTATTTTCTCCCCGATCATTTCGAAGATCACTGGATCTGTGAATGGTGGAACAAAGAACAGCAACGGTGGATACTTACCGATTCTCAGCTTGACGCGTTTCAGAGTGATATACTAAAAACAGATTTCGATCCGCTCGACATCCCGCGCGAGCGATTTCTTAACGGCGCTCAGGCATGGACGTTATGCCGTGAGGGAAAATATAATCCTGATCATTTCGGAATCTTTGAGTTTCACGGTATGGATTTCATCAAAGGAAATTTTATCCGCCACATCGCGTCGCTCAACAAAGTACCGCTACTCCCATGGGACTGCTGGGGACTCATCAACAAAGAATACGCGAAGATGAGCGAGGATGATCTTTCATTTCTGGACAACCTCGCGCAGCTCACCGCGGATACCGATGTAAATTTCGACAAGATTCATTCGATTTACTCTTCGGATCTTCGGGTAAAAATGGACGGAACCGTCACAAGTTATTGTTCAAGCTTTCCGGTAACAGTATCCGGACTCGCGTCCTGATCACACATGATGAATCAATAATCCATTATGTGGATCAAAAAATAAAGTAGCATTTCTGTATGTAATACTTCCAGATAACTACTGGAGTATTACATACGACGCGACGGCACATGGAGACACAATGAAATCCGAAAAGAACATTCTGAACGCTATTAATTTCATGGAACAGAATCTGAAGAATAAGCTTACCTCCGAACAGATTTCGTTTCATTCAACATACTCGGTATTTCATTTCAGCAGGGTGTTTATCGAACTGACAGGAATGAGTCCGGGGGAATATCTGCGCAGAAGGAGACTTACCCTCGCGGCTAAGGATATTCTCATCGACGGAAAAGGAATTCTCGATACCGCGTTTGAATATCAGTTTCAGACACAGGAGGGTTTCACCAGAGCGTTCCGTGACTACTTCGGAATTACTCCGGGACGATGCCGTCAGTTAAGTAAAAATATTTCAGGCCGCTTCATGGAACCGTTTTCCGAAGCGACAGTCAGCCAAAAAAGGAAAAACGAAAACATGAAACCGGAAATAAAAGAACTCGGCGAACTGAAATTTATCGGCATACCGATTTTCACCGACAACAAGAAAGATATCCGTGACGCCTGGGATATATTGATGCGGTACGAGCACAAGATAACGAACAGAACCGGATCAGGAATCAGAGCGGGAATATGCGCGGGTCTCGAATTTTATACAGAGGACTTTTTTGAAAAGGGAAAGTTTTTCTATATGCCCGCTATTCAGGTTGATTCACTTGAGTCAATACCTCTCGAGATGACGGCAAAAATCATACCCCCTTCAAAATACGCGGTCTTCACACACAAGGGTATTGCGCACACCGTATCGGAAACCATTACCTCAGCATACGATTCCTGGCTCGCCGAAGCGGGACTGGAAACCGACCGGTGCTTCGATTTTGAATACTATGATGACCGGTTCATTCCCGATTCTGAAGACTCAGTCATCGATGTATACATACCCGTGAAGTAGGGAATTCTCCCGTCACACCGGTGATTATCGGCCGTATAGTATAAAGTCCGATAATCACCGCACTTAATCTACCACGCCGAATCATCTGTATGGCGGGTATCAACACGATCATAAGACATGGAGGATTCACATGTATCATCCGCGATTCAAAGGAAATCATTACGCGATGGGGCAGAAAATGGGCAATGTATTCAAACGCTGCGGCGTTTATTTTCCCATAACACTCGACGCATTTCAGAAAGACTTCGGCAGAAAAAGCGGGATTCTGCTCAAAAAATATTTCCCCGAAGCCGCGGAAGAAATACGCGGAATCACCGATACCATCGGATTCGACAACGAGCTTTTCACTTCATGGATGATGTGCATGGGATGTTGTATGTATAATCTTCAGGACGTAAACTGCGTGGAAATCAGAGGATGCACAGCTTTCAGCTTTGTTCATCATAAAAATGTGTACTATGGACGGGACAATGATCTTCCGCCATTTCTGCGCGCGACAAGTAAAAGCGTACTCTATCAACCGGACGGCGGCAACAGCTTCATTCTGAACACTTCTTCATTTATAAACGGTGAAGAGGGAATAAACCGGCACGGCCTTGTCGCGGCAATGACCTTTGTGCTTCCCAAAATGGAAGAAGTAATTCCGGGCATAAATTCCGTATTTTTGGTGCGGTACATTCTGGAAAAATGCACATGCGTATCTGACGGCATCACCGCGCTTGAACAACTGCCGATCGCATCGAGCTACAATATCCTTCTCGCGGACAAATACGGGGAGATGATCGTTGCGGAATGCAATCCGTTTGAAACGCATATCCGGTATCCCGATAAAAACAATACGGGTGAACCATTCATTGTCACGGTAAACCACTTTACATCGGATACAATGCGCGATCACGACGCGAGTGATCAAAATGTCTTTCAATCACATACCAGATATCATACAGCATCTGACGCGTTGAAATTTTCAGACTATACTGACGGAATCACGCATGCGGAAAATATCCTGAGCGGCCGTCACGGCTTTATGTGTCAGTACGACTCTTCTCTTGACTTTGACACGATATGGGGATCGGTATTCGACCTTTCGCGTCTCAAAGTATTCCGCGCGGAAGGTAATCCGCAATCAGTTAAGTTCAAAGAAGATCCCAGAACTAGGCTGCTTCAATAGCACTTTGTCCATAAAATGGTTCGTGACAAAATATCATCCCCGTGTATGATCCATACTATGAAACGCGCGCATGAGGAACGGGCCAAAACTCTTTTTATATTCAACAGAAACCTCCGGCTGGAGGACAATCCTTCTCTCACGGCCGCAGCGGAGTTCGGACTTCCGGTGTTTACCGCGTTCATTTTCGATCCGCGGCAGACAGAACCCCACGCATATCAAAGCCTCCCCGCGCTCCGTTTCATGCTCGACTCCATTACGGAGCTCGTGGAACGGATAGCGTCGCGCGGCGGAAGACTTGCGTTTTTTCACGGCGATCCCTCTGAAATAACTGAACGGCTCATCCGGGAGTTTGCCGTGCGTCATGTGTGCACCTCGCGCGACTATACTCCTTTCGCGCGTTCAAGAGAAAAGTCCATAGCGGAAACATGCGCACGTAACGGAATTCCTTTCTCTTGCGTCCGAAGTGTTCTGATCAACGAACCGGAAGAGATCCATAAAAAGGACGGAACCCCTTACGCGGTGTTCACGCCGTATTTCCGCGCCGCCTCACTGCATGATCCGGGAAACCCTCTCCCTATCCCGCACATCACATTCTCCACTGAGAAATACGCATTTGAATGCGGCAGTCAATTCATAACGGAAATGCGGTCATCTATGCCGCATAACGATTCCGCAATTCATCCGGGACGAAGCGCGGCTGAATCAATTGTATCGCGTATCGGTGATTTTACCTCATACGAAGTCTTACGCGACTACCCCGCCGACAACGCGACCACGGGGCTTTCCGCGCATTTGAAATTCGGCACGATATCACCACGAGAGATAATCGCTGTGGCGGAAAGAATCCATGGCGGAGGGAATTCTCTCATACGCCAGTTGTACTGGAGGGATTTCTTCACGCATATCGCCTTTCATTTCCCGCACGTCTTCGGTTCTTCATGGCGTTCAAAATATGACAGACTTGAGTGGGACAATAACAACTCGCATTTCGACGCATGGAAGAACGGAGAAACCGGATTCCCGCTTGTGGACGCGGGGATGCGCGAGCTCGCAACAACGGGACGGATGCATGGCAGAGCACGAATGCTGTGCGCGTCGTTTCTCGTGAAAGACCTTCATATCGACTGGAGACTCGGAGAACGCTACTTCGCATCACGGCTTACTGATTACGATCCGGCCGTCAACAACGGAAACTGGCAGTGGTGCGCCTCAACCGGATGCGACGCGCAGCCCTATTTCAGAATATTCAGCCCGCAGATGCAGCTTACGCGTTTCGATCCTGACGCATTGTATGTGAAACAGTTTATCCCCGAACTGCGCGCTCTTTCACCTCGCGATATATTCTCCTTAGAAAAAAAGGGCAGTCCCGTTAAAGACTACCCTTCGCCCGTTATAGATCACCGCATGGAATCAAGAGAATCAATCGCGCGATTCTCCCGCCTGCGTTAGCCGCGTCAGTTTCCGTTCAGACTTTCAACACACTTGTCGATCATACGTTCCGCATCTTCAATCCATGAATTTTTCGCCGCCTGGCCTGCCGACCCTTCGACAAATTTACGCAGAAGGGGAAGGGCTTCATTGTACTCACCGCCGTCGAAATGTATTTCTCCGAGAAAGTAATATGAATTCAGGAATGACGGATATTTTTTGATATTTTCACGCAGTGCGGCTACCGCACCGCTACGGTTCCCTGATTTGAGACAGGCGTATGCGTATTCCTGATGTATCGAAGGAATATCATCAAGATACTCATTCCACTGATCGATAAGTTTTTTGACTTTGCCTACATCAGCGAGATGACTGTATGAGTAAATCGTTTCCCCGAGAAGAAGGCGCGAACACGGATTGATCGCCAGTCCTTTCTCAAAGTAAGGTATTGCGTCCTTGTGTTTATCAACTTCGATAAGCGCGTACCCCATTTCATAATGCAGTTTCCAGTTAAGCGGATTCAATTTCAGCGCGAGCGTTATCGCACTGATAACTTTTTCCGGTTCATTCGCATTACGGGCGCGTTCAGCCTCTTTCAGAAAATCACTCTCTTCCTGCGACCGGGTGAGGGACGTCTCTCTGTCAATGAGTTCGACTAATGACACACGTTCGGCGCCGGGTTCAACTTTTTTAAGTCCTGTACGGAAAAGTTCAGCGGCATGAATGGAATCATTCTCATAATGATACAGGACAAAACCTTTTGCGATATACCCGGCTCCCTTATCAGGATTCTTTACAATCAGCGCTTCAAGATCCTTTTTTGATGCGGATACATCGCTCGACGCGAGCTCAAGAGCCTTGAGAATCAGATTCTGGTAATCGTCAGCCATAAGAGATATCGGCAGGAAAAGAAAAGCGGCCAATGCCGTAAATACCATGTTTTTCATTGTGAACTCCGTTTCAGTCGCGGTGACAAAGGCAATAAACACCGCCGTTCGGGTACTCTATCTATCCGCTGCCGAAATATCAAGACAAAAAGCACTGACTCCGTATATACCACCGCAGATCTCCAACCGAGAACAACTATATATATAGTGAAACTATCACATCATTCAAATTCAATCTTATCAGACTGATCAAATATATATACTCAGATTATCCGCATACGATTGACACCCGGGATCATCTTGTAATATCATCATCCGTAGACGGAGCGTGGATATCAACCCGGCAGCGTCTTTATTCAATTAATTTCCAGGATTGACATGAAATATCTGCTTTTTTTTATAATCACCGTAATCGCGATTCTGCCCCTTGAATCCACGGGCACACTCTCGTTCGTATGGCCAGTCGACAGACCCGTACAGCTAACGGGAAGTTTCGCCGAATTCAGAGGTTCACGTTTTCATTACGGAATAGACATCGGATGTGACGGGAACACCGGATACCGTGTATTCGCCGCCGAGAAAGGATCAGTTGCCGAGATTATCCATCAGAACTATGGAATCGGATTTTGCGTAGTTCTGCGTCATGCGGGAGGAATCACATCTCTGTACGGACACCTTGAATCATTCGCCCCGAAAATTCTTGATCATCCGAAGATGCAGAAACACAAGGACGATATCGCGGATCATGTTAATTTCAGGGAAAAGTTCCGCGAAGGTGAAATCACGGTTGATAAAGCAGAGCTGATCGCATTTACGGGAAACTCCGGTATCGGACCGGAGCACCTTCATTTCGAAGTGTGCGACGCTGACGATAATCCGTTTAATCCATTGATCGCAGGTCTGTCCGTCACCGACATTGATCCTCCGGCAATCGATAACATCATTCTGGTTCCGCTCGACGGCTATTCCTCAATAAACGGAGAATACTCTCGCGTCGAAATTCCGGTTATAAAAGATAAGGGCGGATCTTCACTTAAAATCGAATCACCCCTTAAAATAACAGGACGAGTCGGTGTGATTGTCGACGCATATGATACGTGCGGCGGGAAAAACCATATCGGTATATACCGCGGGGGTGTGACACATAACGGAATTGAAATGCGCACTATCCTGTTTGACCGCTTTACCAATGGTGAAAGCAGACATTGCGCGCTTTTTTATGACATATCAACATCGACGTTCTCGAACTATCGTTATTTCCTGTACAACCGTTCAACAGGTACGGGAATTATCAATGTATCAAAGGGACCCGATTCACAAATCATAGCCGCTACCGTGTCCGACGCGGCGGGAAATGCCGTACGGTATGAAATCCCTGTCATCCGCGAACGTGAGCCTTCCCAACCCTACTGGAATCAACAAACCAATTCCAGAGCCGGAAAATATTTCTCACTCGCGTCACCTGACGGTAAATGTATGCTTGAAGTGCAGAAGGGATCAACACTTTACGATGAGGAAATCCGTTTCGCGGAAAGTATTTACGTGAATCGCTCACCCCGCAACCTCGTTCCGCTCACATCCGCGTACCGCTTCGATCCGTCCGATCTCTGTGTGACGGAACCGGTCACCATCACGATACCTCTAAGCGAGAGTGAGTCACCCCGCGCGGGAGTCTATTCCATATCCGCGTCAGGAACAATACGCGCGGAATCATCCTATTACGATAAGAAGAAGAAAGCACTGATTGCCCGATCATGGCGGCTTACGGCATACTTTGCCGCACGCGATAACGCCATCCCGAGGATGCGGGCACCGCGGAAAATTCTTACAGGAGAGGAATTCGCCATACGTGCGGGAGACACCGGATGCGGAGTCAATCCGTCATCAGTCAAAATATCAATAGATGGGAGAAATGTGAAGTTTTACCACGACGCGGACAGAGCGGCATTCATAATTCTGCCACATAACGACATATGGAAAGCGGGAAATCACCAGGTTCGTTCTTCGGTATCGGACAACGCGGGAAATAAATCCGCAGAGTTGAGTTTCCGATACAGAATAACAAACGGTAAAAAATACGCGAAGGTCACAGCCCCGCGCGCTTATTAAAGAGCATTCAACGTTTCGGACAATGAACAAAGACTGATCACGGAACTTGCTTTCTCCGAAATTCTGGTTATGCAGAATTGCGCACCCTGCTGTTTCTGATGTTTATACAAGCGCAGAAGACAGCTGACTCCCGTTGAATCAACATACGACACTTCTTCCATATCGATTTCAATGTTCTTACCCGACAGGGTACATAGCCTGTCGACTTCAGCGGAAAAGGGACCGACATTCGTAATATCCAACGACCCGGAAAGGGTTATCACTACCGTTGATTCGCTTTCTTTAATCTCCATAATGATTCCTCTTTAATTGTTTTTGTAACACAATGAAACATCCTTGTACAACTGACATTTCGAGGCCAGTTTCACGTGCGATTCATCACAAGAGAATAAAAAACACCTCTGGGTTTTTTACCTAAATACATGACATCATAACCCTATATTGTCCAGATAACAATAAAAAAACTCAAAATTGAGCTCTCATAAACCATAGGGCATTTAAACCGATCATAAACTTCTTGACCACAACATTTTATAGTTCAATCTTCGTACTTACAGCAGGATTATATTTATGGACAAACAACATTTAGAGGAAAAACGCAAGAAAATACTCACAGCTCTGAGAAGACTTCTCGACCGGTATTCCTATTCCTACATTTCGATGCAGGACGTGGCGGACGAGGCTGGAATCTCAAAGGGCGGTCTTCGTTATCATTTCCCTACAAAAGAGTCCCTCTTTCTGGGATTGCTCGAAGATTTCTTCAGCGGCATTGAAACCGCACATCTCAAAATGGTGGACGCGCAGGAAGGAAACCGCGACAAAGTGGTGCTTTCCACTCTGTTCAATATCGAAAGCTTCGTTCTTGACTCGCGTAATATCAAGGTTTTCATCAATCTTATTCTCTATGCGCTTGAAGTGCCCGCCATGAAGGTTCCCGTACAGGACTTCTTCCACAAGCATCTCGATATGTACAAACGCATCGCGGAAACAGCAAAAACCGATTTACCGAAGATAGACAGGTCGGAATTTGATATGGAGTTCCATGCGAGGATTACTCAGGTGATTCTTCTCAGCGTCGGCCTCTTTGAAGCGCTCGATCCAACGGGAATTGAGCCTACCAAACTCACGCGTTACGTTCTTTCGCTTCTCGCGGAGGCAAGCGGAGCGCCGGATTCCGCACAATCATAAGGGTTAGTACAAAGTATACATCAGCACAAAAGCATTTTGCGATATGATTAGTTGGAGCTGCTCCACGAAATATCTTCATTTTTCTGTAAAATACCAATCAAATGAAAAGATATTTCTGCGCAGCTCCAACTAAAATGCTCTATTCATTTCGCAAAATGCTCTAAATGTTTCACCGCATATATAAAAGAAGAGCGCCCTTACGGACGCTCTTCTTTTATATTCATACCCTACTAATCATATCACTGGTCTGTGACTGTTCCGCTTGCCGGAGCATTGTACCATTCCGCATCTTCGGTTCCCGCGGTATTACACCAGTTAACAAACTTTGAATACGCGACACCGATACATGTGTTCTCTTTAGGCCACTGCCATCCGACCGGCAGACAAAGTCCCCATACAAAGTTCTTTATCGTGACATTCCCGGCACTTGTCGCGATTGTACCATTACCGCTGCGGACACCGCCGTATGTAGTGGCAACTGACGCAAGGTGAACTTCATCAATCACATACTTGTTCACAGTCCGGTTGCGATACATCGGCCTGTTACTCGGAATCATAAACGGATCGTACGGCATTACACCGAGATCGCTTCTTGATATACCGTTCGGGAATTCAAATGTCTTTGTGACGTTCGCGAGATCGGTTGTCCATGAAGATCCCAGTCTTGCCGCGGTAAAGAGAACCGCTCTTTCCTGACCGTTGACATATATACCGAACGCGCTGTTTCCGCCGGAATACGCCGCAACACATTTCGCGTTCACAACCACTTTTCTCACCAGGTTCTGACTGTCGATATACTCAGTGGCAGTGAGACGAACCACCATGTCGTTGAAGTCAGCGTCATTGCTCGTATCGAATACCTTACTGCTGTATGAGTAGTTGTCTTCAAAAGCGAGATTATATGAACCCTTGACGCTCTTCGCGAGAGTCGCGTCGTTCGGGAATTCATCATCACCGTCCGCAACACCGTCGCCGTCGCTGTCTTTGACCGTTACCGTTTCGACAGGATTCATAGCGATACGTTTACCGAACTCGATGAGCTTTCCGATACCGTTGATCGGGCAGACAACATCAGTGTACCCGCTCTTCGCAACAGTCACATTCGTCGTTTTGCTGGCCGAATCAACCGTTGCGGCGAAGATTGAAAGCCCGCCGTTATCAGTAAATCCTTTCCAGAGATTCGATCCGTCATTGAGCATCGAGATCGACGCCTGACCGATCGGAAGACCTGTTTTATTATCCACAACCTTGAGAGATATACGGATGTTCGTTACTGTCGAGAAGTCAAATGACGAACCCGGATCAGTAATTTCAGCAGAGTAAGAACTGATGCTTCCGTTTACCACAACAATAGTATATGTAACTACATTGCCGCTTGCGTCAGTACGTTTAAAGACAATCGTCACCGGATCGGTAAATGCCGACGCGCTGGTGACAATATTTCCGGTCGCGGAGTCAACGCTTATTGTAAGCGATTTCCCGTTAGCGTCCGTCGCACTGAGGCCGGATATATCCGATTTGATCGTCCAGACATCATCAGATGAAGTCGCGAAGATCAGTTTGACTTCGCCGTTGAAAACGATCTTTCCGTTCTCAAGTCCGAGAAGTATGTTGCCAGGATTTATGCTCGTCACCTTTCCGGAAGCGTCGGTGATGATCACATATGTGTTACCGTCAACGGTTACTTTAATCTCATAAGGGCCGGCCGCGATTGCTCCGTCTTTGTCAGATATAACATAAATGTCGCCGGTCGCTTTATCAACAACCACACGTCCGGTCGGAACATCAACTGCGCCATCAGCCGCTTTCACGGAGATGATAGTCACATCAGACGCGAGCGTATATGATCCGTCTGTTTTTGATGTCAGATCAAGGGTTTGACCCGATGCGGTAATCGAACCGTCTGACAGATCAGCAAGAATGCTCTTGCCGGATTCAACAACCGATACAATCTTTCCGTTCGCATCAGTCGTGACGGTAACGGTTCGTGTATCAGTTTCAATTACAATCGTATACGGAGCGTTCGACGTGCCAGTTACGATGAGATCACCGGTTACTTTGTCAACAGACGCGTTCACCGTCTTTCCGTCAGCGCCGGTCACCGTGATCGAATGAACGGTATTGTCGACCGCCCACTCACCATTATCTCCTTCCGAGGAGACTGTCAGTGAATCACCATCCTTGACATTGAGAGCGCCGTCCGTAAGATCAAGCACCATGCTCGTCCCTGTTGGATGACTTACCGATGTTGTCACTGTCGCGACATTCGTATCTGAAACAACAACGGTGATTTCATATTCTCTTCCGCCTGTTGTGATTACTACATTATAAGTACCCTCAGCGCTTCCGTCGGCGGGTTTGATCTGAATATTACCGCTGTCGTCAACTGTCGGGGTGATAATATTTCCGTGTTCGTCTTTCACCACGATCGTCGCTGATGGATTTTCTTTCGGATTATATGAATCGGGATCGAGAACTTCTCCGTTTACAGGAAGAGATCCGCCGCTCGTTTGTATGATGACAACCAGAGGAGTACTGTCTTCAACAGGATCATTTCCCTTGATGACCGTTCCACCATTATTAGTTCCAGTATCCGTGGTACCGGTACCACCCGTTTCCGGAACAACAGTTACAGTTGGTGACTTCTTTGAAGAACCGCCACCGCCGCATGCGATAAATCCCAAAGGAGCAATCGCACAAATCAGCAAGATAACCAACCACTTACGTACTATCATTACTTTCTCCTGCTCGTATATATTTTGTTAATAAATACCGGACGAGCAGACTACTGTCAACAATTTAAAAGCCCAGCTATGCTTTTTTTCGTAAAAAAGTTAGGTTTTTGAAGGATTATGTCGTATTTACATGGGAATTTGTACAAATCGGGTAATCCATACACTTTTCTAAACATAGTGCAATATACCTCATCAGGGTAAATCCGTAATGCATCCGCTCGGAAAATGTCGCCCTTCGATATTTCGAAAAAAATCAATGCAGTGCAAGCTTATGAACCAAGAACAGGATGAGAGCTTTGACGAGCCTATGGATTGAGGTAGATAACCGGAAGGAATTCATTCTATAATTCTCCCAGAAAAGATTCATTGAAAACGATTACATAGACAAGATAGATTCCCGTCCCCGCATGTAAACATAGAGTAAGTATACAAACGCGAGGACAGGCTTGCGACCAATGAAGAAAGCACTAGAACGCAGGAATGACAAACGACAGGAACAAATCTCCATAAACAATCTTGAATAAAAGGCAGTCCCAAAACAACACCACAAAATAAACGCGCCGCGTTTTAAGTTTGCGATACTATGGTGATGTATGTTCAGAGCAAACTGAAAACGTTGCGCGTGAAAGGAACGGATGGTTCAGACAACATAGCTGCAAGAAACGGACAAGAATCCGGGTTCATAGATACAGCGGAATGATAAAAGCCGCTCCGGCTTTGGAGGAGCGCGATTCTTTCGCCGATTTCTTGTCGCGCTACAAGAAATCGGCAAGGTAGACCCGTTTGCTCAAACGTATATCGCGTACATACGCAAAAAGCGCTCTGCATGGCGCATCATGCGAATCAGGTTTTTTCGCCAAAACCCCTTAACAGCTCAATTCCGTTGAGTAACGGATACTCGCGTTATTACGCGGAAAGAAATTTGAAAGACGAAAGCATCGCAATGCAAAGTTAATCGCTTACCTTTACAGAGTAAAAATTTTTAACTTATTCATAACTGATAAGAATCACAATATTGAATGATGTTATCTGAGAAATACTTACAGTAATGAGGTGAATAGGGATGAATCTTCTGGCGAATTAAAGTATTTACGATCAACTCTGATTCTTCTCATGTAGAGTAGTTGGAACATTGCAATAGATAATCAAAAGCGCAGAGAACAAAAAGATAGAAAGAATCAAAATATTAGAAAACACCGAAAGGGAAAGTTCCCCAGAAACAAAAAAGCCCATAAATCTTGCGCGGAGCGCACCATATCAGGCCGTGTTTGCGATAATTCCGCGAAGCGGATATCGCAAACACGGCCGCAGGCACCGCGCCGTTTGAGCGGCGAACGGGGATCGTTAAGGGGTTTTTTCGCCAAAACCCCTTAACAGCTCAATTCCGTTGAGCAACGGATACTCGCGTTATTACGCGGAAAGAAATTTGAAAGACGAAAGCATCGCAATGCAAAGGCACACCCGCATGTCGACGCAAGATGTTATGCGCTCCGCGTCGGAAGGAACCGCACGTTCAATCACAATCTTTGTCTCAGGCTTTATCATCGCTCACATTCTCCGGGAACACTCATATATACGTAATTCAATCACGCAACAACTTTACAATCCTTATACCATAACAATCAGGGATACCCACAGAGGCATCTATTGATGTCACGAGAACGTTCTCCGTTTTATCTGATTCCGGACACACAAGAGTCATCTGTCAATATTATACACCATGCCGCGCATAATACGGCTCCGCAGCGTAAATATATGTCCGAAATCATGGTTACGGACGACTCCATTAGTTTTGTATGATCACCATAGCAAGTACCGTAATCAAAGATCATCAGTTATTTCGAATGTTTTAATCGACAGGAACGATAACGGGTTACGCATAAATCGACTATCATCGATCATGTCCTGCGATTTATTGTCTGGAGCAGTCTTCGAAATGATTAGGCATTATACGAATGGATTAACGTGTATGGCACCAGTCACAATAATAAATGTTCCGGTGGATCTGTATCGCCAACTAAAATAATTTTTTGATTCGTGCAATGGCTCTAATAGTTAAATAAACCGCGCAAATACAACAACGGAGTTATATATGAAGAGATATTGTTCACTATCTGCGGGAATTATTCTTTTGTTATTTGTAATTGTTTTTACAGAAACCACAGGCACCGGCAAAACAATCACCGATCCGGCATACGAGGTTGAATTCCGGGAGTTAACGTTCGTCGATTCCGCGAGAGGGCGGACTCTGAAAACCGCGTTCTGGATTCCTGTCCGCGGCACACACAACCGGAGCGGAAAACCATATCCGCTGATTATCTTCTCACATGGACACCGATCGATCAATACCCAGTCATATTCCCTTATGAATGAATGGGCGCGGCACGGTTTTATTGTCGCCGCCCCCAATCACGAAAAAAATACGATACGTGATTTTGACGAAAGCTTTCAGGGGATGATGCAGTTCGCGCGCCCGATCGACGTACGGTTCGTCACCGATCAGATTCTCACGCTTAATAAAGATACCAAAAGTTTTCTGTATAAAATGATAGATCCCGAATCGATCGGAATATCGGGACATTCATTCGGCGGACACACGACGCTCATCACCGCGAGCGCGACACCCGATCTTGATTATCTTTCAGATTTCTGCGACGTTCGCTATAACGACTGGGACATCTGCCCCGTACAGGAAGAACTTCAGAAAATGTATCCCGGGAAAAGAATAATCAATGAGTCTGATCCCAGAATGAAAGCCGCTCTCGCGCTGGCTCCCGACGGCTACGGGTGGTTTCGCAAAAGAGGAATGGAGAAGATCAGAATTCCCATTATGATTATGGGCGGCGAGATGGATACAGTATGTCCTGTGGAAACAGAACAAAAACCGATGTACGAAGGAATCAAAACATCAAAATATCTGATCGTACAAAAAAGAGCGGATCATCTGTCATTCAGTGACAGTTGCGGCGATTCCGCGGTAAAGAAGCAGATTGAACGTATCACGACCTTATTCTGGATGATTCATCTCCGCAAAGACAGAAAAGCCGCGGAATCGCTTTCACAGTATGTATCGTCACAACAGGGCATCACCACACAGACACACGAATCAGAATGAATTGAGATATCCCATACTTTTCGACATGCATGACCCAAGGCTGATTTTTTGCGTGTCCGTCAACGGATATCAGCCGTTCCTCCAGCCCTGAAAATCCGTACAAGATAATCTCGACACCATCATCCTCGTTCCCGACAATATATTACCGCAACGCGTTCAGCAACGAAAGACCGCATAACAGATTCAGAGTATAATTAAAAATGGTTGCATTTTAACCTATTAAATCCGCAGTTAAATACAACAGGCGCTCCGGATAATTGTCTTTCCGTTACGAGGGCCTGTAAGAACGGTTATTGAGTTGAAATTTTAAACTGTCTGATATTTTCCTGACTGTAAAAACCGGATAAACGGGTAGACATGTATTATCTGAAACTTTTTCCGATGAGCGACATTCTGCTCATCGCGGCGATCTGCCAGATGAGCGTTTTCATCATCTCCCTCATTCTGAACAGGAAAGGGGATTGGCGACTGAATATAATTCTGGTATTTGTTCTCTTCTTCCAGGGTGTCCCCGCGTGCTCATTATACATTCTGTTTCATAGTTATGAAATTGATTATTTCCCGCTGGCGCATATCGGCAATGCCACAGTTTTCTGCATAGGGCCGTTACTGTATCTTTATCTGCGGAAATATCTGACTAATCATTTTTTTCGCATGAAAACCGATATCATTCACGGTGTATTTTTTATACTCGCTTTCGCATTGTTCGTCCTGATTGCGAAAGCGCAAGACGGCAATTATATGCGCCGCTCAGCTGACGCGCTGTTTTCCCTCATTCTGTTCCTGTACACACTTTCATACTCACTGTTCTCACTCAAACTGGTTATTCAAAACAGAAAAAATCAGATGGCGGAAAAACGTTCTCTGTTCTGGCCCATGTTTCTTTTTATCGGCTCTCTTGTTCTTCTGTTCGGACGTTTCGTTATTTTTCTCCTGTGGGAACTTGTCCCTCATAATTACCCCAGTCCGGTTTCATTGGAGCTATTCTATAATTTGAGTCCCTACTCGGTCAGCTTGTATTTCATGGGCTTCTTTTTCTTCACCAACATTCTCATTCTTCTCGCATTCAGCGGCATGTATATTCTGAAAAGTCAGACGAAGTATAAACGATCCAGACTCAGTTCAGACGGTAAACTTAAATCAGAAAAGCAGCTCCGTGAGTTAATGGATAATGAAAAACCTTATCTCGATCCCCTTCTTTCGCTTAACGGCCTTGCAAGAAAGCTTCACCTTTCCACAAAAGAGCTATCCCAGATAATAAACGAATGTTTTGCCATGAATTTTTCAGATTTCATCAATTCATTTCGGGTTAAGGAAGTTATACGGCTATTCGAGCAGGATACTGACAACAGAACAATTCTGGATATCTCACTCGAAGCGGGGTTCAATTCAAAATCTACATTCAATCATGTGTTTAAAAAAACCACGGGGCTTTCTCCCCGCGATTACCTGAAGAAATCCGTTACGCATAAATAACAATCACATCAACTCCCCGCTTGTTCACATGTCGTCTACATCGACGGCATCGACGGCATCATGCTATCCGCACAACATCACTCACTAATTGGTTCGCAGCTGTTCAATATTTTTCGAAAGCCGTCCGAAATCATGGTTCCGGACGACTTGAAATATTCCTTGTGATACATATTCACCCGTGGATGCGGTTAATGCTTATTACGGTATAGGAATGCTCTTTGATTCCGCGCGCATATATCCATTGATCAGCACACACGAAATACCATTGATACAAGAGTATACGTTAAAGGAGTTTACTGATGAAAATCAACCGTTACATTACTTTAATTATTACACTGTTTCTGCCGTGCGGCGCGTGGAGTCAAGATTCAGACATTGATTACCGTGACCTCAAACATCCCGCGATAATCACGATGAGTGAACGAAAGATGCTCGTCGCCGAAACAAAGGGTGATCCCGCAGGACAGGTTCCAACCATTATTCGACTGGTCATGCTTCATAACACTCTGACAAAAGATATTACAAGCGCGGATCGTCCTATGACAATCAGAATTATTGAATCAACTGATGGATCACCCAAAGATACGATTTGTTACTGGGCATTTCCGGTATCAGAAAAAATCAGTACCATCCCG
>Ga0209373_10000566_pt1 | contig 57614 bp, 52 predicted proteins | sample Higcelweek5metaG_FD_187173 | JGI IMG/M metagenome (GOLD analysis project Ga0209373, IMG submission 187173) | Freshwater pond sediment microbial communities from the University of Edinburgh, under environmental carbon perturbations - High... | ecosystem: Environmental > Aquatic > Freshwater >... | reverse complement strand
TTCTTCCAGAAAATCAAACACTTCCGCCGGATCGCAACCCGCTACGACCAGACCCCCAGGGCGTTCTTGTCCATACTCTGCCTCGTCAGCGCATTCATCTGGACAAAATGAATGTCAACACACCCTAATGCGTGAGCCATAAGATGCACACCAACGCGGACGGACACGGGCATGACGGTGCCGCCTGTACGCTATCCCTTGACCGTGCGTTCCGGCGGGAACATCAAGGTAATGCGGGTGCCCTTGCCCACTTCGGACGCCAGTTCCAGGGTGCCGCCGTGCAATTCCATGAAGCCCTTGGCCAGCGGCAGGCCCAGGCCGGTGCCTTCGTGTTTGGGGGTCAGGGTGTTTTCCGCCTGACCGAAGGGTTGCAGCACCAGCGGGATGTCCTGGGGCGCGATGCCGACGCCGTCATCCTCGACCGCGATAACCACCGCGCCATCGCGAAGATCAGCGCTGACCGCCACATGACCACCCTCGGGGGTGAATTTGGTGGCGTTGGAAACGATGTTCAGCAGAACCTGCTTGAGTAGACGTTCGTCGGCTTGCAGGCGCGGGAAACGGTCGGCCATGCGCAACGCCAGGGTCTGTTTCTTGGTTCCGGCCACATGCCCGGCCAGACGCATGGCGGATTGGATGACGTCGGCCACGTCCACCTCCTCCTCACGCAGGGTAACCTTGCCGACTTCGATGCGTGACACGTCCAGGATGTCGTTGATCACCCGCAGCAGGTGATGGGCGGATTCGGTGATGTTGCCGAGATAACTGGCGAAGCGCTGGTTTTCCCGTTCGTCCATCAGCGTCTCGGCCAGTTCGGCGAAACCGATGATGGCGTTCAGCGGCGTGCGCAATTCGTGGCTCATGTTCGCCAGGAAAATGGTCTTGGCGCGGCTGGCCGCCTCGGCGGTATCACGGGCGGCGCGGGCCTGGTCCTCGGCCTGCGAACGGCGGCGGATTTCCTGGCGCAGCCAGCGCGTGCGCTCCTCCACCGCCTTTTGCAGATCCTCGTGGGCGCGGCGCAGGTAATCCTCGGCCTGTTTGCGTTTGGTGATGTCGCGGGCAATGCCCACCAACCCGACTACCCGGTCCTTCTCGCGGATCGGAACCTTAGTGATGGACAGCCAGGTGGCGTTGCCGTCGGTATCCACCACCGATTCCACCCGGTCCACCATGGCGGCACCGCGCTCGACGATGTCGCGTTCCTGCTCCTCGATCAGGGCGGCAGATTCCGGCGCCACCAGATCGCCCAACATGTGTCCCACCACTTCGTGCGAGCCCTCGACGCCCAGCAGATGGGCCTGGGCCGGGTTGACGCGGGTGAAGTGCAGGGTGCGGTCCTTGAAGAAGATGGCGTCGGGTACGTTGTCCATGAGCGAGCGCAACAGATTGCGTTCATGCTCCAGCGTGCGGCCCAGGCACCAGCGGTCGGCAGCGGTGCGCACCACCACCTTCAGCTCCAGCGGGTTCCACGGCTTGGACAGATAGGCGTGAATCTGGCCCAGATTGACCGCCTTGACCAGGGCATCCAGATCGGAATAACCGGTGACCAGAACACGGGTGGCATCCGACACCTCACGCGCGGCGCCCAGGAATTCGGCGCCCGACATGCCCGGCATGCGCTGATCCGACAGGATCACCGCCATTTCCTGCAATTCCAGGATCTTCAGGGCGGTGGCGCCATCGCTGGCGGTCCAGACGGCGAACTCGTCTTCCAGAAGATCGGTGATGGCGGTCAGAATCTGCGGTTCGTCATCGACGACCAGAACATTCAACTTGCCCGGCTTCACGGCCATGGTCTTGTTTCCTCCCTATGGTCCACTCAGGGCTTGAGCCCCAGCGGGATCAGCACCCGCATCTCGGTACCCTCGCCCGGCTGGCTGCGCACCTCGATATGGCCCTGATGGGCCTGGACGATCTTGTAGCTGATGGCCAAACCCAGGCCGGTCCCCTGCCCCACCGGCTTGGTGGTGAAGAAGGGGTCGAAGATGCGTTCCAGCGTGCCGGGCGGAATGCCGCAGCCGCTGTCGCGCACCGAGATCAGGAACAGGCCGTCCTGAATGGCGGTGTGCACGGTGATGGTGCCCTTGCCGTCGATGGCATCGACCGCGTTGGCGACGATGTTCATCAGCACCTGATTGAGCTGCCCGGCGAAGCAGGCCAGATCGTTGCGCGGCGCGTAATCGCGCACCACCTCGATGCGGTCGCTGGTCTTGTGGCGCAGGAACAGCAGCACCGAATCGATGGCTTCGCGCACGTCGATGGTCTTGAACTCGCCTTCATCCAGGCGCGAGAAGGTGCGCAGCTTGACCACCAGTTCGCGCACCCGTTCCAGCCCCTGGCCGGTATCGGCGATGCGGGCGGCGGCCTTTTCCAGCCGGGCCAGCGCCTCGGGCGCCAGGGTGCCCTCGGCCTCGTCGCGCACGTCGGCCAGCCAGCCCTGAATGGTGAAGACATTGGACAGGGCAAAGGACAGCGGGTTGTTGATCTCGTGGGCGATGCCCGCCACCAATTGGCCCAGAGACGCCATCTTTTCCGACTGGATCAGATGCACCTGGGTTTCGCGCAGCTTGGCGTTGGTCTCTTCCAGTTCGGCATTGGCGCGGGCCAATCCCTCGGCCAGGGCGGCGCGGGCCTCGGCCGCTTCCTTTTCCGCCTTGGCGCGCAGGGTCTCCATCTCGCGCAGGCGGAATTCCTCGATGATGCGCTGGTTCTGCTCCAGCAGGAACTTGCGGCGCAGCAGGGCGCGCAGGCGGGCGCGCAGCACGCTCATCTCGGTGGATTTGCCGATGAAATCGTCGGCCCCGGCTTCCAGCGCCCGGGTGACGTTCTCTTTGTTCTCATAGGCCGACAGCATCAGCACCACCAGCGGCGCGTCGTTGTCGCTGCGGCGCATCGCCAGTTCCTGGCACACGGCGATGCCGTCCATGTCCGGCATCACCATGTCGACCATGACACAGTCGTAGTCGCTATCGCTCAGACGGCTCAGACCCTCGGGGCCGCTGGTGACCTGCACCACCTCACAGCCTTCCTCGCGCAGTTCCTGAGCCAGGGTCTCGCGATAAGTGGGACTGTCGTCGATGATCAGCACGCGGGCCCGACGGAACAGCGAGCGCGCCACGTCCAGCACCGCCGAATCCTGGCGCGACTTGCGCAGCAGGTTGTGCACGCGCAGCAGCAGAATGCCCACGTCCTCGGATTTGGCGACGAAATCGTCAGCGCCGGATTCCAGGCCATGCAATTCGGTGGCCTGGGTCTCGTCGGCGGTCAGCATCAGGATGGGAATGGACCTTGTGGTCAGGTCCATGTGCACCTGTCGGCACAATTCGTCGCCCTGAATGCCCGGCAGGTGGTAATCGACGATCATCAGGTTGGGCAGCGTGCGGTTCAACTGCTCCAGCGCCTCTTCGCCGGTGAAGGCGCAGATGGTGCGGAAACCCTCGCTCTCCAGCACATGCTGCAACTTCAGCGCCTGGGTGGCGGAATCCTCGACGATCAGGATCAGGGAATCGGACGCATCCGCCATCACTTGCCCTCCGCCAATTGCCGCAGCCGCGGCGCGATACCATGCAGCGGCAACATCTCGCGTACCGCCCCCAGCTTGGCCGCCGCCGCCGGCATGCCGAACACCACGCAGGTACTTTCATCCTCGGCGATGGTGTGACCGCCCGCCTTGTGCAGTTCGGCCAGACCATCGGCGCCGTCGCTGCCCATGCCGGTCAGCACTACGCCGATGGAGCGGCGCCCCATGTCGCGGGCCATGGACGACAGCAGCACCGACCCCGACGGCTTCTGGCTGCACAAGGGCGGCGTGTCCAGCAGCACCAGCGTGCCGTCCTTCAGCGCCAGATGGCGGTCGGCGGGCGGCACCAGCACGGTGCCCGGCTCGGGCGTTTCGCCCTCACGCGCGACGCGGACCTTGAACGGCGTCACCCCGGCCAGCCACGACACGAAACCATCCAGGAAACTGGCGGTGATGTGCTGCACCAACAGCACCGGCAGCGGGAAATCGGCGCCCAGCGCCCCCAGCAACTGCACCAGCGCCTGCGGCCCGCCGGTGGACGAGACGATGCCCAGCAGGCCGTAGCCCTGGCCCGGACGGCGCGGCACCACCGCCGGACCGGCGGTGCCGAAACGCAAGCCGCGGTCGATGCCCTGGCGCACCACCTTGACCTGGCTCATGATCGCCAATTGGGTGCACAGGTGGCGGGCCATGGATTCGAAGGCGGCATTGGTGACGCCGACCGGCTTTTCCACCACCGCCAACGCCCCGGCACGCAGGGCGTTCATGGCGATATTCAGCTCGTCGTCATCCACGTTGGCCGCCACCACCACGATGGGCGTCGGCCGCTTGGCCATGATCTGCAAGGTGGCATCCAGGCCGTTCATGCCCGGCAGGCGGATATCCAGCGAGATGATGTCGGGCTGCACCACATCCAGCAGCGACAGCCCTTCCTCGGCGCTTTCCACCGCCGCGACCACGTCGAAGCGGTCATCGCTGCCGATGATGTGCTTGAGCAGTTCGCGCACCACCATCGAGTCTTCGACGATGAGGACCCGTATCTTCTTGCTCATAGAATCTGCCCGATGGTTTCCAGGAGTTCCTTTTGGTCGAACTTGCGTTTGACCACATAGGCGTCGGCGCCCAGCGCCAGACCGCGCTCGCGATCCTCGCGCGCTTCCAGCGAGGTGACCAGGATGACCGGCACCTTTTTCAGCGCCTGATCGTTCTTGATGGCCTGCAACAGGCCGAAGCCGTCCAGGCGCGGCATCTGGATGTCCGAGATGACCAGATCCACATGTTCGGCCCGCAGCTTGGCCAGCGCCTCGATACCGTCCACCGCCAGCCGCACCACATAGCCGTGGGCCTCCAGGATGGATTTCTCCAGCGTGCGGGTGGTCAGCGAATCGTCCACCACCAGGATCACCGGCACCCGGCGTTCGGCCGGTTTCTCGACGGTGGTCAGCACGCGGATGGAGCCGGATTTGCGGAACGTCTCGACGATCTCGAACGGGTTCAGCACCAGCGCCACGCCGCCGTCTTCCAGCAGCATGCCGCCCGCCACCATGGTGCCCATGGCGGCCGGAACCCCGATATCCTTGACCAACGCCTCGCGGATGGAGAGGAACTCGTCCACCGCCACGCCGACCCGGCGGTCGCCGTTCTTCAGCACCAGCAGCGGCACCACGTTGCGGCTGACCTTGACCGCCGTCTCGCCCAGGGCCAGCAGATGGGCCAGCGACAGCAGCGGCACCTGCTGGTCGCCCAGATAGACCACCGACTTGCCCTCGACCGTGCGCACCGCCTCCGCCGGAACGCGGTGCAGGCGGTCGATGCCTTCGGTCGGCACCGCATAGGTGTGACCCTGGCAACCCACCAGGAACAGACGCTGCGACGACACCGACAGCGGCACCGACAGGCGGAACCGGGTACCGAAGGGCTCGCGCGGCAACACCTCGACCGTGCCGTTCATCATGGTCGCGGCCTCGCGCACCACCGACAGGCCCATGCCGCGCCCGGACAGATCATCCACCGCGCGGTTGGTGGAAAAACCGGGATCGAAGATCAGATCGATCAGGGTCTGGCGCGGCAATTCCGCCGCTTCCTCGACGTTGAACAGGCCCAGCTCCACCGACTTGCCGCGAATGGCATCGTAATTCAGGCCGCGCCCGTCATCCTCGACCGACATGACCAGTCGGCCGTCGGTGACCGCGAACCCCAGGGACACCTGAGCCCCAGCCGATTTCCCGGCGGACAAGCGCTCGGCCGGAATTTCGATGCCATGCGCCAGGGCATTGCGCAGCAGGTGCATGACCGGGTCTTTGAGCCCTTGCAGCACCATGCGGTCGGCCTCGACCTCCAGGCCGGTGACCTGCACTTCAACCTGCTTGCCGGATTCGCGGGCGATATCGCGTACCATCTTGCGGAACCCGGCGAACACGCTTTCCGCCGGAACCATGCGGGCGTCGCGCACTTCCTGCTGCAAATCGGTGGCAAGCTGGCGCAAGGTCCAGCCGGTGCGCTGCTGCAGCCGCCGCGCCTGCCGCGCCTGCCGCGACACCGAGCGCAATTGCTGGTCCAGCGCGTCGCCGTGCCGTTCCAGGGCGCCCGCGCGATCACCGTCGCCCAACTCGCGCAGGGCATTCCCCGCCAACTTGCGCAGCCGGTTCCACTGCTTGTCCATCTCGGCCAGACGGCGGTCGATATCCAGCAGGCCGTCGGTGACCTTGCGCTGGTTCATGGTTTCGGTCATCAGCTCGTTCGAGCTGCGCAGCAGCCGGTCCAGATGTTCGGCCCGCACCCGCACGGTTTCCTCGACCACAACCGGCGCCTTCGGCGGTTCCGGCATGCAGGGCGGCTCGGGGATGGGGGCGGGAATGGCGGCCAGCAATTCCGGCGGCACCACCACCGGCGGCGGAACGGCGGCAACCGGGGCAACGGATGGCGGCGGCGGGCAGTCGCCCGCCAGCCAGCTGTCGATCAATGCCAGGGTTTCTGCGGTATCCGGCGGCGTCTGGCCGCCGACGAAGGCGGTGACCCAATCCTCGACCCCGTCCAGCACATGGACGATGACCGCGGACAAATCCTTGTCCAGGCGCATCTGGCCGCCGCGCACGCGGGCGAACAGGGTTTCCAGACGATGGGCCAATTGCTCCACCGGCTGAAGATCGACGGCACGGGCCGCGCCCTTCAAGGAATGGGCGCGGCGGAAAGTTTCATCCAACTGGGCGATGCCGCTGCCTTCCGTCCGCCGAACAAGGTCATCGACCAGTTTGCGGATGGCCTCCAGGTGTTCACGGTACTCCACCTGGAAGGCGGCCAGCAGCCTTTCGCGGATGCCGTTCAAAGTTTGTATTTCTCCAGCGTCTTGGCCAGCAGCTCACCCAGCCGGGTCAGCTCGACCGCCGCCTTTTCCAACTGGCCGGTGGTGGCGGCGGTCTGTTGGCTGGCCTGACGGATTTCATGTAGCGCCTGGGTCACCTGCTCCAGGCCGATCTGCTGCTGGTTGGTGGCACCGACGATCTGCTGGAACGCCTGGACGCTTTCCTGAATATTGTTGGCCATCTGACGGATGACCTGTTCCGAGACGTTGGTTCGCTCGCGCCCCGATTCCACACGCTTCAGCGCCTCCTCGGTCAGCATGACCGAGGTGTTGATGCCCTTTTGGGTCTGTTCCAGGATGCCGCGCACCTGGGCGGTGGCTTCCTTGGACTGGTCGGCCAGATTCTTGATCTCGTTGGCGACCACCGAGAAGCGGCGGCCGGATTCGCGAGCATCAGCGGCTTCGATGGCGGCATTCAGCGCCACCAGATTGGATTGCTCGGCGATGTCGTTGACGGTGGCGATGACCTCGCCCACCGCCTGGGTGCGCTCGGACAGGGCGATGATGTTCTCGGCCACGCTTTCCGCCTGTTCGCGGATAGCTTCCATGCCGACGCTGGCCTCGTGCACCGCCTGCAATCCGGCATGGCCCGACTGGGCGACGGCGTCGGCGGTGCCCGCAACCTGCCGCGAGCGTTCCGCCACCTGCTTGGACGACAGGTTGATTTCTTCCACGGTGGTGGTGATTTCCTGCACCGCCGCCGCCTGCTGCTTGGTCCCCGCCGCCTGCTCCTGGGTCGAGGTGAGGATCTGCGCCGCCGCCAGGGTCAGGTTTTCGCACACCGTGCGCGATTGCAGGGCGATCTCGCGCAAGGACGTCAGCATGTCGTTGAACGCTTCCTGCAACACGCCCAATTCGTCGGCGGATGTCACCTTGAGCAGGCTCTGACGCAGATTGCCCTGCGAAATTTCGCGGGCGGCCGCGGCGCAAGCGGCCAGCGGATCGGCGATCTGGCGGCTGATCAGCAGCGAGATGGTCATGCCCGCCAGGGCGGCGGCGGCACCGCCCAACACCTGCCAGAAGATGGCCTGATTGAGCCGGGTCTCGCGGTCACGGGAATAAAGCCGCATCAACTGGTCGGCCGATTGCTGCAACACCAGCAGCGCCGCCTGGGTGTCTTTCAGCTTTTCGGCGCGGCGCGGGTCGTTGGCGGCCAGGGCCAGATAGCGTCCGGCCTCGATTTCGACGGCACGGATCAAGGTCTGCTGCTCGGACAGCTTGGCGCGGATTTCACTGTCGCGGCTGGCGGGCATTTCACCTTGCAGGCCGGTGGTTTCCGCCGCCGGCAGCTGCCCGCCGTCCAACAGCACCGAGGCCGATTCCTTGAGCAGGCGCGCGGTGGCCTCATGCTCGCTGGGCTGGCCCATACCCGCCAGCAACACGTCCTTCATGTAGCGCTGGGTCAGCGTGCGCTGGCGCGCCGCCAGACCGCCCACGGTGCCCAAATCCTTTTGGGCATTGAGCACGGCGGCGTTGAACGCGATCAGCCCGCCCAGAACCATGGTGAACAGCACAGCGACGATGATCAGCTTCCGGCGCAGTGTGATCTTCTTCCACACGGAAAACTCGGCGGTCTGCATGCTGGTCATTTCCTTCAGGTGGCTCGGCGATACTCGGCGCGGCGGTCCTGGAGCACGTCGAGCGCCAGGATTTGCCGCGAATCGAGCAGGATGAGGGTTTCCGGAGTAATTCCGGCGATGAAACGTTGCGGCAGGCCGTTGGCCGCCTCGTGCGGGACGGTCAACGCCTCGCTTTCAATGAAGCGGATGCGGCTGAGGCCGTCCACCCGCAGCCCGACAGCGCGTCCGGCGCGGCGCAGAAACACCGCGTAACCGCGCGCCCCAGCCTCGGGCTCGGGCAAGGTCAGCATGGCGTGCAGGTTCAGCACCGGGTGGATTTCCCCGCGCACATTGGTGACACCCAGCAGATGCTGGGCCAGACCGGGGACCGGCGTCCATTGCGCCAGCGGCATCACCTCGGCCAGATCCGCCAATGGCAAGGCATAGGCTTCGGCGCCGATGGCGAAGCACAGAACCGGCAGGCCTTGCGGTTTGTCCTCGCCACGGCCACGCGCCGCCGCCAGACGGCGGGCACGGACCTTCAGAACCTGTTCGATAAAGGCGGGATCGTCGGCGGAGAATCCCACCGACAGCTGCCGATGCAGCCGTTCCACCAGCCCCGCGTCGCCCCCGCTCATGACACCCCGATCAGGTCAAGATGCATGCCGACCGTTTCGCGCAACTGCTCGACCGTGATGGCGTCGCCGTCTTCCAGCGCATGGGAATCGGGCAATTGCTGCAACAAGGTCAGGACATTGCGAAGCGATCGGCCCGCCCCCGCCGCGTCGTCACGACGCCACAGGAACAGCCCCAGGTGATAATGGGGCAGAACGAAATGACGGTCGAGATAAATGGCCCGCCGCAGAAAGGTTTCACAGCCATCCAAATCGCCCAATTGCTCCGACACCAACGCACGGTAGAAATGGGCGCGGGCATCCAGGGCATCGGCGGCGATCAGCGTGTCACAGGCAGCCCGCGCCTCGGCCCAGCGGCCCTGATCGGCCAGGGCGCGGATGGCGGCGATCCCTTCCGAGCGAACCATCGCGGGCGGCCGGGGCGGCTCGGGCCGTCGGGACACCGGACGCAGCATCGGCTTAGGCGGCGGCGGGCGGCGCAGCGGCACCGGTGTGGGCAGCACCACCTTGGGCACCGGCGGCGGCGCGGGCACCGCCCGGTCGGTACGCTGGTACAGCACGGCACCGGGCGTGTTGACGGTGCGGAAGTCGCGGAACAATTCCATGTTGGGCTCGGCATGGCCCATCACCAGCCAGCCGCCGTCCACCAGGCTTTCATGGAAACACGGCACCAGTTGCGCCACCGTCTCGCGGCTGAAATAGATGACCACGTTGCGGCAAATGATGATGTCCAGACCGGCCAGATTGTCCAGCAACGACGGGAAGCGGTTACGGATCAGGTTATGGTACTGGAAGCTGACGCAATTCTTGTATTCCGGCCTGATCTGCCATTGCCGCCCCACCTGCACGAAGCAGTCGCGCCGCACCTCGTCCGGGGTGGCGCGGAAGGCCCATTCGTCGTAGCGACCGTCGCGGGCACGGGCCAGGAATTTCTGGTTGATGTCGGTGCCGATGATACTGACATGCCAATCGGCGATGCGCGGTCCGAAATCCCGCTTCAGCATGATCGCCACCGAATAGGGTTCGGGGCCGGTGGCGCAACCGGCACTCCAGATACGCAGACTGCGGCTGGATTCGTTGCGCGCCAGCACCTCGGGCAGGATGATGTCGCGCAGAGCGTCGAACTGTTCCTTGTGGCGGAAGAAATAGGTTTCGCCGATGGTCAGCTCCGCCACCAGCGCATCCATCTCGTTCCGGCCCAATACCGGGTCGGCGATCAGTTCCAGGTAGCGGGCGCAGCCGGACAGGCCGGTATCGGACAGGCGGGCGGCCACGATGCGGGCCAGATCCTCGTCCTTGTCGGCGTAGAACGCCATGCCGGTGCTTTCGATCACCAGCGCTTTCAACCGCTGAAAAAACGGGTCGCCGGTGACTGCGGCGGGCGACGGCACGTTCAGGACACGTCCTCCGCCAGTTGGGCCAGCCGCGCGGCGGTTTCAGTCTGAAACTGCGCCAGCCGTGCCCGTTCCTCCTCCAGCAGGATCTGCCGCCAGGACAGCAGGTGAGCCGCCCCCTGCGGGCCATGCAATTGCCCGCCGACGCAACCTTGGAAGGACTGACCGTCCTCAAGCGGCGCAAACTGGAAGGTGGCGGCATCGCGCACCCCCTCGACCCGGTCCGCCAGCAGGGCCAGGGGACCGGACTCGGCACGCATGATCAGCAGTGAAGCCTCGAGCCCTGGCGCGGCCGCGGCCGTCAGGCCCAGCAGCCGGTCCAGACGCAGAACCGGCACCGCCTCGCCCCCCAGGTTCAGAACACCCTGCAGAAAGGCGGGCATGCGCGGCGGCTGTTCCAGCCAGCAATAGGGAACAACCTCGCGCACATCGGCCACCGGGATGGCGAAAACCTGCCCGGCAAGGCGGAAAATCACAACGGAATGAAGATCGGTCCCGGCACTGGCCAATGCTTTAACCCCAAATTTCCGGGGCATTTAAGCAAACACCTGGAAAGCAAACAATCGGGGAAAGACACGCATACCAATGTCTATGAGAACCCCATGGAGGAAGCAAGCATGCGCACCCCTTCGACCCCCATGCCGACCAGCGTCACCACCGCCGCCAGAACCACCAGCAGGAAGGCGACCAGCGACATGCGGTTTTCGATAAAGAAGTGCACGACGCCCAGGTGCAACCGCTCCATCGGCGTGCGGTCGCCATACAGCATGCGGTCAAGCTGGGTCTTGCGTTGGCGCACACCGTCGCCATCGGCAGTGTTCAGTTGCTGGGCATGTTCGCTTTGCCATGCCAGCAGGCGGTTGACCGCGTCATCGCGGCGCGGCGGCGGCGGCACCACCAATCCGGCCTTGGCGGCGATCTTCTGGTGGCGCTCCAGGAATTCCGTGGTGAAATCCAGATGGGCCTGACCGGCGGACGAACGCGGCGCGTAGACACAGACCGGCATGCGGGCGGTGGCTGCCTCGATCACCATGGTGTCGCGGGGAATTTCCGCGCCGTACACGGTGCCGCCCAGGCGCGAGCGGATCAGTTCGCTGATCTTGCGCGCCGTCTTGTTGCGGTCATGGATGGTGAACAGCACGCCCTGCAACAGCAGCGATTTGTTCAGCCCTTCCTGCACGTATTTGATGGACGGCAGCGTGCGCATCAGCCCGTCATTGGCATAGGGCGTCGCCGTCACCGGAATGATCACCGCATGGGCCGAGGCCAGGGCGTTGATGGGCAGAATGCCCAAGGCAGGCGGGCAGTCGATGATCACGTAATCGCAATCCAGCGCGGTGTGGCTGATGATGTTGGTCAGCGTGCGCTGGGAATCCTTCAGTTCCGACAGACGGATTTCGATCCCGGCCAGGGAATAGGTCGAGGGGATGACCCGCACGCCCTCGAAATCAGTAGGCAGGACGACCTCGTCAACCTCGGCGGCGCCGACGAACAGGTCGTAGACACCCCGTTTGACGTTGGGATCGATACCCAGGCTTTTGGTGGAATCCCCTTGAGAATCCAGATCGATCACCACAACCGATTTTCCATATGCCGCAAGGCAGACGGCAAGATTGGTGCTGGTCGTGGTCTTGGAGATCCCGCCCTTCTGATTGAAGATGGCAACGATATACGGTTTCATCGCCGTTGATTGCCCATGCTGTTCGCCCGCCGTTATTTGCCCATTCACCAATCATTTACATGTGCGTATGTGCACATGCCTTATTGGTTCACCCCCACCCAAATCATCACTTCGGACTGAATACGGATTCTCCATTCTTGACGCGAACAGATTAAGCATACACGGCAATTGAACGCAACCATTGCCACCCGGAACCTTCGATACATTCCTGAGAGCGGCCATACGATGGCGTTTTGACTGCCTTTTATCCCTTACGCCATCATGGCCAATCTGGCGGAGCATGCACAAAAGAAAGGCGCCCGCGACTTTCGCCGCGGGCGCCATTTTCCTTTGGGCATCACACCCCAAGACAACGGATCACGGATAGCAGCCAGCCATGAACAACTGGCCGTCCTGCACCTTCACCCAGGTTTGCTTGGGCGCCAGCTTCTTGGTCTCGGGATGGGTCCAGGTGTACTTGGCCCAGCCGCCCTGCGGGGTTTCCTTGCCGGTCTTGATCATCTCCTGAATGATCATGACGCCGTTGGTATCCTTGAGCGACGGCAATTGCGGATTATCGATCAACTTGGGATTGATGGCGTGCACCTTGAAGATGCCATCCATGGTGGCGACGATCACATAAAGCTCGCCGCTGACCCATTCCTTATTGTCCTTGTTCATGAAATCGGCGAAAGACTTCTCCTTGCCGACCGCCTTGTAATGGGTGATGGCCTTGTCGACCAACGCCTGGGCATTGGTGCATTCGTCGGCACGGGCAGCGCCCGACATGGCAATGGCGGCGATGGCGGTACCGGCCACCAGCTTCAGCAATTTGTTCACGTCCCTTCCCTCCTCTGCTTATACGACGCCCTCAGGCGGCGGGCGAGGCGCCTCCGCGCCTCTTGCCTTCCGCGGCATAAGCCGCGCGGCCCCTTGGGCCACCCCCAATCCCTATGAAACTCACCCATTGGGATTGGATGTCACACGTTCATCGGATCAGGCCGAGCGCAGACGCGACACCAGTCCGTCCACCTGCGATTGCAGCCGTGCGAACTCGCCGACCAGGGTTTCGGTGGTGCCGTGCACGTTGGCGGCGGCATTGCCCACCCCCTCGGCCACACGCCGCACCTCGCCGATGCCACGGCTGACCGTGCGGGTGCCATCGGCGGCGCGGGTAACCGACTCGCTGATCTCGCCGGTCGCCCGTCCCTGCTCGGCCACCGCACCGGCGATGGCAGTCAATGCCTGATTGACGCGGGTGATAGTGCCGACGATGCCGTCGATGGCCCGCACCGCTTCGTCGGTGGCGCCCTTCATGGCGCTGATTTCGGCGGCGATTTCCTCGGTGGCCTTGGCCGTCTGGTTGGCGAGGCTTTTGACCTCGTTGGCGACCACAGCGAAGCCCTTGCCCGCGTCACCGGCCCGTGCCGCCTCGATGGTGGCGTTCAGGGCCAGAAGATTGGTCTGGCTGGCGATGTCGCTGATCAGCCCCACCACCTCGCCGATCTTCGACGAGGCCTGGGTCAGGCCCTTGACCGTTTCGTCGGTACGCCCGGCCTCGACCACCGCTTCCTCGGCGATGCGCGAGGATTCGCTGACCTGACGGTTGATCTCGCTGATGGAGGCCACCAGCCGTTCGGCGGCCTGGGCCACGGTCTCCACGCTGCCGTTGGCGGCCTCGGACGATTCCGCCACCTCCGCCGACTGGCTGGACGCGGTTTCGGCATTGCCCGCCAGCACCTCGGCCTCACCACGGATGGCGTCGGCAGCGGACGAGGCGGCATCGACGGCACTGCGCACGCTTTGCTCGATTTCGGCGGCAAGGTCGGTCATGGCGCGGCGCTTGGCTTCTTCCGCTTCGCGCGCCATGGCTTCCTGCTCGGTCGTCAGCGCCTTGACCCGGATGGCGTTTTCCTTGAACACCTGCACCGCCCCGGCCATGGCGCCGATTTCATCGCTGCGGCCAATGGCCGGAACCGGCGTCTCCAGATCGCCTCGGGCCAGGGATTCCATGGCCCGCGTCATGCCGCCCACCGCCGAGGCAATGGCACGGCCCAGCAGCACGGAAATCAGTGCCAGCACCGCCAGCGCCGCCACGGTAATGGCAATGAACAGCACGCGGGTCGATCCGGCCGAGGCGACGGCAGCGCCCTTGGCTTCCTCGACCAGACGGCTTTCCAGCGCGATCATCTGCTGGGTTTCCTTCATCAGCGCCTGGAAATTGTCCTGGGCGGTCCACATGAAGGACACGGCGGCGGTGAAATCCAGGCGCTGCATGGACAGCACCTGACCGGTGTTTTCCTTGTACAGGGCCAACGCCTGTTCGATGCGCTTCAGCAGCGCCTCTTCCTCGGCCCCCAGGCTGTACGAGGCACGATAGGTCCTGAGGCCGGTTTCGGCGGTCTTGACCGCGGTTTCGAAGCTGGATTCAGCCTTGACCATCTGCTTTTCGTCGACACCGGCGGCATTCCAGGTCAGCAGACGGTAAAGATCGGAATGAGCGGCCTGAAGCGACGAACCGATTTCGCCGGTCCGTACCGATTTGGCGAAAGCCACGTCGGCGATATCGTCCAGCGCCGCCCGCTGGTTCGCCAGACCCTGCATACCCACCACTGCCACCACGACCATGCCCAACGCGGCCACAATCGGAACGATGGCAATCTTTGCGCCGATCTTCAAGTGATCGAGAAAGCCCATGACACCCCCGCACGTTCCCATGCACATGGGGAGTCTTAGCACGCCTTTTCAGCGAGCGACAATACTATCAATATATCCAAAAGAATAGTGATCAGGTAAGGAACCTACACCGGAGACAAGTATACTTTCCTTGGCCGCAACACTTGCAAACCCAAATGTGGCGGGCACCAATAAGGCACCCGCCAATGCTTGCATACGAAAGTAAGCCGTCAAACCTTGACCGCCACCTTGGCCGGTTTGCGCGGCACGGCCTTTTCCTCGGCCACCTTACGGGCTTCGCCGGGGGTCAGCTGGCGGCCCTGGCGGTAGGCGGCGATCACCGCGTCGGCGGCGTCGTAACCCTCGTCGATGCCGCGATCGAGGTTGGAGTAGCTCCAGTCGTAATTCACGTTGTGATCCACCGGAATCTCGATGACCTTGAGATCGGGATGGGTCTTGGCGACGTGATACTTGAACAGCCGGACGTCGTCCTCGCTGGTGGTGGCGGCGAACAGCATCACCAGATTGTTCAGGGCGTCGTACAGGTTGTCGGGCTTGCGCACCTGCTTGATGTCCAGAATGCGGCTGACCCACACCTCGTCCAGATCGGGATGATTGCGCAGCAGATCCTCGAAATTGACCGTATCGACGGTGGCACCCTCGCAATAGGTCTTGCCTTCGATCACCACCGGTTCCTCGATATAGGGCAGCGCCGAGCAGGCACACAGGGTGTGCCCACTGATGTGCTCGTACTTGGCGTTGGCGTTGCTGAACAGCTCCAGCCGGTCATCGGTCAGGTTGTAGGCGTTGTGGTACAGCACCGGCTTGCCCGGCTTGTACAGATTCTCGAACTTGATCGAGCCCAGCAGCGCACTGTCCTTGTACCAGATGCGGGACAGGCCGCGCGTCTTGCTCTTGTACATCATGCTGGTCATGAACCGGGTCCACGGATTGACCGCCAGGATTTGGTTCAGCACCAGGATATTGAAGTTGGAATTGGTCCATTGCCGGGGATCGGTGGCGAAGCGGGCCAGTTCCTCGGTCGCCTCCAGGATGGCCTCGGGGATCACCAGATTGTGATAGCTGCGCGGGTCCAGCGCGAAATCCACGGTATTACGGATGCACTCGACCCAATCGGGTGCGAAGGCGGCGGCGATGGGGAATTTGTCGTAGACGTTGTCGGGCCGGAAAATGCCGCGGAAGAACTCGACCGAGGTATCCAGTTCCTTACCCGGCTCGGCCTGATTCCACACGATGCCGAGCCAGGCGCCGATGCAGGCCAGGCTCCAGACGTCGAAGCGAATGTCCGGCTCTTCATAAATGCGCTTGAGAGTACCGATGGACAGACCCACGGCGGGGCCGCCGCCAGCCAGGGCGATGGCGCGTTTAATAGGCTTCATGGCTGCTTCCCTTTGTGCGGAGACGTGCCCGCATCCTAAGGAAGCTTCCGCAATGCATCAATCGAAGATTGCAGGCAGTGGTTTATGACTTACCGGTTAAGGGTATTACCCGATCAAGCCACAGCGTAAGTAGCAAGAAGACACATCAACAACACGATCAGCATTCCAGCGAAGAAGTTCTGCCAGCCCTTCCCGGCCCGCCGCAGATCCAGGAAATGGTGCAGCACGGCGCGGGCCTTGAAATACGACGCCGTCAACGCGACAGCCGCCGCCCAAAATCCGCCCTCGCCGTGTCCCAGGATCAGGACCACGAACAGCGACAACAGCGTCAGGCCGACCAGCAGGCCCCAGGCCTGGAACAGGCGGCGGTCGATGGCGGCGGAATTTTCGGAATGGGACATGGCTCACCGCACCAGATAGACGATGGGAAACAGGATCAGCCAGATCAGATCGACCATGTGCCAGAAGGCGGCGCCGGTCTCCAAATTCTCGACCGAATTCTTCCAGCCAACGATGGCCAGCACCACCAGCCCCATGATCACATGCATGGCGTGGAAACCGGTCATCAGATAGAACAGGGTGAAGAAGGTGTTGGTTTCGATGTCGATGCCGTGCGCGGCCTTGTCGGCATATTCGATGCTTTTCACAACCAGGAAGGCGATGCCCAGCATCCCGGCCCCGGCCAGCCACCGGCGCGAATGACCGATGGCTCCGACGGCCCCCGCCTGCACCGCCTTGGCCGCCATCCAGCCGCTGGTCACCAGGATCAGGGTGTTGAGGCCGCCAAGCCGGACGTCCAGCATGTGCTGCCCGGCGCGGAACAGCTCGGGCTGCAACACCCGCGCGACGCCGAAGCCCAGGAAGAAGGCACCGAACACCAGCAATTCGCTGATGATCAGAACCCACATGATGGGATTTCCCGGCAGCTCGGACAGCGCGCCCCAGCCGCCTTCCCCTTGGGGAGTGATGGTGGTGTCGGTCATGGCGCGACCATAAAGCCGAGCGCCGGACTTGGTCATTGACGCCGATCAAGCACCCTCTATTCAACACCCCGCACTTAATCTAAAGTAGGTATCAACTAGCCATAAGGAGGGGGCGGTGACCGAGCGATCCTTGCGCGTTCTGCTGGCCGAGGACAATCCGGTCAACCAGGCGTTGCTGACCCATCTGCTGGAAAGCATCGGTCATGTGGTCACCCTGGCCGAGCACGGCGCCCAGGCGCTGGAGCTGGTGGCCTCTTCGGATTTCGACATCGCGCTGATGGACATGCAGATGCCGGTGATGGACGGCGAGACCGCCACCCGGCTGATCCGCCTGCTGCCTGGAGAGCGGGCGCAGCTTCCCGTAGTTGCGCTGACCGCCGAAAGCGTCGAACATCGTGATCGCTACATGGAGGCCGGGCTGACCGACTTCCTGTGCAAACCGATCACCGCGACGATTCTGGCCCGCACCTTGGCCAACCTGACAGGGGCACAGCGCATGAGTACGGTCGAAGACGTTCCCGCACCGCCGCCCGCCGAAAGCGGCCTGCCGGTGCTGGACCCGGCCTACATGGAGGACATGCGGCAATGGGTCGGCGACGCCACCGCCCTGGCGTTGCTGGCGTCGGCACCGGACTCGTTCCGCGACGAACTGACAGCCATCACCGCCGCCTGGGGCAAGAATGATGAAAAGACCGTGCGCGAGAACGCCCATCGCCTGAAGGGCGCGGCGGGCAGCATCGGCTGCCGCCGTCTGGCCGAAGCCGCCCAGGCCTTGCAGAAGACAGAGGCGCTGGACCTTGCCGATCGCGCGCCCCTGGACCGCCTGACGCGGGAGGTGGCGGCGGCCATCGACGCCGCCGCCGCGTGGCGCCCGCAATGATCAGCCGCAGGTAACGCCGGTGCCACCCAGACCGCAATAGCCGTTGGGATTGCGAGCCAGATATTGCTGGTGATAGGGCTCGGCGTAATAGAAGTGCTGCGCCGCCAGGATTTCCGTGGTGACGGCGCCATACCCCGCCTGCCGCAGCCGCGCTTCGAAGACGGTGCGGGACGCTTCCGCCGCCGCCTGCTGCTCCGGAGTCAGGGTGTAAATCCCCGAACGGTATTGCGTGCCGATGTCATTGCCCTGGCGCATGCCCTGGGTGGGATCGTGGCTCTCCCAGAACACCCGCAACAGATCGTCATAGGTGATGTCCGTCGGACGATAGACCACCAGCACCGCCTCGGTATGGCCGGTCAGGCCGCTGCACACCTCTTCATAGGTGGGATTGGGCGTAAAGCCCGCCACATAGCCGACGGCGGTGGTGTGAACACCCGGCAGCTTCCAGAACTTGCGCTCGGCACCCCAGAAACAGCCCATGGCAAAAATAGCCGAATGGCAATCGTCAGGAAAAGGTGTCGCCAGCGGCGTGCCCAGCACCAGGTGGACCTCGGGCAAGTCCATGACCTTGTCACGGCCGGGCAAGGCCTCGGCGGCGGATACCATGCGGGTCTTGCTGAAACCGAACAGAGACATGAAACCTCTCCTTGTTCCCGTTGCAGATAAGCTTCCCCGCACCTTGCCGCACCCCCATCGAAAAAATTTTCATTTTCTTCGCGATGCCGCTTGACGCCCCTCCGAAACCCCAGTATATCAGCGCTCCTCACGCGGTGCGGCGGGGTAGCTCAGCTGGTTAGAGCACGGGAATCATAATCCTGGGGTCGGGGGTTCAAGTCCCTCTCCCGCTACCAACGTGAAGACGAAAAAAGCCCTTGCAGGTCAATGACTTGCAAGGGCTTTTCGTTTTGTTCTCATGGCGAAAATGCTGTTTTCTGAAATTTAAGCATTTTCAACGGTTTAGCATATTTTCGAGTGTTCTTGTTTTTTCTCGTGGGCACATGGATGGCGCATGCGGCACCCATTTAGTTCCCGTCATGTTCACGGCACAAAAGCCCCATGGCCGCCCTGATGGTGCGGTGCAGATCGCCCCACCACTCGACTTACACAGACGTTTGTGCTACCTTAGGTATGCCTTCCGGTGCTATTTTTCACCGATGCGTCGCGACACCTCCCGAGAGGGAGCGATTCGATGACTCACTACGAAAAGCGGCTGGCGTCAAAAAGGAGCGAAAAAGCATATCCCCCCCTCACGATCCCTCCTTTTGACGGGGCGGGGATGGCAGGTACGCACAACCAGTCATCTCACAAATTATCTTACCCATAAAATGATCATAGTTCAGGAGTTAACATGACCACACTTTCCGTACTCTCCGCCCTAAAGGAGGTCAGTGAATACATTAAAGCAGAAGGTAAAAATATATCAAAAACAGTATTAAAGAGATACGTTGTCCAAGATATATCCACACTCGAGGAAGCACTTGCTGTCGGAACAAAAAATGGATGCATCAAAAGACACCATAATGAAATGTACTCATTTTCAAAAGATTTATCAATTAAGGAAGAGTCATATTATGACACAGTAAATTCGTGCATCACCTCTCTTTGGAAAGCAGAAGGACATGCAGACAAAGAATTTTACGTAGAAAATACGTCACGATCAGATTCAAAAATTATTGGACCATGGACGAGACCTGATTTTACGCTGGTATCACATAAAAAGTTCTCATGGACTGTCGGATATGAATTTGATGTCGTGACATTTGAGGTGAAACGCCCTGAGAATTGCGATGTTCTGGCGGTTTTTGAGGCACTTTCCCATGCCGGAGCCGCAACACGAGCATATGTCGTGTTTCCAGTTGACCCAATTGAATGGGCCACGAAAGAACCAGCTCAAGAAAAACGGGTAAGGGATGAGTGCTTTAGGCACGGCGTCGGCCTGATATTTATATCAGACCCTGGCAATGCAGCCAATCCAAGCATTGCCATTAAGGCAGTAAAAAGGGCAATCGATCACAAAAAATGTAGCGACTTTATTGACGCAGTATTATCCGCCCCAGGAAAGGCTCAAATTTCAGAATGGAAAGGATGATTGATTTTTCTGAGGAGTTTTTTTGCAAAAACTCCGCATATCTCTTTGTATTATCAGATCAGCAAACCACGTTACGACCACTGCTGGAACCGTTTCCACAAGACGATGGCGCGGGCGGTGCCCTCGGTCATGCCGTGGGTGGTCAAGCGGGTGACGAGGCGGGCAAGGCGGGGATCGGGCGCTGGTATCCCAGGGCGGAGTAGAGCCCGGCCTCCTTGCGGAAGGCCGGGCTTTCTTATCAACTATGAATGCCGGGGGCTTCCTGGCCGGTGCTTTCCACGTATTCGGTGTAGCCACCGGTGTATTGGTGGACGCCTTCGGGGGTCAGTTCCAGCACGCGGTTGGACAGGGCGGCCAGGAAGTGGCGGTCGTGCGAGACGAACAGCATGGTGCCTTCATAGGACGCCAGCGCCTTGACCAGCATTTCTTTGGTGTCCAAGTCCAGGTGGTTGGTGGGTTCGTCCAGCACCAGGAAGTTGGGCGGGTTGAACAGCATGACGGCCATGACCAGGCGGGCCTTTTCGCCGCCCGACAGCACCCGGCATTTCTTTTCCACGTCGTCGCCGGAAAAGCCGAAGCATCCGGCCAAAGCGCGCAGCGAGCCCTGGTTGGCCTGGGGGAAATAGCCGTCCAGGGTTTCGAACACGGTCTTGTCGCCGTCCAGCAAATCCATGGCGTGTTGCGAGAAATAGCCCATCTTGACGCTGGCGCCGATGGTGACGGTTCCCTGGTCCGGCTCGGCGGCGCCCGCCACCAGCTTGAGCAGGGTGGACTTGCCCGCGCCGTTGACGCCCATGACGCACCAGCGTTCCTTGCGCCGGATGATCAGGTCCAGGCCCTGATAGATGGCGCGGCTGCCATAGCCCTTGTGCACGTTCTTCAGCACCGCCACGTCATCGCCGGAACGCGGCGGGGCCGGGAAGTCGAAGGCCACCACCTGACGGCGGCGCGGCGGCTCGAAGCGTTCGATCTTGTCCAGCTTCTTGACGCGGCTTTGCACCTGGGCGGCGTGCGAGGCCCGCGCCTTGAAGCGTTCGATGAACTTGATTTCCTTGGCCAGCATGGCCTGCTGGCGTTCGAACTGGGCCTGCTGCTGCTTTTCGTTCTGGGCGCGCTGGCGTTCGTAGAATTCGTAATCGCCGGAATAGGTGTTCAGCGTGCCGCCGTCGATTTCGATGATCTTGTTGACGATGCGGTTCATGAACTCGCGGTCGTGCGAGGTCATCAGCAACGCGCCGTCGTAATTCTTGAGAAAGCCTTCCAGCCAGATCAGGCTTTCGATGTCCAGGTGGTTGCTCGGCTCGTCCAGCAGCATGACGTCGGGACGCATCAGCAGGATGCGGGCCAGGGCGACGCGCATCTTCCAGCCGCCCGACAGGCCGCCCACATCGCCTTCCATCATCTCCTGGCTGAAGCTGAGACCGGCCAGCACCTCGCGCGCCTTGCCGTCCAGTTCGTAGCCGCCCAGTTCCTCGAACCGCGCCTGGACCTCGCCATAGCGTTCGATGACCGCGTCCATGTCGTCGCGGTCGGGATCGCACATGGCGGCTTCCAGCTCGCGCAGCTCGGCGGCGACGGAACTGACCGGACCGGCGCCGTCCATGACCTCGGCCACGGCGCTGCGGCCCGCCATCTCGCCCACATCCTGGTTGAAATAGCCGATGGTGGTCAGCTTCTCGATGGAGACCTGACCATCATCGGGTTCCTCCTCGCCCATGATCATGCGGAACAGGGTGGTCTTGCCCGCGCCGTTGGGGCCGACAAGGCCGATCTTCTCACCCCGGTTCAGGGCGGCGGAGGATTCACAGAACAGAATACGGTGGCTGTTCTGCTTGCTGACGTTCTCGAAACGGATCATGGACTTCGGTTTCCGGTGAATGGCCGCTCCTTATGCCACAGGACGCGGCGCATTCCACCTTTTCCCTGAGCCTCCGGCTGTGATGCCCAGAGAGGGCATCACAGCCGGACCTTCATCATTGTCCCTCGCCGGGCGGGTGCATCCGCACCCTTGGCCGCCGCCGCAATGGCGGCTGGATAGCGGCCAAAGCGATTGGCCGCTATCAGAATTTCCGCGCCAGCCGAGCGGTGACGGTCAACGGCTCCTGCAGGAAGCAATACTCGGCATTGGTGGTGCGGCCGCAATTGTATTCGATCTTGCGGTCCAGGATGTTGGTGACGTTCAGCGACATGCGCCAATCGGCGATTTCGTAACGCACCATCTGTTCATCCACCACATAGGGCGAGGTCGAAACGTCGCCCGCCGAACTGGTGGTCTTGCCGACGAAGCGCAGGCCCGCGCCCATGCCCAGACCGGCCATGGGGCCGTCCTTGAAGGAATAATCCAGCCACGCCGACGCCAGATGAATGGGGGTGTCGGCCTGCTGCCGTCCAACCTCGCCCGCCTTGTTGCTCTTGCTGATCTCGACGGGATTATAGGTGTACGAGGCGACGGCGTTCAGCCCATCGGCCAAGCCCATGGTCAGCCCCAATTCCACGCCGCGCGAACTGATTTCGCCGGTCTGCACCTGGCAACGCGAGCCGTCGCACAGATGGCTGGCATCGGGATCGTCGGTCAGGACATTCTGCTTGCGCAGGTCGAACAGCGCCATGGTGGCAATGGCGTTGGTCCCCGGCGGCTCGTACTTCACGCCCAGTTCGTATTGCCGCCCGGTGGTCGGTTCGAAGCGCTCGCCGCCCCAGCCCTTGCCCGCCTGCGGCTCGAAGGATTCGGCATAGCTGGCATAGGGCACCACCCCCAGATCGCTTTTGTAGGCCAGTCCGACCCGGCTGGTGAAGGCATCCTGGAAGGCCGAGCTTTCGCTGATTCCCGGCATATCCTGGCGCCCGCCCAATTGCAGATACCATTTGTCGGCGATACGGATCTGGTCCTGAAGATAGAACCCCAGCATGCGGGAGCGGTCCTCGCTGGCGGATTGCGTCGGCAGAGTCAGCGCGCCGCTGTAGGTGGGCGAGAACAGATCCATGCTGCTGGCATTACGGGCGCCGCCGCGGCGGAAATCCACCTTCTGGTACGAATAGTCGCCGCCGCCGGTCACGGTGTGTTCGGTCGGCCCCAGGGACAGCTTGCCCTCCAGCCGCGCATCCAACTGATAGGTGTTGCCCTTGTCGTCATAGAGGTAATTGCTGAGCTTGATGGTGCGGCCATCGGCCTCCACATTGCCCGGCCAGGCGGTGCGGTAATGCAGGTCGTATTCCGACCAGCGGGCATTGACGTTCAGTTTCAGACGATCGCTGAAGGCGTGCTCGCCCAGCATGGTCATCGCCGTCTGCTTGATCTCGAAGGTGTCGAAATCGGGACGGCCCAGATAGGTGGACGGGCTGCTTTCCCCCGCCGCCGTGCGATAGCGCATGCGCTTGATGTAGCCTTGGTGCTCGTCTTCCTGCCGTACCATCAGCATGGTCAACGACGAATCGCCGTTGGGCTTCCAGGTCAGCGACGGCGCAAACAGGTTGCGGTTCAACTGGTCGTGATCGATGGCGTTCAGACCGTCGCTGGTCTGGGCGGCGGCAGTGACGCGGTACAGCCATTGCTTCTTGTCGTCCAGCGGACCGGTGACGTCGGCCTCGCCGCGCGTCCAGTCGCGGGTGCCGTATTCCATCGCCACCTCGCCCGCCGCCTGGTCCTGCGGCCGCTTGCTGACCGAATTGACCAGACCGCCCGGTACGCTTTGGCCGTACATCACCGAGGCCGGGCCGCGCAGGATTTCCACCCGTTCGATGTTGTAGAAATCGGTACGGCTCCACCACGCCCCGATCAGCTTCATGCCGTCCAGATACTCGAAACCGCTGGTGAAACCGCGCATGGCGCTGAAGCCGTCGCGGGTATCGCCCGCCGTGCCGCGCGGCAGATAGACGCCGGGGGTGTACTTGATGGCGTCCTCGATGGAATAGACGTTGCGGGCCTGCATTTCCTCGGCACCGACCACGCTGATGCTTTGCGGCGTTTCCAGGATGCCGGTATCGCTTTTGGTGGCGGTGGCCGAGCGGCGGGCCACATAGCCCGGCACCGGACCGGTGGCACTTTCCACCGCTGCACCGCTGGCGGCAGCTCCCTCGACACTGACCGGGTCCAGCAGCAGCGCGCCATCGGCCGCCGCCCGCTCCAGGATGGCCGACGAGCCCGAGATGCGCCAGGTGATACCGGTGCCCGCCAGCAGGCGCGACAGCGCCTCGGACACACTCATGGTGCCGCGTACCTCGGCGGCACGGGCGCCACCGATGACGTCGCCATGGGCGGAAACCTGAATGCCCGCCTGACGGCCGAACAGCGGCAGGGCCTCGGCCAGTCCTTGCGCGGAAATATCGAAAGCGTGCCGCTGGTCCTGCACCGCCGCCGCCTGCGCCATCGCCACACCGGGCACCGCCAGACCGCCCAGCGCGGTGGTCACCATCAACGCCGCCAGCCATCCCCCGGTCCGGCGCCCCCGCTTCACGTCCATGATCATCGTTACGTTCTCCGACAGCCCTGTATCCTGGGCTTTCACGACTGAAAATGCGTCGCAAAATCACCCTCTGTCGAAACAACGACCGCCGTTGCAGGGAAGTTCAAAATTTTATTCTCCGCTGATCACCAGCAGCCACGGAGAGAAGTCGCGGACCCGCGCGCCCTGGGCCTCGGCGATGGCGCGCAAGGCCTCGGCCGGGTCACTCAGGCGGTACAGGCCGGTCAGCGGCTGCCGGGCCAGAATGTCGCCGCGCAGCACCACCACACCCCGGAAATAAGGCCGCAAGGCCGCCACCGCATCGGCCACGGTCGCACCCTGGACGATCAAATCGCCTTGGGTCCAGGCGGCGACCTGTTCGGGCGGCAGACGCCCGCGCGACGCCTCACCGCCCGGTGTCATCCCCACCCAATCGCCCGCCCGCAAATCCTCGGCCCGGCCCGGCCCGGCGGTATCGGTGACCCGCACATGGCCGCGCTGCACGCCGACCCAGGTGCCGGAGGCGCCGCGCCGCACGTCGAAGGCGGTGCCCAGGACCATTGTTTCCACCGATCCCGCCGTCACCACGAAGGGATGGGCGGCATCGGGGGTCACCTCGAAGAATGCTTCGCCCGCCAACAGCCGCACCCGCCGCTGGTCTGCGGTGTAATCCACGGTCACCGCGCTGTCGGGCGCCATGTGCACCGTCGAGCCGTCTGGCAATGTCAGCACGCGGGTTTCGGCCATTGCGGTCAGGGAATCCGCCTGGAAACGCAACAGCAGACCGGGCGCGGCCACCAGCGCCACACAGGCCGCCACCAGCAGCGCGGCGGCCAGCGCCAGCGGGCGGCGGCGGGAGGGCCGGTCCCATTGGGCGCGCAGCACCGGCATGGTCATGCCCATCAGGCGATAGGTGTTCTCCATTTCCCGCCAGTCGCGGGCATGGGCGGGATCGGCGGCCAGCCATGCCAGGAAACGCCGCTGCAAGGCGCGGTCGTCCGGCGCCTCGGTCAGGGCCAGCAACCATTCGCTGGCGCGCTCGGGGATCGGCAGCGGCGTCATCATGACTTGCCGTACAGCCGGGCACGGCAATGTTCCAGCCCGTCCACCAGCAGGCGATGCACCTGCCCCACCGAGACGCCCTGACGCTGGGCGATGTCCTTGATGGTGGCGCCACCGAAGCGGTGCATCTCCAGGATGATGCGGGTGCGTTCGGGCAGTTCCGCCATGGCGTCGCGCAGCACCCGCAATTCGTCGCGGGCCACGGCATGGGCTTCGGGCGACGGCTTTTCGTCGGCCCGCATCTCCACATCCACCGCGCTTTCATCCTCCATCAGCCGCTGCTCGCGTTGCAGGCTGCGGCGGCCGTCAACCGACAGGTTGCGCACAATGCGGTAGAGATAGCCCAGCGGCTCGGCCAGACGCCCATCGCCGCGTGCCGCCATGGCGGCGCCAAAACGCAGCCAGGCCTCTTGCACCACGTCCTCGGCCTGGGCGCGGTCGCCGACGATGGGGGTGGCGTAATCCACCAGCTCGTTGCGATGGGCCAGATAAAGGGAAAGCGCCTTGTCGTTGGCCATGGCACCGGATACAGCAAGTTGCGACCAATTCTTAACTTCTTCTACCCGCAACCCCACCGCCATGCAACCAAAAGCCGGACTTTTTTGCATGGCAGCATGGAGAGCGCGGAGGTTGAATGCACCGCCCGCCATGGCATCCTGTACCCACCTTTCGGGGGGAAGGATCATGGGCCTGGAAATCGAGCGCCGTTTCATCGCCTCGCCGCGCGTTCTCCGGCAATGCCGCGGTCATGGCCGGGCCATCGTCCAGGGCTATCTGTGGTCGGGCCGCGACGGCAACGCCCGCGTCCGGGTCGATGATCGCGGTGGCTTCCTGACCTGCAAGGGGCCGAAATGCGGCTGTAGCCGCGAGGAAACCGAGATTTCCATCCCCAAGGCCGCCGCCCTTGACCTGCTGTCGGCGCTTCCCGCCGACACTCTGATCCGCAAGACCCGCTACACCGTGCCGGTCGGCGGCATGGATTGGGTGGTGGACGTGTTCGAGGGCCGCCATCACGGCCTGATCATCGGCGAAATCGAGCTGAGCCACCCCACACAGATGTTCCTGCGTCCCGACTGGGCGCTGCGCGAAGTCACCTGGGAAAGCGCCTACGGCAATTCCGCCCTGGCCCGCAGCCTGGGCAACCCCGCCGCGGCTTAGCCTTGGATTTTCCCCAACCTGCTAACCCTCGTACTCCGCCCGCACCAGCCCGTGGCGCTTGAGCTTGTCGTAGAAAGTCTTGCGCGGGATGCCCAGGGCCTCGATGGTCTTGGTGACGTTGCCGGAATGGCGGTTCAGTTCGGTCTCGATCACCGTCTTCTCGAACAGATCGACGCGTTCGGGCAGGGTCAGGCTGTCGCCGCCCGTCACCGGGCCATCGCCGTCCAGCAGGCCCAGGCCCAGCACGAAACGGTCGGCGGCATTGCGCAGCTCGCGCACGTTGCCCGGCCAGTCATGGCCCATCAGGCGATCCAGATGCCCGGCCTCCAGCGCGGGCGGCTCGCGGTTGTAGCGGCCGCAGGCCAGTTGTACGAAGTGGCGGAACAGCAGCGGGATATCGTCGCGGCGGTCGCGCAGCGCCGGAATGGTCACCACCACCACGTTGAGGCGGTAATAGAGGTCCTGGCGGAACTTGCCGTCGGCGGCGGCCTGTTTCAAATCCACCTTGGTGGCGGCCACCACCCGCAGATCGACCGGCACCAATTCGTTGCTGCCCAGCGGCTCCACCGCCCGCTCCTGCAGAGCGCGCAGGATTTTCACCTGCAAGGCCAGCGGCATGCTTTCGATCTCGTCCAGGAACAGAGTGCCGCCGCCCGCATGCTGGATACGGCCGACCCGGCGCTTGGCGGCGCCGGTGAAGGCCCCGGCCTCGTGGCCGAACAGCTCGCTTTCGAAGATGGTTTCCGGCATGGCGCCGCAATTCAGCGCCACGAACGGCCGTTCGCGCCGCCGCCCCTGGGCGTGCAGGGCGCGGGCCACCAATTCCTTGCCGGTACCGGTCTCGCCCCATACCAGCACGTCGGCATCGGTATCGGCCACCGCCGCGATGGTCTGGCGCAGACGCTCGATGGCCGGGGTACGGCCGATGATGGCGCGGTCGTTGGCCCCGGCCAGTTCGTCGCGCAAACGGCGGTTTTCCAGCACCAGCCGCCGCCGTTCGGCGGCGCGGCGCACCACGTCGGCCAGCATCTCGGGCGCGGTCGGCTTTTCCACGAAATCATAGGCACCGTCGCGGATGGCCCGAACCGCCATGGCGACATCGCCATGGCCGGTGACCAGCACCACGGGCAGTTCCGGGTCCAGGGCGCGGATGCGGGCCAGTAATTCCATGCCGCCGATGCCGGGCATGCGCACGTCGGTGACCACCACGTTGGGCTTGGCGCGGGTCAGGATTTCCAGCGCCTGCTCGCCGGTGGAACAGGACAGAACGGAAAAGCCCGCCAGTTCCAGCGTCTGCTCTCCGGCCAACAACACCGGACGGTCGTCATCGACCAACAGAACGGTATCCATTCAGGCAAGCTCCGCGGTGGCGAGATCAAGGGTGAACACCGCGCCGCCCTCGGCGCGATTACTGGCGGTCAGGGTGCCGCCGAAATCCCGCAGGATGGCGGCGGCGATGGACAGGCCCAGCCCCAGCCCCTCGCCCGCGATCTTGGTGGTGGTGAAGGGCTCGAACAGATCGGGCAGCACCTCGGGGGCGATGCCCGGCCCGGTATCGGCCACGCTCAGCCGGGTGCGGGCGGAACCGGGCTCGATCCTGATGAAGAGCGCACCGTATTCCTGGCGCTTCATGGCGTCCAGGGCGTTGGTCAGCAGGTTCAGCAATACCTGTTCCAGCCGCACCTGCTCGGCCCGCACCGCCACCGCACGCAGGCCGTAATCCACGTCCACCGTCACCCCCTGTTCGCGCAGGCGGGGACCGACCATGGCCAGCACCCGCTCCACCGCCGGAGTCAGGGGCACCGCCGTCAGTTCGCGGTCAGGACGGCGGGCAAAGCCTTTCAGGCGATGGGTGATGCTCGCCAGCCGGTCCACCTGCCCGGCGATCTCGATCAGGTTCTGGCCGACGCGGTCCAGGCGGCCAAGCTCCATGAAGCGCTGGGCGTTGCCCGCGAACGAGCGGATGGCGGCCAAGGGCTGGTTGATCTCGTGCACCATGCCGGTGGCCATCTGGCCGATGGTCGCCAGCTTGGCCGCCTGCACCAATTCGGCGGTGCGCAGCTTGAGTTCCTCCTCCAGCCGGGCGCGGGCCTCGCGTTCATAGGCGGCGAAGGCCAGGGCGCCACGCCGCCGCTCGGCCACGGCGTAGGAGATCAGAAACAACGCCAGCATGCCCGCGCCGCCCACCACCGCCCAACCCCAGCGCCGGTTGCGGGCCGGAATGGTCGGGGTCAGGATGGTCAGACGCCATTGCTGCCCCGGCAGCTCGGTTTCCAGGGCGTAATAGCCCGACCCGATGGCGGGCATGGGGTGAAAGCGCAAGGCGGGATCATCGGTCAGCAGCACCTTGCCGTCGCTGTCGGCCAGCAACAGCCGCTCGGGATTGTCGGCCCACAGCCGTTCCAGCCGCGCCAGTTCGATCTTGGCGACCACCACGCCGATCACCCAGCCATCTTCCTCGACCGGCTGGGCCAGGTAATAGCCCGGTACGCCCGAGGTGGCGCCCAGAGCGAATTCGTGCCCGACCTCGCCCCGCAGGGCCTGAACGAAATAAGCGCGGAAGGAAAAATCCTTGCCGACGAAGCTGGTGTCGCTGTCGAAATTGCTGGCCGCCAGGGTCATCCCCCGCCGGTCCATGACGTAAAGATCGGTCAGATCGGCACGGCGGACCAGATCGGCCAGCCGGTGGTTCAGTTCGGCCACCGCCCCGGCCCCGCCCTGCCCGCGCAGCACCTGCCCCACCAGCGGCGCCTGGGCCAGGGTCAGCGGCACGCCGGCGGGCCGGTCCAGCTCGCGCAGCAGCAGGGTGCGGTACAGGTCGGCGCGGGCGGCGGCGACCGTGGTTACCTCGGTCATGGCGGACCGTTCGCCCAGCCAGCCGCTCAGCCAGCCGACCAGCGGCACCAGCACCAGCAAGGCCGCCGGCCAACGCAGCGGCAACGCGGCAGCCAAAGGCCCAACGGTCATCGCAACTTCCTGTCGAAGGAGGTGAAAGAAACGCATCTTTGCGCGCCCAGATGGCGAAAAATGCGAAACTTTTGAAAATGCCGTGCGAATTCCCGCACAGGCTTTCCGGCCATGCGTGCGGCACGCCGCCCATCCGGCGGCACAAAATCAAGGAAATCCGGGGTTTTCAGGTTTGGCATGGGGCTTGCGCTAAAGAAATCCGTCGCCCACCCAGGGCGCAAGGCATCAGACCAGAGGAAACCGTCATGCATCCTGCCCCGGCACCGAAGAAGACGAAAGGCAAGTTTTACACCAACCTGACCTTCCAGGTTCTTACCGCCATCACCATCGGCGTGTTGCTGGGGCACTTCGCCCCCGATCTGGCGGTGCAGATGAAGCCGCTGGGCGAAGCCTTCATCCGCCTGATCAAGATGGTCATCGGCCCCATCGTCTTCATCACCGTGGTGACCGGCATTTCGTCCATGGGCGACATGAAGAAGGTCGGCAAGGTCGGCGGCAAGGCGCTGCTGTATTTCGAGGTGGTGACCACCTTCGCCCTGGCCATCGGCCTGATCGTGGTCAATCTGGTCGGCCCCGGCCGTGGCATGCATGTGGTCCCCGGCCATATCGACACCAAGGCGATCGCCAAGTACGCCACCGCCGCCAAAGAGCAGTCGACCATTGATTTCTTCCTGAACCTGATTCCGGAAAACGTGATCAGCGCCTTTGAAAAGGGCGACCTGCTGCAGATCCTGCTGTTCGCCATCCTGTTCGGCGTGGCGCTGGCCGCCATGGGCGAGCGCGGCAAGATGGTCGAAGGCTTCCTGGAGAAGGTCGGCCATGCCATGTTCGGCGTGATCAGCATCGTCATGCGCGTGGCGCCGCTGGGTGCGTTCGGCGCCATGAGCTTCACCATCGGCAAGTACGGCGTTTCCTCGCTGGCCTCGCTGGGCCAGCTGATGGCCGCCGTGTACATCACCATGGGGCTGTTCGTGTTCATGGTGCTGGGCACCATCGCCCGTATTTACGGCTTCAGCCTGTGGCGCTTCCTGCGCTACATCAAGGACGAGCTGCTGATCGTGCTCGGCACCTCGTCGTCGGAATCGGCCCTGCCGCGCATGATGGACAAGCTGCAGCGCTTCGGCTGCGCCAAGTCGGTGGTCGGCCTGGTCATTCCGACCGGCTACAGCTTCAACCTGGACGGTACCTCCATCTACCTGTCCATGGCCGCCATCTTCATCGCCCAGGCCTATGACATCGACCTGACCATCGGCCAGCAGCTCAGCATCCTGGCGGTGCTGCTGCTGACCTCGAAAGGCGCGGCGGCGGTGACCGGCGGCGGCTTCATCACCCTGGCCGCCACCCTGTCGGCCACCGGCACCCTGCCCATCGAGGGTCTGGCGCTGCTGTTGGGCGTCGACCGCTTCATGTCCGAAGCCCGCGCCATCACCAACCTGATCGGCAACGGCGTCGCCACCATCGTGGTCGCCAAGATGGAAAAGGAATTCGACGAGACCAAGGCGGTCGAGGAATACCAGCACCATTTCCGCGAACCGGCCATCGCCACCATCTGAGCGCGAATTCGGGAACCGAATCTTCCTCCCCGGTTCCCGATTTGCCGCCGGACACCCTCGCAAGCCCAACGTCCGACGGCAAAAAGGCTCCCTCCCGGTAACGGGCGGGGGCCTTTTTCTTGCTTTGCTGAAACACCTCCGGCCAAGATATGGTGTGCCCATCCGGTCTTTGGTATCGGGTACAAAGAACATGAACAGGGCGGCATCGGGTACACGCATTCCATGAGTCTCATTGTCCAGATTCTGTTGGTCTTCCTCGCCACCCTGGTGCACGAGGACTCCGCCATCGTCAGCGGTGCCTACCTGATGCACAGCCACGGCATGACCATGCCGATCGCCATGACCACCCTGATGTCGGGCGTCATCGCGGGCGATCTGGCCATCTATGGCCTGGGCACCCTGGCGGCGCGCGTGGTGCCGCTGCGCCGCTTCGTGCTGACCCGTATCACGCCGTCACGCCGCGACTGGCTGGACAGCAACCTGATGTCGACGCTGGTGGCCTGCCGCATCGCGCCGGGCCTGCTGTTCCCCACCTTCCTGACCTGCGGCTTCCTGTCGGTGCCGTTCCGCCGCTTCGCCATGGGCGTGGTCGGCACCGCCCTGATCTACGTGCCGGTCATGCTGCTGGCGGTGCTGGCAATCGGCGAAGACGTCATCGAACGGTTCGGCCCCTGGGGCTGGGGCGCGCTGTTGCTGGGCCTGATCGGCATCAGCGCACTGCGCAAGCGGTTCTGGCCCAGCCGCCCCGCGCCGACGCCCGAACACTCACCCCTGCCCGCCACCCATCCCGGCATGCCGACCTTGCTGCGCTCGCAAATCCGCGTCGCCCCCAGCGAGGAAATCCCGGTTATCCCCTATTACGTCCCGGTGACATTGCAATGGTTCTGGCTGGCGGCCCGCTACCGCAGCCTGACCCTGCCCACCGCCGCCAACCCGGCCATCGAGGCGGGCGGCCTGTTGGGCGAATCCAAGGCCGATTGCCTGAATTTGGCGGGCGAGGCCGCGCGTCCGTTCATCGCCCGCTTCGCCCGCATCCGCCGCGTTCCCGGCAACGACCTGGAGCCCAGCCTGGAGCCGGCGCGCGACGCCGCCGCCCAGGCGGGCTTAAGCTATCCCTTCATCGTCAAGCCGGACATCGGCTGGCGCGGTTTCGGCGTGCGTCTGGTCCATGACGAGGCCGAACTGGCCGAATATCTGACCGCCTATCCCGAAGGCGAGAACCTGTTGTTACAGGAATTCCTGCCGTGGCCGGGCGAGGCCGCCATCTTCTGGCTGCGGCGGCCGGGCCAGGATCAGGGCGAAATCTTCTCGCTGACCCTGCGCTACTTCCCCTTCGTGGTCGGCAATGGCAGCGCCACCATCCGTCAGTTGATCGAGACCTGTCCCCGCATGTCGTGGAAAGCGGCGGAACTGTGCGCGGGCAATTCCGACCGCCTGGACGACATTCCGGCCGACGGCGAATGCGTGCGGCTGGCGGTGGTCGGGTCGAACCGCGTCGCGGGCCTGTATATCGACGGCATCCGCCATGCCACCCCGGCCCTGCGGGCGCGCATGGACCAGATTTGCGGCGATTTGGGCGAGTTCCATTTCGGCCGCCTGGACGTGCGCTTCGAATCCATCGAGAAGCTGGAGGCCGGAGAAGCCTTCAAGGTGGTGGAAATCAACGGTGCCGGGGCCGAAGCGGTACACATCTGGGACCCGGATTTCCCGATCCTGGCGGGTTACCGCACCCTGTTCCAGCAACAATCCCTGATGTTCGCCATCGCAGATTCCAACCGCAAACGCGGCTTCAAGCCCATGACCGTGCGTCAGTTGGTGGCCTGCCAACGCCGACAGCAACGCCTGCTTTCCCGCTACCCGCAAAGCGGCTGATATGCACAAGAACGGTGGATAAGCCTGTCGGTAAGTGCGGGGCGAAACCCACCAGCCACCGTAGCGCCTCGGCTTCCCCGCCATGCTCATTTTGCGGGCAGCCACCATTAACCGTTAGTTTAAATCCACCACAAAAGCCGTTAATCCCAAAGTTGTAGAGTTCACCCCGGCAGCATCGGAATGGATGTTGGGGGAAAGCGGGCAATGAACCTGATGATGAAAACGATGACGACAGCGCCAACCGCCACGGCCATCGAAGAAGCCATCGGCCCGCAGGCAGGTCTGTCCGTTCTGACGGCTCCGCCCACCGCCGCGAGAGCACATTGTCCCGACGAAGCGGAACGCTGGACCTCGCCGCAGCGCCCCCCCGAGGCCACGGTTCGCGTCCTGCTGGTCGAGGACTTTCCCGCCGACGCCAAGCTGGTGTCGCTGGCCCTGCACGAAACCCCCGACCAGCATTTCGTGATCACCCACGCCGTCACCTTGCGCCATGCCCTGGCAGTGCTGGACAACGCCGTGGCAGATGTGGTGCTGCTGGACCTGTCGCTGCCCGATTCCGAAGGCGTGACCACCGTCCGCCGTCTGCGCGACGCGGCGCCGCTGGTGCCGGTGGTGGTGATGACCGGCAATTCCGATCCGGCCTTCGCCCGTCAGGCGCTGGAGGCTGGCGCCCAGGATTATCTGGTCAAGGGCGACGATCCCGGTCCGGTGGTGGCCCGCACCATCCGCTACGCCATCATGCGCATGAGCGCCCAGATCGACCGCGAAGCCCTGATCCGCAGGCTGGAGGCCGAACAGGCCGCCTTGCGGCGTGAGCTGGACGCGGCGCGGGCCATGCAGTTCAACCTGCTGCCCCGCCCCGACCGGGTCGACCCGCGTCTGCGGGAATTGGGGTTGGCGGTCGAAGCCTGTTTCGAGCCATCCTCGGGCATCGGCGGCGATCTGTGGGGCATGGCCGATTGCGGCGGCAGCCGCATGGCCTTTTTCTCGTTCGACTTTTCCGGTCACGGCATCAGCGCGGCGCTGAACGTGTTCCGCCTGCACACCCTGATGGACGAGCACGGCCCGTCGGCGGATGATCCGGCGGCGACGCTGGCGTTGCTCAACCAATCGCTCAAGGGTTTGCTGGCGCCCGGCCAGTACGCCACCATGTTTCTGGGCATCCTGGACACCGAACGGGATGAACTGGTGTGGTCCGCCGCCGGTCACCCGGAACCGGCTCTGCTCGGCCCCGACGGCGCCATCTCGCTGCTCGATACCCGCGGCACGCCTTTGGGCGCCGTGGCCGGGGCGACCTATCACAACCGCCGCATCGCCTTTCCCAAGGGCGCCAGCCTGTTTCTATATTCCGACGCCCTGATCGAGGCCATGGATCAGGACGGCCGCATGCTGGGCGAGGAACCCCTGATGACCCTGTTACAGGCCCGGGGCGGTTTGCGTCTGGAGACCCTGTTGCGGGACTTCTTCGCCCTGGCCCGCCCGCCCATCGAGGACGACCTGACCGCCGTCCATATCCAACGACGCTGACACCCAGAACCCGGCCCCGGAGACCGCACGATGGAGATCACCCGCATTGACGGCCCCGAACCGGTCTACCGCCTGTGCGGCAAGCTGTCCTTTGCCGACAACGACGCCATGCGGCCACTGCTGGAAGAGATGGCGCGCGGCAGCGGCCAGACCATCATTTTGGACCTGAGCCAGTTGGATTACGTGGATTCGTTCGGCATCGGCCTGTTCCTGGTGGCGCTGGACGAGGCCAAGAAGGCAGGCAACCGTCTGGTGGTGCGCAATGCCCACGGCGCGGTGAAGCGCATCTTCACCCTGGCCAATCTGGACACCCTGCTGGAAATGGAAGGCGCCGCCCCGCCCCAGCCCGTCGCCCGCAAGATTGCCGCCCCAACCTCTTCCGGCGGGGTGCGCATCGGCGAAATCGAAGCGGACGGCCAGGGCGGCTTTCGCGTCGCCCTGGCCGGTCGCTTCACCTTCAACGACCACGAGGAGTTCGAGAAATTGCTGGTGGCGGTGGCGCAATGCGCCAACGCGCCACTTGCCCTGGACCTTCAGGCGCTGGAATTCATGGATTCGGCAGGCTTGTCCATGATCCTGATCGCCCGCGAGGAAGCCGAACGCCACGGCACCCGTTTGTCCCTGTACTCTCCCACCGGCCGGGTGTCGCAATTGCTGCGGCTGGCCGCCGTGGATACCCTGGTGGACATCCGTGACCCAGGCTGAGCCCATCCGCATTCTCGGTCTGGTGGACGGCCCCATGCCGCCGTCATCGGCCATGGAGAATTGCGCCGGACTGGGAATCGAGCTGCTGCCCTATGTGGAATGCATGCCCCTTGGCCCCACGCCGTGCCTGATGGCCGGGCCGGTGAATCAATGGCGTCTGAATTTGGGACTGTCTGCAGGATTTTCGGGGTTCGTGGAACTGTCGGGGATGCAGACCTCACCGGACGTATGGGCGGCCTGCGCCACGGCGGTGGCGGCGGGCGGCATCGCCGTCTCGCTGACCAGCGCCAGCGCCTACGGCCACGACATCCCGGCGCCGTTCATCGCCGCCATTGCACGCCTTTTCCCTAACGCCGCCTGCATCGCCGCCCTGGAACTGGCCCTATACGAGGCCCTGGCCAACGCCATCATCCACGGCAATCTGGGGATCGATTCTTCCTTGCGCGGCAGCGCCGAGGATTTGCGCGCCTATCGCGCCGCCTTGGCCCACGCCCTCAGCGATCCTGCCCGCTCGGCGCGCCGGGTCACCATCTGCTGCTATCCGCAGGGCGACCTGCTGCGCCTGTCGGTGCGCGATCAGGGCGATGGCTGGGACGTGACCAGCCGCCTGCATGGCCCGGCCCGCGCCGAGGCCAAGAGCGGGCGCGGCCTGGACCTGATCCGCCAGACCGCCAAAGCCATTCACGCCGAGGATCGCGGACGCCATCTGATCATGGATTTCCACCGCCACCCGGCTTGACCGGCCGCGCCGCCGCCGGTTTGGCCTCTTCCTTGGCCTTCACGGGTTCCGGTTTGGGCTTCGGCTTTTCCTGGGGTTTTTCCGGTGTCGCCGTGCTGCGATGGTCGCTCAGCATGCCGCGCTGCAATCCGACGCCACCCATCTGCAACTTCTGCCAAGGCACGAATTTGTCGGTAGGCAGCGAAGCCTGGCGGTTGAACTCGGCGATGGGCTGATAGGTGCCGGAATAATTGCTCCACCAATCCAACTTGCCGCCGTTGAAGGCGGCGGTTCCCGCATACAGCACCGGCCGTCCCTGGGCCAGGGTGGCATGGGGGGCGCGGGCCGAGATGTAGGTGGCGGCGTGGTTGCGGGTCTGCCCTTCGACCCGGACGAAATTGTAGATACCGCTCGGGCGGCTCATGACATTGCGGTCGGGGTCGCGGGCCTGGAACAGCCCGCCGCCGCCGATCACCAATTCATCCACATGGGCGCCGCGTCCCCGCTGGGCGTGGGACTTGATCACCGCATCGAAGGACCGTGCGCGCTGCACGGCGGGCGCTCCCGCATGGGCGGGCGGCGGAGGTCCGGGCGGAGCGGGTTTGCGATTCATGGCATTCCCCCCTAATTGATCTGCACCATGCCGCCCTTGACGGTCAGCATGCCGCCGCCATCCACCGTCCCCGAGGCAGATCCCTTGACCGTGACCGTGGTGCCGCCCTGAAGGGTGGCGCCGGTTCCGGCCTTGGCGGTCAGATCGGTGCCCGCCTGCATGGTCAGGCCGGTGCCGCTTTTCACCGTGCCGCTGGCGCCGGTCTGCACGGTCATGTCGCCGTCGGATTTCAGGGTCATCTTGCCGCTGACCTGGATACTGAGGTCGCCGGTGACCTTGAGGGTGTAATTGCCCTTCACCTCGTGGGTGAAATCGGCGCTGTTGGTGTGGGTTTCATTGTCCTTGACGGTGATGGCGCGGGTGCCCTTCTGCACCTCGTGGGTCTCGTTGCCCTCGGTCACCGTGGTGGTCAGATTACCCTTGGAAATGGTCGTGGTGCGGTTGCCCTTGGACACCGTCAGGCTGTCGTTGCCTTCCATGATGGTGGCGGCGCGGTTGCCCTTTTCCACCTCGATGTTCATGTCCTTGCGGGCGTGAACGAAGATTTCCTCGGAATCCGCCTTGTCCTCGAAGCGGATTTCGTTGTACCCGGCGCCGCCCTTCGAGGTGTTGGATTTCAGCGTGGTCTTGGTCTGCTCGTCCGGCAGGGCATAAGGCAGGCTGTTCTCGCCGTTATAGACGGTGCCGGTGACCAGCGGCCGGTCGGGATCGCCCTCCAGGAACGACACCACCACCTCTTGGCCGACGCGCGGCAGGGTCCAGGCGCCCCAGCTCTTGCCCGCCCAAGGCTGCGCCACCCTGATCCAGCACGACGAATTCTCGTCCTTCTTGCCCAATTGGTCCCAATGGAACTGCACCTTGATGCGCCCGTATTGGTCGGTCCAGATTTCCTCGCCCGATTTGCCCACCACCAATGCCGTCTGGGTGCCGGGAATGCGCGGGCGCGGCGTGGCGCGCGGCGGCCGGAACACCGTGTCGGCGGGAAAGGCGCTGTAGGAATTGCCGTATTCGTTGGGCCGCGCGCTGTGGCTGACGCTCAGCAGCGCCCAATCGGCATTCAGCGAGGTGTCCGGGTGATTACTCAGGGTGAACTTGCAGCCCGCGGTGAAATGGCGCACGTCCGAACGCCCGTCCATGAGCTTGGCCACCGCCTCGAAGGATTGCAGGCGCTTGTTGGCCATGGTGCTGCCCGCATCCTTGGTGTCATAGCCGCCGGGGTAATCGTAGATCTGGAACGTGCCCGATCCGGCGGCGTTGACCTTCAGTTCGGTGGACGGCGTGGTGAAGTTGTAATCGTCGGCCTGCACCTTGCCCACCGTCACCGCCTGGGTGACGCTGACCTGTTCCACCCGGTTGTTTTCCAGCCAGCCCTTTTCCGGCGGCAGGTCCAGGTACTTGGCCGCCGACACCTGCGGACAGGCGGTGTGCGCGCTGGAATCATCCGCCAACACCAGGGTGTGCTTGCCGTCGGCGTGCTCGAAGGAATACCAGATGCCCTCGTCCTCCATCAGGCGGCAGACGAAGTCGTAGCTGGTTTCGCCATATTGGACGCAATACTCGCGCTGGGCGTAGGTGGCGGTGGTGGAATCCTTGTAATCGGAATACCCGGCGCCGTCGAACACCGCCTTGATGATCTCGACCGCCGTCTTGGTCTGGAAGATGCGGTTGTCGCTGGTCAGGTGCAGCATCCACAGCCACGGCCGCAACTCGATCACCCATTGCCGCCCCTGCACCACCACCCGCGACGCCAGGCCGTTGATATAGCGGGTCTTGCCGTCGCCATCGACCAGCGACGCGGTCACCGCCTTGCCCAGCACCGACGCCACCGCCAAGCCGTCCTCGGCGGCGGTGGCGATTACGGTGAAGTGAAACGGCTGGCTGATGGATTCGCCGCCGTCCAGCGAGGACGCGATCAGCTTGTCCTTGCCCAGCGGCGTGCTCAGTTGCAGGGATTGGTTGTCGTTGGTGCTGGGCATATTAATCTAGCATCAGCTGATAAAACGGAAAGGATGCGGATCGCCCCGGCTACCGGTCGTGCCTTTGGTTTTCTTGGAGGAAGTGTCGTAGGCATCGGTATTGACGCCTTTTTTCGTCATATCCTTTATTGCCAGCTCCGAACGCTTCTTCGGCCCATAATTGTAATCACCCATACCTTTTGGGGTATAAACCGTGCCATAGCGCACCTTCACTTCAAATTCATATCCATTGATTTCCTTGTTGCCAATTATTTTCTCAGCACAGCCCGTAGTATTCTCACTAGTGTGAAAATGGCTTGAACACGGACTCTTGGAAACATAGATCGTCAATTTGTTCTTACTTGGCTTTTCCAGGAACATCTGAGCATTATGTCGTGCAGCAAACGTCACCTTGTATAGTTCCTGCAACGCCTGATGTTCCGCATGTCCGGCATTTCCACTGTAATATTTACCGAAGACATAGCCGTTTACCTTGGCAACAGCCGCCGTATAATACCCCGCGCCTGTCCCGAAATCATAGTCGCTGAAGGCGAATTGGCCGCGGAACCCCTGATCCCCGACGCCGACCAGATCCCCATACTCAATGGTGGAAACCATGGGAGCATCCTGAACCTCGTCCTCCATCCGTTGAACGACCGTTTTCCCCCCTGTGCGAGGGGATTGCGCGGTCTTGGCCTGGAGTCCGGCAGAGCCGAATTTGGTCGGCGGTGGCAATACCGCAGGCGCACCACTCGCCGCCTTGCGTTGAGCGGATGGTGCATTTCCGAACTTGGTCGGCGGCGGCGCGAACTTGCGTGTCATTCCCTCACCCTCCCCACGCCGCGCGCATGCCCAGACGGTCGGCCTCGGCCTCCAGACCGGGATCGTTGACCACCGCCAGACCGTTGCCGAACGGGTTGCGCACCCGGCCCGAGCGTTGCTGCACCACATGCGCCAGCTCGTGCCCCAGCAATTGCTGGCCGCGCGGCGTGGTCGGGTCGTATTGCCCAGGCGCGAAAACGATGGTTTCGCCGACGGTGAAGGCCAGGGCGCCGATGGCCGGGGCTTCTGGCCCCACATGAACGCGCACGCCCGAGAAATCGGCGCCGAAGAAACGTTCCATCTTGCCGCGCACCGCGTCGGGCAGCGCCCGCCCGGCGCCCGAGGGCAGCGAGAACGTTTGCGGCAGGGCAAAGGCGTCGCCCTTACATTGCAGGAAGCGCCCCTGCAACACCCCGGTCTTGCGTTGCAGCGACTGATAAAAGCCGCGCGGGTCACCGCTGCCGTTGACCTTGACCCCGGCGGCCCCGGCCACATCGGCGGCGAAAGTGGTGCACTGGCGGCGGCTGGCGCTGAAATCGGGGTGAACGGCCTTGTATTCCTGGACCTTGGCCAAGGCGGCGCGGGCCTGGGCGGCGGAAATGGGAATGGCGGTGGTGCGCACGCCGGGCTTGGACAGCGCGGCGGCATCGTCATGCACCTTTCCCTGCACGCCGGTATTCAGCCGCCCCTGATCGCGGCGCGGATCCATGCCGGAGAAATTGGCAGGGGAAAAACCGAAGGTCTGGCGGCTGCCGTCCGGTCCCTCGACCCCGACAAAGGCATGTCCGGCCAGGGACGGCGGCAATCCGGTGGCCTGCGCCCCCTGATGCATATAGGCGCCGACCAGCAGCTTATAGCCGCCGTCGCGCCGCTGCGCCGAAGTGGGATTGAAGCGGGTCGGAGGGGGGCGATGCTGCGAGGTCACGGCAATATTCCCGCCAAAGATTTTTCAGACTTAATTTGTGCCCGATTTACGGGAAATTCACAAGACTCTCAGGTCAACTCCGTCACCTTGGGCACGGCGTTGGTGCGAACCCCGTTATTTTCGCCGACGACACCGTCATACGCGACGGCAAGGGGGATGGCCCCCCAATCCGTGATGTATTGATCGACGAATTGATCGAAGGTCTGGCCGTCGTTGTTCTTCAACCCCTGCAAGGCACCGTTCAGCGTCCCGATATTGTTGCCGTTGGTGTCGGCGCCGGTACGATCCACATAATGCAGGTGCACATTGGGGTAATGGGCGCCCAGGGCCGAGGCGAAAGCGCGCAGCACCCGATGGCACACCGAACACGGCCGCTTGGTCCCCATCACCACGAATTCCCCGGCCGTGGTTCCAGCGCGAATTTTCCTGGCGATGGTCAACAGCAATTGCTGCTCGGCGTGGAGCGTGCCCGACATCAGGGTGATGTTGGCGGGAATTTTCTTGGTGGCGGTCAGGTGATACTTCTCGAAAGTGTTCTTGTCGCGCTGGAAACCGAACAATTTGGTGTCCATTGCCTGCGTGTACCAACCGCCCGCGTCGCCCCCTGTTGCCGAGGCGTTGCCGCCATGCACCACCGGCTCATTGGCGGCCACCACCAGCTTGCCATCGATGAAGGTGGACTGCACCTCCATGACGTTCCGCGTGGTGCTGTTGATGAACGAACCGGACGTGCTCCACAGGAAATGCCCGGCACCCTTGACGGCTTCACTGGCCCGCTGGGCGGTCACTGCCGGATTCCAGGCCGCAGCTGGCGGTCCCGGCGGCTGACCGCAACAGGGACAAGCCATCTTCGGCTGAAGGGGATGCACGGACGGTGCGAAGCGGGTTGGCGGTGGTGAAAACTTGCGCATGGCTCACACTCCCGGTGTGCCCAAATCCAGATTGACCACACCCGGTTCCTTGCGTGGGCGGGTGGTCAGCCACGACGTCCAGCCCAGGCGCGGCGCCCGGCGCGGATTGGATGTCCACAGCCGTAGCGGCGGCACCTGTCCCGGTGGCACGGTCAGCCGCACATCCACGGCAATGGTGCCGCCCAGGGCATAGCCCAGCAGGGTGCGCAGGGCACGATGGGATTCAGTGCCGGGCAGCAGACGGATCAGCCGGTTCAGCGACAGCGGCCCCATCTCCAGACGGATGCCCGCGCCCTGGTCCCACACCCGCCGCCCCAGCACCGCGCCCTGGCCCAGGGCGGTGTTGCGGCCCAGACGGCCGAGCACGCTGTGCTGCTCGGGCTCCAGCGGCAGCCAGCGCCCCACATGGGACACCCCGCGCACCGGCACACCCAAAGCGTGGGCCAAGGTGCGCTCGAGCGCATGCAGGCTGACCGGGCGCTGGTTGAGCATGCCCGCGCATTCCAACAAGGCACGTTCGTGCCCGTGCAGGCGGGCGCGCGGGCGACGGCCCAGCGATTGCCGCAAACCCGGCGTACCCAACCCCAGCAGCGCCCACATCAGCCGGGCGAAGTCAGTGTCCTCGGGGCGGCCGGGCTGCTGCGCCGGGCGATGAGCCCGCTTGGCCCGGACGAACAGCGACAGCAGGCGGTGATTGAACACGTCCAGGAAGTCGCGGATACCGGGATCGCCCCGGCGCGAGCGTTCCAGCGCCAGCTCGGTCAAGGGCGACGGCAACGGCCCGAAAGCTCCGGCCAGGGACAGGAAGGCCGAGGTCAGAACCGGTGCTGTTTCCCCTTCCCCCGCCTGCCAATCGGCGACGTCGCTGGCGGGAAAGCCGTGTGACAGGCTGCCGCGCAGCCGCACCGCCTCACACGACGGGTCAGGCCCGGCCCCCACCGGCACCGCCTGCGGCTGGGCGTATTCCGCCAGCCGCACCGCCTGGAGCAAGGCGAAGCGCTGGGGCTCGTCGCCGAGCATTTGTATCAGAGGACGAGGGCTTCGCCCGCGATCGCCGGCCATGTGGTCCAAGGTCCGTCATAACGGCGGGAATGAACCGCCAGTTCAGTAAATGAGTTGATCCCGGCGTACAGCCCCAGGAAACGGGACAGCACGGCGGTGAACAGGTACAGGCCGATGCCCGGCTGGCGGTCATCCACCGCCAGTTCCAGCCGCAGCCCCCGGCAGAAGCCGCGCCACGCGTCGTCGCCGATGCGGCGCACCACCCGGCGGCTGTCCAGGCTTTCCAGGGCATCCACCACCTGATGCCCGGCAGCCGAGCGCAAGGCGGCATACAGCCGCAGGATTTCCTTGAGCGCCGCCAGACTTTCGCCGCCGCCGTTCAGCGAGAGGTGGTTGAGCGACAGATGCGACACCAATTGCCACAGCGTCTCGCCGTCCTCGGGCGCTTCCAATTGCGGCGTCGGACGGGTGACGCAGCGGATGGAACTGACCGGTGCCGCCAGCTCCATTTCCAGCTTGGTGCCCGCCGGTATCTGGTCGGCGATGCCGCGATTGGTGCACAGGGTATGGGCGAACACCACCGCCGCCGCCGGTTGCGCCGGGTTCAGCCCCAGATCCTTGAACGACAGCAGGATGTCGCTGCCCGGCAGATCGGGGCGTCCGCTGCGTTGGCGCCGGGCCATCCAATAGCATTCCCGCACGCCGGGCCGTCCCAGATGGGCGACCGAAAAGAACGGCCGGATCACCCCGTCCTCGCCCTCGGTGGCGGCGGTGGCGGAAACCTTGAGCACCGAATGAATCTCGGTGGACCGTTCCCAGCGCACGTCGGGGTTCAGGCGGTATTCCACCTGGGTATGATCCAGGCGGATCGGTTCGCTGGTCTTGGGGAACAGATTGACCATGGGCGTGCAGCCCAATTGCAGACTGTCCGGCACCAGCACTGTCCCGGCGGGCGGACGGCGGCCCAGCAGGAACAGCAAATCCACCTCACGCCCCGCCGCCGCCAGGGACGGCAGGCCGTTGACGTCCACGAACAGGAACTTTTCCGGGAAAACGAAGAATTCCTGAAGCAGACGATAGCCCTGATGGGCTGTCTCGCCATGGGGCAGCAGGCCCTGCTCGGCCTCGAACCCCACCGGCGCCACGGTGATGGCGCGGCTGCCGGGCAGCGGCTGGTCGGAATCCGGCGCCACAGCCACCACCTCGCGCAGACCGCCGACCAGGCCTTCGTACAACGCCTCGGCGGTGGCGGGATCGGCGTCGATGAAAAAACGCAGGCTGGCGGGCGCCATCTCGGCAAAGGTGCGGTTGCCCTGACAGGTCAGCCGCACCCGCAGCACCGCGCCCACGTCGGTGCGGTCCTCGGGCAATATGGTGGACGGCAGCAATTCCACCGCCGTGACCTGAATCGGCCACAACGTGACCTTCTGGCTGGTGCGGAAACGGCAGGTGACGCCATCGGCGGCACTGGCGTAAAGGGCGGTGTGGCGCGGCACCTCGGCGCCCATGATGGCACGGGAATGGGCGGCGTCGGTTTCGAAACGGGCGATGGCCAGCGACGGCACCGGCGCCGTCAGATGGGGATAAAGCACCCCAAGCAGCGCCGCCGGGATCAGCGGGAAATCCGCCTCGATCTCGCGTTGCAGGCGCCCGGTGAGGAAAGCGAAGGATTCGATCAGCCGCTGCACCTGAGGATCGGCCGAGCCCTCGCGGCCCAGCTCCAGGCGCCGCGCCAGCTTGGGGTGCTTGCGGGCGAAATCCTCGCCCGCGTGGCGCAGGTAGGTCAGCTCGCCCACATAGGCGCGCCGCAGGCTGTCGCCGGGCTCAGCCGCCATGGCCGCCCCCTTCGGTACCGTCGCCGTTCAGGGATACCGCGAACGACACCGGCTCGCGCTGGCCGCCCATCTCCAGCCAGCCGGTGATGTCGGCGACCAGGGCATCGCCGCGCCCTTCGGCCAGACGCATGCTGACCTTGGGCTCCTGCAAGCGCGGCTCGAAGGCCAGGATGGCAAGGCGCACCTGCTCCCCCAGACGGTTGCGCCCGCCGGGGTCGGCGGGCACGGTCAGGGCGCCGTCGGGAATGCCGTAATCGATGGTCGTGCGCTCGCGCCCCGCCAGAACCTCGACGGCGACGGGGACGCGGGTGGACAGCAGACGTTCCAGCTCATAGGCCAGGGACGCCCGCAGCCCCTCGCGCCCATGCAGCACGAAGGGCGGAGCCTCGCCCCGGCCGGGGTCGAGATCGACCAGACGCTCGAACAGAAGCGCCCGCCCACCCTCGACCGGAGCCAGGGACGACACCGATTACTCCACCTTCTGCAAGGACAGATCGTGCGACGCCACCTTGTTGCCGTCGTTGCCCGCACCCGGCACCTTCTGTTCGGTGTAGGTGTATTTGACCTTGCTGTAGGACAGGGTCAGGGTCTCGGTGGCCAGATCGCCGGTACCGCCGCCGATGGAGATGTTGGAGACGATGACATTGTCCATCTCGATCTTCAGATATTCCACCAGGGCGTCGCCATCGGAACGGTAGGTGGTGAACACGGCGTTCTTGATGGTCTTGCCGGTCCAGCAGGACTTCATCAGCGGCACCGACGAGATGTCGATGTACTTGGTGAAGGAGAAATCGGCATGGTTGGCCTGCTCCACCGTGCCGCCGCCCGCCGAGGAACGGGTGGCCGAGGTGGGCTGGTTGAAGGAATGGCTCCACGACAGGACCTGGATATCCTTCTCGTGGCCCGAAACCTGCGATTCGCCGTCGATGCCGTCGATCTTGATGAAGAAATTTGTGGCCATGGGGCCAACCCCCCTCTAGTTGATCAGGCAGCAGGCGGCGGCAGTTCAGCCACCAGACGGATGGATGCGGTCAGTTCTTCCAACTGGAAGTGCGGACGCAGGAACACCACGGCGTTGTAGGCGCCGGGCTTGCCGGGAATGTCCGAGACATCCACCCGTCCCTCGCGCAGCGGATACTGCGCCTTGATGCTTTGACCGGCATCGTCCTGACCCAGGACGTACATGGTCATCCACGTATTCAGATACGTCGAGACGTTGTCCTTGGTCATGAAGCTGCCGATCTTGTCGCGCATGATCACCTTGATGTAGTGGGCGAAGCGCGAGGCATTGAGGATATAGGGCAGCAGCGCCGACAACCGCGAATTGGCGTTGGCCTGGGGCGTGTTGTACAGCTTGGGCTTGTTGCAGGTGGCACCGCCGAAGAACGCCGCGTAATCGGTGTTCTTGCAATGCACCAGGCTGATGAAGCCCAAATCGGACAATTCCTTTTCGCGCCGGTCGGTGATCGACACCTCGGTCGGGCATTTCAGGGCGATGTCGCCGTCCGGGCTGCGGAAGGTGTGGGCGGGCAGGCCCTCGACCTTGCCGCCGCCTTCGACGCCGCGGATAGCGGCGGTCCAGCCGAATTGCGCGAAGGCCTGACCGATGCGCTGGGCCAGCACATAGGCGGCGTTGCCCCACAGATAGCGGGAATGGTCGAGGCCGTCACATTCCTCGACATAGTTGAAGCCCTCGACCGGCACGGTGTCCGGGCCATAGGGCAGGCGCAGCAGCACGCGCGGCAACGCCAGCGACACGTAGCGGGAATCCTCGCTGTTGCGGAAGGACCGCCACTTGATCAGCTCGACGCTCTCGAAAATCTTCGCCAGGTCGCGCGGCAGGCTCAGCTCGGTGAAGCTGTCCATGTCGAACAGACGCGGATGGGGCGCGGCGATGAACGGCGCGTGCGCGGCGGCGGCGACGTTCGAGACCTTCTCCAGCAGCGCCATGTCCTGGGGATGGCGGCCGAATTCGTAATCGCCGATCAGCACGCTGTAGGGCGTGCCGCCGAAGGTGCCGTACTCTTCCTCGTACACCTTCTTGAACAGCGCCGACTGGTCGAACTCGACGGCCTTTTCCAGGTCCTTGAGCAGGTCCGGCTTGGAGACGTTCAGCAGCCGGATCTTCAGCATGGTGCTGGTTTCGGTGTTGAACACCAGATAGGCCAGACCGCGCCACGACGATTCCAGCTTCTGGAAATCGGGGTGGTGCATGACGGCGTTGACCTGGGCGGTCAGCAATTCGTCGATGCGGGCGATATGGTCGGTGATGAGCGCGATCAGATCGCCGGACACCGTGCCGCCGGTCTCGGCCAGCACGTTGTTGACGAATTCGGCCAGCAATTCGCGGGCGTAGGTGCGCTGAGCATCCTCGCGCGCCATCTTGCCTTCGACGAAAATCTGGTCGATCAGGCTCGGGACTTCGGTCGTAGTGGTCTCGTCGGCCATCGCAGCCTCGTGTCCTCGATAGAGGTCGGTTCGGGTCGGAAAAGGTCGCGGGCGGCCGTTACTCGGCCGCTTCCTCGGCCGGGGTCAGCAGCTTTTTCAGCTCTTCCTGCTTTTCCGGGCTTTCGGCCACCTGCTTGAGCAGCAGCTCCAGCTTGTCGTTGCCGTCCAGTTTGGTCAGCAGGTCGCGCAGACGCTCGCGCGTCTCGTACAGACGGCGCAGCGGCTCGATCTGCTTCAGCACCTCGGCCGGCTGGAAATCGTCCATGTGCTGGAAAGTCAGCTCGGCCGAAATCTGATCCTCGGAATCCGGCACCAGCTTGTTGGGCACGCGGATCGCCAGACGCGGACGGATCGAAGCGAGCACTTCGTTGAAGTTGTCGCGGTCGATCTCGACGAATTTGCGGTCCTTGACCGCGGGCAGTGCCTCGGCGGGATGGCCGGACAGGTCGGCCAGCACACCCATGATGAACGGAAGCTCCTTGCGCTCGATGGCGCCACCGGTTTCCACGTCATAGGTGATCTTCACGCGCGGCGGGCGGACCCTCAGCAGTTTGTGTTGAGTGCTTTCAGCCATCGAGGCGCTTCCCTCTCCCCTTGGAGTTGCGCGCTTACAGCGCACCAACCACCCTGACTCGCATTAAATGGCGAGTCAATTCCTTTCAAGCACGTTAATGTTGTTAGATGTCGTCTTTCGGCATGATCAATTCTAGAATGGAGGCGAGGTCGTTGCGGCCCTGCGCCATGTCCAGCAGCAATTGATTCAACGGCATGCGGCCCCAGCCATGGACCCGCCGCAACACATAGGGGGTGGGGCTGTGCGGTTCGGTGCGCATCAGGTAATCGGCCACTTCGGCCAGACGGCGATAGGCGTCGTCGCGGCTGGTGATCGGCCCCGAGGCCGCGGCGGGCGCGGAAGTGTCTTGGGCGGGGGTCATGGGCGGAACGTCCGGTTCGGCGGCGGGGGCAACGGGTTCGGGCAAGGGCGGCGCGACCGAGGTCAACCACCCGGCGATTTCATTCAACAGACCGCGCAACCCCTCCAGCGAAGGCGCGTCGCGGCGGCATAGCTCGTCCAGCAGGGCGTCCAGGCGGTCCAGGGCGGCCCGCCCGGCTTCGATCTGCTCAAGCTGCTGGCGCAATTGCGCCACCGGGGTGGCCAGGGCGGCGCTTTCGAAGGCGGCCAGGGTCAGCACACCGCTTTTGGGCTTGGCGCCGCCGCGCGCTTCCTGCATGCGGGCGATGGCGTAATCGCCCCAGGACAGCGCCACCACCTCGCCCTGCCCCTGGCGGGACCGCGTCAGCGGCAGCACCCGCAACACCAGCGGCAAGCGCATGTTCAGCAAGGCGATGGCATTGGCCCGGCCCGATAGATCGCCGTCCTCGTCCGGGCGCGGATGCAGACCGTCCCAGAAGCGGCGGCACAACGCCTCGATCATGCCCAGGCCGGGCGCCAGCGCGGCGAAACCGTCACGGTGCACCAGCGCCTCGACCATCCAGGCGGCGACGCGCACATCCTTGGACCGCCGCACCAACAGCCGGTGGCACAGCAAGGCCACCTTGTCCCAATCGGCGGTCTTGCGTTCGGATTGCCAGACGCCTTGCGGCAGATCGGGGTCCTCGCGCCGGGTTTCCAGGATGTCGGCGATGGCCGGGTCCGAGGCGGCGTAAAGATCGTCGCCGTAGCCCCCTCCTGCCCCAGCCAGCGGCGCCAGCACGGCATCCAGGTCCAGCACCGCCGGGCCGTCGGGGCGGGCGTCGCGAAGCTCAGTCATGGCCGTCCTCTCCGTCCAGGGGCGTGCGCGAGCGCAAGGTGGTGGGCAGCATGCGTTCCAGCAATCCCCGCACCGCCGTGGACAGGCGTTGGCCCAGGGCGCGGTGTTCGCTTTGCAGAGTGGCGACCAGCACCCGTTCCATGCGCGCCAGGTTCTGGCGATGGCTTTCGTTGACCGCCAGGACCGTATCCAGCCGCTGTTGCAGCACCCGCACCTGCGTGGACAATTCCTCGATGCGGGCGGCCAGGGTTACGGTCTCGACGTTGGGTTGGGGCGGCGGCGCCGCCTCGTTGGCCGCCAGGGCGGTGACCACCACCACCGGCCGCGCCGACAAACTGCCCAGCGGCGATGGTTCGGCATAGGGTACCCGCGCTTCGTCGCCATCCAGCAGATGGCAGACGGCGGCATAGCTCATGCCCAGGCTGGCGGCGATGCGGCGGTAGCTCCAGCCTTCCTTGCGCAGACGGCGGGCACGGCGGTTGCGTTCCGCCTCGCCTAAGTTCTGCGAGGACGGCTCTGCCTTGCCGTTGCCGATGCCGTTGGCCAGGCCGACATTGATGGTGACGTGGCCATTGACCCCTTGCGCCATTCACCAGCCTTTGTTCACGAGGACACATCACTATACGTCCTTGGCGCAAGCGGTTAAACCGTCATTCCCGCCATAATGGTACAGGATCAGCATTTATATTCGCATCAGGTGCAGCGACCGGGAACAGCGGCAGCACCACCGGCTGCTTGTCCTCGGGCTTGCCCGGCACCCGCACCAAGGCGGTGAGGTTCAGACGCAGGAAGGCCTCGACCACCGGCTGCACCGGGCGCGGCCCCGAGGCGGAATCCGGGTTACGCTGGGTTTCCACCAGCACCCGCAACACGTTGGGACGGCGGTCGGGCAGTTCCGCCAGCCGCGCCGGATCGGGCGTCAGTTGCGCCACCAGCGACAGCAGCGCCCACGGATCGTTGGCTTCCCAGGTGGCGGTCATGCCGTCCACCTTGTAACGCCCGCGCGGATCGGACACCGGCATGACGGCGGCATTGCGGGCAAAGCGTACCGACAACCGCGCCGGTTGCCCGCTGCTCCACACCACCCGCCGCTTGGGCTCCAGCGACGACAGCCGCTGGTCGGGACCGAAATCCAGCACCCATTCGATGATCTGGTTGCCGCCCTGGTCGCGGGCGGCGTTGGCGCGGAAATCGGCGTCGATCTCGTAAGTCAGCGGCTGGTCCAGGGTGGGATCGACCAGCATGGGCGTCAGCGCCTTGCGCGAATCCGCCACCCCATCCAGGAACTGCGCCGCCCGCGTTCCGGCGGCAGCCTCCAGCGCCGCGCGGGCGGGCGGCTTTTCCTGGGACAAGGCGTAGAAGAAGGCACGCACCGCCGCCGGGTCGGCACGCGGCACACTGGGGCGCGGATCGGCGGCGAAGGGGAAGCGTCCGGCCAGGGTGTCGTTGAACAGATCGTGCAGACGGGCATAACGGCGGCGGATGCGTTCGCCGCCCAATTCGCCGCAGCGCCGGGCGATCCCGGCCTTCAACTCGTCCAACTGGCGGGCGAACAGGTCGCCGCCGGGGGTCGGCGGCCCGGCCAGGCTGTCGCAGCGCGCCGGGTCGATCTGGTCCATGTCCACCAGCACGAATTGTTCCAGCCGCCTCAGCGACGAATCCGGGCTTTTCTGTTCATAGCGGGTCAAGGCACGGATGATGCCCTGCCACTTGGCCACCAGATCGCGGCCGCGCGCGTCGGGGGTCAACGCCGTCAGGATGCGCACCAGCGGCCCGGCGGTGTCGCGGGCAATCTGCGACAGGGCCTCACGGTTGGCCTCCATCATGGCGGTCAGATCGGCGCTGGTCGGGGCGCGGAAGGTCCGGGCGGCCAGCGGCGGCGTGCCGTCCCACCAATCGAACGGCGGCACCCGGTCGGCCAGCAGCAGACCGGCGGCCTGGGCATCCACCTCGGCCAACAGGCGGGTGGCTTCGGCCTGCACCAGCGTATCCAGCAGCACCGCCAGGGAATCCATCTTGGCCCGGCGCATCTGGTCGCCGATCCCGGCCAATTGCTGGCTGACCCCGGCCAGGGCGCGCAGCTCCATCTCGATCTGATAGACACCACCGGCACTGCGGTCGCCCGAGCGTGCCGCCAGCGACAGGCTGGAGGCCACGCGCTGGTTGACCTGATCGAACGCCGCCAATTCCACCGAGAACGCCAGATCGGGCGGCAGGCGCATGGCCTCGCCCATGCTGTAGGCCAGATAATCGTCCAGCAGCTTCTGCGCCACCTTCAGCCACTGCCCGTCCCACAGCACCGGCCGCGCCCCGGTGGGCAGCGGCGGCGCGTTGGGAATCGGCTCGCTCATGAACGGCCGCGCCAGCAGATCGTCCACCTGCTTGCGCAGGGTGACCATGGGCGGCGCCAGCACCGCTTTGCCGTCCTCCAGATGCAGCAACGGCACGCTTTGCGCCGCCAGCAGCGAGAACAATTGCTGCCGCGCCTCGCTCAGGCGTTTCTCGCCCATGTCGCGCAGGCCCGGCGCCATGCCACGCGGCGCGGCGGAGATGCGGTCCACCCCGCCCAACGCCTCGTCGAAGGCGGCACCCAATTCGCTGCCGCTGCCGTTGATCCAGCCCAGGCTGGCGGAATCCAGATCGCGGCCGACCGCCCGGAACTCCTTTTGCAAATCCTGCAGGCGGGTCATGGCCGCCTCGGGGTTCTTTTCCTCGCCGCCGTCGCGGCTCAGCTGCGCGATACGCTCCAGGCGGCGGCGCAGGGCGCGTTCGTCAAAGCGAGCGCGATAGGCCGCCGCGAACAGGTTGCGCAGCCCCTTTTCCATCTGCGCCCCGACGCCGTCGATGGGCCGCACGTTCGAGAAGCGCAGCGCCCGCTGGTAGATGTCGGCATTGTCCTGGAACCCGGTCGGCAGGTCGATTTCCAGGGTGTAGTGCACCAGCGAGGCCAACGGCCCGGCGCTGCGCGCCTTGGGCAGTTCCAGATAGGTGCGGTAGGCGTCGTCGAATTCCACCATCCGCCCGACCGCCCGCGACAATTGCCGCCCCACATCGCCGTCACCGCGCAATCCCTGGGATTCGTCGTTGACGATGTCGCTCAGCTTGGCCTCCAGCCGCCGCCGCATCTCGCGCATGATCAGGGTGTCGTAGCCGACGGCGATGGCCTGTTCCATCAACTCGTCGGGGTCGAACATGAACGAGGTCGGCGCCGCCGGAGAGGTCAAGCTCTCCACCCGCACCCGCACCATTTCCTGCAACAGCCGCACCGAGGCACCATGGATGAAGGCGGGCGACGCGGTCTCGCCACCACGCGCCAGCTGGCGCAAATCCCCCTCGATGGAGGCGATCAGCGGCATCAGATTGCGGACGTCGCGCGGCGTGTCGAAGGATAGCCAGGTCAAGCCCAACGCCTCGATGGCCAGCAGCGCGGCGAAGGCGCCCTGGGCCCAGCGCACGCGGCGGGTACGCGCGGTGACCAATCCGCGCAACGGCCGCACCAGTTGGTGCTCGCGGAAGACCTTGCCGTCGAACAGGCCGTTGGCGAAGCCCATGCCCCCCCAAGGCAAGGCGCCGGTCAGGTAGATGCCGCGGAACATGAAGGCCTGTTGATAGGCCGAGGGTTGGAACATGCCCGCCAGCAATACCTTGAGACGCGGCGCCAAGGCCTGCACCCGCGACGGCAGCAGCATCAGCCCGTCGGGATCGGCGGGACGCTGCGGCGCCATCAGCGCCTGCATGCCCACATGGGACAGACCGGTAGCGATGGAATCCATGGCTTCCTCGGTCCATTCCGGCCGGAACGCCGATTCCAGGCCGTAGGGCATGGCCCAGCCCACCGCCTCGTCCCGCAGATCGTGGGGCAACGCGGCGGCCAGGGAATCGAAACCGTGCAGGGTATCGCAGCAGGTGATCACCACGGTGACCGGCACCCGCAAACCGCTCTGGCGCTGGGCGGTGGCGACCAGTTCGTAAAGCTGCCCGCCCTTGTCGGCCAGCCGGTCGAACGGCAGCGCCCCCGGCCCGTCCAGCACGGTGACGGGCACCGCCACCACCAGACCGTCCAACGGGCGGTGGATGCGGGCCAGACGCATCAGCCCCAGCAGGCGGCGCCAGCGGCGCAGGCCGCCGGGATTGGCCAGCAGATCGTCACCGGCATGGAACAGCGCGCCGTGACGGCAAAAGCGGACGGTTCCGGCGCGCGGGATCGAGGCGGTGCGATCGGAAGCGGCCTCGACGCCTTCGATCATCGCCCAGGCATCGGCGTCCTCGATGCCCGCCACCACCACCCACGGCACGCTGTAGGGGGTGCCGCTTTCGCCGGTCAAATCGGACAAGGCCGTCAGCGTGCTGCGCAATTGTCCACGCATGCGGGCGACGAACCAGCGTTCCTCCGGCTCCTCGCCGGGGGCATGCGGTGGCGCTTCGGCGACCACCTGTTCTTCTTCCTCGGCGCGGCGGCGCAGCAGCCACCACAGGGTGACGCCCACCACCACGAACAGCAGGACCAGAACCAGCAGGATCGCCAGCGGAAACCACGGCGGCGGCTGGCTGAGCAGGGCGGCGAGCGCGGACATGGCCTTCCCTCCCCCGCCTAGAACCGGGCGCCCAAGGCGCGGACCGAAACGGCCATTTCGCGCAGCGGCCGCACCGAATCGGTCCACATCCAATGGGAAACGGCCAGGGTCGCTGCCGCCGACAGCGCCATCAGCACCAGCCACGGCACCAGCCGGGGCACCCGGCGCAGCCCGCCATCCTCCAGCACCGGCAACAGCGCGCCGGGCAGCGCGTCGAACCACTCGATCCCCGCCGGAGGGCGGCGGTACAGGTATTCGTACAATTGGCGGCGCAGACGGTCGATGGCACCATGATCCTCGACCCCGCGCCAGCGGCCGCGAAAGCCCAGGGACAGCGCCAGCAGGATGGCGGCGGCCAGATCGGCGCGCCCGGCGATGCCGCCATCGACGATGCCCTGGGCGATGGTGAACACCTCCTCGCCCGAGACCTTGCTGGAATACAGCGCGTTCTCCAGCAGCATACCCATCCATTGCTCGCGGCCGGGCCAGTCCACCTCGTGCAGCAGCGCCTCGTCGGCCAAGGCCGCCATGACGTAGCCGATATCGGGCAGGCCGTCGGTACTGGCCGGGGGCGTGCCGTCCGGGCAGATGGCGACGCGCAGGCGCAGGAACAGATCGACGATGCCGGGGGCCGATTGCGGCCCCTCCTCCGCCACCGCCGCATCGGCCACTGCCGCCCCGGCCAGCCGCTTGACCTCCACCAGTTCGGCGTGGAACGCCAGGAAGCGCTGAACGGCCAGCCGGGCCTTGGCGTTGAGGACCAGTGCCGCCATCAGCGCCGCCCGGCCTTGGGTTGGGCTGGCGGCTCGGGTTCGGCGGCCTGCAATGCGAAAACCTGCAACGAAGCCGGGGCGACACCCACGCCGGCGCCCGGCCCCACCACTTCCAGCGGCTGCCCCGGCTGCACGAATTCGGTCGAAGCGGCAACGCGGAACAGCACCATGTTGGGCGGCGGGATCAGCCCCAGTTCCTCGACCTGATCCACCCGTTCGCGCGCCGCACCCCGGATGCGCCGTTCGCTGATGGCGCGCAGCATGGAGCGCGAGCCGATCAGCGCCTTGGACAACCATTCCACCGTGTCGGACGGCGTGGCGCCGTCCACCACGCGGGCGCCCACCACCAGGGTGTCACCTGTCAGCATGCCGGGCACCAGATCCAGCCCGAAGCGGTCGGGCGCCAGCTCGGTGAAGCGGATGGCGCGATAGGTTTCGCGCACGCGGTCGATCATGCGCAACAGAAAGTCGCACACTTCGTGGAACGCTGGCAGCGGATCGGCGTGCACATAACGCGGCGGCGACGGCGGCACCGGCTGGCCGCCCATCCACGACAGATTGCCCATCAGGTCACACAGCGACAGATAGACGTGAAAGGGATGCACGTCCTCGGCCTCGACCAGGGCTTCCAGGCGCGGCAGCGGCTCGACCAGCGAGCGCAGGGTCTCCAGCATGGTTCCGGCGGGCAGAGAATCCGAGGCGGCGGGCGAGCGCAGGCGCTCGGCCAGGGCGGCGGCCTTGTCGCGCAGCCGCGCCGCCACCTGCCGCGCCATGTCGGCCAGCGGCGTTCCGGCGGGCATGGTGGCGCGCGGTTCGGCGAACGGTTCCAGGGTGAAGGCGTCGTCCTTGAACGACACCAGGGCGATGGGCAGCGACACGTATTTGCTGGACGGCGGCACGCGCGGCGACGCGGTGGCCAGCAGCGACAGCACCGGGCGCAGGCGCGGCACCGCCACTTCGCCGTCGCCGGTATTGGCATCGGCTACCGGCCGCCCCTCGACCGAACGGAACCGGCGCAGGGCACCGGGTTCCGGCACCGGCGCCTCGACCGGCACCGCCAGATGCACCGCCTGGGCGTTGTTGGCCAGAGCGTCCTTGGCCTTGGACAAATCCAGTTCCAGCAGCGGTTCGCCCTCGCGCGGGTACAAAACGCACAGGCCGTCCGGCAGCATCGCCTCCATCTCCAGCACCCGCAGGCGGCCGGTCGCCAGCAGGGCGCGGTCCAAGGTCAGCCGCCGCACCCCCCACGGAAACATCCCCGCCGCCCCCAGGGCATAACCCAGCAGGCTTTCCGCGCGGGCCGAGGCCTGCTGGAAATGCTGCGGCGCCAACAGCATGCCTTCATGCCACAGCACCGCCTCGGGGATGTCGCTCAACTCGGCCATCATCGTCCTTCCTTGGCGGCGCCCTGCACCACGAAGCCGCTGGCTTGCAGCAGCACCTTGACCTGATCGTCCTCGAAGCTCAGCCGCGCCCGGTGGTCGCCGGGCGTGCCGTAGCCCGCGAACAGATAGCCGTCGATGATGCCGCCCCGGTCGGGCCGCGCCAGGGCGCGCTGGCCCGGCACCAGTTCCCACGACAGCACCACCAGGGAATCAGGGAAATCCCGCTGCAATTGGGCACGGCGGCGGAACCATTCCGCCGCAGGCATTTTCGCCAGTTGATCGGCCACCCCCGGCCCGATCACCAGCGCCACGTCCACCGGCAAGGCGGTGTTGTTGTTGGCGTCGGGCTGGGCCTCGATCGCCACTTCCTCCAGGGACAGGCCGCGCTGCCAGCCGCCGCAGCCGGACAACAGCAAAAGCGCCGCCAGGGCGCACAGCAGGCGGCTCATCCGCGGCTCCATGCGCCAGAGGATGCCGGATCGGCCAGCGACACCGGGTGCGCCCCCTCGAACGACCGCGCCGCCAGGGCCGCCGACAGCCGGTCGCCGTAGCGTCCGGCCTGGACGCTGTACCAGGCGCGGCCGCGCTCATCCAATTGCAGCCGGGTATTGGCGGCCAGCCCCAACGCCTCGGCATTGCGCCGCGCCTGCTCGGCCAGGTCGGCGCGCAGATAGGTGCCGACCTGAACGGTATAGAGGCCATAGGACGGCAATTCCCGCGACGGCAACGACGGCGCCGCGAACACTTCCGGTGCCAGCACCGCCGCTTCGGCGGCGCCGATACGCTCGGCCGGGACCAGGGCAAGGCGCAGGCGTTCGCTCTGTTCCGCCTCGGCGCTTTTGGCGGCGGCAGGCGGCGGCGCGGTGACCGCCAGCGGCCGGTCGCTGGCCGCCAGCGCCAGCGCCGTCACCATGCCGCCCGCCACGAAGGACAGAAGCGCCGTCACCGCCAGACTGACCAGCACCGGCCAAAGCGGGCGCGGAGATATTGTCGCCATGCTGCTTCCCCCCTTGCCGCCGTCAGGGCACCATCACGGTGGCCTGACCGGGAACCGCCACCTGGATGACGCCGCCCCAATTGCACATCAGCTTGCTGGAATTGTTCAGTGTCGGCATACCGCCCAGCATCACCGTCGGCGCGCCGGGCGCCCACGCCGCCGCCGTCGCCGGAATGCACGGCATGGGCGTCAGCACCCCCAACGCCGCCGCCGTCGCCGCCGCCACCGTCGGGTTGGCCGGACTGGTGCACATGGCGAAGGGCATGATGTTCAGCATGGGCACGTTGTCCATGATGTTGGCCGCCACCGGCCCGCCCGCCATGACCTTGTTCTTGGGCAGCACGGACAGGGCCGAAGGCGCGGTGCCGAAACTGCACATCAGGTTCGCCCCCATGCAGACCTGAATCGCCATACCGCACACCTCTTGCAGGCGTTTGCTTCGGCAAACACCATGTTACGGCAGATGCCAAAGGCGCCAGCCGATCATTGAGAATATTTCTCCATCAGTCTTGCGACTTAACCGAGAAATGTCAACGAGGCAGGATGGTCGCTGCTTGCAAGGGGTTGCTGCGGCCACGCCAACCCGGTTATTGCATTGCAGCAAAAGATGAAGCACAGTGGCAGCTAACACGCTTACGGATGCAAGGAATGGATTGCACCATGCCGATTCCGCCGCTCTACGTGCCCAAGGTTTCCGCCTGGTTGGCGCGCGAAGGCTTTACCATCCTGACCGCGCCGCGTTCCTTGGTGCTGCGCGCGCTCGAGGCGGTTCGCCAGGAAACGCCCTGATTTCCGTTACCGCCCAATAAGGATTGTTCATGCCCGCCGCCACCGCCGAGCGCATCCGCGCCCTGATCGATGCCGCCAGCCGCCAGTCCGCCGCCGAAGGCCGCGCCCTGGATCTGCACAATGTCTATGTGAACGTGCTGGTGCGCTGTGGCGTCGGCCGCGACGACGCCCGCCAGATCGTCGCCGACAACGACCGCGATCCGGTCGCCCACATCCTGCATTTCGCGGGCGATTCCCACAATTTCGCCGTCCTGGCGGTCGAGGAAGCCCTCGCCGCCGCTTAGAGCAGGCTGCTGAAAAGCTCGTCGCGCGGCACTTTTGCCCTATACCGTCATGGCCGTGCTTGACACGGCCATCCACGCGGTGCCGCAAGAATATCATTAGAAATAATGACTTAAGCTGACGCGCATGGATGCCCGGATCAAGTCCACGGCTGTCCGGTTTAAAGTTCACGCCCATTGCAGCATCATCTGATTGGGGTCGATCCGAGGTTTGGGATCGTCTCCGATCAGGCGGTCGATGCGTTTTCTGTGCATGAGATTGGCGCGGACCAGGCGGGCGAAGGCGAGCGGGCTTTGGACGGCCTTCTGGGCGGTCTGGGCCATGCGCAGCAGCAGGAAGGCGATGAGGGCAACGGCGACCTGAATACGGA
>Ga0209373_10000565_pt1 | contig 57626 bp, 43 predicted proteins | sample Higcelweek5metaG_FD_187173 | JGI IMG/M metagenome (GOLD analysis project Ga0209373, IMG submission 187173) | Freshwater pond sediment microbial communities from the University of Edinburgh, under environmental carbon perturbations - High... | ecosystem: Environmental > Aquatic > Freshwater >... | reverse complement strand
GTACGGTTTGACGAGGGGAAGCAGGTTACTGCAACTATGGCAAGGCTACTTAGGCACCGCCAAACGAAAGAGGCGGAAACAGACAAGCCAAATCTACGGGAGCAGTGGCTTGCTTCCTACTCTACTGACTAACTGCCGTTTTAAGGTAAAAATGGCTAAAAGGGGCGTTAAGTGCAGAGCCCCTTTTTCGTATTTTGAATTAAATGAGCGAGGCTCTTTCAAAAATCCTGATTTGCCCGTTGGCAGGTTTAGGGCAAACGGTGTCTTTTGGGTAAATTCTGATATTCGGATCGTGGTAAGCTGGTCAAACCATGAACGGAATACTTTTGCAAGATGTTCTGCTTATAACCTGAATTTCTGCATAAGCTCCCGTAAATGTGCTGCCTGGTGATTCAATTGAGCCGCAGCTGATGCTGTTTCTTCTGCTCCGCGTGAAGAACTCTGGACGACATCAGTTACCAGTTGCAGATTGGCATTGATCTCGCTGGTGGTTGCTGTTTGCTCTTCCGCAGCGGTTGCTACCTGATGTATCTGCATGTTCAGATCATGTACCTGATCGAGTATCTGCTGTAGTGATTGTTCCAGCAGGGCTGAATCCTCAATAGCTCTCCGGGAGTTGTCAACGCCGGAACGCATTGAAGCAACAGCAGCATGGGTTTCAACTTGCATTGTCTTAATCATCTCGCTTATTTCCTTCGTAACTTTGGTTGTTCGCTCAGCAAGAGCCCGCACTTCGTCGGCAACCACGGCAAACCCGCGTCCCATTTCACCAGCACGGGCAGCCTCAATGGCGGCATTAAGCGCCAACAGGTTTGTTTGGTCAGCTATATCTTCAATGGTTCCAACCAATTCACCAATCTGATCAGACCGGGTGCCTAATGCTGAAATCGTTTCTGCGTTCTTGGCTGTTTGGCTGATTCTGAATCGAATACCTTCGGTTGTCTGCCGGGCAATAACAGTGCCTTGTGTTGAAGTTTCGGTGGTTTTACGGGCATTTTCAGCTGCCATTTGGCAATTTTGTGCAATATCCCCTGACGTTGCTGCCATCTCTTCACTGGATGCTGCAACAGTACTCACCTGATTGGACAGTTCTTCAGAGCCGGTAGCAATTCGACCAGCGGTGTTGTGAAGTTGATTGGATGCTGATGCGATATGCTGAGAAGTGGAAAGCACCTGCGAGACTAGTGATCGCAGGTTGTTCACCATCTCTTCAACAGCTGCCATAGCGCTGTTGGTGCCAAAGGTATAACGGCCAAATGTCTCCGTAAGATCGCCGGTGGCGATGCGGAGTGCAATTTCCCGTACCTGATGCGGTTCTCCACCAAGTTGGCCTGAAATAGTGCGGATCATGATCCATGCAAATAATACTGTTAACAAAAATGCGCCCAGGAGTATGCCAACAACGGTCATATAGGCGGAGGTTATGAGAGGCTGGACTTTCAATTTTCTTTCGGCCATCCTGGCTACAGCCGTTTCATTCAATGCCTTTACCAATTCGCTGATTTCGTAAATTGCCTTTTTATACTCTTCGATACCTTTATTGGCTTCCTGGGTCGTTTTAATCTCGCCTTTACGTATCAGGCTATCGACTTTTTCGATTCCTGAGTAATAGATCACCAATTTTTCACGGATCTTTTTACTGGCATCTTGCATCTTTGGTTCGATGGCTACTTTCTCAAGCTGTGTTAAGGTTTTCTCCATGCTGGTACGTTTTGCTTGCCATTTGTTAAGGTAACTATCGTATTTTTCTCGATCAGCGATATTGATGTACATATCCTTTTCAAAACGCCTTAAGTTAAGCACGGTCACATCAAGATTCAGTGCTTGTTCAAGCGTGGCGCTGTCAATCTCGGCAATCTGGTGGGTAATGGCAGAAATCTTACGGGCACTCATGAGGCCTGTAAGACCAACGACAAGTATGCAGATCAACAGGAAGCTGGCAAACAGACTGAGGCTTTGGGCGATAGTCAAACGTTTCATTACGTCTCCTCTTGTATTGATAACGGCGATATCTGTTATTTTAATATGGATACGAGAAAGGAAACGTAACGGTTGGGTTAACTCTTGAATATGCTCTCAGAAAATGACCTAGAAAAAGCAGTTGTCCACGAAGAACACCAAGAAAAACAGATTGTTTAGGCCAAGACAGCAGCAACCTTTTGGGTGAATTATTTGTTTACTGTAACCTGTTGAATCTTCGTGAAACTTCGTGGCTTTCGTGGACATGAACTGCCGTTTTGGGGATGAATACCGTTCAGTTAAGTCGTTCGTGCTGAGTTTGTCGAAGCGTACCTGGTTAAAACAGCACGAGCCCGTCAGGTGTACCTGACGGGCTCGTGAATTTAAGACTGAATAATCAGTTACTTGGTGTTGTCCGTGCCGCCACCCAAGGCGGCATGGGCAGCTGCCAGGCGGGCGATAGGCACCCGGAATGGTGAGCAGGAAACATAATCCAGGCCGATCTTGTGGCAAAAGATAACCGACTCAGGATCGCCGCCATGCTCGCCGCAGATTCCCAGCTTGATGTTGGGGCGGGTTGAACGACCTTTTTCGCAACCCATCTTGACCAGTTGACCGACACCGTTTTGATCCAGAGAGACAAACGGATCTTCCGGCAGGATACCGGCATCAACATAGAACGGCAGGAAACGCCCGGCATCATCCCGGGACAGACCAAAGGTGGTCTGGGTCAGGTCGTTGGTGCCGTAGGAGAAGAACTCTGCCTCGACTGCAATCTCGTCAGCAGTCAGGGCAGCGCGGGGTAGTTCGATCATGGTGCCGATCAGGTACTCCACCTTGACGCCATACTGGGCAATCACTTCATCGCAGATTTTTACGGCGTTGGCCTTCAGTACGGCCAGCTCTTTAACGGTGGCGATCAACGGGATCATGATCTCCGGCACAATGGAGAAACCTTCGTTTTTCACCAGTTCACAGGCCGCTTCCATAATGGCCCGCACCTGCATGTCGTAGATCTCAGGATAGGTAATTCCGAGACGGCAGCCACGGTGACCCAGCATCGGGTTAAACTCATGCAGGAACTCAACCTTTGCCTTCAGGGTCTGGGCCGGAACCTTCATGGTAATGGCCAGCTCGTTAATATCCTTGTCTTCCTGGGGCAGGAATTCATGCAGCGGCGGATCAAGCAGGCGGATGGTAACCGGCAGCCCCTTCATCTCACGGAAGAGGCCAATAAAATCACCTTTCTGCATCGGCAGGATCTTGGCCAGTGCTTTCTCACGTCCTTCAACATCTGCAGACAGGATCATCTCACGCACAGCAGCGATCCGCTCGGCCTCAAAGAACATATGCTCGGTACGGCAGAGGCCGATCCCTTCAGCGCCAAACTCACGGGCCACCTTGGCATCATGGGGGGTATCGGCGTTGGTGCGGACTTTCAGTTTGCGGAACTGGTCCACCCAGACCATCAGCTTGCCGAAGTCGCCGGTCAGTTGCGGCGGAACCGTCTTGACTTCGCCCAGCATTACCTGTCCGGTGGAACCGTCCAGGGTGATCATATCGCCCTTTTTAACCACAACACCATCTTTGGCTACAAAGGACTGGTCAGCATAGTTGACCTTGATATCGCCACAACCAGCCACGCAGCACTTGCCCATACCACGGGCAACCACCGCAGCGTGGGAGGTCATACCGCCACGGGCGGTCAGGATGCCCTGGGCTGCATGCATGCCGTGGATATCTTCCGGTGAGGTCTCGATCCGCACCAGGATCACCTTTTTGCCGTTCTTGGCCAGTTCTTCTGCCTCATCAGCGGTAAAGACAACGGTGCCGCCTGCAGCGCCGGGGGAGGCGGGCAGACCTTTGGCAATCACCTTCTTCTCTGCCTTGGGATCAAGGGAGGGGTGCAGCAGCTGATCAAGTTGGGAAGGGGCAACCCGCAGCACAGCGGTCTTTTCATCAATCAGCCCTTCCTGTACCATATCAACTGCAACCTTGATGGCAGCGGTGGCGGTCCGCTTGCCGTTACGGGTCTGGAGCATGAACAGCTTGCCTTTTTCAATGGTAAACTCGATATCCTGCATATCCTTGTAGTGCTTCTCAAGAATATTTCTGATTTCAGCCAGTTGCTGGTAGCATTCAGGCAGCACATCTTCCATGGAAGGCAGGTCGCCCGGTTTTTTCTGATGGTTATTGATCGGCTGAGGGGTACGGATACCGGCCACCACATCCTCACCCTGGGCATTGACCAGATATTCGCCGTAGAAATAGTTGTCACCGGTGGAGGGGTCACGGGTAAAGGCCACGCCGGTGGCGCAATCCTCGCCCATGTTGCCATAGACCATGGACTGTACGTTAACGGCAGTACCCCAATCAGCCGGGATGTTGTTCAGCTTGCGGTAGGTGATGGCACGCTGGTTCATCCAGGAACCGAACACCGCACCGATGGCTCCCCACAACTGCTGCTTGGGATCTTCCGGGAACTCCTGGCCAAGCTCCTGCTTGATCGCTGCCTTGAATGCAGCAACCAGTTCCTTCCAGTCGTCGGCGGTCAGGTCAGTGTCCAGATGGACATTTTTTTGCGCCTTTTTCATCTCCAGCAGGTGTTCCAGGGCATGTTTATCCATCCCCATCACAACATCGGCATACATCTGTACAAAACGGCGGTAGGCATCATAGGCAAAGCGCTCGTCACCGGACTGGGCAATGATCCCCTGCACGGTGGTGTCGTTCAGTCCCAGGTTCAGGATGGTATCCATCATACCGGGCATGGAGGCCCTGGCGCCGGAGCGGACCGAAACCAGCAGAGGATTTGCAGCATCCCCGAAAACGCGGTCCATAATAGCTTCAACCTGCTTCAGGTTGGCTTCAACTTCATCATTCAAAGAGGTAGGATAGGTTTCGCCATTGGCATAATAGTAGGTACAAACATCGGTGCTGATGGTAAAGCCCGGCGGCACCGGCAGCCCGATGCTGGTCATTTCGGCCAGGTTGGCCCCTTTGCCGCCCAACAGGTTTTTCATGTCGGCCCGGCCTTCAGCCTTGCCATTCCCGAAAAAGTACACGTACTTCTCTGCCATTGCATCCTCCTTGGATTGAGTGGGTTTTAATACCCGTGAAAAGGTTTTAACGATAGTAAAATCAATAACTTAAAAATACTATCCGATTAAGCTGTCTTTCTCAAGTAATTTTAGCAGAAAAAAAGGAAGATGCAGCAAGCAGCTCCCTTTTTCTCAAAATCTATGAAAAGAATCATCTACCCCGCAGCACCCGCTTGTCCCCAATCCGTATGGTTATTTTGCGGCTGTCAAAATACTCAAGCAGCGGAATCATAAACTTACGTGACAGGCCGGTCAGTTCGCGGAACTCTGCCGGGATGATTTCTGCCTTGGCCCTCAGGTGAGCAATCAGCCTTTCCTCAATGGTTTTAAGCAGAGCGCTGTCGTAAAAGATATCAGCCGAAACCCGTGTGACAACTCCCTCGCGGGTCAACAGAGCCAAATGATCCCGCACCTCTTTTTCACTGCTGCGCAGCGCCTCGGCCAGCTCCTTGATGGTGGGCGGCTCAAGCCCCCGCTCTGCCAGCAACGTGCAGATTCGGGCGCCAAGGCCTGAAGACTGTGTAGCAGTCTGTTTTTTTACGCCAGTCGGCCGGACCAGCTCCCGGTCGGCAAGCAGTACCCCCTCTTTTTCCAGCTCTGCCAGCAGCGGGGCAAAGAAGCGCTGATCACTGCGCTTGGGAATGCGGGTCTTCAACTCTTCCTTGCCGATGCCATCTTTAAGTGGATTGGCGGCAAGGTAGCCGGATAACTCATCCACCAGCAACTGCTTCAGGCCGACAACAGCAGCCTTGGCCAGAAAAATACGTGGCTCACGGGTCATCTGCACAATTTCGCCTGTTGTCAGCAGCCCCTGCAAAGCTGTATCTGCCTGCTTCCGGGCAATGCCGGAACGGAGCACGATCTCATCAAAGGATACGCCTGACAGCAGGGCCTGGGATACGATCAGTCCGCAGGTGCGCTGATGTTCTGCTGCATCCAGCGACACCAACAACCGCAAGGCATCTTCACTGCGCCTCCGGCGGGCCGGTGGAAACGGGTCAAGCACGATCCCGCCACCAATGGTAACCGAGGGTGAGGTGGCCCGGATTAGATACGGATCTCCTGACACCAGCAGCAGCGGTTGATCCAGCCGCAACTGGGCATACCCGCTCTGGCCCGGCGGCAGGGCATCATGTTCCAGCAGGATGATCTGGGCAGTGACTTCAGAGGTGCCCGAATGGAACCTCACTGTGGAACGATGCCGCAGATCACGCGGGGCTGAGGCCAGATGGTCCAGCCGCACATCCACCCGGCGACTGGTGCGGAAGATCCCAGTTGGGACCACCACATCACCCCGATGGGCCTGATCCAGATCGATCCCCTGCAGGTTCACGGCCAGCCGTTGACCGGCCTGACCGGCTTCGGCCTTTGCACCATGGGCCTGGATACCCCGTACCCGGCCTGGAATTCTGTTGGGCAGCAGCTCCAGCTCATCACCCAGCTTGATCTCACCAGCCAGCAGGGTGCCGGTAACCACGGTGCCAAAACCGGCCACGGTAAAGACCCGATCCACCGGTAGCCGAAAGGCACCATCCCGTTTCTTTTCTGCCGCCCCTTCAGCCAGCCTTACCAGTTCTTCCTTCAGATCATCCAGACCTGCACCAGTCTTGGAGGAAACCGGGATGATCGGAGCAGACTCAAGAAAGGTACCGGCCACAAACTCCCGTACCTCCTCCTGCACCAGCGGCAGCCAGTCCGGCTCCACCATATCGGACTTGGTCAGCGCCACCAGGCCGCAACGCACCCCTAACAGACGCAGGATATCCAGGTGTTCACGGGTCTGGGGCATAATCCCCTCATCTGCCGCAATCACCAGCATCACCAGATCCATGCCAGCCACACCAGCCACCATGGCGCGGACGAACTTTTCATGGCCCGGCACATCCACCACCCCGAATTCAATCCCGCCCGGCAGTTGCAGGTGGGCAAAGCCCAGTTCAATGGTAATACCGCGGGCCTTCTCTTCTTTCAGCCGGTCGGTGTCGGTACCGGTTAGCGCCTTAACCAGCGAGGTCTTGCCATGGTCAATATGTCCGGCTGTGCCGAGGATCAGGTGTTTCATGGTTTGATTCAGTATCCTTGTTGTAATAGGTGGTGTCTGGTTCAACAGAGTTTAAGCAGGTCTTGATGCTACCTACTTTGGAAAAGGAGCTACACTGTAGTTTTTGTCTGTAAGCTATTTGCATGTTTGATACTTCGGTAAATATCCTGCAATAAGCAGCCAATATTTGTGTTCATACAAGCGCACCACAATAAAATAATGCCTTGGAATCGAAATAATACCAGCAGGAATGCGCTAATTCATATCAAAACAATCATTACAACAGAACAAATAAAATTGAGGGCTCAATGACATTGGCCACGGTGATATCTTTCCTGAACCGGCGATTACCGATAGTGCCTGATGTTTGTCGTCCAGCTGAATTTCAGACATCAGCTCATTAATTACCTGGGACAGGTGTAGGAAGTGGTGCGCTTGAAATCTGATATAACGGGTGTAGGCTATATACTATATGAAGAAAGTGGTTCTGCTGGTTGTTAGCGACAGGGTAACTATGATATAAACTCTCCCTTTTTTGTAACTGACTGAATAGTTTGGGGTTATGTATGCTAAGGCTGAAATGGAACAATCTTCCCTGGTTAGCTGTTGTACTGTTGTCTTGCTTAGCTGCGACATCCGGGCAGACTGCAGGTCGTGAACTGGTTTATACACCGCTGCCGATTGAGCAGCCTGAAACAGTGATTACTGCCAATCGACCATTAGTTACCTATTTGGCAAAACAGCTAAAAACCCCCATTACCATTCGGTATGAAAAGGACTACGAGGAGATCCTGCGCCTTTTTCAGCAGGGCAAGATTGATATCGTCCATTTAGGGCCGTTGCCCTATGTTATTCTGAAAAAAAGTTATACCAAGGCAGAACCGGTGGTTGCCATCAATGAACCAGACGGAAAGGCCACCTATACCTGCGCCATGGTAACTGCCTTTGATGGACCAACCTCGGTCAGACAGGTACGTCGTTCAATCGCTTTTTCACAGCCGCTCTCAACCTGTGGGCATCTGACTGCAGGCTATCTGTTGGATAAATATGGTAGTAATCTTGAAAATTTGCACCACGAGTATCTTGGCAACCAGGATCAGGTTGCGCTGGCAGTTGTTAAAGGGATCTATGAGGTCGGTACCATTAAGGCTGCTGTTGCCAAGAAATATTCAAATCTTACCCTGCGGATTATTGAGGAAACCCCAGCTTTTCCTGGATTTTTGCTGGTTGCAAATAAAGCTACGATGACGTCGGAGCAGATAAGCAAAATCAGAAAGATACTGTTGTCAACGACACCAAATGATCCAGGTGGCCTGGTGCTGGGGCGCTATGGCTTCTCTCCTGTTGCAGATAGCAGTTATGATCTGATTCGCCATAACCTTAGGTTTTCCCGGTAATACGGTATGATAGTAATGCGCATACGCCACAAACGAACATTATCAGCGGTCTGCCTCCTGTCTCTGGTTTTCTGGCTCTGTGGTGCTGCCTACCTGCGCCATGAGCGGGATATCCAGGAAAGGCTACAGCTAGTCGGCCAGACCCATGCTCAGGAAGTTGCATGGCAGGCGGTTACCACAGCACACCGTACGGCCATGCAGGCTTACTTCGATAGCTATATTATGCAGCCGGATGTCGTATCAATTTTGCAGGCAGCGCAGGCAGGTGATCAAGGTCGTCAGAACATTGAACGGGTGCGATTGTACCGCAGGCTTGCCCCGGTCTATGAACTGTTTCGTCAGCGTGACGTGCGGCAGCTGCACTTTCATACCCCGGACAATCGTTCATTCTTACGTTTTCACTCTCCCCACAATTCAGGTGACTCGCTGGTTGCCAGCAGGCCTTCCGTGGCAGAGGCGAATCGAACGCGCAAACCGATTTTTGGCTTTGAAACAGGGAGGGTTATTATAGGATTTCGTAATGTCTTCCCGATTATCTGGCAAGGTCAGCATCTGGGTAGTGTTGAGCTGTCACAGCCCTTTGAAGCGGTGCGTAAAGGGTTGCATGATCTTGATCCTGCCAAGGATTACCTGCTGCTTCTGAAGGCATCAGTCCTTTTGCCCAAGTTGTTTGATGAGCACAAAAAACATTATGCACCATCACTGTTCAGCCAGGATTGGTTGGTGGAAGACCCACGTCGGGAACTGTCAGATTCTTCTCCACCTCTTTCTCCTGCATCCCAGATAATATACCAGCGGCTTAAGGATGATAAAGCTATTAGCAGGATACTTGCCGCAGGGAATCCAGGCTCTGTCGCAGTCAGTCATGGTGGACGGGTTTATCAGGTCAGCCTGATTCCGTTACACGATACTGATGGCGTTTCCAGTGCGGTAATGCTTACTTTTACCCAGGCCCCTGAACTGGAAGAGCTTTACACCAGCTACTGGATTAACCTGTGGGTCTTTAGCATTATGGTGCTGTTTGGAGGCACCGCACTTTACCTGTTTCTGAGTAGTATGCAAACCGTGCTGGAGCAGGAACAACGTCTTGCGCTGATTACCTCCAATATTGCTGATGGCGTGTATGTCATGGATAAAGCGGGGCAGATTACCTTTTCCAACCATCGAGCAACAGAGATTCTGGGCTATTCCCAGGAAGAGTTGAACGGGACCATTGCCCATGACCTGTTTCATCGTCATGACGGCGGTAACCATACGCTGCTGGAAGATTGCCCGATTTATCAGGTGATTCAGACCAGAGGCCGTTATGAAGGGGAAGAACAGTTTGCCAACAAGGCGGGTAATTTGTTGACGGTACAGGTTGCCAGCCAGCCGATGCTGAAGGGTGGACGGGTGGTTGGTTCAGTAACCGTCTTTCGTGACATCACTGAGCAGAAGTTGCTTGAGGAGCAATTGCGACTTATGTCCATTACCGACCCGCTGACCGGCGTCTATAACCGGCGCTTTTTGCAGGAAACCTTATTAAAAGAGTTGTATCGGGCCGAGCGTCATGGTGATTCTTTCAGTCTGATCATGTTGGATCTGGATCATTTTAAGCGGATTAATGACAGTTATGGACATGAAGCCGGTGATCGGGTTTTACGCCATGTGGTGGCTTTAATGCGGAAGCGGATTCGTAGTTCTGATTGCCTGGCTCGTTGGGGTGGAGAAGAATTTATGTTGCTTCTGCCTCATACAGAGCTGGAGGCAGCAAATGCTCTTGCAGAGACACTGCTTCTGGATTTGCGTGAAGCTGAGGTAAGCGGTATCGGCAAGGTTTCTGCCAGCTTCGGCGTAACTGCAGGTCAACCGGGAGATACGGTAGAACGTTTGGAACAACGGGTTGATGCCCTGATGTATGCGGCTAAACAGGCTGGCAGGGGATGCGTCCGATCGGGTAATTAAGAAAAAATATTGATTAGCCTGAACCTGGAGAGATTCTATGTATTGTACCAAGTGTGGCAAAGAAATCCCTGATGTAGAAGGTGCGTTGTACTGCCCGCAGTGTGGCATTGCCCAGATGACCGGGGGCAACAGGCTTGGTACGCCTGCCAAAAAGACCTCTGTAGGCCTGATCCTGGTGATTGTGCTGGTGGTGGGCAGTATTCCGGTGATCGGTATTTTGGCGGCCATCGCCATTCCGCAGTATCATGTCTATCAGGTCAAGGGATCAAACAGTATCGCCGCTTCCGAGATACGTAAGGCGAAGGCAAGCTGTGAAACCTATTTTAACAACAACCAGCTCTATCCTGAAAATCTTGAACTGGCCGGGTTCAAACCTGCGCAACAAGATGTTTCGATAAGTTACGAGTCTGCTCCTGATCGCAAGTCATATCTGATGACCTGCCGACATAAGAAGGGTGACCGCGTATTTGCCGCCAATTCTGAGAAGACAGAAGTTTTGTTCAGGCTTAAATCTGAAGCCGATGATACCTACCGCCCACTTTAGCTTAATTCCATAAACCCCTTGCCAAAATACTGGAATTCTGTAATAAAGCTTAATGCATCGGACGGGCACTTAATGCCCGTCTTTTTATTTGTCAAGGAGTCAGAAAATGCAGGAACGTATTCGTAACATCGCCATTATCGCCCACGTTGACCACGGAAAGACCACCCTGGTTGACGCCATGCTGAAACATGCCGGGGTTTACCGGGAACACGAAGCTATTACCGAACGGGTTATGGACAGCAACGACCTTGAGAAAGAGCGTGGCATAACCATTCTGGCCAAAAACCTCTCAATTCACCACGGACAGTACAAAATCAATATTGTTGATACCCCCGGCCATGCCGACTTTGGCGGCGAGGTGGAGCGGGTCTTGAAGATGGTTGACTCGGTGCTTTTGCTGGTGGATGCACTTGATGGCCCGATGCCCCAGACCCGTTTCGTATTGAAGAAGTCCCTGGACCTGAACCTGAAGCCGATCGTGGTCATCAACAAAATCGACCGTCCCGGCTCACGCCCTGATGAGGTTCTGAACATGGTCTTTGACCTGTTCTGTGAACTGGAAGCCAGCGACGAGCAGCTTGACTTTCCGGTGGTCTACACCAGCGCCAAGATGGGTTATGCCAAGCTGGATGTAAACGTTGAGTCCAACAGCATGGAGCCGCTGTTTGCCGTGGTTGAGTCAAATGTGCGCCCCCCCAAGGGAGATGCCAAGGCACCGTTCCAGATGCTGATCGCCAACATCGACTATAACGAGTATATCGGCCGGATCGCCACCGGACGGATCTTTAATGGTCAGGTCAAGGCCGGTGAAACCGTGGCCATGATCAAGCAGGACGGCAGTATTACCCGCAGCCGGATTACCAAGCTGCTGGGGTACGAAGGGCTGAAGCAGGTTGATATTCAGGAAGCCGGTACCGGCGATATCGTCAGTGTGGCCGGATTTGAAGAGATCAGCATCGGTGAGACCCTGGCCTCGGCCGAGACTCCGGTGGCAGTGCCTTACGTCTCCATTGATGAGCCGACCCTGGCCATGAACTTCATCGTTAACACCTCTCCCTTTGCTGGTCGTGAAGGGAAGTGGGTCACCTCCCGTAACATCCGTGAGCGCCTGACCAAAGAACTGCGTACCAACGTGTCGTTGCGGGTAGAAGATACCGATTCTCCTGATACCTTCAAGATCTCCGGCCGGGGTGAGCTGCACCTGTCGATCCTGATCGAGAACATGCGCCGCGAAGGCTTTGAGCTGGCAGTGTCCAAGCCAGAGGTTATTGTCCGTGAAAAAGACGGCGTCAAGATGGAGCCGATGGAATATCTGGTGGTTGATGTGGCCACTGAGTTCCAAGGTGCAATCATTGAGAAAATGGGTCCCCGTAAAGGTGAAATGGTGGCCATGCATCCAATGGGTGAGATGGTCCGTCTGGAATTTATCGTTCCTGCCCGTGGTCTGATCGGTCTGCGTGGTGAGGTGTTAACCGATACCCGTGGTACAGCCGTCATGACCCATACCTTCCACGAGTATGCCCCCTACAAGGGCGAAATCCCCGGCCGTAAAAACGGCGTGCTGATCGCCATGGAGCATGGCGAGACCACCGCCTATTCCCTGGATGCCCTGCAACCCCGTGGCACCCTGTTTATCGGCGCCGGTGTTGAGGTGTATGGAGGTATGATCATTGGTGAGCATGCCCGTGACAACGACCTGGAAGTCAACTCCTGCAGAGGCAAGAAGCTGACCAACGTGCGGGCCTCCGGTTCTGATGATGCCATCAAGCTGACCCCGCCCCGCAGCATGACTCTGGAGCAGGCTCTGGAGTTCATTGATGATGATGAGCTGGTGGAGGTAACCCCCAGTTCAGTTCGTCTGCGTAAGAAGGAACTTGATCCAAACCAGCGTAAAAAGAAAAACAAGTAATAGAGATGATAGAGCAGCTGAAAAGGCCGGGGAAACCTGGCCTTTTGTCGTTTTGTGAAAAGGTAGACGTTGATTTTATGATCAGCCACACCGATAGCAGAACGGCCTGTTCCATAATCAGATGGGTGTAGGTTGCATTTCGGATGAAATAGTCTGCCGCTTTTGCACCCTGCCACAATGTAGATTGTGCTTCGATAAGGATTTAAATATTTTGACTGTTCTCTTGCAGAAGGCGTAATCTGCTTTTATTTCAGGGGATGCGTATGACTGTCTCCTGAGTTTGAGACAGAATAGACAAGGAGTTGCCTACTTGAAAAACAGGTGTATGACAGATGCTGCAGGTTCTGCCCATCCCTTACCCAAAGGGGCCTATACCAAAAACTTTTTGAAGGTTTTTGTCCCTTTGCTTCTTGTGCTTGCCATAGTTATCAGCCTGCTTTGGTCAATTGATGTGCGTAGTCAAAAGGCCATTTTGTATAGCAGTGAAAAGAATCTGACAAAGCTGGTCAGCCAGGCTGTCCGGGATGAATTGCAGAATGTCAACTCTGATCTGTTCTATCTGGCAAACCTCCCTCAACTGCAAGAATATCTGACGTCAGGAGGAGCCGCGCCTGCCAGTCTGACTGAGAATATTCTTCTGTTTTCGAAACATCGTAAAGCGTATGACCAGATACGGTATCTTGACAGTTCAGGGATGGAGGTCATCAGAATCAATTTTGATGGGAAAACTGCCGTTACGGTCCCCGCTGATCAGTTGCAATCCAAAGCAAAGCGTTACTACTTTGAAGACACACTTCGGTTGGAACGGGGAGATGTGTATGTCTCTCCATTTGACCTCAACATTGAAGGCAACAAGATTGAATACCCTTTGAAGCCGATGATCCGATTTGGCACCCCTGTCTTTGACAAAAAGGGGCAAAAACGTGGTGTTATCGTGCTTAATTATCTGGGCAATCAACTGATGACAACCTTGAATAAATATTCCAGTAAAAACGGCTCCCAACTTACGTTGCTCAACTCCGAAGGTTACTGGCTGAAGGGATTACGTTCTGAGGATGAATGGGGCTTTATGCTTCCTGAACGGAAGGAGGCAGTCATTGGCAAACAATTTCCCATAGCATGGCAGGAATGCACGCAAAATCAGGATGGACAGATTCTAACCGACAAAGGCCTGTTTACTTTTTCAACCATTTACCCTTTGCAGACCGGTCAGCTTTCAAGTACGGGAAACACTGCAGCAAGCGGTAGTAGCTTGGCTCGGCTACAGTCAGACAGATATTTTTGGAAAATGGTCAGTTTTGTATCTCCTGAAATTGTTCGGACAAAATTATACGGATTTAGGAATATCTTGTTGCTTGTTTCATCTGTCCTGATTGTGCTTTTGGCTTTTCTTGCCCGGCAGGTCGCGCTTAACGCCGTGCAGAGAGAGGAAACAGCTGCATTGGTCCATGCCATGGCATTCAAGGATACGTTAACCGGCCTGCCTAACCGGCGACTGCTTGAAGACCGTTTGGATCAGTCCATTGCTTCTGCTGACAGGGCGGATGGCAAAATTGCAGTTTTATTTCTGGATCTGGATCATTTTAAGGCGGTTAACGATACCCTTGGTCATGAGGCTGGAGACCAACTGTTAAAGCAGGTTTCAGGTCGGCTACAAGAGGCAGTACGGAAATCTGATACGGTTGCGAGACTTGGTGGTGATGAATTTATCCTGCTTTTACAAAACATTACCTGCCATCAAGATGTGGATTCAGTAGCAGACAAGGTGATTCAGGCTATTTCGAGCCCATTTATAATTGGCGGAAAGCAGGTTCAAGTCGGAACCAGTATCGGTATTGTGCTCTATCCTGAAGATTGCACCGACCCCGCGAGCTTGGTCGCGTTGGCTGACAAAGCTCTCTACAAAGCCAAACAGAGCGGGCGTAATCGGTATGTCCGGTTTGCTGATATTGCTGACGAAGGTACGCGGGGGGCAGCGAGATAATCCGATGGTGCGTCTATTGAATTACGATGATAAGGCACTCCGTGATTCAATAAGGGTATGTATGGGTATCTTTCTGGGTAATCCCAATTACGCTTACTGGTATTAAAGGTCAAGCTGCACCGGTAAGGGGACGTGGTACTCGGTGGGGAGATAGGATGCAGATATGACGAAGGCGGCCGATTGGCCGCCTTTGGGTTGAAATACGGGAAGTCCCAGGTTTTACAATGTATTGAAGATGGTAGCGGTGAATGGCGTTCACTGAGATTTCTTGTTGTAAGGGAGGAATTGATGAAGATTGCAGTTCTGAAACCGGCAGATGCAACGACAAAAGTATTTCAGTATGGCGTCAGAATCAACACGTCTTCCATTCCCAAAGTGCGAGAACAGCTTTTCTTGGCACATGAAACATACAATAACATTGTTGCCGAAATAAAGAGGATCGATAAAACCACTCGTCAGTGGCTACAGGAAAGGGCTGGTAGCGATGCTCAGCGCATCTGGGAAGAAATACAGCAACTTAATACCCAATGGAGCGAAGCAAAGGCGACAGATGATCGAGACAAGCTAAAGGAAATTGCTGAAGCACGAAGGGGGCTGTGGCGTGCATGGTATCCTCTGTTGCACCAGGCCAGGAAGGACCACAAAGAAGAGATTAAAAGGCTGATGGCAGGTATCGGTGAACGTTCTGACTGTACTACCTATCAGATTAGAAGCAAGGCGGTAAAAAGCGGGCTCGGCTGGGCAACGGCAAATGCTGTTCTCAAGGCTGCCCTGCAAGCACAGGGTAAGCAATGGCCTACATTTAAAGAACCTAACTTCAGGCGCGCTGCCGATGTGCCACACCGTGTACTGGAACTTCAGTTTACTGATGCAGGCGGTATTGGCATTATTGAATTATTTAATAATTACCGTGAAATAAGCATTATACCCGCTACTGCGGGAAAGAGGGTGTACACACCATTCCGTATGGCACTTGGCGCAGGCGAGAGTAAAGAAGAGATTACCGGAACAGTTCAGTATCATCGTCCGCTACCACCGGAGGCACGTATCAAATATGCGCGCCTTGTAGAATACAGGATAGGGAAGGATACCCGCTACTACCTGCAGTTTGTGGTTACCGGTTTGGTGATTGAAGAGATGCCGGAATCCAACCCCAATGACCAGTCTCTTGCAGCGCTTGACTTTGGCTGGTACTACGAGGACGATGGACGTCGTATTGCCGGATTTGGGAACAGTCCTGATGCGGATAAGGCCAGCATCATCAGGCTTGCTCCTGAAATAGACGGCATGTTTGACCATGCTGAGCAGAAGAAAACCGTGCGTGACACCCTGCGGGACGAGATAGCAGCTGTACTTAAATCAACACCTGAAGAAGTGTTTTATTTGGCACCACCTGAAATAGCCGAGGCATTATTGGCCATTCGTAAACTGCCCGCCCAGCATATCGCCCACCGAAAACTTGCCGGGATTGTAAACCGCTGGAGACAGCAGGCGGTTGATCTGCTTCCTCCCATTTTAGAACAACTTGAATTATGGCGACGCCGAGACAAACAGCTCTGGCAGGATGAGTCTCATATCAGCTTCAGGGCACGGAACCGAAGGAAGAAGCAGTATGAAGACATTGCTCTGAGCCTCGTACGACGTCACCGGGCTATTGTGATCGACACCCCTGAATTGGCAGAAACGGCAAAGGTCAAAGACAAGACAACGGGTAAACACAATAAGCTGGGAGGCGTTGCGAGATCTGGCAGACATAGGGTGGCACTCTACAGCCTTCAAAGTGCGCTGTTAAATGTCGCCGCCAGATGCGACACTCCGGTAGCTAAAATAACCGGTAGAACTTCAAAAATCTGTTCGGTATGTGGTGGTTCTGCCCTGCCCCCTGATGAAGGTGCAAGGACAGTCGTGTGCCAAGATTGTGGCGTTACCCTTGACAGAGAGGCAAATGCTGCAGCGGTTGTGTGGCAGCAGGCGGATGCGCAGCGAGAAGAAATATTTGAACAGTATGGAAATCGGCTGGATGAAAAGCTCGTTCAATTTGAGAAGCGCTCTGCCAACAAGCAGAAGCGACAAACAGCCCGCTCTGAATCTGCGCGAATCCGTCGAGAGGGCAAAAAGGTCGAGGTTTCGCAATTGAAAGAGAATAATGAGTTAGCTCAAAAAACGAAGCGTAACAAAGTGAAACAGCCTGTAGACAAGGCAGCTTTGCAAACTCAGGCTGTAACTAATGATAACAACGTGTAACTATGAAGTTGGGGGTACCAACGGCCATCACAGCGGCCTTGTAGTTGTGACCAGAAACACGGCAAAGGATTGATCAGGGCGGTTACGTACCAACGGCCATCACAGCGGCCTTGTAGTTGTGACTGCAGATTATCCCAGGTACACTGCCGCAGCAGCCGTACCAACGGCCATCACAGCGGCCTTGTAGTTGTGACGCTCTGTTGCTACTGATTTTGACACGTTTTCGCGGGTACCAACGGCCATCACAGCGGCCTTGTAGTTGTGACAGGTAGTCTATACACTGGTTGCAGTGGGCCGGGGTGTACCAACGGCCATCACAGCGGCCTTGTAGTTGTGACTAACGGGCTCAATCAACGAATTATGCCCGTATCAACGGCCAGCTTGACTGCAGGTTTAACGTGGTGATGACGTATCCGGCCTCGCCTCCCCCGATGCTGCCTCTGCAGCCAAAACCACAATATCAACCCGCCGGTTCTTCGCCCGTTGTTCCGGTGTGTCATTGCTGACAAGCGGCTGGTACTCTCCATAGCCCACCGCAGATAGTGTTTCTGGTGAAAATGAGGTTGAATCCACCAGAAAATGGATCACATTGGTTGCCCGTGCCGTTGAAAGCTCCCAGTTTGAACGGAATTCAGTTGATCTGATCGGTACAGAGTCCGTGTGCCCTTCAACCCTGAACCGGTTTGCATATTGCTGAAGCCCCTCTGCTATACCTCGCAACGTAGGTATTGAGTCTTGCTTCAGTTTTGCGCTGCCTGAATCAAAAAAACCAGCCTCTTTCAAACTGATTACCAGTCCCCGCTGGGTAATTGAGAGCGCCACCTTGTTCTGAAATCCCTGCTTGATCAGGTAGGCCTCAATAGAGGAAGCCATTTCACGGAACTCTTTTTCACCTGCCATCTGTTTAGGACCAGCTCCACCGCCAATGTTGCCTTGTCGAGGACCGGCCGGGGGCATCTTCTCGGTGATCGGAATGACCGCCATTTCCGGCTTAATGGCTGGTATCGGCTTGATGTCCTGGGATTGCAGCACCCCCCTTTGCCCCGTAGACGCTCGTGTTGAGTAGCCAAAAGATTCACGCAGGGATTGGGTTAACTCGTCAGCCTTTTTCTTGTCCGTCTGCCCCATGGCATACATGGCAACAAACACGGCAAACAGCAGGGTCAGGAAGTCGCCATAGGATACGAGCCAGCGCTCGTGATTGGCATGTTTTTCCGGTTCTCGTTTGATGGCCATGGTGCCTCCTCCTAATATGACCGGTCGTCTCAAAAATTAGGTAAAAAATTTACGTCTTTAAAAGAGTGCCAAACATCAGCTCCACCAGTTGATTGAGTGGTGCCACCGAATCGTTCATCTTCATCCGCTGCATCGCCCCCAGCCAGGCATCCCAGAAGAGTGTGGCCAGTTGAGGCGCATCAATATCCTGCCGTATGGTTCCGGCAAGTTGAGCCTGTCTAATGAGCACCGCCAGATTTTCAGACCACTCCTGTACTACGGCGCTCATGGTGGAGCGGCAGAGTTCGCTGCTTTCGCAGATCTCACCAGCCAGGTGAACGACCACGCTGCAGGTGTTAACCGCACAGCAGAGATGTTCCGTTAACATGAGGTTGAAACAGTTGCGCAAGGCAACGAGCGGATCAGACTGGGTTGCGTCAATGCTGTCATGCCATTTCCCCCAGAACTCTTCGGAATGGCGTAACACAATGGCCAGGCCGAACTCCTCCTTGCTCTTGAAATAGTTATAAAAGGAACCTTTGGGAACATTGGCAGTATCCACAATCTCTTTGATGCCGGTGCCGTGATAGCCACGCTTGGCAAAGGCAGCGAGGCCAACATCCAGCAGGCGGGTACGGATCATATCAGGGTTTTTAGGTCTGCTCATGTTGTTAGTATACGACCGGTCATTTAATAAAAACAAGCGTAAATTTTTCGGCCATAAGGCAGGTGTATGTAAGGAGCAAAAGCTTCACAAACTGTTCACAATACCTTCACACATTAAGTGTAAAGTCGGGTGTGTAACGTATACTATGAGGATAAAATTTCCGCTTGACCGGTAGTTGGGAAAGGCGTAATGAATGAACAATCATTCATTATTCTGTTTGGAGAGTATCATGGCACGAGATGACAAGCGGGAGCTGTTGCTTCAGGCAACGCTGGAGCTGGTTGCCAAACATGGTTTTCACGGTGCCCCCTGCGCAGCCATAGCTGAACAGGCCGGGGTGGCGGCAGGTACGATCTATCGTTATTTTGAGAACAAGGATGTCTTGATTAATGAGCTGTATCTTTCCCTTGAAAATCGGATTAATGCCGCATTGCTGGAAGGTTATTCAGTGGATATGCCTTTTAGAGAACGGTTTTTGCATGTGGTCCGGGGCCTGCTGAAGTTCTTTATTTTGTCGCCGCTTGAATTTAAATATATTGAGCAGTTTCACCATTCTCCTTATGGTGTGGCATTCCGGCGTGACCGTATGTTGGGCCAGACAGAGTCTGAAAGCTGCTGCTGTATTTACAGTGAGCTTTTTACGCAGGGGGTGGCGCAGCAGGTAATCAAGGATTTGCCACGGGTTGTGTTATTTGATCTTGCCTTTGGTCCGATTATCTCAGTTGCCCGCAACCATATTCTTGGTTTTATCCAGCTGGATGATGTACTGATCGAGCAGATTGCCGAGGCCTGCTGGGATTCTTTGAAGCGTTAACCATGAATAATCATTCATTTGAAGTATGACTACCTGAGAGGTGAAACTATGAAACAAGCTACCTGTGTACGATTGATGGCTGCCACCCTGTTACTGGCAGCGGGACTTACGACAGCCGCCTGCGGCAATAAGCCGGCTCCCAAGCCACAGATGGGCCCCCCGGAAGTCGGGGTGATTGAAGTGAAACAGCAGCGTGTAGCATTAACCACCGAGCTGTCCGGTCGTACCAGCGCCAACTTGATGGCTGAAGTGCGGCCCCAGGTGGGAGGAATTATCAAAAAACGTCTGTTTACAGAAGGCTCGGATGTGAAGGCCGGGCAAGTGCTGTATCAGATTGATCCGGCCAGTTACGAAGCGGCATTTGCCAGCGCAAAGGCAACACAGGCCAGAGCAGAGGCAACCTTGAACAGTACAAGACTCAAGGCGGAACGGTATCAGGAGCTGGTCAAGATCAAGGCGGTCAGCCAGCAGGATAATGATGATGCCCAGGCTGCCTTCAAACAGAGCGAAGCGGATGTTGCTGTTGCAAGGGCAGCGGTTGAAACAGCGCGGATTAACCTTGCCTACACAAGGATTACAGCACCTATATCGGGTCGGATCGGGCGCTCGACGGTAACAGAAGGGGCTCTGGTAACCACAAATCAGGCAACGGCACTGGCAACTATCCAGAATCTTGGCACCATGTATGTGGATGTTACCCAATCCAGTGCAGATCTGATTAAGTTAAAACGGAATCTTGCCGCTGGTGTGATGAAAAGAGATAACGCAGTGGCTCAGGCCCATGTCAGCCTTCTGCTTGAAGATGGAAGTAAATATTCACATACAGGAACGTTAAAGTTCTCTGAGGTAACCGTTGATCAGAGCACCGGCTCAATCACCCTGCGGGCGGTCTTCCCCAATCCCAAGCAACTGCTGTTGCCCGGTATGTTTGTAAGGGCTGTTCTTGAAGAAGGGGTTGATGAACAGGCGATGCTGGTGCCGCAACGGGGAGTCTCCCGCAACCCGAATGGTGATGCGATGGTGATGGTGGTTGGTGCTGAAGAAAAGGTGGAGCCAAGAATTATCAAGGTTATACGTACTGTTGGCGAAAACTGGCTGGTTGGAGAAGGGTTGAAACCGGGTGACCGGGTGATCCTGGAAGGGATTCAGAAGGCGCGTCCCGGAACTCCGGTCAAGGCGGTGCCATTTGGCACTAAACCGGCAGCATCAGCACCAGCTCAACAAGCTGCACCAGCTAAAAAGTAAAGGAGCCGTACCATGGCCAAGTTTTTTATAAACAGACCGATCTTTGCCTGGGTCATTGCCATCATGGTCATGCTGGCTGGACTGTTGGCGATCAAGACCCTGCCGGTCTCACAGTATCCGCCGATTGCACCGCCCCAGATCACCATCAATGCCACCTATCCGGGAGCCTCTGCCCAGACGGTACAGGATACGGTCACCCAGGTGATCGAGCAGAAGCTGAACGGCATTGATAACCTGATCTATATGTCTTCTACCAGTGACTCGGCCGGTTCGGTGTCGATCAACCTGACCTTCAAGGCCGGCACTGACCCCAATATCGCCCAGGTGCAGGTGCAGAACAAGCTGCAACTGGCTACTCCGCTCTTGCCTCAAGTAGTTCAGAAGCAGGGGATTCAGGTGGTTAAATCCACCAAAAACTTCCTGCTGATCATCGGTCTGATATCTGAAGATGGCTCACTGGACCGTAATCAACTGACCGACTATATGGTTTCCAACCTGCAGGATATTGTCAGCCGGGTGGAAGGGGTCGGTGAGCTGCAGCAATTTGGTACCCAGAACGCCATGCGGATCTGGCTGGACCCGACAAAGCTTAATAACTATCGGATGACCAGTAATGATGTCATTACCGCTCTACAGGCCCAGAATGCCCAGGTTTCCGCCGGTCAGTTCGGTGGTACCCCTTCGTCTCAAGGGCAGCAGCTGAACGCCACCATCACCGCCCGTACTCTGCTGCAGACCCCGGAACAGTTTGATGCTGTTATTCTGCGTACAAACCAGGACGGCTCAACCGTGCGGTTGAAGGATGTGGCAGAGAGCAAGATAGGGACGGAAAATTACGATATTCTGGCACGCTATAAAGGTAAGCCACTGGCTGGTATGGCGATCAGGCTGGCCGCCGGTGCCAATGCGCTGGATACCGCCAACCGGGTTAAGGCCAAGATGGATGAGCTGTCGCGGTTTTTTCCGGCCGGGATGCAGGTGGTCTATCCCTATGACACCACACCCTTTGTAAAGGTTTCCATTGAAGAGGTGCTGCATACTCTGGTTGAGGCGGTGCTGCTGGTTTTTATCATAATGTTCCTGTTCCTGCAGAACATTCGCGCTACCCTGATCCCTACCATCGCCGTACCGGTGGTTCTTCTGGGCACGATGGGGGTGCTGTCTGCCTGTGGTTTTTCAATCAACACCTTGACCATGTTTGCTCTGGTTATTGTGATCGGCCTGTTGGTTGATGATGCCATCGTGGTGGTGGAGAACGTGGAACGGATCATGTCCGAGGAAGGGCTTTCCCCCCATGATGCCACCATCAAATCCATGGGCCAGATCACCAGTGCCCTGGTGGGTATCGCCACCGTTCTGACGGCGGTCTTCCTGCCAATGGCCTTTTTTGGCGGTTCAACCGGCGTGATCTATCGCCAGTTTTCAATCACCATTATCTCGGCCATGATCCTGTCGGTGCTGGTGGCGATGATTCTGACTCCGGCACTCTGCTCCACACTGCTCAAACCGGTTGAGAAAGGCCATCACCCGGGAGAATGCGGCTGGTTCTGCAAATTCTTCCGCTGGTTCAACAGCTGGTTTGATCGGGGCAGAGACAAGTATGAGGGGATTGTTGGCCGTTCGTTTAATAAGCCGATCCGTTATCTGGTGATTTACGGCAGCATTGTCGCTGCCATGGTGGTTCTGTTTATGCGGCTTCCCACGGCTTTTTTGCCCGATGAGGACCAAGGCTTTATCATCTGTCAGGTGCAGCTGCCAGCCGGGGCTACCCAGGAGCGGACCTTGAAGGTGATTGAACAGCTTGAACATCACTTTCTGGAAAAAGAGAAGAAGACCGTTGAAACCATCATTACTGTGGCCGGCTTCAGTTTTGCCGGTCGTGGTCAGAACATGGGGCTGGCCTTTGTGAAGTTAAAGGACTGGAAGTTACGTCCCACAAAAGACATGAAGGCGGCAGCGGTTGCCGGCAGAGCTATGGGAGCCTTCTCCCAGATCAAGGATGGCCTGGCCTTCGCCTTCTCGCCACCGGCGGTTATCGAGTTGGGGCAGGCCAACGGTTTTGACTTTCAGTTACAGGACCGTGGCGGTCTTGGCCATGACAAACTGATGGAGGCCCGTAACATGCTTTTGGGCATGTCGATGCAAAACAAGAAACTGACCGCTGTGCGGCCCAACGGTCAGGATGATTCACCCCAGTTCAAGCTGGATATCGACGATGTCCGGGCTGGCGCTCTGGGGGTTTCCCTCGCCAGCATCAATGAGGTGCTGGCTACCGCCTGGGGTAGCTCGTATGTCAACGACTTCATCGAAAATGGCCGGGTTAAAAAGGTCTATCTGCAATCAGATGCCGGTTCCCGTATGGTGCCTGAGGATATTAACAAGTGGTATGTCCGTAACAACAAAGGGGATATGGTGCCGTTCTCTGCCTTTGCCACGGCCCGCTGGCAGTATGGCTCACCCCGTCTTGAACGATATAACGGTATTCCTTCGGTGGAGATCATGGGGCAGGCAGCTCCTGGCATCAGTACCGGTGAGGCGATGAAAGAGATGGAGCAGATGGCGGCCAAGTTGCCCCCTGGTATCGGCTATGAATGGACCGGCCTCTCCTATGAGGAGAAAAATGCCGGAGCACAGGCTCCGGCGCTGTACGCCATCTCGTTGCTGGTGGTGTTCCTGGCGGTGGCGGCTCTGTATGAAAGCTGGACCATTCCGTTTGTTAACCTGCTGATGCTTCCGCTGGGGTTGGTGGGGGCGGTTACGGCGGTTTCGCTACGGATACTGCCCAACGACGTCTACCTTCAGATCGGCTTGTTAACCACGGTGGGACTCTCTACCAAAAACGCCATCCTGATCATCCAGTTTATCAAGGAACAGATGCATCAGGGGCATGAACTGGTTGATGCGACCCTGTCGGCGGTCAAGATCCGGTTGCGTCCGGTCATTATGACCTCATTGGCCTTCTTCTTTGGCACCCTGCCACTGGCCCTTACCACCGGAGCCGGAGCAGCAGCCCAGAACGCCATCGGTACCGCTGTAACCGGCGGTCTGCTCTCGGCCACCTTTATTGACCTGATCTTTATTCCGTTCTTCTTTGTGATGGTCTCACGGCTGTTTGGACGGAAAAAATACAAACCCCATGCCGGAGAACCTGCTGTGGCCACTATTGTGGAGGGGCATTGATATGAAGACCAAAATCATTTTTCACGCTAGAACGCAAAGGCGCAAAGAGCTGGACGGTGCATGTGAGGCAAACAGAAAGAGTCTGTTTAACTCCGTTGCTCCCTTGTTCTGTGTTTCACTAATGCTGGGTTTATCCGGTTGCACCATGGCTCCCAGCTACACACGGCCTGATGCCCCGGTTTCAGCCAGCTGGCCCAGTGGTGAGGCTTACCAGGCTGAAGCAGCCAAGCCGGATCAGAAACCGGTATCAGAGGTGCCATGGCGGCAGTATTTTATTGAACCCCGTCTACAGAAAGTGATTGAACAGGCCCTGGCTAACAACCGCGATCTGCGGGTTGCTGTGTTGTCCATTGAAAAGAGTCGTGCCCAGTACCGGATTCAGCGGGCTGACCTGCTGCCGACGGTTAGCGGCACTGCCGGGGCCACCATTCAGCGCACCCCGGCAGATCTCTCCTCAAGTGGTCAAGCCCGCATCAGCGAACAGTACAACGTCGGTCTGGGAGTCAGCAGTTATGAGCTGGATCTGTTTGGCCGGGTGCAGAGCCTGAAAGATCAGGCGTTGGAACAGTATCTGGCAACGGAACAGACCAGAAACAGTGTCCAGATCAGCTTGGTGGCCGAAACCGCCAATGCCTGGCTGACCATGGCAGCCGATAGGGAACGGCTGCAATTGGCCCGTCAAACCCTGTCCAGTCAGGAAGAGTATTATCAGATCATCAAGCATCGCTATACTGCCGGGATTACTTCGGCTCTCGACCTCTATCAGGCCCAGACTGCGGTGGAAGCAGCACGGGTGGATATTGCCCGCTATACCACCCTGCTGGCCCAGGATCAAAACGCCCTTACCCTGCTGGTGGGTAAACCGTTGCCAGCAGATCTGCTGCCGACTGAGTTGGGGGCGGTAATCGCGCTGCAGGAACTGCCAATCGGCATCTCTTCCGATGTGCTATTGAGGCGCCCGGATATACTGGCTGCGGAACATACCTTGAAAGGGGCCAATGCCAATATCGGCGCTGCCCGTGCTGCTTTTTTTCCCCGGATCGGGCTGAGTGCCAGCTTTGGCACCGCCAGCGCCAAGTTGACCGACCTGTTCCAGCCCGGTTCCGTGGCCTGGAATTTTGTGCCGCAGATCAGTGTGCCGCTGTTTGATACCGGTCGTAATATTGCCGGGCTGGATGTCAGCAAGGCGGATCGCGATATCGCCGTGGCACGGTACGAAAAGGCGATCCAGACCGCCTTCCGCGAGGTGGCTGATGCCCTTGCCCAGCGGGGTACCATCAATAATCAGCTGGCTGCACAGCAGTCACTGACCGATGCAACAGATGAGAGTCACAAGTTGTCTCAGGCCCGCTACGACAAAGGGGTAGACAGTTATCTGAGTGTTATTGTAGCCCAGCGTGCGTTGTATGCAGCCCAGCAGAACCTGATCACGGTCAGGCTGGCCAAGCTGGCTAATCAGGCCACCACCTACAAGGTACTGGGAGGCGGTCTGGCAAACTAAGTCAGGCCTTTGCCTGTAGTCTGGACGGCATTACCCACGGGTGATGCCGTTTTTTTATTCTCTGTTTGCGGCAGCCGGAAAGTTGCACTATACTTTCGCCGTCGCATACAGGTTGTAACTCAGGGGGCAGCATGTCACAGAACACCATTTATCTAATCGGGGCCGGTATTGCCGGATGTGAAGGTTTGAGCGCCAAGGCGCTGGAGGCGGTGGCATCGGCTGAGGTGCTGGTGGGAAGACAACGCCACCTTGACCGTTTTCCTGATTTTCCGGGCCAGAAAATGGTGCTGGGGGAGCTGCCGCCGCTGCTGGCGTTTCTGCAGTCTACTGACAAACGGGTGGCGGTGCTGGCCACCGGCGATCCCAACTTCTTTGGTACCGGCCGTTTTCTGCTGCGCAACCTGCCCAAGGTTCGACTTGAGATAATCGCCAACGTTACCAGCATGCAGTATGCCTTTGCCCGGATCAAGGAGCCATGGGATGATGCCATCTTTCTCTCGCTGCAGGGGCGTGGCATGGGGGCGTCGATTGACAAGATTGTATCTGCTGAAAAGGCCTGCATCCTGACAGATGCGGTTAATACCCCGGCGGCTGTAGCAACAGCGCTGATTGAACGTGGGGCAGACGGGTATGAGGCCTGGGTCTGTGAGGATCTGGGGATGCCTACAGAAAATTTTACCCGTACCACCATCAAAGGGCTCTTGACCCTGCAGCATTCAGAGTTGAATATCCTGATCCTGATCCGTACCTGGGAGCCCAATCTGGCCCAGTACCCGTTGATCGGCATTGAGGATGAGGAGTTTGCCTCGTTTAAAAAGCTGTTTACCCGCCAGGAAGTGCGCGCGGTTACCCTGGCCAAGCTGAAGCTTCAAAACGATCTGACCCTGTGGGATATCGGTGCCGGTTCCGGCTCGGTATCTATTGAGGCATCCAACCTGATCCCCAACGGCAAACTGTTTGCCATTGAAAAGAACAGCCAGTATGTCACCTTCCTGAAGCAGAATCTGGACAAGTTCTGCGCCCGCAATGTCAAGCTGGTGGAGGCCTATGCGCCGGAAGGGCTGGATGATCTGCCAGATCCAGACCGGGTCTTTATTGGCGGGGCAGGCGGCAATCTGGAAGAGATCATTGAACAGGTTGACCGACGGTTGAAGGGGGATGGCCTGATCGTGATCAACGCGGTTACGCTGGATACCCTGACCAAGAGCATTGAGGCGCTTGAGTACCATGGTTATCAGATAGAGGTGGTCTGCATCAACGTCTCCCGCACCAAGCCGCTGACAGAATTCAAGCTGTTTGAGGCCCACAATCCGGTTTACATCATTACCGCCTGGAAAGGCGCCGAATAATTTTGAAACAGCAGTAAGCCGCAAAAGATCTCAAAGAGATAAAAGAAAACCAACTGTTCCAGTGGCCAGTTCAATTGGTTTTAACCTACAAAAAGCAGTTGTCCACTAAGATCACGAAGAAACACCAAGAAAAACGGATTGTTTGAAACAAACCTGCAATCACCATTTTGGTGAAACGTTTGTTTTCCGTAACGTCTTGAATCTTCGTGAAACGTCGTGTCCTTAGTGGACATGAACTGTCGTTTTCAAGTTTAAAGATTGTTTCAACTGTTGTCGTTCCACTTCAATCTTTGTGTTCCTTGTGTTCTTTTGCGGCCAATAGTTTTGTAGCTATACTTCATTGTTGGAGTTTTTATGCCTGACGCCCTGATTACCCGTACCCCCTCTGCCTACGACTATCCGCTTTTGATCAAGAATCTGCTGTTCTGCCCGGTAGTTGATGCCCCGGATCAGGAGGTTGTCTACCGCAGCCATCGTTTCACCTACCGCGATCTGCGGCAGCGGGTGGCGCGGCTGGCCAATGCCCTGACCAGCCTCGGGGTCAAGCGCGGGGATACGGTGGCGGTGATGGATTGGGATTCAAACCGTTATCTGGAATGCTTTTTTGCCGTGCCGATGATCGGTGCGGTGCTGCACACCATCAACGTCCGGCTCTCGCCTGAGCAGATCCTTTACACCATAGACCATGCCGAAGACGATGTGCTGCTGGTCAACAGCGAGTTTCTGCCGATTCTGGAGCAGATCCGGGGCCGGATGGATACGGTCAAGAGCTTTGTGCTGCTGAATGATGAGCCAACCCTTCCCACTACCCATATCCCCTTTGCCGGTGAATATGAGGCGCTGCTGGCAGCAGCCCCGGATCAGTTCAACTTTACGGATTTTGATGAAAATACCCGCGCTACCACCTTCTATACCACCGGCACCACCGGCATGCCCAAAGGGGTCTACTTCAGCCATCGCCAACTGGTACTGCACACTATGGGGGTGCTTGCGGTGCTGGGTTCATCGGTCAGCCATGGCGGCTTTAATCGCCTGGATGTCTACATGCCGATCACCCCGATGTTTCATGTCCATGCCTGGGGCCTGCCCTATGTGGCCACCATGCTGGGGGTCAAGCAGGTCTACCCAGGCCGTTATCTGCCGGATCACCTGTTGGAGCTGATTGACCGGGAAAAGGTCACCTTCTCCCACTGTGTCCCCACCATTCTGCATATGCTTCTGAAACATCCCCATGCGGGTCGGATGGACCTGTCCGGCTGGAAGGTGATCATCGGCGGGGCATCCATGTCGCGGGCGCTCTGCCTTGATGCTCTGCAGCGGGGGATTGACCTCTTTACCGGCTACGGCATGTCCGAAACCTGTCCGATCCTGACCATCTCGCATCTGACGCCGGAGATGCTGGAGTTTTCAGCAGAGGAACAGGCGGTTATTCGCTGCAAGACCGGCCGCTCTCTGCCACTGGTGGATCTGAAGATTGTGGATAGCGCCCGGCAGGAGCAGCCTCGCGACGGCAAGAGTGCCGGTGAGATCGTGGTACGGACGCCCTGGCTGACCCAGGGCTACCTGAAGGATCACAAGGCATCGGAACGGCTCTGGGAGGGCGGCTACCTGCACACCGGTGATGTGGCGGTACAGGATGAACTGGGCTACGTCAAGATCACCGACCGGACCAAGGATGTGTTGAAGGTTTCGGGGGAATGGGTCTCGTCACTGGAACTGGAGGATATCATTGCCCACCATCCCGGCGTGGCTGAGGTGGCAGTGATCGGCCAGCCCGATGAAAAATGGGGTGAGCGCCCATTGGCTCTGGTGGTGGCCAAGCCTGATAATCCGGTAACCGAGAAGGAACTGACCCATCTGGTGCGGGAATATGCCGATAAAGGGGTGGTTACCAAGCAAGTGGTACTGCTGAAGGTTAAGCTGGTGGAGGCGATTGACAAGACCAGCGTGGGCAAGGTCAACAAGGTGGCACTGCGGGAGAAATATCTGTAGGCTGATACAGGCACTGGTTAACGCCAACCGTGAACTGATAGAACGCTTTGAAAAGAAGATTTAACCTTAAAACAGTAGTTACTCACGCGGAGCCGCGAAGCTCGCGGAGAAAATCAAGTAGTTACCTGAAATCAAGGATCAACCCTGCAGGTGAAACAACAACATGCCGTAACCACATGATTTTACTCTTCGCGTCTCCGCGACTCCGCGTGCGACTGCTTTTTCTAGATTTAAGCCCCCCTGGCGCGGGTGTGGGGGGGAGGGTGAGTCAGCTTATAAGACAAAGGCCCCATGCCGTGAAGCACGAGGCCCTATTCAAGTCCCCCAGCGCTGCGCCAGGGGGCTGCTGCCTTGGTACATCACGGTAGATAATAGATATCCCGCTACATCTCCAGTATCACCGGCAGCACCATCGGACGTCGCTCAATACTCTTTTTGAAGAACCGTTTCAAGGTCTGGCGTACGATCTGGCGTACCTCATCCCGGTCAGCCAGGAATTCAACGCTCAGTTCTTTCAGCGCCTCCCGGACCATCTCCCTGGCGGTTTGCAGATATTCCCTGCTTTCGTCTTCAAACACAAAACCCCGTGAGACGATCTCAGGGCCGTAGATAAACTCGCCGGTGTGCTGATTGACGCCGATGATTACCAGTACCATGCCATCCTCAGAGAGGTGACGGCGGTCCTTCAGCACCACCTCGCCCACATCACCAACCCCTTTGCCATCCACAAAAACCCGTCCGGTTTCAACGGTTTCTTCAATGCAGGCGGTCCCACTGTAGAAATTTAGTACCTCACCGTTGACCGCCAGCAGGCAGCGTTCTTCCGGTATCCCCACCTTCATGGCCAGTCTGCGGTGCAGTACCAGATGGCGGTATTCGCCATGGATCGGCAGGAAGAAACGGGGACGGGTGATGTTCATCATCAGTTTCAACTCTTCCTGGCTGGCATGGCCGGAGACATGCACCTCGGAGACCTTTTCATGGTGGACGTCAGCGCCTCGGCGGTAGAGATGGTTGATCAGCTCGGAGATGGTCCGTTCGTTACCGGGGATGTTGCGGGAGGAGAGGATAACGGTATCCCCTTTTTCAAGCTTGATCTGTTTGTGATCATCCATGGCGATCCGGGAAAGGGCCGACATCGGTTCTCCCTGGCTGCCGGTGGAGATGATGCAGACCTGTTCAGGCGGCAGGTGGTTCAACTCCCGGATATCCATCAGCAGGTCGTCGTTAATGGTCAGATAGCCCAGGTTGCGTGCAATCCGCACATTGCCGACCATGGAACGGCCATTGAGCAGCACCTTGCGGCCATTGGCAGCTGCCACATCAGCCACCTGCTGGACACGATGGATGTTACTGGAAAAGGCAGCCACAATGATCCGCCCCTTGCATTTGGGGAACAGGTCGCCAAGTGCCTCCCCTACATAGCGCTCAGAGATGGTGTAGCCTTCACGCTCAACATTTGTGGAGTCAGACAGCAGCGCCAGCACCCCCTGATCGCCGTAGCGGGCAAAGGTAGCCAGGTCGGTGACCTCACCATCCACCGGGGTCTGATCCAGCTTGAAGTCGCCGGTATGAATGACCACCCCCTCTGGCGAGCGGATCGCCAGGGCGCAGCCATCCACCACCGAGTGGGCTACCCGGATAAATTCAATCTGAAAACAGCCCAGGGTAACGGTATCACGGGGCTTAACCGGATTCAGATCAGCCTCAACCTTGTATTCCTGCAGTTTGCCTTCCAGTATCCCCAAGGTCAGGGCGGTGCCATAGATCGGGGTGGGAAATTCACGCAACAGAAACGGCAGGGCGCCGATATGGTCTTCATGGCCGTGGGTCAAGAGGATGCCGCGCAGTTTATCGGCCCGTTCCCGCAGCCAGCTGAAGTCAGGGATGACGTAATCCACACCCGGCATGTCAGCATCAGGAAACATCAGGCCTGCATCCACCAGAATCAGATCATCGCCGCATTCATAGGCCATGCAGTTGATGCCGATTTCACCAAGACCGCCAAGGGCAACGATGCGGAGGGGGGAACTGTTCATTGGGTAGATCCTTTGCGCTGTGCTGTGAGCGCCGCAATCCTGGTGTTGCAACGGTTGATCCATGACTGCCCTGGCTGGCGCAACCAGCGCACGGCATACCATGCGCTGCGTAGTGATCGATATGCTGCCAGAGCCCGTTCGGTATCACCTTTACGCTCGGCAATTTCTGCAAGTGCCCAGATCCGCTGGGCAGACTGTTCAGGGAGAGCAGAGAAGGGGAGGTACATTCTGATGGCAGATTCATAGCCGGTCAGGGCCACCATGAAGTTTTCCGCCTGTTCTCCCTTCATCCCTTCAAGATACTGGACCTTCTGGCGATGGTTGACGTTGAGAATCAGTAGTGTGAAACTTAGCAGTACAGCGATCAGGATGGTAATCAACGGACGTGTCATCTGGTTACTCCTGAAAAAAACGGGGCAGGACCGTTAACAGGAAGCCCAGAAGCAGCATGGCGACTCCCAGGATAGCCAGCAGGCTGGGCAGCAGATTGCGGGGTGAAGGCCAACGGTGGGCTGCAGGCAGGCCCCAGCCGAGGGCGGCCAGTCCGGCCAGAATCAACAACAGGTACTGAGGGCCTTTCATGCCAATCCACCGGCAATGGCGGTATGTACCTGCTGCATTAGCAATTCCTCCGCCTCCGCCCTTTTAAGGCCAGGAGGCAGGGTAAGCGGGGCATGAATTTTCAGCTGCACCGGACGTCCCAGATTCAGCCCCAGGCTACCGCCGGGGTTGATGGCAAAGCTGCCTTGTATACTGACCGGCACCACCGGTACACCAGCCTTGACTGCCAGCAGGAAGCCACCCCGTTTGAACGGCAACAGGTGACCGTCTCTGGTGCGCGTCCCCTCTGGAAAAAGGATGACACTGGTGCCACTTCTGATCTGTTGAGCTGCCTCATCCATACTCTTCAGCGCCTTGCGTCCATCACCACGGTCCAGTGGAATGTAGCCGCCCCGTCGCATGGACCAGCCAAAGACCGGGATTTTAAACAGCTCTTTTTTGGCAATCCAGGAAAGTGGCCGTGGGAAATACCCCTGTAAGGCCAGGATATCAAAGTTGCTGGCATGGTTGCTCATCACGATGATCGGCCCATCAGGGATCTGTTCTTCACCGCTGACCGATATGCTGATACCTGCCATGGCAATCCCGAGGCGTCCCCAGAAACGGGCATACCAGCCATAGTAACCTTTATCCAGCAGGGTGGACAGGATTGCAACGGCAGCCAGCAAAAAGGTAAGCGGAAAAAAGAGAGCCATATATAACAGCCCGCGAATTAAAGCCACAGTATCACTCCAAGAGAAAAATCTTCAGGAGTTTAACGGTATTCGCTCGCCGGGTCAAGCGGTCCTGCCTTCTTGACTTGCAGGGTGCCTGACGGAAATGCTATAAAACGTCAGTTTTAACCAATCAGTCGGCGCATCGATCGCTTGCTGACCACTATCCGTTATCTACACAGGAGGTTTTAATGGCCAGTCTTAATAAAGTTATGCTGATCGGTAATCTGGGTAAAGACCCTGAGGTTCGCTACACGACTTCCGGGCAGGCAGTGGCAACGTTTAACCTTGCCACCAGCGACAAGTTCAAGAACAAAAGCGGCGATTGGGAAGAGCGGACTGAATGGCATCGTGTGACGCTCTGGGGCAAGACCGCCGAGATTGCCGGTGAATATCTGGCAAAGGGCAGGACCGTGTATATTGAGGGCCGTCTGCAAACCCGCAAGTGGACCGACCGGGATGGCAATGATAAATATACCACCGAGATTGTCGGTGACCGGATGCAGATGCTTGGCGGTAAAGGTGATGCAGGTGCTGGTTCCGGTGGTGGCGGTGGCGCACGTCGTCCGGCTGCTGGCGGCGTGGCTGATACGACGGTCAGTTATGATGAACCGCCCTATCAGGATGACGATATTCCGTTTTAACGAATGGTTTCCCCTTCATCATTTCAACAACTTAAAACCGTTGTTCCTTTTCTGGATCGGCTCCGCTGGCGTTATGCTGTCGGAGCCTTTCTCCTGGTCGTTACCAATACCTGTGCCCTGCTGATTCCCTGGTTGTTACAGCTGGTTATTGACGGGTTGCAACATCCTGTAAATGCTCGTGTATCAGCTGGTTTGGCAGCTGTTCTGATAACAGTCGTCTCTGTCGGCTACGCCTTGGTCCGTATATTCTCCCGCACTGTAATTCTTAACGCCGCCAGAATGCTTGAGTTTCAGATTCGTGAGGCGCTTTTTTCCCGTTTAATGACCCTTGACACCGGCTTTTTCTCGCGGGAGCGAACCGGGGATATCCTCTCCCGATTTTCCAACGACCTGACAAACGTGCGGATGCTGACCGGGTTTGGCGTCATGAGTGTTCTGAACACCGTGGTGATATATCTGGCGGCGCTCTGGTTGATGCTGCAGATCAATCCCTGGCTGACCTTTGCGGCAGTAGCACCACTGCCGCTCATGGTGCTGTCTGTCAGGGCTATGAGTGGTAAAATTTTTACAGTTTCCCGTCAGGCGCAGGATGAACTGGCCCGGCTCTCCAGCCTGACCGAAGAATCGGTTGGAGCGGTCCGGTTGATCAAGAGTTATTGCAGGGAAACCTATGTTGCCGGGCAGTTTGCCGTAATTTCCGGTCAGTGCCTTGCTAAAAATCTTGAACTGGCCCGGCTGCGTGGGCTGGTGATGCCGATTATGGCATTGGCCACCGGTGCAGGTACGCTGGCAGTGCTGTACCTTGGTGGCCGTCTGGTGATTACCGGGCAGATCAGCCTGGGTGAGTTTGTTGCATTTTCCGGGTATCTTGCGCTTCTGGCCTGGCCTACGGCAGTTTTGGGCTGGATTTTGACCCTGGCCCAGCGTGGGGCAGCCTCTATGGCCCGTCTGAATGAGGTGCTGCATGAGATCTCCGCTGTTGAGCAGAAACAGGATGCCCGCTGTATCACAACGATAGGCCGGGGAATTGAGGCACGTGGACTTTGTTTCCGCTATGGTGAACGGTTAGTGCTTGATGATGTAACCTTTACGATTGCAGCAGGAGAACGGATTGGTATTACTGGCCCGGTGGGCAGTGGGAAAACTACGTTGCTGCGATTGATTCCCCGCTTGCTACCCCTTGCAGACGGGATGTTGTACGTGGATGGCCATGATATTAACGGACTTGAACTTTCATCGTTACGACGTCTGATCGGCTATGTGCCACAGGAGACAACCCTTTTTTCAAGGAGTATTGAAGAAAACGTGGCCTATGGTGCTGACCGTTCAGTTACCAGGCCGATTGAGCAGGCCGGTCTTGCAACAGATCTGGCCGGGTTCAGCTCGGGGCTTGCGACGGTGGTGGGAGAGCGGGGGGTAACGCTTTCCGGCGGTCAGCGTCAGCGGGTTGCTTTGGCCCGTGCCCTGGTACGGGAACCGCAATTGCTGTTACTGGATGATCCGCTGGCTGCGGTTGATGCTGGCCGGGAAGATGAAATCCTGACTGCGTTGGCAGAAGGATGGCAGGACAAGACCGTGTTGATGGTTTCTCAACGCCTGTCGGCCTTCCGTGACTGTCAGCGGGTGTTGGTGCTTGACGAGGGACGGATTGTTGAACAGGGAACCCCGGAAGAGTTGTTGTCTCGTGGTGGCCGCTATGCTGATCTGGCGCGTTTGCAGGGGGATGTGAGAAGTTAAAAGGGGTATCCCAGACCAACGTACACTGCAGGCCCGTCTTTACCTATTCCGATATCCACCCGGCCAACAATATTGGGACGTACTGTGGCTCTGAAGCCGATACCGGGATTGAACTCAAAGCTTTTGGTACTGGCCTTGTCGAAGCTTTCCATTACCGCTCCAAGATCAATGAACGGGGCTACTTCCCAGTCTGCTGTAACATTGAAGACCTCCCAGCGGAACAGTCGTATCCGCTCCTCAAGGTTCAGCAACAGAAAACTGTTATCGATAAAGCGGTTTCTGCCATAGCCACGCAGGGTATTTTCGCCACCCAGAATACTTTGTTCAAGAAATGGTACCTTGTTTTTATGTGCCTCTCCAAGAGTCTGATTATACATAAACCGAAAAACCGAGATGAAGCGTTTCTCCTCATCTAGTGGTACGTATCCCTTTAGCTCGACCTCATAGTGCCGGTAATTATCAGCACCCCCCAACGCCTTGATGGTTGGTTCAAAGGTGATCCGGGCGTAACCACCGTAAGTTGGAAGTGTTTTGTTGTCAAAGCTGCTGTAGATCAATGAAATGCGTGGCGCATTGGTGGTGAATCCATCAATCCCCGGTACCTCCTGGGAGGAGAACAGATCACCTATGTATGGCACTGATGTAATGGCGCCCTTGCCGATGGAGACCGAGCGAAAACGATGGCCCAGCTCAAGATAGTAGTGTCGCCCCAAAAACCAGGTGGCAGAGAGATTGTAGGTAATCTCACGGTTGGTGTAGTTGGTTTCCTGATCAGCGGATGAATGGGCCTGAAAACCAAAAAAACGTGAGGAGCCGTCGGCAAACCAGCCCAGAAAGCCTTTTAATTCCAGATCTCCATGCATCAGGCTGGTATCACGGACCCTGGCTTCATAATCAAAGTTCTTCTTTTGGGATTGAGACAGGTTAAATTCAATGTTCTGTTCAGCAGAAGGATTGACAGAACCGTAGAGCGTGCCGGTCAGGCCGAAATTTTTGTTATAGTTTACCTGGGGGGCCAACAGGGAATAGACCTCGTCCTTCTGATTGTGAATCAGGAAGGCTGATAAGGCACCAAAGGTGATCCCTTCGTTTGGTGATGACCCGATAACCGGTAGTGGAACTGTCACGATCTTGACCTGGTCACCACAGGACTCATCGGTAACAAACGGGAGGTTTGAACGTGGTATGGTGGTGGTGCAGCCGACTATGCTGAAGACATAGAACAGACACAAACCTGTAATAATAAACCATTTTATCTGATTTCTAAGCATGGTGCCTTTCTACACTGCACAATCTGATCTGTCAATGCTTTCGGATTTGCAAGCCGGGCAGTTTGCTGATACTCTTTCTACTTCCAAAATTCGGATATAAAGGCTGTTGGATGAAGCTTAATGCGAAATTGATACTGATCATGTTATCTCTGCTGATCCTGGCAGTCATCACACTTTTCAGCCTGAACCAATACTCCCAGATAGCGCTGGTGCATGAAATTCAGGATAGCTCCCATGAGATATCAAAAGCGGTACAACTCAGTATAGCGGATCTTACCTCGGAAACCGAAACCTCACGTCTGACTGAATATCTGGATGGCGCCCGTCAAAAGGGTATTAATGAAATCAATATTATCAATAGTGAAGGCGAGATTATTGATTCAACCAATCCGGAAAAGATCGGTAAACTCAAAGATCTCAAGAAGCTGGAAAAAGGGGTTCGCTCTGCTCCGCGCAAGGCTGACGGAGGATCGATCCTCTCGCAAAAACCGTATGATGTTGTGGTGCCGGTTATTGTAGGTGATGAACATCTTGGCTATGTACAGGTTAATATGCTGCTGGACAATATCCAGAGCATTCAGCGTTCAAACTTTATCAAGCGTCTGGTCGGTACGGCCATGGTATTTACGTTGGGGATCGCCTTTACCGTGTACCTGGCCAGGCGCTATACCGATCCGATTCACCGCTTGGCTGAAGATTTTAAAAAAGTGTCGTCAGGGGATCTGTCAGTAACCATCCCGGTGGAAAGTAACGATGAAATCGGAGAATTGGCGGCAGCTTTTAATGAAATGGTGGAAAAGCTGCGGGAGCGGGAAGCTCTTGAAAAACGTCTGTATGAGGCGGAACATCTTTCCCGTGTTGGCCAACTGGCTGCGGGTATAGCCCACGAAATAAGGAATCCTCTGAATTACATCAGTCTGGCCATTGATCACCTGCGTGCAGAAATGCTGTCACAGTGTCCTGAACGGGCAACGGAGATGAACGAGGTCGCAGACAATATCCGGGATGAAGTGCGGCGAGCCAATTACATGGTGGTTAACTTCATGAACTATGGTCGACCGCTCAAGGTGCGCAAAGTTTTGACCAACTATACGGATCTGCTTGATAAGCTGTTACCTGTGCTGAAACCGAGACTGGATGAACAGGGAGCTGAAGTGGTGGTTAACGTCGCTTCTGATCTGCCCCCCCTGTATCTTGACCCAGATCTGTTTAGAAACTGTATCACCAATTTTATTACGAATGCTGCCCAGGCCATGCCGGGTGGCGGCACCATTGTGCTGAGTGCGTCGTTGGAGCCTGGCTGGGTCTCTCTGGATTTTGCCGATCAAGGGATAGGGATAGCGGAAGAAGATCTGGATAAGGTCTTTCAGCCGTACTTTACCACCAAGGATGTGGGGATTGGGCTGGGGCTGGCGATTACCGAGCGGATAGTCAAAGAGCATGGTGGTGAAATCAGGGTAACCAGTCGGCCCGGTGCAGGAACCACTTTTACAGTACGGTTGCCGATGGAGGAAGGTACGGTATGAACGGCAGTATCCTGATTGTTGATGATGAAAAAGCGCAACGTGAGATCCTGACCATGATTTTGCACAAGGAAGGGTTTGAGACCGTTGCTGTTCCCGGAGTGGCTGAGGCGATGGAGCGTCTAGCCAAGCAGGAGTTTGACCTGATTTTGACAGATTTAAAGATGCAAGGGCAATCAGGTCTTGATCTGCTGGAGCAGGTTATCGCTGAAAATCCGCAACAGTGCATCATCATGATGACTGCCCACGGGAGCGTTGACTCTGCGGTTGGAGCCATGAAGCGAGGGGCCTTTGACTACCTTGAAAAACCTCTGGAGCGGGAAAATCTGCTTCTGACACTCAGGCGTGCCTTTGAGCGGATTACTCTGGTGCGTGAGAACCGGGTACTGCAGAAGCGTGTGGCGGAGATTGAGCGAATAACCTCCATCATCGGTGAACATCCCAAGATGAAGGAGGTTTACCGGATTGTCACCAAGATCGCTGCGACGACCTCTACTGTTTTGGTCTATGGAGAGTCAGGTACCGGTAAGGAGCTGGTGGCAAGGGCGATTCATGATCGCTCTGCCCGCAAAGATCAGCCATTTATGGCAATCAACTGTGCTGCCATACCGGAGACCCTGATTGAGAGCGAACTGTTTGGACACGAAAAAGGGAGTTTTACCGGTGCCAATGCCCGTGAAATCGGTATTCTGGAGGCCGCCAACGGTGGCACGGTTTTTCTTGATGAAATCGGCGAGATGAACGTCTCCATGCAGGCCAAACTGTTACGTGCCATTCAGGAAAAAGAGATTCGTCGGGTAGGGGGCAAGATCAACCTGACGCTTGATGTACGGATTATTTCCGCCACGAACCGTGATCTTGAACAGGAAATCAAGCGAGGAACCTTCAGGGAAGACCTGTTCTACCGTCTGAATGTGATTCGGATTACCCTGCCTCCCTTGCGTGAACGGGGAAGTGATATTGTTACACTGGCAGAGTTTTTTATCAAAAAATATCGTGAAGCCTCCGGCATTCAGGTGGAAGGAATCGCAAAACCGGCCTTGAAGCTGCTGATGAACTACACCTGGCCCGGCAATGTACGCCAGTTGGAGTCGGTGATTGAGCGGGCGGTGCTGATGGCAGAGGGGAGCATTATCCAGCCTGAGGATCTGCCAGTAGAAATCAGCAGTCTGTGTGAAGGGGTCATGGTTCCCTTTGAGCTGCCGCCAGAGGGGATTAATTTTGAAGAGATGGAAAAAGCCCTGATCATGAAGGCGATGGAACGTGCCGACTGGGTAATCGGCAAGGCAGCGCCGATTCTGGGGCTTTCTTACAAAACGCTGCAATATCGGATTGATAAACATGGTATTGCAAAACCCGAACGGCGAAAGGGGTAAGAAGTGGCAATGCATCCAGATGCGGTAATTTTTGATTTTGATGGTGTGATTGTTGATACCGAGCCGATACACTACCGGGCATTTCAGGCAATCCTTGAGCCATTGGGACTTGGCTATTCATGGGATGTGTATACTGAAACCTACATGGGGTTTGACGACCGTGACGCCTTTCGTGAAGCGTATCGCGCATCAGGCATGGTGCTTTCAGATGCCGAGTTGGGATTGCTGATAGACAGGAAGGCGCACATCTTTGAGGATGTTATCAATGCCGGTGTAACAGCGTATCCCGGAGTGATTGAACTTGTCAGGGCGCTGTCGGATAAGGGCGTTCCTTTGGCAATTTGCAGTGGAGCCTTGAAGCGCGATATTCTGCCGATTCTGAAGCAACTGGATATAGGACCGTATTTCGCTCATATTGTGACCGCTGATGACGTAGCGCAGAGCAAGCCTGATCCTGCCTGTTATCTGCTGGCCAGACAAAAACTGGTGGCGAGCTTTCCTGATAAACTTACGCCAGCTGCAATAATCTATGCCATTGAAGACACACCTGCGGGGATTCAAGCGGCGAAAGCTGCTGGTTTACAGGTGGTTGGGGTGTCAAACAGTTACCCGCAAGCGCAACTGCATGCTGCGGACCTGGTGGTGGCATCGCTTGAAGGGCTTTTTTAGGCTATTTGCGATAACAAGGCAGTTGGTGTGAAGGGGTAGCACATATCAAATGAGTGTTAAGACAGAATCAATAGTGACGATAATTCCTGCACGTGGTGGTTCAAAGGGACTCCCACGTAAAAACATACTGTGTTTGGGAAACAGGCCGCTGATCGCTTGGACGATACAGGCTGCTCTGGATTGTCAGGAGTTAGAAAACATTATTGTTTCTACGGACGATCAGGAAGTGGCTGAAATAGCCAGACAATGGGGTGCCGGGGTGCCATTTATGCGGCCAGTTGAGCTGGCTGGTGACGATACAAGTGTTGAGGCTGTCGTGTTTCATCTGCTTGAATGGTTTGAGTATTCAAAAGGATTCCTTCCAGAGGTGGTATGTCTGTTACAACCAACGTCTCCGCTACGCACCGGTGAAGATATCTCAAAGGCTCTTGAGCTGATGCATATAAAAAATGCAAATGCCGTTGTCAGTGTTACGCCTAATCCTCGTCCAGTACAGTGGCTTCGTCGTTTGGGTGCAGATGGAAAACTTATGCCATATTGCGCTGAACAAGAGATCAAGCAGAGGCAGAAGGCTGAACCTCTGTTTTTGCTGAATGGTGCAATTTATCTGATAAAGACGGATCTGCTACTGAAGGGCAAGACGTTTTATCCTGAAGGGGCTATTGCGTATACAATGCCTTTAGAAAACTCGATTGATATTGACACTGAGCTGGATTTTATTTTTGCCGAGGCTCTACTTGACAAGAGGTTAAGGTTATGAATTCGATAACTATTCAGGGGCGCCAAATAGGCGTTGGTTTTCCGCCTCTTGTGATTGCTGAAATTGGTATTAATCATGAGGGTAGTCTGGCTAAAGCCATTAAAATGATAGATGATGCCGCTGCTGTTGGTTGCGAATGTGTAAAGTTTCAATCACATATTATTGAAGACGAAATGATTCCCAACAATGTGATACCTGGCAACGCGACAGAATCGATCTGGGAGATCATGAAGCGATGCGCTCTTTCTGAAGCTGAAGAAGCGCAACTGAAGAACTATGCCGAGAGTAAGGGGATGATCTATCTTAGTACCCCTTTTTCACGTGCGGCCGCCGTCCGATTGGAGCAGTTAGGGGTGTCGGCGTATAAAATCGGTTCAGGAGAGTGTAATAACTATCCACTTGTTGAGCATATTGCAGGGTATGGCAAGCCGGTGATCCTGAGTACCGGTATGAACAACCTGGAAAGTATTGCACGATCGGTTGATATTCTAAGGACGCACAAAGTACCGTTTGCTTTGATGCACTGTACCAGCATCTATCCCACTCCCTACAACAAGATACGCCTGGGGGCATTATCAGAGTTAAGGGGCTGCTTTCCTGATGCCGTTATCGGTCTCTCTGACCACTCTTTGAGTAATTACCCATGCTTGGGCGCGGTTGCGCTTGGAGCGTGTATTTTGGAACGTCACTTTACCTCAGATAAAAAATGGCCTGGACCGGATATTGAGATTTCCATGGATTCTGAAGAGCTGAAGGAGCTGATTCAGGGAAGTTATGCAATTTTTGAGGCGAGTGGCGGCAGTAAAAGAGTGTTGCCAGAAGAACAGGCAACGATTGATTTTGCATATGCGTGCGTGGTTGCTATTAAGGATATTGTGGCAGGTGAGCCGTTAACCATGGAGAACATCTGGGTCAAGCGTCCCGGCACCGGGGAGATAAAAGCTGAGAGCTTCAAGTCCTTACTTGGTAGGTCCGCAAAGGTTTCCATACGTATAAATGAACAGCTTCGCTGGGATCAACTATGACCAGATCAACCATCGCCATAACCGGGGCCAGTGGCTTGTTGGGCAAGGCGGTGGCAGGACATTTCAAATCGTTAGGATGTTACGAGGTTCTGGAGTTCTCCAGAACGACCGGCCATGATCTTGCGGATGAACAGGTGGTAAAGACAATTTTTCAGGAATATGCACCTGAGTATCTTATCAACCTCTTTGCCGCGAATGACCCTGTTGATAGTGATGGTGCACGGGGAACCTTGTTTGACATAAGCCTGGAAAGCTTTCGCTCTTATATGGAGGTGAATGTTACGGCACTTTTTTCTGTTTGCCGTGAATTTGCACGCAACAATCAGGCTCGATCAATTGTTAATTTTTCCTCAATTTATGGCGTTGTTTCGCCATTACCAACGCTTTATGGTGGTAAAGAAAAGCACATCGGCTATTCAACCTCCAAGGGGGCTGTCATTCAGCTGTCTCGGCATCTGGCAGTGCATCTGGCGCCAAGGGTGCGGGTAAACACGATTGTTCTTGGAGGGGTGGAGGATGGGCAGGAAGAGCTGTTTGTAAACCAGTATTCCGGCTATACGCCTCTGAAGCGTATGATGCAGAAAGATGAGCTGAACAGGTTGTTGGAGTTGCTCTGTTCTGATGGGACCTCGTACATGACCGGTTCGACAATTACTGTCGATGGCGGTTGGACAGCCTGTTAGGGGTCAGCATGATTGATATCCATTTTTATATGCGGGCGCATGAGTTCAAGTTGGCGCTACAGAACAACAAAATCGTTGATAAAATAGCGGCTAGCGCCGAATTGGAACGGTTGCGCAGCAAGAGCCCCGTGATATTTAACATTGAAACGACTAATGCCTGCAATATGCGTTGTACCATGTGTCCGCGTACTACAAACATGACCCGCCCAGTCAGTACGCTTGATATGGCGTTATATCGCAAGGTGACAGAGCAGATTTCCCCATGGTCAGTAGATGAATGGAGGCAGTGGCAGGTCTTTGCGGCAGAGCAGTATGGTATCTCTGACAACGGCATGTGTGAAAACCACTTTTTCCTTTATGTCATTCCGCGCGTAATAATTCTGCATGGTTATGGAGACCCATTGCTTGACCCAGCTATTGTGCAAAGAGTACGTTTGTTAACGGAACGTGCTATTCCAAGCTATTTTAGCTGCAATCCTGCAAATATCGATATAGATAAGACGGTTGAGTTGTTTGAAAATGGGCTGAGCTACATAAAATATTCTATTGATAGTGTGAATGATGAACAGCATCGAAAGGTCAGGGGAGAAAACTCGAATTTTGCTACAAGTTACAAGAAAATCATCAAGCTACTGGAGATAAAAGAACAGCGTGGGTTGTCTACTGTTGTTGTCATTACCATGATTGATCTTGATAACTCATGGCAGCAAGATGATTACTTAAAATTGCAGAATGCCTTCAAGGACAAGCCGGTATATCTCTATATGAAGTCACCGGATCAACAGTGGTACACAAATAATCCTAAACCTAATCAGTCAATCCACTGGTCAGAATTCTGCCAGTTTCCCTGGTCCTCCATGACAATCATGTCAAACGGACAGGTTTCATCCTGTGGACAGGATTATGATAATGCCATTGCTCTTGGTAATGTAAACAGCGAGTCATTATATGAAATATGGAATGGCGAGAAGTACCGTGAATTCAGACAGAATCATCTGACTCTTGCACAGGCAAATAAGTGCCTTGGCCAGTGTGATATGACACTGGCAGGCAGGTTAATCCAATGATTCTGCCAATGGGAAGTAGTGGCAGCACACCATGCGATACTCGAAAGGTACTTTTCCTTACCAGCACGCGGGCTGATTTCGGCAAGCTTAAATCCCTGATGCATGCTCTGGATGATACTCCTGAGTTTACGGTACATGTCTTTATTACCGGTATGCATGTGTTGCCTAAATATGGCAACACCGGAGATGAAGTAGAAAAGTGCGGATTTACAAATATATTTAAATTTATCAATCAAAAGTCCAATGATTCGATGGATACCATTCTGGCGAATACAGTGCAGGGACTTTCAAACTATGTTGCACTCTTAAAGCCTGATATGTTGATTATCCATGGAGATCGTGCTGAAGCGCTTGCCGGAGCGATTGTCGGTGCCTTCAACAATATTCTGGTTGGCCATATTGAAGGTGGTGAGGTTTCAGGCACCATTGACGAATCAATTCGACACTCCATTTCCAAGCTTGCGCATATTCACTTTGTTGCCAATGAAGGTGCCAGACAAAGGCTCATTCAGATGGGCGAGTGCCAGCACAACATCTTTAGGATCGGATCGCCGGATATGGATCTGATGACTTCAGCCGGGTTGCCAACGCTTGATTCTGTTAAGAACCATTACGAAATAGACTTTCAGACCTATGGAATTTTTGCCTATCATCCTGTCACAACAAGCTTGCACAGCCTGCTGGGCAATATTCGGGAGATTAAAGAAGCTCTTTTGGCATCTTCTTATAACTACGTTGTGATTTATCCGAATAATGACCCAGGTTCAGATCTGATTATTGAAGAGCTTGAATCGCTGCGTCATATACCACGTTTTCGAATTTTCCCTTCTCTTCGTTTTGAGGCCTTTCTGGTTCTACTTAAAAATGCCGAGTTTATGCTTGGCAACTCAAGCGCAGGAGTCAGGGAAGCGCCGTTTTACGGAGTGCCTTCAATAAATATCGGTACCCGGCAAAATGGTCGTTTTGCATGCGATACAATTATCAATTGTGATGGTTCGAAAGAAGAGGTTCTGGCAGCAATCACAAAAACTCAAATCCTTCCGCGAGTGGTTTCAGAGTGTTTTGGAACCGGTTGTAGCAAGGAGCTGTTTATTGAGATATTGAAGAAACCATCCTTATGGAAAACTGAAATCCAGAAAACTTTTGTTGATAGCGCCCCTGACTGCATCAGGAAAAGCCATGCTTAAGAAGAGAATTGTTGCCAGAATTGATGTTAAAAATGAGTTTGTCATTAAAGGAATACAGTTGGAAGGCCTCAGGAAGGTTGGGGATCCGTACCTGATGGCCTGCCGATACTATTATGAGGGGATAGATGAAATAGTATTCATGGATTCAGTTGCCAGTCTGTATGGCAGAAACAACCTTTTTAATATTATTGATGCAGCATGTCGGGATGTTTTTGTTCCCATTACTGTTGGTGGAGGGATACGTTCTCTTGGCGACATAGAGCTTGCACTTAAATCAGGTGCAGACAAAGTTGCCATTAATACCCAGGCAATCAAGACACCTGACTTTATTACCGTAGCTGCAAAAACTTTTGGTTCTCAGTGCATTGTTGCTTCTATTGAGGCAAAGCGTAGTGGCAATGCTTGGGAGGCTTATATGGATTGTGGCAGAGAACGTTCAGGAATGGATGCAGTTGTCTGGGCAAAACAACTTGAAACTCTTGGTGCGGGCGAAATTCTGGTGACTTCAGTAGATATGGAGGGTACCAGAAAGGGGTTTGATACAAATCTGGTTAAACAAATCAGTGACTTGGTGTCGGTACCAGTTGTGGCAAGTGGTGGAGCCGGATCGTCAGCCCATGTGACAGCTCTTTTCAACGCTGGCGGTGCGGAAGCGGTGGCTATTGCTTCGCTTTTTCATTACAACACCTGTTCTGTTGTTGCTCTTAAACGGCAGCTGGCGGAGTTGGGAATGATGGTGCGTTTATGAACCAGCCGGTTGTAGCAGTTATCGACTATGACATTGGCAATAGTAAAAGTATGCTCAATGCGCTTGTGGCGCTTGGTCTTTCTCCAATACTGACCAGAGACCCTGGAGGCATTGCAGCTGCGGATGCCCTGATTCTACCGGGTGTTGGTGCTTTTTGCCAGGGGATGGGAAATCTTGAGAAATATTCTTTGCTTGATGCCATTCATCGCTTTATAGCCCAGGACAAGCCATTCCTAGGTGTGTGCCTTGGGATGCAACTGTTGCTGGAGGAAAGTGAAGAGTTTGGGGTTACCGTTGGCATGGGAGTAATCAAGGGAAAAGTGAAAAAACTTGCCGTTGACCCAACGGCTGGTGAAAAACTTCCCCATATCGGATGGAACGCGGTATGCGAGCCTGATGCAGCACGCTGGACAGATAGTATCTTTGCGACCATCCCGGATTCCAGTGATGTTTATTTTGTTCACAGCTTTGCCGCTATTCCTGTTGATGAATCAGATATATTGAGTATTACTCGCTATGGTAGCAGCATCTTTTGTTCATCCTTACACAAGGGGAACATTTGGGGGTGTCAGTTTCATCCAGAAAAGAGTGGGCCGATTGGGCTGGCTATTCTCAGAAAATTCGTTACCCTGACAGGATATGAGGAGGGGATATGAGTGAAGCGCCACGGGCATATTACGGTTTACCTGCCGAGGTTGTATTTTGTCGCAGGTGTGTCATGTCAAATCAGCGGCCAAGTGCTGTTGTAGAGTTCAAGAACAGGCCAGAGGATAGCAAGCCGACTATCCGTTTTGATGAAGAGGGCGTATGCAGTGCGTGTCGTTATGCTGAAACAAAAGATAATATTGATTGGGTGGCCCGCGAGCAAGAGCTTAAAGAACTATGTGACCGGCATAGGAAAAATGATGGGAGCTATGATTGCATTATTCCCGGAAGCGGCGGAAAGGATAGCAGCTTTGCTTCGCACATTCTAAAGTACAAGTATGGCATGAATCCACTGACCGTTACCTGGTCTCCCCATAAATATACCGACATCGGTTGGGAGAACTTTCAGAGCTGGACTCATTCAGGGTTTGATAATATTCTTTACACGCCAAACGGTAAGGTCCACCGGTTGCTGACTCGACTTGCCTTTGAAAATTTGTGCCATCCGTTTCAGCCGTTTATTATCGGCCAAAAAATTATCGCACCACGTTTCTCGGCACTGTTCAATATTCCTCTGATATTTTATGGAGAAAATCCTGCTGAATACGGCGATAGTGAAACAAATGCTGATGCGCCAACAATGCATCCATTCTACTATGACCAGAAACCGGATATTGATAAGCTGTTTATTGGAGGCGTCCCAGCCAGAGAGCTGATTGAAAGGCATGGGTTACGGGCCAGTGAGTTGTATCCTTACCTGCCTGTAGATGGAGACTGTCTCAAACGCATCGGAACCCAGGTTCACTATCTGAGTTATTATTTGAAGTGGGATTTGCAGGAAAATTATTATTATGCGGTTGAAAATACCAATTTTAAAGCCAATTCAGAGCGTACCGAAGGAAGCTATTCAAAATACAGCTCCATTGATGATGCCATAGATCCGTTTCATTACTTCACGACCTTGATTAAGTTTGGTATTGGCCGTGCGACCTATGATGCGGCACAAGAAGTGCGCCATGGAAAAATCACTCGTGATGAGGCGGTCACACTGGTTCGGAAGTATGACGCAGAGTTTCCGGAAAAGTACTTTCGATATATTCTTGAGTATATGGATATAAGTGAAGAACGATTTTGGGAAGTAATTGATAATGCTCGTTCTCCTCACCTTTGGGAAAAGGTTGCAGGTCAGTGGCAGCTTCGATATCAAGTGTATTGAACTGATGACTATTATTCTTTTTAGTTTCGTCGGGGACGGGCGGCTATGATCCATGGAGATGCGAAACAAAGTGACGCTGATACCATCCTCTTTCTGATCGATGATAACAGCTGCCTGCAATATTTTTGTGCCGTAATTTCAATGCTGCTGGAAAACGGGCCGTATAATGTGCAACTTGTCGCGCGAACCGGTGAGCTGGCTCAGGATATTCAGAAGATTTTTCCTACAGCGCAACTGCTGACCGGCTATTCTCAGGAAACTTTTCAGACTTCATCTGCAGGCCTTATTGTCTGCTGTCAGATATGGTGGTGGGGTATTGCGTCTTATCTTGAAGAGGCGGTTCGACGTAATATTCCCGTATTGCATTACGACCATGGTAGCTTGATCCATACAAGCGAGTATCTGCTTGAGAACAATGAATATGGTTCCGGTTACCGTAATGATGTCTATCGTTGTTCCCACATTGCGTGCTGGGGGGGGCGGGGCAAAGAGTGTTGGGTCAGTTTTGGTGTTCCAGAGGAAAAACTGTATGTGACAGGGGCAATCCATCTGGACCATCTACGGCATGTCTCTGTACAGAAAAAACAGGTTTTTGAGGCACTTCAAATTCCTGAAAATAAGAAAATTATCTTTGTTTACACTGCGTTGACAGGCCAGCTTCCTCACTTCGATTCCGCGCAGATTCCCTATATTGAAGCATTGGAAAGCTACGTTGCCAAGAAACCTCAATATCAGCTGGTTGTAAAGTCGCATCCTTCGGAAATGCTTTGGTTCAAAAGCCATCGTTATGGTTACTCACCTTCGACTATCCTTATTGCAAACCCGGTTGAGGATTGTCTTTGGCCTGATATTACCCGAATCAGTGCTGATGGTGTCGTGGCGGTTTCTGATGTTGTGGTGTCGCCGTTTTCAAGTGCCTTGCTTACTCCTCTATCACTTAATGTGCCGATAGTTCTTATGCAGTATGAATCTCCACTGGTAAGAGACTTTACGAATTACTGCAAAAATGTAATTAAGCCAATATCTTCGGCCGGACAACTGGCTGAGGCGTTGGAATCACTCGAACAGAAACGCTGTGACAGCTCAGTGCTTGCAAAGCAGTTCAATCATGAAAACGATGGTAATGCGTGTAAGAGATTTCTGGCTTTGATCGACACCATTTTTACAGAATCCAGAAAAGGAGTACAATTTTACGGAAGCGAAGAGGAAGAACGTTTGCTTTCCGTGAGACGTTACCCATTTCTTTCGTATCCATATTATTACTTGATCAAATACTATCTAGCATCAAAGGATGCTGATAATGTTGATCTTTGGTTAGACAGCTATGTGCAAAAATTCCAAAATCCTAGCGCTTTGCTAAAAGAGCTGGCGTTACATTACGTTTCCATCTGGAATGATTACCCTAGGGCAAAGCGTTGCCTGGAGCTGTATAGTGCTTACAAACCGCTCGATTTCGAACTGTTACAGCTGTATAAAACCATATTTTTTGCCTTGTCACCACCAGCTTGAGGAAATGGTCAGGAGAATACAGATATGGAAACTGCCAGACAATCCATTTTGGCGCCTAAGGCAGACTATAGTTCAGGAGAGATGATCCGTTTTGCCATAATTGGCTGCGGCAACATAGGAAAGCGACATTTGGCAGTGGTCAGTGAAGAGCCCCGTGCAGAACTGGCCGCATTTTGTGATATTGATGAGTCTATATGTTTGAAACTTGCTGAACAGTATCCTGGTGTCCCATGGTTTACCAACTTTACCGAAATGTTGCAGCAGGTGGACTGCGACGTGATCAGCGTCTGCACCCCCCATGGACTGCATGCCACAATGTCGATTGACGCTGCAAAGGCCAGGAAACATGTTTTGGTAGAAAAACCGATGGCTCTTTGCTCTGCTGATTGTCAAGAAATGATCGAAACTGCCAAGGCCCATAATGTTCAGATTATGGTAGTAAAGCAGAACCGTTTCAATACTCCCATTGCTTTAACCAAGAAGGCCCTTGACAGCGGCATGATGGGCCGGATTTTTATGGTGCAGGCGAATGTGCTCTGGAATCGTTACCAGGGCTATTACTCCGAGTCGGCATGGCGGGGCAGAAAAGAGCTTGAAGGAGGCTCTCTCCACACTCAGGCAAGTCATTTTATTGATCTTTTGATCTGGTGGTTTGGTGATCTGGTTGAGGCAAAAGCCGATATTGCTACTAAGAATCATGCTATCGAGATTGAGGATTGCGGTTCGGCAATTCTCAGGTTTGAGTCAGAGGTGATGGGTACTCTCAATTGGACAACCTGTGTCTACAACAAGAATTACGAAGGTAGCATCACCATCATTGGTGAACATGGCACCATCAAGATCGGCGGGCAGTACCTGAACAGGATTGAGTTCTGGGATGTCCGGTCCTTTCCGTTGCCAGAAGATGTTCAATTCATTGATAAGCCAAACTCGTATGGTACGTATCAGGGGACAAGTTCAAATCATGACAAGGTGATTGACAGCGTGGTGGCTGAGCTGTTGCACGAACGGCATAATGTGGTGGAAGGAAACGAAGGGATCAAGACTATTCAGGCGATAGAAAAAATCTATGCGTCGGTATGCCGCTGATAATGGAAATAGTCTGCTACTCAGCGCAGATGCAACAGGAGTGGGATGCTTTTATCCGTACAAACTCCCGCAATGGTGGAATATTTCATGAGCAGACCTTTCTTGGCTATCACCCGACCGGACGTTTTAATGATACCAGCCTGATTTTCAGAGAAAATGGTACAATAGTAGGAGTGCTTCCCGCTGTCGATACCGGCGAAGGGTGTATTGTTTCCCATCCGGGCAGTTCTGCCGGAGGACTTGTCTTCCACCGGAAAGCCACAACCAGAGATGTACTTGGCATGCTTGAAGGTGCTGTTGCCCATTACCGTGACAGGGGGGGGCGGTCACTTGAGCTGCGCTTGGCGGAGCCGATATTCTCCATGCCTGTTGATGGAGAATTGGCGTACTTGCTCTGGCATCGGGGATTTACACTCGTTTCACGGGAACTAAGTGCCTGTGTTGATCTTCGTGAGGATGGTTCATGGCTGTTGCTGGGACGGAAAAAAAATGGCACCGATATCCGCCGCCTTATAAAGTCAGGGGTAACCGTTGAACAACGGGAGGATTTGGCTGAGGTCTATGACCTTATTGTACGAAATCTTGATAAACGGTACGGCAAGGTACCAACGCACACTTATGCAGAGCTTCTTGAACTGAAACGGCGTTATCCGGAGCGGATCAACTTTTGGCTGGCTCTTGTAGATGGCGCTCCAGCAGCTACCGTTGTGACATTTGTCGTGAACAGTAAAGCTGTTCATGATTTCTATATTGCTCAGGATTACAGCTTTGCCAAATATCAAGTGATGCCCCTTCTTTTTCATACGATATTCGGCCACTATGGCGGCCGTGGTTTTTCCTGGTTCAACTTCGGTATCTCTTCACGGGGAGACTGGATAAAGTGGGGGATTCTCGAGTTTAAGGAGCGTATGGGAGGAAGAGCTGTCTGTCGCGACACCTGGATGCTGGAGGATCTGAAAAATTATCGCAACTATTCAGCACATTTGTAGAAACTATTGTCACCCCCGATGGTTTAATCTTGAATAATGTTTTGACTTCATGGAGCGCCGATAGAAAGATGCGGAAATGACCTGCTTTTATTGAGGCTGCAATCGTGCTGAGTAATTTCAGAAAAAAGAATCTTGTCTTCTTATAGTTCAACGGCTTCAAGACTGTTTTGTCCACATGTTGTAAGCTCTCTCGTTGTAATAAGTCTAAGCGCTTGATCGATATCGCTACCAGTAATCAGCAGCTTGAAAAAACAGCAGATGGCCTGTACAGATATTTTTGCTGCCTGAAAGGGGACCATGGAATCAACGGTTGTTGATAAGCTGCAACTTAATAATATAGCAACATTTTATGAGCAAGACCGTTTTGGTCTGGTGCTGGTGAAAAAGACTGCAGAGATCATTGTGCCCCGGATCAGAGGCAAGCAAACTCTGGAAATGGGTTGTTCACTGTTGACCATGTCAAAGCAGCTGGCTGTGGCAGCAGCCAGTCTTGAGATTGTGGAAGGTGCCAGGAGATTTGTTGTTCTGGCGCAACAGCAGCTTCCCGGTGTAGCGGTCTATCACTCGTTGTTTGAGGAGTTTGAGCCTGAAAAAACATATGAGGCGATTGTGCTGGGAAATACGTTGCATCATATTCAAGAACCTGGGAGGCTGCTTGAGCGTATCCGTACCTGGTTAGCTCCCGGTGGCTGCCTGTATCTGACAGTCCCCAATATGTTCTCTCTGCATCGTCGAATGGGGGTGAAAATGGGGAAGCTACAGGATGTCTTTGATACAACGGAACGAAATGAGGCCTTTGCACAACCCGGCAGATTTACCAAGGAAACCCTTGGCCTGCTTTTGCAGGAAAGCGGCTTCTCGATTTTGAGTTCTTTTGGTTTTTTTCTAAAGCCATTCAGCGATGCTCAAATGGAATCGTTGAATCTGCCGGAAGAGGCGATTAATGCACTGTGTGAGCTTGGAATGGAGTTTGAAGAGCTTGCCTGCCAGATATATGTTGAATCAACCCCGCTTCATGCAACGTAATCTGCAATAAGGAGGCTCCTATCCTCCCGAAAACAACGGAAAGTATATATGAGTCTCAACATCCTTTTGATTCGCCCCAATTTATGCATCAGAAAAGGTTTTGATCTTCAGAACCGTTTCTATCCACCGCTTGGACTGGCGTATCTGGCAGCAGCTTTGCTACCTGAAGGACACCATGTTGAAATCCTTGATATGGTAAGTGAAGCACCAGACACGAAATGGGAGTTTCGCGGGACTCATATCTGTTACGGCATGACGGATGAGGCGTTAGGCGAACGTATAGCAGATAGTAATCCCCGTATAATCGGAATTACCGGATTCACCTCTCAACATGCAAGAATTGTTGAGATCGTCTCAAAAATAAAGGTCGGCTTCCCGGACATCACTGTTGTGTTGGGGGGGATTCATCCTACCGCCCTGCCGAACATGATGATGGAACAGTCTGGCGCTGATTTTGTCATTCTTGGTGAAGGTGAAACCTCTTTTACACGGCTGGCTTCGGCTGTTGAAACTGGTGACCAGGAGCAGATCCGCAGGATTGATGGATTGGTATATCGGCATGGCGAGCGAATTGAAATCAACCCGAAGACCAGTTTTAGCCGCGACCTGGATTCTATCCCGCTTCCGGCTCGCGAGTTGCTTCCCAATACGGCATATTTGGAGCATGAGGTTTCAATGCCGGTGATTACTTCTCGCGGTTGTCCCTACAGTTGTGTTTTTTGTTGTGTAAGTCTGCTTCAAGGTCAACGCTGGAGGGCAAGATCGCCGGAACATGTTGTTGATGAAGTGGAACTGATTGTCAACAGATGGGGCTACAAGACGGTTGCCATGTTTGATGATGCATTTAACGTGATTCCTGAGCGGGTTGAGAGGATCTGCAAGGAAATTATCAGGAGGGGGCTCAAGATAAATGTTGTCGTGCCCAGCAGCCTGATGATTAAGCATTTGACACGCGATACCCTTTACTGGTTGCGTCAGGCAGGATGTAGTGCCGTAGTACTTCCGTTTGAACATTCAGATGAAAAAATCCGTAACACCATTATCAATAAAGGGCTGACTACCGAGCAGTTTGACAAGGTGCTGGATTGGTGCAGGGAGCTTGAACTGCTGGCCATGGTGAATCTGGTAATCGGGTTGCCGGGTGAAACAGAAGAAACATTGCAATCACTTGATCGGTATGTGGCTGAGAATGCTTTTAGAATGGATGCGCTTACGGTCTATATAGGCACGCCATTTCCTGGCACCAGATTCTTTGAGGAATGCCTAGAAAAAGGTTACCTACATAACCCTCAGGAGAACGATTTCCTTGATTTTGATCTGTATAAATGTGTGATTAACACTCCGTGGCTGTCAGCTGATACGGTTGACCGGTATCGTCAGTCCATAGAAAACACGTTTACCACATTGCGCACCCCCCATTTTGACAACGCCTTGATCCGGCGCGCAGTGAGAAAGCCGGATGCTGAAGCATCTGACTATATCAATACCGTCTATCTGAAAAAACGCCTGCAGATTGGCGGCTGATTGTCATTGCAGTGGGGGTGCAGATGATTCCGCATATGGATTTACAAGCGCAACTCTCAATACTTATGCCTGAGTTGCTTCAAAAGACGGAAGAAATTTTTTCCTCCCGATCATATATCCATGGCAGCTATGTTACCAAGTTTGAACAACAGTTTGCAGAGCTGCAGGGAGCGGCGTTCTGCTCCGGTTGTTCCAACGGTACCAGCGCTTTGTTTCTTGCCCTTACCGCTTGTGGTATCGGGCATGGAGATGAAGTTATCACAACCCCGCATACCTTTATAGCCACTGCTGAGGCGATCAGCCATACCGGAGCTACGCCGGTTTTTGTTGATATTATACCGACAACCTACACCATTGATCCGGTACTCGTGGAGCGTGCAATAACACCGCGAACCAGGGCAATTGTGCCTGTTCATCTGTACGGATGTCCGGCAGATATGGATCAGCTGACAAGTATTGCAAAGAAGAACAACCTGCTGATTATTGAGGATTGTGCCCAGGCTCACCTTGCCAGCTACCGGGGACAACCTGTAGGCACATTCGGGGCAGCAGGAAGCTTCAGCTTTTATCCGGGGAAAAATCTTGGGGCCTATGGTGATGCCGGCGCGGTTATCAGCAATGATGGCGCATTGGTGACACTGGTGCGGAAGCTGCTCAACCATGGACGCTCAGAAAAGTATCTCCACGAAATAATTGGCTACAACCATCGAATGGACGAGCTGCAGGCCGGATTACTGCAGATTAAACTGCGCTATCTGGAGCAATGGACAGCCCGGCGCCAGAAGCTTGCAGCCTGTTATTCCCGGATGCTGCAGGGGGTTCCGCATATCAGGATTCCTGTTGTGCCGGACGATGTGCGACATGTCTTCCATCTGTATGTTGTGGAGGTGCCCGAACGTACCAGAGTTGCTGCGGCACTGAAGAACCAGGGGGTTCAGACCGGTATTCATTATCCGGTACCGTTGCATCTGCAGCCTGCGTACCGTTGTCTTGGTTATCAGCCTGGAGATTTTCCGGTAACGGAACAAGCTGCAGACCGTGTGTTAAGCTTGCCCCTTTACCCTGAGTTACAAGAGGAAGATGTGCAAACAGTGTGCAGGTATCTTGTGGAGATCGTCAACAATCTGGCTGACAGGGGAGCAAGCGCGTGAGATTTTTTCAGGTACATTTTTTTTATGAACAGTATCTGACTGAATTTTATCGGAATCAGCCTGCACTGGCGTTAAAACCGTATGATGAACAGTTAACGACCGTGCTGCAAGACGGTTTTTCTGCAAGTCATCTGTTCATTCGCTCCTTGCAGGAAGTTGGTTATGCCACCGGACTCAGCATTTGCAATAATCGTCCGGCCCAGGCTCGCTGGGTACAGGAGAATTTGCCAGGGCTGGCCAAGCTGGCAGATATGCCGTTTGAAACCGTGTTGTGCCAGATAACCGACTTTGCGCCGGATATTCTCTACCTTCCGGCATTGAAGATATTTGACAGCGCATTTGTGCGGAAGTTGCCGGTACGTCCAAAGTTGGTAGTAGGTTGGTATGGCGTGGAAGTTGATCCTGCTGCTGACCTGTCTGATTTTGATCTGGTCCTGTCAAATTCAACAAACATTTTGCATCAGGCGAAATTGGCAGGAGCCCGCACTACGGCCTGGTTTTTTCCGGGCATGCCGGACTGGCTAGCCTCGGCGACAGACAGGGTGCCCAAGCGATATGACCTGAGTTTCTGTGGCAGCTGGTCATCTCAGCACAGCAACCGTAACGCTCTGTTGGAGCATATTGCAAAGGCTGCCCCCCAACTCGGAAACCCTTCCATTGCTTATTTTCTGCTTGCGACGCAGCCACTGAGCGCCGCTGTCCAACCCTTCAGCTTTGGGCCGTTATGGGGCATGTCGATGTATCGGGCTTTGAAAGGGAGCCGGATCGTCTTTAATGCCGATGTGGATGGGGCTTGTGGAGAAGCAGGCAATATGCGGCTGTTTGAGGCTACTGCATTAGGTTCTTTTGTGCTTGCCGAGCATCAAAATAATATTGGTGACTATTTTGTGCCTGGTAAAGAAGTGGAGACCTTTGCCAACACTACAGAGTTGCTGGATAAACTTCGTTATTATCTGGCCCATCCGACTGAGCGCGAAGAAATTGCTTTAAGCGGCAAACAACGTTGCATCCGGGATTACAGTCTAACGCAACGAGCCAGGGAGCTAGACGGCCTTTTCCGTCAGTTGCTACATCAGCCAGCTGCAAGCAGCGCAGAGCGGTTTCAAAATATACTTGCATGTAAGCAACAGATGGCGTTGGCCTCAGAGGAAAAAGATGAAGCGGCAGATTCTGTCAGGCGTTTACGGGATGGAGCTGAGTCGCTGGTACTGGATGGGCATTTTGAGGAAGCCACGCAGCTTCTGAATAAGGCCAAGGCGCTTCGAAAACCGCTGCAAGGGGTAGATTATCTGAGGGCACTCTGCTTTTTGAGTGGTGCGCAAGATATCCTGGCGTGTGAGGCGTTAAGGGAAGAATTACGCTATTTCCCGGACAATCAACAAGCTGAAGAGCTGCTTGGCAGAATAGAGTCACGTGCCTTGGGGCAGGCCGGGCGTTATGGGGAATATGCTGAATTCTCGGAACTCCTTTCCTCTATCAGGCCTTACACCATGTTAAGCGAGGAACGACTCTTTTCATTATATAGCCATGCCCGTAAGGTCTGTGAGCAAAATCTACCCGGTCATTTTGTGGAATGTGGTGTTGCTGCCGGAGGGGCATCTGCATTGTTAGCGTTGGTCATCAAGAGGCACAGCAAAATACCACGCCTGTTGTACTCCTGTGATACCTTTACCGGCATGCCGGACCCAACCGGACGTGATACTGCCCGTGGTATGGAAGCAAATGCTACTGGCTGGGGGGCCGGAACCTGTGCAGCGCCAGAAAGCTCGGTACGTCACCTTTGTGAACAGCTGGGTGTTGGAGAACTGGTGATTACGGTAAAGGGGCTATTTCAGGAGACCTTGCCGATCCTGCGTGAAACGGTCGGAAAGATAGCCTTGTTGCATCTTGATGGTGACTGGTATGAATCTACCAGTTCAATTTTGAACTCACTCTATGATGTCGTGGTTGATGGCGGTATGCTGCAGGCGGATGACTATGGTTTATGGGAGGGCTGTCGTCAGGCAATTGACGAGTTTCAGGCTGAGCGGGGTATCCACTTTGAGCTACATGATATTGACGGTACCGGGGTTTGGTTTACCAAGTATTCTGCCTTGTCAATAACGCTTGAGCAGGCGGTGTTGCCGGAAAATGCCGACATACTGAACCGTTCTGGAGCACTTGAGCGGATGAGGGGGAGTGACGGGCGACTCAGGCCACTTGCCCTGTTTTGTGAAACCGTCAACATTTGCAATTCAGCTTGTCTGTTTTGTCCTTACAGTAAGCAAACCCGTAGCAAAGGCTATATGTCAGACACGCTGTTCCAAACCGTGTTGCAACAGTATGCTGCCATTGGCGGTGGTTACCTCTCACTGACGCCAATGGTGGGGGATTTTCTGTTGGACAAGCAGCTGCTGCAACGACTTACTGCCTTGCGTGAAGTTGCTGACAGTATCATTCCCAGTGTGACCACCAACCTTTGTTCTCTTGGCAACTGGGATGATGCCGTTGTACAACAACTGTTGCAGACCTTCTCGCTGCTGCATGTATCTTGTTACGGCATGAGCCGGGAAGAACACCATCAGATTACCAGACATGACCATTTTGATCAGTTTCTGTTTCAGATGCGGCGGCTTTTACGGATCAGGCGGGAACTTGGTACGTCGGCGCAGCTGACCATTGGCTTCAGAAATCTGTATCACTATGATGCGAAACAGATTGAGGCATTTCAAGTCACTGCCTTTGGTGAGCAACTACCGGTCAGCGGTGCTGGTTCCAGTTATTGTAACTGGGGTAACAGTATGGGTGGGGCTTTGCCTGGCAATGCCTATTTTTTGCCAACACCCGCTAACCAGGTGCCATGCCTGTTTCTCGCCATGGCATTGATGATTTTTCATGATGGTTCAGTATCAGCATGTGCCTGTTGTGACTATGATGGACAGCCAGCGTTGCATCTGGGAAGGGTGAGTAATGCTGTCACCCTGGCGGACATGTTTAACTCACCGGCAAACGGAATGTTGTGGCGTTGCCACCAGGAACAGCAGCTACCCGGCTACTGCAAACACTGCTCTTTTCATCTGCCCTTGTCAGCGTTACATGCGGGACATCCGCTTCTAACAAACCTGCAAGCCTTTATTGGAGGTTAACGTGCTGAATTCTCTGTTTGACGCTGGTGTAAACCATTATGGGCCGGTTATTCTGACCCCGGCCACGCTTGCTGCATTTGCGACAAGCCATGAGCTTCTTGATGAACTGCTTGTCTTTCACCATCTGCTGGCATCTGATGAATATGTACAGTATGTTGACGCATACTACCGCGCAGGCAGGCAACGGTTTGGTCGGCACTGGCAGTATATGGATATTTCAACCGTGCTGTTTGCAGCCTCAAGACTTGTCCAGCCGACAACCT
>Ga0209373_10000564_pt1 | contig 57793 bp, 37 predicted proteins | sample Higcelweek5metaG_FD_187173 | JGI IMG/M metagenome (GOLD analysis project Ga0209373, IMG submission 187173) | Freshwater pond sediment microbial communities from the University of Edinburgh, under environmental carbon perturbations - High... | ecosystem: Environmental > Aquatic > Freshwater >... | reverse complement strand
CGGAAGTAGTGCATTACTTACTGATAATCCGGCAAAAGCTCTTGGCTACTTCAATAATTGGGATGAAGATTCACCAATTTTTGAACAGGTACAGTGGTATACTGCCGGTTGCTACCTGAAACAAAAAGACTTTGATAAAACAAAAGCCATCTTAAAGAAAATATCAGAAGACCCAGAACATAACTATTACAACGAAGCAATCGAATTGCTCAAGAAAATCTGAAAAGAAGAGTAGCTGGCTTACAGTTTCCAACCCGTTCCCATCTAACTCTTTTCTGATTTATTACAGTTTCCGACTATTCCATTTTTTCAGTATAATCCCTGCTTCGGCGGGGATTCTTTTTTACCTGAACAAAGATCAAAACCAGGATTGTCAGAGCAAAGACTATAACCAGTATGAAAATACCTGATTTACGGTAAGAAATATTCAACTCCGTATTCTGACCGAGCTCAATAAAGCCAGCCCAGTAATGAGGATGCGCATGCAATTTGTTTGAATGTTCCAAATAGCCTAATTTGCTGTCATGCAAGGCGTCTGAAATTTTGGATCCGGCAACAAGTGATTTGTAAAACTGAACCATGATATCTCTACTCGAACGGTCATCCACCGTCCATAAGGTCATGATCAGATTCGGACAGCCTGCTGAAATAAAAGCCCGCCCGAAACTGAGAACCCCTTCACCACTGGCCATCTGTCCTGATCCGGTTTCACAAGCGGAAAGAACTGTTAGACTGTTGTTTAGCGACATGTTGTAAACCTCATGGCCAAACAGAACGCCGTCTTCATCCTTGTCAGCACCCGGCGTGAAAACTAAACTTGAATTCAATGAATTGGTGTGGTCAGGAATAGAATGCATGGCCAGGTGCAGTATGGCATATTTGGGTGCGATACTTTTGAACTTTTCTTCAGTCGCCTTATCACCCGAAAGTAACCGGCCACCTAATAATTTCCTGATGGCTCTTGATTCTTCATAGGTACCGCTTAATTCGGGCAACCCTGGCTGTGCTTTGCGAATGTATTCGGAGATTTTCCCTGATGAAAAATCATATTCAGGTGCAACAGCCAGTATTCTGCGGGTTGGGTTAGCCTTACGAGTAGGCTTGTTAAAGAAAATCGTTGCTGTCAGTCCGTAACAAACAGAATGATTGCGAATTAGATATGGTAGCTTCCGATAGTCCTGCTTGTAGGGCTCAATCTGTGGCTTTAATAACGCTTCAAAGGGCAAATAACTTAAGGAACCATCCGGGATGATAAGCAAATTTTTGGTGTCAGTATAGCTGTCATTAGGGCCTATCAGCAGTTTATACAATCCGGAAGCTGCATGACAATAGAGGTTTCGGGCTTTGCTATCCAAACTCTCAGGATAACCTTTCATGAATTCAATGAGGTAGGCGATATTACTTTCAGATTCAGGCGTCAGCGGCACCCTGGTGACTGCAGAACCAGCGCGGGTAGCAGAAAGTGTATAAAGATAACCATAAGCTATAGCGTACTCTATTAAGGTCTGGTCCTCTGACAGTAACCCTCTGGCCATACCTAGAGTGATGGTCGACTGGTCAAATTTAGTCTTGTAATAGTCGGGATACTTTTGTCGGTAAATCAATTTGAGACTGTCTATTTGCTGGCTATAAAAGAGGTTCTCTTCCTCTAATTCCTTAATTTTTTGTTCATCAATGTTTTGAGCCATGCTGGCTTCGATGATTTTCCCCCTTATGTCTGCTACTTTTTTTCTTATATATTGCTCTTTTTCAAGATATTCTGAAGGTATGATGCTGTTTTTGAATTCTATATCCCTGACTGAACTCCATAACCCTGCTGACTTGGATTGTTCCATAGTTGTGAAGATCTTTTCAATATAGGTGCTGTCACCGGTTAATTGAAAGATCTTATACTCCAGTTCAATCAACTGATTGTATGTAGAACGCTGCATCCGGCTTACCTGTAGCTTGCTCGATTGTAATTCCAGTGAATTCCGAAGGGAATCGATCAGCTTTAGCGTGAACGTGTACCTTTCTTCAGCTTTTTTGAGTTTGCTACAATCTTCAAAGTATAATCCCTGATCAAAAAAGATCTGAGCATTTAGAATCATTAGCTCAATCAGTTTGTTGAAATTCAATGTGTTAATGTGATACGGGATATCTTCAGGTGAGATGTCTTGATTGGTTGAGCTCAATGATTTTACTGCTTGTGACCAATGATTTAATGCGACTTGATATTTCCGCTGATGAAGGAGCAAATTTGTAGTGAGTTGATTAGCAACAATAAGTACATCGCGTGCAGTAGGGATCTCGCGTCGAATGATAGAATTTAAAATGTCTGATTCATGAAAGAACTTACACGTATCTTCGGTTATCCTCAGGTTAATGTCTGATTGGTAAAACTTTGCCATTGCCCAGGAACGGTCTTTCTGTGATCCGGGCCTGTATCTGTTGATTATTTGTTCGTTATAGTGCCGTGCTTCTTCCAGTTTCCCAATTTCGATAAGCGCAGTGACCAAATTGCCATATACCTCTTCAATACCTTTTGGAAAGTGATTCAATTTCAATTCTATGGTGGTTTTATATACCTCAATGGCTTTCAGGTTTTCGCCCAGACTTTTGTAAACCAAACCCAGATTTTCCAGAGCTTTACTCTTGGGCTCGGCAATCCTGGCCATGGCAGCGAAATTTTTAGTGGCGCCAACAAATTGATCAAAGTACTCAATGCTTTGCTTCAGATATCCACTGGATTTCTCATATTCACCAATGAGTCTCAATGCATTACCAGCATTAGCATATACCGATCCATATAATATGTAATCCGGAGTTTTTAACCGCCTTAATACTTCACTGGATCTTAAATAGGCTTCTTCACTGTCGGAATACCTTTCCATTCGCTTGAATGCGATGCCGGCATTGTTATATAATCTCACCAGAAGGTTCAACTCTTCTTCCGAATGGCAGAGTGCTTCAATGTTTTTGCACCACAGATACAATGCGTCCCAATTCTCGTATTGTTGTTTTAATAATAAATATTTACCGTATAAACTCCTGATTTCCAGATTTATTAAAAGATTATTTTGATTTTTCTGACTGGATGCCAGAGTCATCAGGCTATCGATCCTGAACTTTGCCTGATCGATCATTTTCGGACTGAGCATTTGGTTCGTGAGGGAAATAGCCGAATCTATACTGATGGTCCTGTTCAGGGAATTCTGCGACCACCCGGATTGAATTGTTGCAAAAAAACAAATCAGAGATACGGCGAACCACGATTTTCTTGCCATAGAGTCAAATCTATACTAATCGGAAGGGAAAACCAATACCGAAAATGAAATTTTAATGATCATTATTTCAGGCATTTAAATAAAAAATTAAAAAAAAGGTAAAAAAAAGGGGTTACCTTTTAGATGAAGAGAGTATTAATATTCGGAAACTGTAAGTAACAATAGTAAAAGCAAAAAAAATGGAACGGTCAATTCTCTCTTCAATGTTGGTTGTAGCTCTGGCAAATGATGAAATGATGAATGTACGCGGTGGTGATGGTGCAACAACTCCTCTACCTCCAGTTGTAACCAGTGCAGGTCAGGATATTATCCTCTAAAGGTTTTCCAGCTTAATTTTTCTTTGTTTCTCTGATGGCAGTTGGGTTAAGCTATTGCTACTAGCAATTTTTATGTATCTTTCGCTGACCTAAAACTGGTCGTAATGGCATTTTTACCGTTTACCAGACAGCTTGATGCAAAAGATTGTGGGCCGGCATGTTTACGCATGGTGGCAGGTTTCCACGGTAAAAGTTTTTCCATTCAGTATTTACGTGATCGATGTTATATTACCCGGGGAGGTGTAAGCCTGCTGGGTATCAGTGATGCTGCTGAATCGATCGGATTCAAAACATTAGGAGCAAAAATCACCTGGGATCAATTATCACGCGAAGCTCCTCTTCCCTGCATTGTACATTGGAATCAAAACCACTTTGTTGTGGTGGCGAAGACTGGCAAAAGGCATGTCCTCGTGGCAGATCCGGCATTGGGAATGGTCAGATATAAGATTGAGGAATTCAAAAAACATTGGATATCAGGCAATCAGGAAGGACAGGAAGTCGGACTCTGTTTATTGCTTGAACCGACTCCGGAATTCTATCGGATAGAAGGTGATGCTCACAAAAGAAATTCATTCAAATTCCTTTTTAAATATTTCAGGCCACACAGACGGTTCTATTTCCAGTTAATTTTGGGAATGATTGTCGGGTCAGTGATTCTACTGATCCCTCCATTTTTAACTCAGGCTCTTGTTGACATAGGTATCAGCAATCAGGATATCGGATTTATTTACCTGGTACTGATTGCCCAGCTGGTACTGATCGCAGGACGAACCAGCGTTGAGTTCATCAGGTCATGGATTCTTCTCCACATGAGTACGCGAATCAATATTTCGTTGATCTCAGATTACCTGATTAAACTCATGCGGCTACCTGCGCGGTTTTTCGACAGCAAGATGACCGGAGACATTCTACAGCGGATCGGAGATCATTCAAGAATTGAATCATTTCTTACCCAATCGACCCTGGGCATTATTTTTTCGATTTTCAACCTGTTCCTTTTCAGTATTGTACTTGCGGTTTATAACTTAAATGTATTGGGTATTTTCATAATTGGAAGCCTTTTATATGTTGGATGGATTGTTTTATTTCTTCGCAAGAGAAGAGAGCTTGATCAGCGCAGGTTCATTCAGATGTCGGAGAACCAAAACTCGATTATTCAGTTGATTTCGGGAATGCAGGAGATAAAATTGAATAACTGCGAGAAGCAAAAGCGTTGGGAATGGGAATCAATACAGGCGAAAATATTCAGGATTCGGGTGAAAAGTCTGGCTCTTTTGCAATATGAACAGGTTGGAGCCGTAGTCATTAATGAAACCAAAAACGTGATCATCACCTTTATCACGGCCAAAGCTGTTATTGACGGGCAGATGTCACTGGGTGTCATGTTTGCGGTTCAGTTTATCCTGGGACAAATGAATGGTCCGATCAACCAACTGGTTGAATTTTTCCATTCAACTCAAGATGCAAAAATCAGCTTGGAAAGGTTATCCGAGGTACATGATTATCCTTTGGAAAATAGAATGAAGGAAAATTTGTTGACCAGCCTGCCTGCAGATTTATCATTCAGCATAAACAATCTTGTATTTCAGTATGAGGGTCCGAATTCACCGAAAGTGCTTAATGATGTTTCGATAAGAATTCCTGAGAACAAAACCACCGCGATTGTTGGAGCAAGTGGTAGTGGTAAAACAACGCTCATCAAGCTTATGCTTGGATTTTATCCTCCTGTGGCCGGGGAGATCAGGCTGGGGGAGGCCACATTGGACATGATTGAAAGCGGGATGTACCGAAGCAATTGTGGCGTGGTTATGCAGGACGGGTATATTTTTTCTGACACCATTGCCAGAAACATAGCTTTAGGGGACGAAAACATTGATACGACGAAATTGGCTGAGGCTGCTGCAATGTCTAATGTCACGGAGTTCATCCGAAGCTTTCCACTGGGATTCAATACAAAAGTAGGCGCTGATGGCAGCGGATTGAGTCAGGGGCAGAAACAACGCATATTGATTGCCAGAGCGATCTATAAAAACCCCAAGATCATCTTCTTTGATGAGGCCACAAACTCTTTAGATGCTAATAATGAAAGATTTATCCTTGAAAATCTGAACAGTTTTTTCAAGGGCCGAACCGTTGTCGTTGTTGCGCACCGGCTGAGTACAGTTAAAAATGCGGATCAGATCATTGTACTGGATAAGGGAAAAGTTGTTGAGCTTGGTACTCATGAGCAACTGATTAAAAATATGGGTGCCTATTACAATCTGGTCAGGAACCAACTGGAGCTGGGATCATGAAAAAAGAAGATCCAAATATTGAATTGCGTCAGGATGAAATTCAGGAAATACTGGGAGTGGTACCTCCCTGGATTATCAGGTGGGGTTCGCTGACTCTGGCCATAGTTTTTGCCGTTCTGATTTTGGGCACGATCTGGTTTAAGTATCCCGACCGGATAAAGAGCCAAATGACCCTTACTTCGCAAAATCCGCCGGTTGTAATGACAGCAAGGCAGAATGGAAGATTGGCGCTATTAGCTGTGCATGATTCGGCCAAAGTTGATACTGGTCAGGTTTTAGCTGCTCTGGAGAGCTCTGCATCAATCGAAGATATGCTTGAAATTGATAGCCTGATGAAACAGAACCGGGAATTAATGACAAATCCCGACTCCATCGAAATCGCTGATTTTCCGACGAAGGATTATCAGCTTGGAGAGTGGCAGCCTGCACTGGCCACCTTTAATAAAGCCCGTAATGATTTGATCGATTTTAACAGGCAGGGATCTGACAAAGCAAAAATCGCCTCACTAAAACAACAGCTTGAGGACTATAACAAGTTGTATAAACGCCAATATCTATTACGAAAGATCAAATCCGAAGAATTGAAAATAGAGGAAAAACAATATCAGCGGTTAGTTGCACTACGGGATTCCAACGCCCTAGCAGTAAGGGATCTTGAATCTGGCTCATCAGAATATCTAAAGGCAAAGTATAACCTGGAATCAGCTGAAACCGTGTTATCACAAACACTGATTGAGATGGACCAGATAGACCATGCTATTCTGGGCCTTGGTAAGGATTATCTCGAAGTCAGCGATCAGAAAGCTAATCAGTTAATCCAGGCATTTGATCAGTTGGCCGGGACTGTTTCAGCCTGGAAATTAAACTATACATTTATTGCTCCGATTGCAGGTACCGTAACGTTTACGCGTATCTGGAGCGAAAATCAATACGTCAAAGAGGGAGACCGGGTTCTGACTGTCATTTCCGGAGAATCTGGTCCGGTAATCGGGAAACTATTATTGCCCATCAAGGGAGCAGGAAAAGTAAAATCGGGGCAAAAGGTCATTGTCAGGGTCGACAAATATCCTTACATGGAATATGGATTGTTGCAGGGAAGGATTGAAAGTATATCCATGGTTGCTGATCAGGAGTATTACAGTGTTGAGATTAGCTTTCCTGAAGGTATGAGAACGTCATATAACCTGGATATTGCTTTTTCACAGGGAATGTCGGGGCAGGCTGAAATCATAACCGAGGAGATGAGCCTTCTGGTCAGGATCATCAACCCGATCCGAAGCATCATGAAGCGCAATGCCCTTTTAAAGAACTGAACCAGGCCGGTTCACTTTCTCCACTGGAAGTAAATATCTTCCATAGTTTCATTAATCCTAACGGTATCGATTCTGATTTCTGTAATCATCGTACCGTTTTTGCTTTGTATAAAATAGGGAAGGGTCATACCCCCAACTTTTCTGAAATCCCCGAAAGATGATTCTGCGCCATAGGGCATTCCGTTGATCAGCATGCTGACATCCGTTTTGATCACGAGATAGCTATTGACATCCAGATAGAAGTTCATAGATTCGCCGTTTTGTTTGCGAAGCTGGATTTTGTAGGCTTCGCGGGCGCCAACCTTTACTTTACCGGCTAAATGAGCGGATAAGCCTTTTTGTTTGTAAGTCTGCAGTATTCCGTCGAAATCAGCTGATTCCCTTATCTGTGCCAGCTCGGGTCCTTCCAAAACGAGGGTGTCGTTGTTGTTTAAAACATGAGCCCAGCCTCTGATACCATCGTATGCCTGGGTAACCCTGCCTTCATCAAGGTGTACATCAAACCGGTATTTATCAGGTCTTTTCTGGAGTATGCTCACCGGAACCGTATTGCCCATCTGGGTAATCCTACCTATCGAGGCCATCGTTTTAACTTTCTGGCGGGCACTATATCCTGTGGCCGATTCGTAGCGGGCTAGTATTTCATTCAGTGTTTGTGCTGTTCCCGCATGAACAGATAGCGCAAATAATAGCAGAATAGCCAGTCTGGTCAGTTTCATCTAAGCGATTAAATTAGGAGTCAAGTTTGTGGATTAACTTATAGATAGCCAGTAAATTAGAAAGCAATTTATCTGCTTGTGCCAATGGAAGCATATTGGCACCGTCAGATAAAGCTTGGGCAGGGTTTGGATGTGTTTCCATAAAAATGCCATCGACTCCGGATGCGATACCAGCGCGGGCAATGGTCTCAATCATGTGGGGTTGTCCTCCGGTGACACCACCGGACTGATTTGGCTGTTGCAAGCTATGAGTGATATCGAGAATTACAGGGAATCCCCAGGCCTTCATAACGGGAACCGACCTGAAGTCGACCACCAGATCGCCATATCCAAAAGAGGAGCCTCTTTCAGTGACCATGATGTTCTTGTTGCCTGTCTCCAGGATTTTCTCAATCCCATAGCGCATGGAACCTGCCGAAAGGAATTGTCCCTTTTTTATATTGACTGGTTTACCGGTACGGGCAGCTGCATTTATCAAGTCGGTCTGACGGCAGAGAAATGCAGGTATCTGAAGCGCATCGACATATTTTGCAGCCATCTCCACTTCACATGATTCATGTACATCTGTGATCACGGGGATTCCTAAATGTTTGCGTACATCGGCCAGAATTTCCAGAGCCGGAATATCGCCAATTCCCGTAAATGAATCGCTTCGGGTACGGTTGGCTTTACGATAACTTCCTTTGAAAATCAGTGGAATACCCAATCGGGATGTAATCTCTTTGAGAGCTGTGGCTGTCTCAAAAACCACCTCCCTGTTTTCAACAACGCAAGGGCCTGCAATCAGGATGAAACTTTCATTGCTCTTTGTTGGCATGATTGGAATATCGGACTTTGATGTAGTGGACATAATGGTTTGATTTATAGAATATGAAGTCAGAATTCGTAACGATTTCCCCAGATTTTCCGCATTCTTTCGCGGATTTCTATTTCTTTTTGATTTTCAGCAGGTGACCATATCCGGGTGCCCCTGATTTTTTCAGGAAGATAATCTTCATCCACAAACCGGCCTTCATGATCATGGGGATACTGATAATCTTTGCCATAACCCAGTTCTTTCATGAGTTTGGTCGGTGCATTCCTCAAATGGAGAGGAACGGGAAGATCACCTGTTTTGATAACCATATCCTGTGCCGTACTGATGGCTTTATATGTTGAATTGCTTTTGGGGCAGGTTGCCAGATATACGGTGGCTTCCGACAATATGATCCGGCTTTCGGGCCAGCCGATTTTATGGACAGCATCAAAGCAGGCATTAGCAAGAAGCAAGGCATTGGGATTAGCCAGCCCGATGTCTTCCGATGCAAAAATCAGCAGTCTCCGCGCGATAAATTCGGGTTTTTCGCCTCCCTCTATCATTCGGGCGAGCCAATAAACAGCTGCATTAGGATCAGAGCCCCTCAGCGATTTGATGAAAGCAGAGATTATATCATAATGGAGTTCTCCGTTTTTATCATACAGAGCTATGTTTTCCTGTATTATTCTGGTAACACTCTCATTGGTCAATATGATTGGATCCTCAGGAGATGACTGCACTACCAGTTCCAGCACATTGAACAGCCGTCTGGCATCTCCGCCTGAGAATCTGAGAATTGCTTCTGTTTCCTGAATTTCAATTTTTCGGGTACGTAACTCAAAATCTTCGGCAATGGAGCGTTTCAGCAGTTCTTCAAGATGCTTCTTTTCCAGTGGTTTCAGCACATAAACCTGGCACCTGCTCAGAAGCGGTGAGATCACTTCAAAAGAGGGATTCTCAGTTGTTGCTCCGATAAGCGTTACAATACCCTGTTCAACTGCAGCCAGCAAAGAATCCTGCTGGGATTTGCTAAACCGATGTATTTCATCGATAAAAAGCACTGGTGATGGTGAATCAAAGAATCTTGTCTTTTTTGCCTTATCGATTACTTCGCGGATATCCTTAACACCGGAATTTATGGCGCTCAAGGTATGAAATGGACGATTCAGCTGACTTGCAATAATATGAGCAAGAGTTGTCTTCCCGACTCCCGGGGGACCCCAAAGAATAAATGATGGCAATAGGCCGGTATCAATGACATTACGTAAAACCGATGATTTTCCGACCAGATGCTCCTGCCCCACATAGTCCTCAAGTTTTTGAGGTCTCATTCGTTCAGCCAATGGGATATTCGAGGGCATAGTTGTAAAATATGCCCAAAAATACATAAAATACGGCGAAGACGGTATCTTTGGAGCTTTACTGCTGAGAGATCATGAACAGACGTATATTAAAAATGGTAGTGGCACTGGTACTGATGCCGGTTCTATTATCGGGACAGAACAAATACATTCCGCCAGATCCTTACACCAACTGGGATGGTATTACGCATTGGTCGAAATACCAGATTTCCTCCCCCGGGTATTTTGGTCCAAATGCTTTACCGGTACCTGAAATCCATAAAGCCTTTGTTCCGGAAACCCTTTACTGGAGTGGCATGTATGAATGTTACAGTGGAGATGGGGATGTAACTCATGATTTGAAAACTCATTTTATCATTCCAGTGGTAAAAAGTAGGGTGGGTCTGGAGTTTAAATATGTTCCGGTTGAATTATACAGCATGGATTCTGCAGTGAGTCATGAACGCAGAACGGTATCAGGCACTTCGGTCAATGGAACTTCATTCGGCGATATTTATTTTGGTGCCATTATTCAGGTGATCAGAGACCATCGTGGATTACCTGACTTTTCACTTTCGATGAATTGTAAAACAGCCAGCGGAACTGACCGTAATTATTCAAGATATACTGATGCTCCAGGGTATTTTTTCGGTGCCTCCATGGGCGACTCCTATGGCAATGACAAAGATTTTTTCAGACATGTAAGATGGTATGCAGAGCTGGGCTTTTTTTGCTGGCAGACCAACCTGGATAATTATCCGCAAAATGATGCGTTACTATTTGGTGCCGGTTTTGATTTTGACTTCAGGGATTTTTATCTGAATCAATCAATTAGCGGATATTCCGGTTATATGAACAATGGAGATCAACCGCTTGTTTACAGGGTTGATTTCGGGATCAAAACCGGAAAATCAGCGATTGTTTTCGGATATGAAAAAGGAATCCATGATTTTCCTTTTCAAAGTATCAGGGCCGGCATTCAGATAAACGGAGCAACATTCAGGTAATTAGTGTTGTGGAAATTGAAATCGTGCACTAACTTTACATATATGAAAAAGATACTTCTATTTGTTGTTGTGAGCATGATATCATTGATATCATTTGCTCAGAACCCTGTAAGTTTCGGGCCAAAAATCGGGTGGAACACGAACAAGTTAACCACTGATTATCATCAGTATGTACAGGATTGTAAGAATGGCTATCAGGCCGGTTTTTTCCTGAGCGCCAGGATTAAGAGGTTTTATATTCAACCCGAGGTGTATTTCAGCGTGAAACATGGGGCCATGCAAACCACTATCACTGATCCGTCGAACCCGACTGGCAGTTTGAGCGTCAGTGAAGATTTTAATCTGCAATCCATTGATGTTCCGCTGCTTCTGGGATTTAAAGTGTTTGACCTGAAATTACTGAAGTTAAGAGTTTGGGGAGGACCTGCAGCATCTTTTGTTTTGGACAAAACATATACACTATCAAATACAAGTAGCGGAACGGACCTTTCCGACAGGATCACCAGGGATGATTTCCGGGATGCTAACTGGTCTGTACAATTTGGCGCCGGCTTGGATTTGTTTATGTTGACTTTTGACGTTGGATATGAATATGGGTTAAACAGCTTTATGTCAATTAATTCGCTTGAGGATTTAAGTTTTCGGAACAATCTGTTTTTCTGTTCAATAGGTTGGCGTTTGTTTTAGTTTTCTCATATAGTTGGTAAATTAGTAGTGATGTGGTTTTTATGTTTTGCCGGGCTTTACCCGGAGGAAATTTTATTGACTTATCCCACAGATTAGTAGTATGTTGCAAATTCCTCTAGTTAGTCTGGCGCTTTTTTTAGTGGCGATTGTCACTTTAGGGCTGGCGATTTATGCACTTTTGAACATGAACGTCAGGGGAGCGTCTCCATTTTGCTTGCTGATGGTCGCTTTTACCTTTTACATTGCCGGATTTGCCATGGAATTGATGACCCCGACGGCTTCCGGGATAATTTTTTGGCTTAAAGTCGAATATCTGGGCATTGCAACTCTACCTTGCATGTGTCTGTTATTGGCAATACGATTGACCGGAGAAGACCGATGGCTGCAATGGTGGCCGCTGAAGCTTTACCTGCTGTTTCCACTAATCACGCTGTTCATATATTACACAAATTCCTGGCATCATTTGTTTTACAAAAGCATTGGGGATATACGTCAGGTTTACACCTATTATGAACTGGTGATTGATAAAGGCCTTTGGTATTATGTCAACATCGTTTATCTCAACCTGTCGTTGCTTATCTCTGTGATACTTTTTGCACGAAAGCTAAAGAAGGAGGTTGTGGAACGCCAACAATCATGGATACTGATTATCGGAGCTTCGGGGCCTTGGATTGCGCACCTCATTTATCAATCGGGTCTTACTAACGGTTTTGACATCAGTCCGTTTGGATTTTTGCTGACTGCACCATTATTTGCCTGGGGGGTTTTCAGAAATTACATGGTTTTTCTGATCCCCAAAGCGAGAAATTACCTGTATCAATCATTGGTAGATGCTGTTTTGATTATCGATAATAATAAGAACCTGGTTGATTTTAATAAAACGGCTGGAACATTATTTAAAACACTCAGCCGAAGTGCAATTGGAAAACCGGTTTCAGTTTTTTTTACTGATACTCCTGAAGTTAATGAACTGATCGAGAGTCCTGAGATTCAACGAACTCAGGTCAAACTCATTTTGGGCAATGTAAAAAGGTCATTTATCCTGACCAACTCTGATGTTACAAACCGAGAGAATCTTAAGCTTGGGAACATCATCATGATGCATGAGATCACCGATCAAATGTTTCTGCTGGATAATCTGCGGGAGAGTGAAGAGAAATACCGCCTGATATTTGAAAATACACCGGTTGGCGTTTTTCAGTACGATTTATCCGGTAAGATTACCACCTGCAATGATGCTTTTGTGAAGCTGATTGGTTCATCCCGCAAAATTCTGATCGGTTTCAATATCAATAAATTACCAGACAAGGTGATGGTTCAAACCATTTTAGATTCACTACATGGGGAAATTGGTTATTATGAACACGAATATGAATCTTTTACAGCCGATAAGGTTACCCCAATACGTGGTCTGTTTGCGCCAATTTCATCAAAAGAAGGTGCTGTCCGTGGCGGAGTAGGTATAGTTGAAGATATCAGTGCTAAGCATCTTGTTGAACAACAGCTAAAATACAGAGAAGAGTTTGAGAATATTCTGATGACTCTGGAGTTGGATTTTCTGAACACCGAGATTAGCGAAATTCCGCACGTTTTTAATGAATGCCTGATGAGACTGGGAACCTTTTGCAAGGTTGACCGTGCCTATGTTTTCTGTACTGATCTGTCAAAAGGGATGATGCGTATTACCCATGAATGGCAGTCCCCGGGTTTAAATCCGGAGTTAAAAGAATTGAAGTCGTTGACAATTAGTACGATACCGCGATTGATGAAGGATTTGTACGAATGTGAAATCATTTATCTACCCGATCTGTCATTAATGCCACCAGATTGGGATGATGAAAGAAAGCTTCTGGAGTTGTATGATATTCAATCGATGATTGTGGTTCCATTGAAATTCGGGGGGGAATTGTTAGGCTTTGCAGGTTTTGATTCCATCAGGGAACCCAGGAAATGGAACAAGGATGAGATGTCTTTACTTAAGGTACTCGGGCGGATTTTTGCCAGCGTCCTGAAAAGGCAGGATGCAAATGAGCAACTGATTTCTGCCAAAGAAAAGGCCGAAGAGGCCAGTAGGGCAAAATCGATATTCCTGGCAAATATGAGTCATGAAATTCGCACGCCGCTTAATGGAATCCTCGGTGTAGCTGAAATGATGCGCAAAGAATCTGAACATCCCGGGATTCATAAGTATTCGGATATCATTCTTGCCAGTGGGAACCGATTACTGCAGACCTTGAGCCAGATTCTGGATCTGTCGCGTGTTGAATCGGGTAAAATGGAGTTGGTGATTGAACCGGTAAATGTTGATGAAGCCATTGATAATGTGATTTCCCAATATATTAATGCTGCCAGACAGAAGAACCTGTTTATGGAACGGCAGCATGGAGGAGAGCATTTTGTTCTTAATTTGGATGATCAGTTATTCAGAAACTGTTTATCAAACCTGATCAATAATGCGATCAAGTTTACCAGCCAGGGAGGAATTACCATCTCTACGGCAATCGAAATAGTTAAGGATCGTAAGTATGGAATAATCAGAGTATCTGACACGGGAATTGGTATTTCGGAGCAAAATATGATATCGATTTTTGAAAATTTCAAGCAGGTAAGTGAAGGAGCAAAAAAGGAATACGAAGGGGCAGGGTTGGGATTATCGCTGACCAAAAGTTTTGTGGAATTATCAGGGGGAACCGTGAGAGTTGAGAGTGTTGATGGGTTTGGAGCGACTTTTATCCTGGGTTATCCGGATCCGGTTACCGAATAGAGCAATTTTACGGAATATTATGGATACAAAGCATTTGAAGTTTGAAAATCACAGCAATAAATTGTTGCCGTTTGATCTTTTTCTTAAAAGAGTGCTCAGATTTGCACTATATTCCTTATGTCTGATTGTTTTTTCAGTGGGGATCGGAACCGTTGGGTATAAATATCTTGGCCATTTAAGCTGGATTGATGGGTTCTACAATGCCTGTATGATTCTTACCGGAATGGGGCCTGTTTCTGTTTTGACGGAAAATGAAGGTAAGATTTTTGCTTCATTTTATGCTCTTTTCAGCGGAATAGCATTTTTAACCACCATTGCTGTTCTTTTTGCTCCTATCATTCATCGCTTTTTGCATTCATTGCACATCAGTGAAGACCAATAAATTCTGAACTCAAATCAGGAAGCTGACCAGAAGTCCAAGATTTAGCGCCGTTACAATGATACCCGACAGATACAGTAAAAACCGGGATAAAGTTGTGTTTTTATACTTTCCCATTACTTTCTCTGAAGAGGTTAGATAAACTTGCAAAAAGATAGTGATTGGCAATTGGATGCTCAGGAGCATTTGCGATATTATAAGTCCGTTAAATGGATTGGAAATCAGGAATATAACGATTGTGGCGATCGTCAGGGAGGTGATGACGCCCAGTTTTGAATGGTTATCTCTGATATCGTAAGGTTCGTTAAAGATTCCGGCAAAAATGGAACCGGCGGCCATACCGGAGGTTATCGTTGATGCGATACCGGCAAAGAGGAGCGCAACCGCAAAGATAATGGCAGCCTGTCCGCCGAGCAATGGTTCCAGTATTTGGTGGGCCTGGGGTAACTCGGTAATGGGGGTCCTGGTTTTGAAGAATGTGGCAGCTGCGAGCAGAATCATGGCACTGTTGATTGCCCAGCCGACAATCATGGAAAATAAGGTATCAAACAGTTCATAGTCAAGTTGTTTCTTGATTATTTTATCATCCTTAAGGTTCCATTGGCGACTCTGAATAACTTCTGAATGAAGGAATAAGTTATGAGGCATGACCACTGCTCCCAGTACACTCATGATAATTACCATGGATCCTTTCGGGAACGACGGGGTAATCCAGGATGCGGCAGCCTGTCCCCAATCGATCTGTACCAGACTCAGTTCATAGATGAAAGAGAGGCCGATAATTGAAACAAATGCAATGATCCATTTTTCGATAAGGCGGTAGGAATTAGTCAGGAGCATGATAATGACAAATGCAAGCACCATCAGGGCTCCGGCCTTTATCGGGATATGAAACAACATGTTGAGGGCGATTGATCCGCCCAGAATCTCAGCCATGGATGTGGACACTGATGCCAGCATGGCTGATCCGAGGATGACTCTTGAATATTTGGGTTTCAGATAGGTGGTGGCAGCTTCCGACAGGCAGAGTCCGGTTGCAATGCCCAGGTGAGCGACGTTATGCTGGAGGAAAATGAGCATGATGGTCGACAGGGAGACCATCCACAATAAGGAGTATCCGTAATTGGCCCCGGCTGACAGATTAGAGGCCCAATTTCCGGGATCGATAAATCCGACGGTAACCAGGAGACCTGGCCCGATATATTTAAATATTTCGAGTCCCCCGAAACGGGGTTTATGGTTCTTGTTCTTTAAATCCTGAAAAAATTTCATAATACATAATAGAATAAGTAGAGTTGGCAACTTTATAGAGTTGCCAACTGTTTAGCAGCTTCTGAAATCTATGCTGAATGTACTCCTTGCAAAATAAATTTGCAAGATAAATAACTCAAGTGCCAGATAATAAATTAGTGCAATTTAAAGTTGTCAACTTATTATAACTCAGATTTCAACTGTAATTGCAATCTGTAACAGATTGGTTTGTAGTTTTTTGTAATAATGAACTATATGTCGATTGAATTGAAGTATCAGAAAATGAGATATATATATTGAGAGTTGCCAACTCTATAAAGTTGCCAACTCTACCTCTCTATAAAGATACCTCTACCCCTACCTCTACCCCTACCTCTACCTCTACCTCTACCTCTACCCCTACCTCTACCTCTACCTCTACCTCTACCCCTACCTCTACCACAAACGGGTTGTATCCTTGTTGAATTTTGAGCGCTGGCAGGGAGCCGTTGTCGTCGAGATTTCTGACCGGGAGCTTGGCCATTTTTTCTACTTCAACGGATGCAAAACCAAACTCTTCCACTACTTTGCCAAGAATGAGATATGCTCCGTATCCTTTAAAGGGATAGAGCTTCAGGCTTTGAGGAAAGTGAACCGTATCGAAGAATGCCCCTGTATCATCGAGGAAACATCCAAAGTGCATCAATTCGCGTTTGACCGTTCTGACATATTTTATGACTACCAGCTGGCCAACCATTCTGACATTCCGGCCGACATTCGCCGACAGGTCCCGGGCCTTGATTTCACCACGGAAGGATGTTTTGATGAGATCGAAGTAGGAACAGGTAACGGGAAATCCGAACAGCTCCAGTTCGTCATAAGCATCCTCTAGACGGTTTCGTTCCAGGTCAGGCAGTGTGTATTTTCTCCGGGGTAGCTGGAAGAGCCTGTCCTGCAGTTCCTCAGAATCCTTTTTCCCCAGTAACATGTGGGCTTCCCAAAGAAGAGCCGACTTGGTTTTTCCGGTGAACGCAAAAGCATTCACACGGATGAGCAGTATCAGGTGTTGAATTCCAATTTTTACGCGACTCACAAAGTCTTCCAGGTCGCGGAATTCCCCGTTTTCTTTTCTTTCTGCTGCAATTTTGTTGCCGATATCCTGCTCTGCACCATTGATGTATCCGAATCCGAGAAAAATATCTTTGCCGAGAATCCGGGTGAGCTGGTTGGAATGGTTCACGCAGGGGGTATGGATTACGGCGCCCCACCGGCGGGCTTCGTTGATGTAAACCCAGGCTGAATAGAATCCGCCAAAATTGTTGAGTACGGCCACCATGAATTCTTTCGGGAAATAGGCCTTGAGGTAAAGACTCTGATAGCTTTCAACGGCGTAGCTTGCAGAGTGTGCCTTTGAGAAGGAGTAGGCGGCGAACGATTCGATCTGTCGCCAAACTTCACGGGTAACCGCTTCGGGGTAGCCTTTGTTCTGGCAGTTCTGAAAGAACTTGTTGACGATCCGTTGAAACTCGTCTTTCGACCGGTATTTGCCACTCATGGCCCGCCGGAGCACATCGGCATCGCCCAGGTCGAGACCGGCGAAGTGGTGGCAGACTTTGAGTACATCTTCCTGATAGACCATAACTCCGTATGTTTCTTTTAGTTGCTGTTCCAGTACGGGGTGCAGGTAGGTGAATTTCCCGGGATTGTTGAACCGGTAGATGTACTCACGCATCATGCCCGAGCTGGATACGCCCGGCCTGATGATGGAACTGGCGGCCACCAGGGTCAGATAATCATCGCACTTGAGTTTCTTTAGTAATCCGCGCATAGCGGGGCTTTCGATGTAAAAACAACCGTTGGTTTCTCCGATTTTGAGCAGTTTTTTGACCCGCTCGTCCTTTTTGAATTTTTTAATTTGATGGATATCGATGTTGATTCCCCGGTTTTCGCGGATAATATCCACGGCTTCATGAATATGCCCGATTCCTCGCTGGCTGAGAATATCCAGCTTTTCGAACCTGATATCCTCGGCAACATACATATCCCACTGGGTAGTTGGAAACCCTTTCGGGGGCATGTCGAGAGCGGTATAGTAGGTGATCGGTTCTTCAGATATCAGAATGCCACCTGCATGAATGCTCCTCAGGTTGGGGTAGTCTGTCATCTTTAGTCCGATCTCATGTATATGCCTGATGATTTCAGTATCGTTCATCGGATTGTTCGGATCATCAATCATCCGGTCGATTTCAGACTTTGGCAGGCCGTAAACCTTGCCCAGTTCACGGAGGGTCGATTTGCCGCGGAAGGTTGACATGGTTCCGAGCAGTGCCGTATGCAGATAGCCGTATCGCTTGAATATATAGTCCTGCACTTCATCGCGGTCCTTCCAGGAATAATCGATATCGAAATCGGGTGGACTAGTTCGGCGGGGATTGATAAACCGTTCAAAGTATAGGTCGAGGTCAATGGGATCAACATCTGTGATCTTCAAGCAATAAGCAATGATGGAATTGGCACCTGATCCCCGGCCTACATGGTGAAAGCCACGCGACATGGAGTATCGGATAATATCCCAGGTGATCAGAAAATAGGCCGAAAAGCCGAGCCGGGAAATGATGTCCAGCTCTTTTTGAACCCGTTGAACCGCTTCAGTGCTGTTTTTTCCGTATCGTTCCAGTACTCCGTCCATTGCGAGTTTTGACAGCAAATGATAATCATCCCGGCTGTTCCCGGTGAATGCCTGTTTGTTCTTGACGGTGGTAAAATCAAACTCTGCTTCACACTGGGATATCACCTGAAGGGTATTCTGAATGATCCTGGGGTAGTCGTACAAGGCGGCCTTTAGCTCATGAACGGGCCAGAACCGTTCGCCGGGATCTGCCATCTGGGTTCCGTTAAGTTTGGATAGCAATGTGTTATGGTCTATCGCCCGAAGGTTTTGATGAAGTTGGTATCCATCGGCACCAGCAAAGGTAACCGGGTGCATCAGGAGGAGTTTCGACTGGTTGGATTTGAATCCGGAGGAGATGAGCCGTCGGGTTTCCCGCATGCGAATACCCACCCATTCGTTATCATGAAGCCGCGCTTCAGGATAGCTCTCCAACGGGTAAATGATGAAGCAGTTATCGAGATCAACAGGACGGCTTGGCAGGGGATTCCCTGAGATATTATGTTGGGTTAGCAGGTCGTTCAGCTCGCGCATACCCTCACGGTTCCGGGCAATTCCAACATAAAGGAGATGGTCATCCGCCCGGAATTCAATTCCGGTGATTGGTTTGATGCCCGCTTTCCGGCATGCTTTAATGAAATCGGGCACACCGGAGGAATTGTTGATATCGGTCAAAGCGAGGGCCGTAACCCCGATTTTCAGGGCTTCCTCCACCAGGTCGTCGATCGGAAGAGTCCCGTAGCGGAGACTGAAGTAGCTGTGGCAGTTCAGGAACATAAGAAGTGACGAGTTACGAGTGATGAATGATTAAAAAATAAACAGACAAACGATTATAATATAATCAATATTATTTAATCACCTATAATGATGGGCGGATTTTGTAACATTGCCACTTAAGCAAGGTCATACAGCTGAACGGGAAGCAACATGAACAGCAAGGATAAACACTACAAGGAGATTATTGAGGAGAACCAGGCCCGGATCCGCTCGGTATGCCGGTATTATGCCGGCACATCACAGGATTCAGAGGATCTTTATCAGGAGATACTGATCAACATCTGGCGGGGGTTGGAAAAATTCAGGGGGGAATCACAATTATCCACCTGGGTTTACAGGATAGCGGTTAATACCGCCCTGACTTTTGTCAACAAGAAGAACAAGTATCTCAATTTCAACACCTATCTGGATGATGGCAAGGCAGCCAGCCTCATGGGTGATGATGCGGAGGCCAAAGTGGCCGAGGATAAAAAACTTGACCTGATGGCTGACCTGATCAATGAACTGTCTGTTGTGGACAAGATTATCATGTCGCTGGTACTGGAAGAGTTAAGTACAAAAGAGATCGCAGAAATCGTAGGTATCACGGAGACAAATGTCAGGGTGAAAATACACCGGATCAAGGAAGAGCTTCGTGAAAAAGTGAAAGGAGGGCAGTATGATATTTAAGAAAAAAATATATCCGGACGGGCAGATTCCGCAGCTGGATCAAGTTGTCGATCAATTGAAACGCCTGGATAACAAGAATAAGCGGCTGATGTTCCGCATGTTCGTGTTCTACCTGGTATTCGCAGCATTATATCTGGGGCTGACTCTTCTGAACAATGACCCCGAGTTTACTCTGGAGAACAGGATACAGGGGGCTTTATGTGTGCTGATCTTTTTGGTTACCGCTGTATTTTTCTGGCATCATTACCGGAAAACATACAAGGCCGATTACGGCGCCCCCGTATTAAAGATGCTGGAAGATGCCCGTGACCGTCATAAGCTGCTCAGGCCCGGAAAGATGTGGTTCATGATTTTCATTGTTCTGACCTGTGATGTTGTGGTCACCTGGGCATTGATCGATGCTGCCTGGCCTGCAACATGGAACGTGCTGACTATCATTCTGGTGGTACAGGCCGGATATTTTTCATTGATGTCTGTTTCTTATCTGATCGGATACCTTATCTGGCGCAAAAAATCACGTCCGCTTGTATGGAACCTCACCAAGTTGATCGACGAGCTGAGGGGAGATGTGTGAGGCGAAGAATCGTTACGCGTCACGCGTAACGAAGTGACGAGTTGATCAGCCTATTTTTCGTGTATTCCGATGGCTCTTTTTACGGCATCGCTGCCATAGCGTAGCCGGAGCTTGTCCATCGCCAGATAGAGGTTGACTTGTTCGGGTGTGTCCTCGAAGAGATTGAGCTGCTGGGTGCCGTGAACGAGCTCGCTGAATCGGATACCGACAAGCCTGATCAGCATTCTCCTGGAGTATAGTTTTTTGAACAGTTCCTGAGCAACCGGAATCAGTACATGGTCGAAGCTGGTGTAGGGGACCCGTTTCTGAATGGTGTGGGTATCGAAGTTGGCGTACCGTATTTTCACGGTGACACAGGCGGTAAGTTTTTCCTGCTTGCGCAGCTCAAAGGCGATCTTCTCCACCATGGTGACGATCCTGCGGTCAATTTCCCGTACATCTGTGGTGTCCTGTTCATACGTATGCTCGGAACTGATGCTTTTCTGCTCCCAGTAGGGTTCCACTGGCGTGGGGTCGATGCCGTTGGCTTTTTTCCAGAGAATAATTCCGTTTTTGCCCAACACCTGTTCCAGCATTTCCGGAGGAATACCGCTGAGGGTGTGGATGGTGAGCACGCCCATCGATCGTAGTAACTGATAGGTTTTCGGGCCCAACATCGGAATTTTCCGGATCGACAGGGGTGCAAGAAAATGGTGTACTTCGGATTCAGGGACCTCCTTCTCCCCGTTGGGCTTGGCAATCCCGGTGGCGATCTTGCAAACGGTTTTGTTAACCGACAATCCGAACGATATCGGTAACCCGGATTCATTAATGATCCGTTGCCGCAGTTCATGGGTCCATTTCAGGCAGCCGAAAAAGCGGTCAAGCCCTGTAATATCGAGATAATGTTCATCAATCGAGGCCTTTTCATATACCGGAGCCGAATCGGCAATGATGTCGGTCACTATCCGGGAGTGTTTGCTGTATGTTTCCATGTCGCCACGGATGTAAATGCCTTCGCTGCAAATCTGTCTGGCCATCTTTATCGGCATGGCAGAGTGTACCCCGTATGCCCGGGCCTCATAGCTGCAGCTCGATACCACACCCCGGTCAGAGAGGCCCCCGATGATCACGGGCTTCCCCTGAAGGCTGCTGTTTATCAGTCGCTCTACCGACACGAAAAATGTGTCGAGATCCATGTGTACTATCGTCCGGTTCACTGGCGATGCCTGGTTTTGCCTCGTTAATTGTACTGAGTGATTAAAAAATAAACATAATCGCGATTGTAATATAAGCAATAAAATATGAATAGGTAAAATCAGCCATACCGATAGTTACTGGCTAAAAATTATATCTTTAAACTTTACCTGTAAAAATGTCAACATCAACACTATGAAGCGCTTATCCTTCGTTTTGGTAGCCATCTGCTGCTCGTCGCTTGTGTTCGGCCAAAAAAAGTACGAACCTGCCTGGGAGTCCATCGATAGCCGGCCTATACCCACCTGGTATCAGGATGCCAAGTTCGGCATCTTTATCACCTGGGGTATCTATTCGGTACCGGCCTGGTCGCCAACCGGAACTTACTCCGAATGGTACCAGTACTGGCTGGTAAAAAAATCTCTGGCCGCCAAGGGACGAACCTTTAAAGGTAGCGAGGTGTTTGATTATCATGCAAAAAAGTATGGCGAGAGTTTCCCGTATAGCGACTTTGTCAAGGACTTTACTGCCGATCTGTTTAATCCTGCTGAGTGGGCCGACCTGTTTGAGAAGTCAGGTGCAAAATATGTGGTTCTCACAACCAAACATCATGACGGATTTTGCCTGTGGCCAAGCGAAACTGCCAATAAAACCTGGGGAATTGCCTGGAACTCGGTATCTGCCGGTCCACACCGCGATCTGGTGGGTGAACTATCCCAGGCGGTTCGTAAAACTCCGGTAAAAATGGGCTTGTATTATTCTCTTTATGAGTGGTTTAATCCACTCTATACCGCTGATGTAAACCGATATGTTTCGGAGCACATGCATCCGCAGTTCAAAGATCTGATCACCAAATATCACCCATCGGTCATTTGGTCAGATGGTGATTGGGATCACGCAGATACAACCTGGAGATCTCCGGAATTGCTGGCCTGGGTTTTCAATGAATCAGGATCGGGTGAGGATGTGGTGATCAATGACCGTTGGGGCAAGGACATGCGTTACCACCACGGAGGTGTTTATTCGCCGGAATATAATCCGTCATTTGAAAGCGACCATACCTGGGAAGAGTGCCGGGGAATGGGGTACTCGTTCGGATACAATCGTCAGGAAGATGCCGGCGACTATATCAGTCCGCAAACAATTATTCTGATGTTGTCGGATATTGTTTCACGGGGAGGAAACCTGTTGCTGGATATTGGTCCGGATGCCACTGGCAAGATTCCTCCGATCATGCAGGACCGGCTCCTGGAAGTCGGGAAGTGGTTGAAGGTCAATGGGGAGGCAATTTATGGCACTCGCAGATGGACGCGCAATTGCCAATGGTCGGCCGGTGACCATACTTATACCCTGGAAGCGCAGAAAGCTGCTGGCACCGGTTTTATTCTGAAACAGACGGTTGCTCCTGATCAGGGCAAGGCTGTGAAAGAGATTTTATTTACCACAAAAGGCAACTGTTTGTACTGTATTATGCCGAAATATCCACGCGAAAGCATCGAAATCAGGGATTTTTATCCGCCGGCAAGTGCAAAGATCACCTTGCTCGGAACCGGGAAACCCCTGAATTGGGCCAGAACTCAAACTGGTATCCGTGTTGAGGTACCTGCAATGATTCCGGGAGAGATTCCCTGCCAGTGGGCATGGACGCTGAAGATCGAGGGATTCTTATCTTTGTAAAAAAAACGAAAACAGATGGCTGAAGATTATAAGATCATTTTTTCGATGGTTGGAGTGGGTAAGACAGTACCACCAAACCGTCAGATATTGAAGGATATATACCTGTCTTTCTATTACGGTGCTAAAATCGGGATCATTGGATTAAACGGATCCGGAAAATCGACTTTGCTGAAAATTATCGCAGGGTTGGATACGGCTATTCAGGGAGAGGTGGTATTTGACGGCAGTTTCAGCGTAGGTATGCTGGAACAGGAACCCAAACTCGACGATACCAAAACTGTTCGTCAGGTGGTGGAGGAGGGCGTCATTGAAATCGTGAACCTGATGAAGGAGTACGAAGAAGTGAATAACCGGTTTATGGAGCCCATGGGCGAAGATGAAATGAACCGGTTGATTGCCCGGCAGGGGGAAATTAGTGAGCTCATTGAGCATCATAATGGCTGGGAACTGGATAACCGGCTCGAACGTGCCATGGATGCACTGAGGTGCCCTGAACCCGATGCTCTGATCGGTGTTTTGTCGGGTGGTGAACGCAGAAGGGTTGCGCTTTGCAGGTTGTTGCTCAGTGAACCCGATATTCTTCTGTTGGATGAGCCAACCAACCATCTGGATGCAGAATCGGTGCAATGGCTTGAAGTGTACCTTCAGAACTATAAGGGAACCGTCATTTCTGTTACCCACGACCGATATTTTCTGGACAATGTTGCCGGATGGATTCTCGAATTAGACCGGGGCGAAGGAATTCCATGGAAGGGGAACTACTCTTCATGGCTCGATCAGAAGACGAAACGCCTGCAAATGGAGGAGAAAACCGAAAGCCGCCGGCGTAAAACCCTTGAACGGGAGCTCGAGTGGGTAAGAATGGCCCCGACGGCCAGGCATGCCAAACAGAAAGCCCGTATCGGGGCTTATGAGAAATTATTGAACGAAGATACACGGCAGAAAGAGGAACGCCTCGAGATATTTATTCCCAACGGACCCCGCCTGGGCAACAAGGTTATCGAGGTTAATTCAGTCAGTAAAGCTTATGGAGATAAACTGCTTTTTGAGAATCTTTCATTTTCATTGCCACCGGCAGGGATCGTTGGCATAATCGGACCGAACGGAGCGGGAAAAACAACTCTCTTCAGAATGATTATGGGCCAGGAAACATGCGACTCCGGAGAGTTTTCGGTAGGTGAAACCGTTGTGCTGGGATATGTCGATCAGGCTCATCTTGAGATTGATCCTGAAAAATCAGTATGGGAAGTCATTTCGGGTGGTAACGAGCAGTTTATGCTGGGAGGTAAACTGGTTAATTCACGCGCTTATGTTTCACGTTTCAATTTTAACGGATCCGATCAGCAAAAAAAGTGTGCGGTTTTATCCGGTGGAGAAAGAAACCGGTTGCATCTGGCCATGACTCTGCGCTCGGAGGCAAATGTCCTGCTACTAGATGAACCAACAAACGATATCGATGTCAATACCCTGCGGGCATTGGAAGAAGGTTTGGAGAATTTTGCCGGTTGTGCGGTGGTCATTTCTCACGACCGGTGGTTCCTCGACAGGATCGCTACCCACATCCTTGCTTTTGAGGGGAACTCTTCTGTCTGTTATTTTGAGGGCGGATTCACGGAATATGAGGAAAATCGTAAGAAAAGACTGGGAGATGAGAGCCCGAAGCGAATCAGGTACAGAAAACTCGGGTAGCAGACAGATCGCCTTTTACTGATATTATTGAGCTGTTAATCAAAAAGTTGTTACCAGCTCGAATTCTGGTTTATATTCTATAACTTTAGTCAACCTAAAATTGTCATTTTTTTGGGAGGATTGACTATGGGTTTCAGTGTGAATAAGTTGTGGCTATTAACAAAAGATTGTTTATGCCTGGGTGTCTTATGCCCGATTGTCCTTCTCTTTTCGCAAGATGGGAACTTTATACCCCTGGTTGGGATTCGGATAAATCTAAAGCAATAGTCCACTAAGATTATGTTAATCAGATATTTGAGTCAAGGACACCAAGCCACTCTTGAGCGGTTCAAAAGGGACTTGTTGAAAGTATTTCTGATTTTACTTGCCATCGGAATTCCAGGAAATACAATTGCTCAGTCGGAAAGTGAATTAAAGGAAATGCAGGTTAAGGCTGCCTATCTGTATAATTTCACAAAATTCATATACTGGAAACACCAGGATGGGGCAGGAGAACAGGCTACGATAACACTTGGGCTGGTATCTGCCGATCGTATTGCCGGTATGATTGAGGAATATACTAAGTTGACTCCTCAAAAACCGGCGATTATCATAAAACGGATAACTGCGATTGATGATGAGCTTACCTCCTGCCAGCTCCTCTATATCGATCAGTCTGGCATGGATAAACTTCCCGCTATTTTCGAAAAGATTAATAGATCCCCTGTGATTACGGTGAGTGATGTTAACGGATTTGCCGACCGGGGAGGTATGATCGGATTTTATCTGGAAGATGGCCGGATAAAAATTGAAATCAACCTTTCGCAAGTTAACCAATCGGGTATGGAAATCAGTGCGAAACTGAAGGAAGTGGCACGGATTATCAGGTAGGAGGATCTTTATGAAGCAGGTTATCAGTAGATTGCGCATCAAAACGAAAATGATTCTGATTATTATGATAATCAGTGTTCTGAGCGTTTTTTTGGTTGGAGCAGCTGTTATTTGTTTTGACCGGTACAATGCCAGGAAAGACCTGGTCGCCGATATCTCCTCTATCAGTAAACTTATTGCCGACCGCAGTTCTGCTGCCCTGGTGTTTCAGGATTCCCGCCTGGCGAATGAGAACCTCTCGGCGTTAAGCACCAAACCAGCTGTTAAAAGTGCCTGGATTATGAACGACAAATTTGAAGAGTTTGCGTCATACGGAACGGAAAGACCGGATACTGCACTGATCAGAAGAGTAATAAAAAGCCAAGGTTCGGAATTTTTCAGGGGCTGCTATATGTATACGGCTCCGATCAGGGTGGATAATGAACAGGTGGGAACCTTTGTGATCAGCAGAAGCTTACACGATTTTCAGGAGCGGGTTAACTATTTTGTCCTGTTTATCATTTTAGTGATCCTTGCATCCTGCATAATTGCATTAGGGTTGTCATCGCGGCTACAGACCTTTATTTCCAGGCCATTGATCCGGCTTGCCAAAATTGCTGAGGATATTACCATCAACAATGATTATTCAAAAAGGGCTATTCACAACAGCGATGATGAGATCGGACTCCTTGTAAAGGCTTTCAATGAAATGCTCGACAGGATTGAAAAGCATAATACTGAGAGACAAGAGGATGAACTGAAATTGAAGGAATATTATGATAAGCTCGAGTTTCTTGTGGAGGAGAGAACCGCCGAGCTCAAACATAAATCGGCTGAGCTGGAAAAAGCAAAAGAGCAGGCTGAGTCGGCCGACAACCTGAAATCGGCATTTCTGGCAACGATGTCGCATGAATTGCGTACTCCTCTCAATTCCATTATCGGTTTTACCGGCATACTCAAACAGGGCAGGCCCGGACCTTTGAACGATGAACAGATGAAGCAGCTAGGGCTGGTGCAAAATAGCGCGCGACATTTATTATCGTTAATCAACGATGTTCTGGATCTTTCGAAGATTGAAGCGATGCAGCTAAAGATCAAACCTGAATCCTTTGATGTCAAGGAAGTTGTCCAGAAGGTTATGGACATCAATACTCCTTTGGCGGATGAGAAAAAGCTCACCCTGGTTTCCTCGGTTGATGAGAATGCCGGTGAAATCTTTACTGACAAACAGCGATTGAGCCAAATATTGATGAACCTGGTCAACAATGCCATCAAATTCACGGATGCAGGTTCTGTTAAAATGGAATGCTTCAGGGAATCAGAAACCATGGTGTTTAAGGTGACCGATACGGGCATTGGAATAGAACCTGATAAAATTGATTGCCTGTTCAAACCATTTATTCAGATTGATTCCGGTACAGCCCGGAAGCATGAAGGCACAGGCCTTGGATTATCCATTAGTATGAAACTGGTCAACATCATGGGAGGAACCATACAGGTGGAATCAGAGTTTAAAAAAGGTAGTACCTTTAGCGTGAACCTACCTATCAACCCAATAAAAAGCAATCAGGAATGAAAATAAAAATTCTGATTATAGAGGATAATGAGCAGAATATGTATATGCTGAGCTATCTGCTCGAAGTTCAGTATGAGATTTTTAAAGCGTTTAACGGTGTTGACGGCATTGCTTTAGCCATGGAAGAGCGCCCTGAAATCATCCTGCTCGACATTCAGCTTCCCGGGATGGACGGTTATGAAATAGCTGCAGAGTTGCGTAAACATCCTGATTTGAAAGAAATTCCGATTATTGCCGTGACCTCCTATGCGATGGTTGGAGATAAGGAGAGAATCATGAAAGCCGGAGCCACCGGTTATATTGAAAAGCCTATTGACCCTGATACATTTATTAACCAAATGAACTCTTTCCTTCCGGATCATCTGATCAATAAAAATCTGGCGCCATGATAACCATAATGATAGTGGACGACAAGCCTGAAAACCTGTATCTCCTGGAGAGCATGTTCGCAGATAGCTATAGAACGGTCATCGCTGCAAATGGTGCTGAAGCGCTGGGGCTTGCACGCAGATCAAAACCGGATTTAATCATTACAGATATTTTAATGCCCGTAATGGACGGTTTTACCCTCTGCAAGGAGTGGAAAAAAGATGACCAGCTCAAACATATTCCATTGGTCTTCTATACAGCAACATACACTGATGAAAAAGATGAAAGGTTTGCGCTCGGATTGGGTGCTGACCTTTATATTGTGAAGCCTCAGGAACCTGATGTGTTTATGTTACAGATCAGCGGAATTCTCTCAAAAATTGAAAATGAGAAGTGGGAGGCAAATATGCCTGATGAGGTCACTGAAGTGATGAATCTCCGGGAATACAATGAGGTGCTTGTACGTAAACTTGAGGATAAGATTGTTGATGCTGAAAGATCCCGTCTGGAATTGATGAGATATGCAGAAAAGCTTGAGCGGGAGATCGCAGAACGAAAAAGTGCAGAGAAAAATCTGAAGTTGAGTGAGGAACAATACCGGACATTGGTTAATAGCATGAATGAAGGGATGGTTTTGATAGATTCGTCAGGCACTATTCTTTATGTAAATAATCAATTTTGCGAAATGTCGGGTTATTCAAGCAACGAACTGGTAAACCACACCTCCTATCTGAATTTATTTAAAGTGGAAAACCAGCAAATTTCCATGTCGAAAATCGATCAGCGCAATCAAGGGGTTAAAGAAATCTACGAGATGCCGATGATCCGGAAGGACAGAACGGAGATCTGGGTGAAAATCAGCGCTTCACCTGTTTACAATGATGAAGGGGATATTACCGGTTCAATGGGCGTCTTTGAAAATATTCAGGATAAGAAATTGATTGAGGCTCAGCTGATCCATGAAAAAAACCTTTTCCAGACTCTTGCACGGGTATCTCCGATGGGTATTTTCAGGACGCAGGTCGATGGATTTACTACCTATGTCAATCCTAAATGGTCGGAACTTTCAGGGTTGAGTTTTGAAGAATCATTGGGAGACGGATGGTTGAAGGCCGTTCATCCCGAGGATCGTTTAACCCTGCAGAATCAATGGGAAGCTGATATCAAAGAAAACCGGGTTTCAAGCGCCGAATACCGTTTTTTGCGTCGGGATGGCAGTATTATATGGGTTGCAGGAAGCGCAGTACAGGAATCGGTTGATAATGAGATAACCGGATACGTCGGAACTATAACGGATATAACCGAACGAAAGAAGTTTGAAGAAGAATTGCTCGCCGCGAAAGAAAGAGCGGAGACCAGTGACCGGTTAAAGACCGCTTTCATGAATAACATATCTCATGAGGTTCGCACGCCGTTGAATGGAATCCTCGGATTTGGCGAGATGATCGCTGAACCTGATGTAACCGGTGAGGAAAAGTCGCGTTACCTGGAGATACTGAACTCCAGCAGCGATAGATTGCTCAAAACGATCAACGATTTCATGGATATCTCGCTGGTGGTATCGAGAAATATGGAGGTCAGGCGAAATTCTTTTAACCTGAACGAATTTCTTGTACAATTATTTAATGAGAATGTGACCAGGGCACTCGCTAAAAAACTCGAATTTAACTTTCATACTCCGGATAATTGCCTCAGCTTGCAGATATATTCTGACACCGGACTACTGAAAAAAGTGTTTTCTCATCTCCTTGACAACGCCATTAAGTTTTCATCGGCTGGCTCGATTATATTCGGTTACAACCTGGAAAAGGAAAGAATACAATTTTTCGTAACCGATGAAGGGGTGGGAATTGCTCAGGACAAACTGGCGCTGATTTTCGAGCATTTCATGCAGGAAGACTATATAAATACGCGCAAATTCGAGGGGAGCGGACTTGGCTTATCAATTGCAAAAGGAATCGTTGAACTTCTTGGCGGAACCTTATGGGTAAAGTCCGTCAAAGGCCAGGGATCCTCATTCTTTTTTACTATACCTGGTATTATGGGCACAAATTTGTAAAGAAATGAACGAGATAAAAATCTTGCTTGTTGAAGACAATCCGATTGATGCAGCGCTTGCTATACGCGAGATTAAGAACGCCGGGGTGAAGTGCGATATTCAACTGGTTGATACTCTAAATGATGTTGTTTTCGCTTTTCAGGAATTTTGCCCCGATTTGATTATCACTGATTACTACCTGGTGGATTTTGACGGAATGAAGGTTCTTAATCTGGCACATGAGTTCGATAATCTGTTGCCGGTAATCATTATTACCGGATCCATTAATGAAGAAACTGCGGTCAGGTGTATCAAGGCAGGTGCACAGGATTATATTCTGAAGGAGAATCTCAAACGTCTTCCGTTTGCAGTTCAGGATGCCTTGAAATTCAAGCAGATTGTGATCGAGCGAAATAAAGCTGAGGTTGCCCTGAAGGAGAGCCAGGACACTCTTGAAATGTTCTTTGAACAATCTTTGGATGGATGTTTCTTTATCATGCTGGATAAGCCGGTTATTTGGGATGGCCAGGCGAACAAAGATGAAGTGTTTGAATATGTGTATCATAATCAGAGAGTAACGAGAATGAACAAGGCCATGATGGATCAATATCTGGCCAAACCGGATGAGATGATAGGCTGGCATGTGTCCGACTTTTTCAAACATGACGAGGAACAGGGGAGGCGAGTGTGGCGCAAGCTTTTAGACCAGGGACTTTTACACGTTGATACAGAGGAAAGACGTTTGGATGGCTCCCGGTTTTGCGTGGAAGGAGAATACCGTTGCATGTATGACAATAAAGGCCGGATTGTTGGTAGTTTCGGACTGCAGCGTGATGTGACGGAACGAAAAAAAAGCCAGCAGCTCATCAAAGAAAGGATGATTGCATTGACGCGACCCATTGATGATCCGCAAGGAATAAATATAAATGATCTTTTCAATATCGATGATCTTCAACGCATTCAGGATGAATTCGCAGATGCGGTAGGGGTTGCATCGATGATTACTTATCCGGATGGCACCCCTTTAACTAAACCGACCAATTTCTGCCGCCTTTGTAAAGATATCATCCGTCAAACCACTACGGGAAAGAAAAACTGTGCCCATTCAGATGCTGTTATCGGTAAAACCACAAATGAGGGCGGTCCGATTATTCAGCCATGTTTGAGTGGCGGCCTTTGGGATGCAGGCGCCAGCATAACCGTCGATGGCAAGCACATTGCCAGCTGGCTGATTGGTCAGGTAAGAAACGAAGCTCAGGATGATGAAAAGATATTGAAATATGCAGATGAGATTGGATATGACCGGGAGGAATTCAGAAAGGCACTGGCTGAAGTTCCTGTCATGTCGGAACAGCAATTCACGAAATTATCCAAAGCCCTGTATACCATAGCCAATGAGCTTTCTCTGAGAGCTTATTATAATATGCAGCAGGCCAGGTTTATTGTTGAAAAGCAGGAAGCTGAAGCAGCACTGCGGTTAAGTGAAGAGAAGTACCGGACTCTGGTTCAATACTCCAGCGACCCAATTTACAGCATTAATCCGGATGAGACTTATCGGTATGTTAATGAAGCATTTGCAAAGTCATTCGGCAAGAATCCGGAGAATATAATTGGAAAAACACCTTATGACATTTTTTCTGAAGAAGAAGCTGAGAACGGTTTGATTTTAGTCAGGAAAGTGTTACAGACAGGCGAACGGGACAGCAGTGATATAAAAATTGAAACAAGTCCGGGTGAATACAGATATTTCCTGACCCTGGTTGATCCAGTGCGGGATGAAAATGGTTTTGTAAATTGGGTGTCTTGTATTTCAAAAGATATAACAGATAGAAAACAAGCTGAAGAAGAATTGCTGAAGGCCAAGGAAAAAGCTGAGGAAAGTGATCGACTGAAGTCTGCATTTCTGGCAAATATGTCACATGAAATACGCACTCCGATGAATTCAATTGTTGGTTTTGCGGAGTTGCTGGCTGAAGAAGAGGTTAATGTTGAATCGAGAATGAAATTTGCCAAACTCATTGAAAGCGGATCAGAACAACTTCTTTCGCTGGTGAACGATATTATTGATATCTCAAAAATTGAAGCGGGGCAACTTAATCTATCTCCCACAAAATTTGAGATCAATTCCCTGATTCAGGAGGTGTATTTAATGTTTTCGGCATTACGGCTCAGAATGGGAAAGGATCATGTCGATTTAAACACTGATTTGTCTGGAATTGAGGAAAATACAGAGGTTTTTACGGATCGGAACCGATTGCGACAGGTATTGATCAACCTGGGGCAGAATGCATTAAAGTTCACCGAATCCGGGACTATTACTTTCGGCTGCCAAAAGCAGAATGACAAATCCCTGCGATTGTTCGTAAAGGATACAGGCATCGGAATTTCACCCATGAAGCAGGAACTGATCTTTATCCGGTTCCGTCAATTGGATGATGTCAGTGGACGTGCCACCAGGGGTACCGGTCTTGGACTGGCAATCTCCAAAAACCTGGTCACCCTGATGGGCGGCGAAATTGGTGTGCAATCAGAACCCGGCAAGGGATCTGATTTCTGGTTTACGCTGCCCATGAAAATGAACAAGGCCTAATTCGTCTTTCTGATCAGATTGAATTCATTATAAAGTCCGAACTTCAGGAACTGATAATCTGTTCCCGGTGGTTGTTGCCCTGGACCCTGATTCCAGCTGTAAGGACCGTCCATCCAACCCGCTTCAACCGCATGATGGTATCCCAATGTGCTTTTCAGGCTACCGGTCACCCTGACATCAATACGGTTTTCTCCTTTCTGAATAAATCCGGTTACATCCAGCTCATAAGGATTCCAACCGATGATTCCGGCATTTTTACCGTTAACCAGAACTTCAGCAACGGTCCCTCTCCAGGAGTCAAGCCTGACAAAGAATTTTCCTGAAATATCATCCAACGTATAGTTTCGGCTGTAAGAAACCTGATTGCTATAAAACGGTATACCGCCATCTTTCCAGGAACTCAATCCGGGAGATGCAGCCGGTTTGATCAGAAATCCCTTACTGGCACTTTCGAGGTTGAAATCGCCCAGAATATAAATCGGCATGAGCTCTGAAAATACGGTCATCTTTGGCGCCGACAACTCAATGAAGTTCTCTCCTTTTTTGACTAATTCGCCGATCTGATAAACCGGGAAGTGGCGGTCGAGCCACCATGCCCCGCTAACTGGTGAGATTTCCTTACCGTTCAGAATAACTTTCCATTGATCGGGCCTTTCAATGACAGCCTGCAAAGTCTTAACCGCCTCGTCAGTCAGTGACGGATCGATGGTAAAATGATATCCGGCTTTAAACCAGGAATCACTGGTGAAATGATCCATATCCAGATACTGTTGTTTGTATTGAATCTTATGCTCCCAGGGATTGCCGGTTTCCAATCCTGATAATTCAAAGAGCTTCCTCATGGCTGTCATGAAGTACATATTGTCGCTCCTGAAAGATTTTGTCTGCAGATCAAGATAATCAATGGTCAGTACATTTGGAGAGAGGCGCTTTGATTCAATTTCGCTATTTGATTTGATCATGTTCTGATTGCTCAGATTTGCAAATTTTTCTTTGGTAAGCGTTTGCTTTTGGCTTGCAAAAAACAAACGGCTGCCTCCTGGGGGAATGGTCGTTTTAAACGCAGCCAGGTTGCCTTTTCGGTCATAATCAACCGGGATGGGTAGTCCGTTGATCAGATCGATTTCTGACAGATAGCGTCCCTTGATTTCAATTCCGGCTTCAGCCGGCTCGTTAAGATTTGAGTTTACAACGAACAGCAGCTGACCGTCATCTAAAATTCTTCTTTGATGAAACAGCTGGCCTTTTGAAAGGTCGGCCTGTTTTATGCTGATATCCGGATTGGTCAGGTATTGCCTGATGTGAGATGATTCAATGTCATTGCCTTTTATCCAGTTGACAGGATATTTGGCAGCCAGTTCTTTAATGGCATTGCTCGGGCATGCATCAAGATAATCGATTGAATCAGAAAAACTCAGAATGGTATAGCCGTCAGCGATATATTTTTTCAGAAAATCAAGAGTGGCGGTCTCCAGATTTCTGATCCCGGGAGGCAGAATGATATGATCGTAAACGCGATTTCGAATCTGTAATCCTCCTTTGGCTGTTTTGCCGAATCTTTTCAATACTTGCTCCGATCCGAGATCATATTCAACATGGTCTCTTTCAAGTTTTTGCAGGAAAGTTTTAAAACCAACAGAAAGAGAATCGATACGGGAATTCCCGGTAGCAGCAGTATAATACATCCAGGCCGTGGTGTTCGGCTGGATGATCAGGGTGTTATTGATTTGTTCGCCGGCAGACATAGCCAGACAGATACGGCCGATATAATCACCCAGATAAGAAAAATCACTCCACCAGGGCTCCTGATAACCAAAAGTCGGTGGGTAATCGAATTTCCTGACTCCCAGCATGCTATAGAAGGATAGATGGGGGTTTACGAAATTCACTCCCATGACTACCTCCCAGTCAACGAGCCTTTTTAGTTCGGCAAAACTGACCGGCCAACCTGCGCCGCCCCAGGTTTCGCTCAGGCGACGTGTCCAGCCAGCCTGATTGGCAGCGCTGGCCAGTTCACGGACCGCTCTGGTATTTCCGAACTGGTTTCCGGTATACCCGGTTGAATCATATCCATGACCAAGCATATCAACGCCCGGCATTTGGTGATACATGTAGAAGGCCGATTCATCTATTCCTTCTCCGGGATAAGGCCATCCATGCTCCCAATAGTGGCCGGTCCAGCTGAGATTATTTTGCTCGCAATAGTTATACCAGGGCACAGCCCAACGGTCGAGGAACATCTCCAGAATGAGCGTGTAATAATCGTGTCGAACCGTCATGTAATTGTCAGTTTCTTCAACCAGTGCTACCAATTCAGGTTCCAGCCGGTATCCCCATCTCGTTTCGAACTGGTCGAAAAGGTCTGGTGTCCAACGGATATCGCTTCGGGTTTCCTTGGCTGCTTCAAGATTGGGTTCATCCGTAAAAATCCCGGGCATGGTCTTACCGAATTCCGCTTTATTGTATTTTTCATATCCTTCCATGGTGAATTTCATGAAAGTATCGGTAACACCCGGATATAAAAGGTCGACATATGACATGCCGCCATACCAGTATGATTTTTTCGGGAATGTGCGATAAAAGACATAATAGGTCGGTTTTTCCTGTGTATTGGCTGGCTTAACTGTTTTTTTCAGGAGTACCTCAACCGGAAGTTCGGTGATTTCTTTCAGGTCCTGTGTGATTTTAACAGCCAGACCGGTTCCATTCCGATAGGAATCCGGGAATCTGGCAGGAACATGCCCGCCGGCAAATCCGCTCGGATAGGAATTTTCATCATAGATCCAAACCTGCATGCCCAGTTTCTTACCCGTTTGCACGGTATATTCGAACATTCTGTTCCAGTCTTCAGATATATATTCGGTAACCAGGCCAGGCCTCGGGTGTATGAATACACCACCGAGACCGCCTTCCTTGAAATTTTTCATCTGAAATTCAATTTCCTCCCGGGTGATTTTGTCGTTCCAATCCCAAAGCGGAGCTGCCCGATAGGTGGAAGGCGGGTTCGGCATCAGCTGGAGAAGGGTTTTGCTGTCAGTAACGGTTGCCTGCTCCTTGCTATTATCGTTACGGTTACAGGAAATAAATGTAGCGACCAATAATACGGCTGAGAATAATGGAATTCTTTTCATAGGGAGAATTATTTGAACCAAATATAATAGAATATCGGGTTGAGGGTTTAATCAGGAGATACGATTATTATAAGAAGATTTTTATTTTCGCACCATGGAATTCAAATGTTTTGATTGTAACCTGATTTTCGAGGGAGAAGGATCCAAATTGGAATATATGGATCCAACGTATGGTCCGTGCAGTAAAATCGTGGCGGTATGTCCTGAATGCGGATCTTCGGTTACAGAGTACCGGAAACCAAAACCGGCCAAAGGGACCCGGGGGGGTGAAAACGCATGCCCTGCCTATCATAGCGGGTCGTGCAGCTGCTGCCATTAGGATTGTCACCCGTCACTCGTCACTCGTCACTCGTCACTTGAAATCTCAGATTGATTAGATTATCATCATTAATTTGTTTATCTTTCGATCAAAATTGAAAGATATGTTTATCCAGTCAAACATCAGGTTTTTGAGAAAGCGTCGTGGGAGAACCCAGGATGAGGTCTCTAATTTTCTCGCAATGAAGCGCTCGACCTATGCAGGGTATGAGAACGGAGTTGCTGAACCCGGCATTAATGAGCTGAGCCTTTTTTCTGATTATTTCAGGATTTCAATGGATACGCTGGTCAGGGTTGATTTGTCATCGATTGCTGAAAGCCAGATGCGTCAGTTGGAAGATGGTTTTGATGTCTATATAAAAGGAAGCCAGCTGAGGATTCTTGCGACAACAGTCGATAAGCAAAACCGCGACAATATTGAGCTGGTTGCAGAGAAGGCCAAAGCTGGTTATAAAAGGGGATATGCCGACCCTGAATATATCCGTGAGTTACCTGTCTTTCAGCTCCCGTTCCTATCGCCTGAACGTAAGTATCGCACTTTTCAGATCAGTGGCGATTCCATGAAACCGATCCCCGAAGGTTCGTATATTACCGGTGAGTTTGTGGAAAACTGGGAGTATCTGAAAGACGGAGATCCCTGTATTATCCTGACCAAAGATGAAGGATTGGTATTTAAACTGATAGAAAAGGATTTCCGGCATAAGCAGTTTATACTGCATTCGCTCAATCGTGAATATGAATCATTCAAGGTTGCGGTAGATGAGATTACGGAAATCTGGAAATTCATTCATTATATCAGTTGCGAGATGCCTGAAAAATTACCGCTCGAACATGAACTGTTCGCTGCGATTGCTAATCTGAAGAAAGACGTTGAGGAGATCAGGGTGATGGGGAGAAGTGATGAGGGAGAAGTGACAAGTGACGAGTGACGAGTGACAAGATAAATAGTTTGTTTATGAAAACCTTTGTTAGTGACATTTCGAAAAAGGAGTTTCCGATTCAGGAACTTGCCAGTGGGCACATGATAATCCACCCTTTGTTAGAGCTGGTCCAGATTGATTATCCGGATTTTACTGAACAAAGTGCTTTGTCAATCAGTGAGTTAAATCATTATCGGCAAATGTATGTGGAGAAATATCTGATTAAGGAAAGCGGGCAACTTACTGACCTGGAAAAAAATGTAATTGAGAAAATCAGGGATCAGACAACGATCTCTGATAAGATCGATGAAGAACCTGTGGTTTTGACGATCGGACAGCGCCTGGCTGATCTGGTGGCTAAATTTGGCGGAAGCTGGTATTTTATTATTTTCTTCATGAGCTTTATCCTGGTTTGGATAATCATCAATTTGATCTGGCTGGCAGGAAAAGGTTTTGATCCGTACCCGTTTATTCTTCTGAACCTGATACTGTCGTGCATTGCCGCCTTGCAGGCACCGGTTATTATGATGAGCCAGAACCGGCAGGAACAAAAGGATCGCCAGCGATCACGGAATGATTATATGATCAATTTGAAATCAGAATTGGAAATCCGTATGCTTCACGAGAAGATCGACCACCTAGTCATCCATCAGCAGAAGGAATTGATGGAAGTGCAGAAAATGCAGATCGATATGTTGAATGAGATCATGAATAAAACCAACGTTAAAAAGTAATGTTTGCCATTATTGATGTTGAAACCACCGGCGGCAGTCCTAAAAATGATAAAATCACAGAGATTGCCATTTATATTCATGATGGTTTAACAATTGTAGATGAGTTTGTTACGTTGGTTAATCCAGAGGTCAACATTCCTTACTATATAACCGGACTGACGGGCATTACTAATGCAATGGTCGCTGATGCCCCAAAGTTTTATGAGATAGCAAAAAAGATTGTTGAATTGACCGAGGATCAGATATTTGTGGCTCACAATGTGAACTTTGATTATAGCTTTATCCGACATGAGTTTAAAACGCTGGGGTATGATTACACCCGGAAAACGCTGGATACAGTCAGATTGGCGCGCCAGGTTGTGCCGGGTTTGCCGTCCTATTCTCTCGGAAAGCTTTGTATCTCTATCGGAATACCTTTAAATAACCGGCACCGGGCCGGGGGGGATGCGCTTGCTACCACAAAACTGTTGGAAGAACTGCTTACGAGGGATCATAAAAATATTGCAGGAAAAATACTGAAACCAGGTAAGCCCGAAGGATTGAATGACTATCTCACTCAAAAAGTCATGAACAAGCTTCCGGAGGAAACCGGAGTCTACTATTTCTGGGATGATAAGCAGGAGCTTATTTACATCGGGAAAAGCAAGGATATCAGATCCAGGGTATTTCAGCATCTGCACAACCAGAACACCCGGAAAGCCATGGAAATGCGTAACCGGATTGCGGATATCACATGGGAACTTACAGGAAATGAGCTGATTGCATTATTATTGGAGTCTGATGAAATTAAAAAGAAAAGGCCGATATATAACAAACAGCAGCGGCGGACCATGTTCAATTACGGATTGTTTGCGTTCACGGATAAAAACGGGTATGTAAATTTCACTATCAGCAACACCAATGAAACGGATGTGCCTGTTACCACCTTTACCTCGAAACGGGAGGGGCGCGAAATTCTTACAAAATGGGTCGAAGAGCACCAGCTTTGCCAGAAACTCTCGGGCTTATACGAGTCGGGCGGCGCCTGTTTCAACAGGGGGATCGGAGAATGTTACGGTGCCTGTACCGGTGATGAACCTGTTGAGTCATATAATCAACGGGTTCAGAAGTTTTTATCAAGATTTGAATATGATCATGATGATTTTTTAATTATTGATCGCGGAAAATCGAGAGATGAAATCGGGGTGGTCTGTATCGAGAAAGGACAGTATCGTGGCTTTGGATTTGCCGATGCCGGAGATGAAAACAATCCGGATAGTCTTAGAGATGCAATTCGCTTTTATCCTGATAACAGGGATATACATGCTTTGATTCGGCTATATTTGCGGAAGAACAATGCAAAAGTTTTACCATTATGATAATCTGTGGCATCCTGGGTTTATTTGAGATTCTCCTGATTCTGATCGTTTTAGCCATTGTTTTATTTCCAACCATCAGGATGTTTAAGAACCGGCAGGAGAATTATACAGAGAAGCTCGACCAGCTGGAGCGGCTGCAAAGGTTATACCGTGAAGGGACATTGAATAAGCGACAATTTAACAGGCAAAAAGCAAAGTTGCTGAGAAAAAGATAGTTATGATAAAACAAGTATCTCTAAAGATCAGATTACTGGCTGTGGTGATTCTGCTGGGTTCACTAACCGGTGTGATGGGGCAGAAGGTTTACGAAAAGGATACCATAAAGACGCAATCCGGTGATTTGGTTATTACGTTTTTAGGCCATGCATCCCTCTTATTTACTTATCAGGGTAAGAATATTTATATTGATCCGGTAACCCAGGTTGCCGACTTTACGATTCTACCTAAGGCTGATGCGGTTTTGATTACTCATGAGCACGGTGATCATTTTGATCCTGTTGCCATTGAAAAGCTTACAAAACCTGAGACGCAGCTTTTCCTTACACAACTTTGTTATGATAAGGTAAAGAAAGGGAAAGTGTGCCTTGAAAATAAATTTTATAATGCTTGCGGCATCCCTGTTGAAACAGTTGCTGCCTACAATATAAGCAATTTCAGGGGAAACGGATTACCTTACCATCCGAAACTGCAGGGTATTGGGTATGCATTCACGATCGGTGGGATAAAAGTTTATGTTGCCGGAGATACCGAGGTCACGCAGGAAATGACAGATGTTAAAAATATAGATATTGCATTTCTACCCATAGGCCTTCCCTATACCATGGCCCCGGGGATGGCCATTCAGGCTGCAAAATTGCTGAAAATCAAAATCCTGTATCCTTATCATTTTAATACTTCAAACCCTGAAGAAATATTGAAAGCCATGGCCGGATACCCGATTGAAGTCAGATTAAGATCCATGAAATAATCGTGAGGATTCACTCCTTGCATATTAACCCTCCAATTATGAAAAGACTATCTTATGTTCTGTTGGCCACTTTAACCTTTTCGGCTGTTCAAGCTCAGGATGTCCGATCCAAAGCCGAAAGAAACCTGGTCGATCTGGCAAATCCTTTAGTTGGAACCGCTTCGAGTTACAGCCTGTCACACGGAAATACCTATCCGGCCATAGCAGTTCCGTGGGGAATGAATTTCTGGACCCCTCAGACCGGTAAAATGGGTGATGGCTGGGGCTATACCTATCAGTCTGATTCCATTCGCGGGATTAAGGAAACGCATCAGCCAAGTCCATGGATTAATGATTATGGAGCATTTAGTTTGATGGCCGTTACCGGTGAACTGCAGACCGATCAGTATAAAAGAGCATCGAAATTCAGTCACAGCAAGGAGATATCCAAACCAAACTACTATCAGGTTTTTCTCGATGATTATGGAGTTAAGGTTGAGGTCACCCCGACTGACCGTGCTGCCATGTTTCAATTCACATTTCCGGCCAATGATCAATCCTGGATCGTTCTTGATGCCTTCCACAAAGGTTCGTCGGTCACGGTTCTGCCTGAACAGCGCAGGATTATCGGATATGCAAAAAACAACTCGGGTGGGGTACCGGCGAATTTCGCCAACTACTTTATCCTGGAGTTCGATCAGCCATTTGAAGAATTTGGTACGGTGCTGAATGGCCAGAATCAGTTGAATTTGTCCACTGCAACAGGAAAGCACACGGGTGCATTTATCCGTTTTAAAACAAAAGCCGGACAAATGATTCATGTAAAGGTTGCCTCTTCATTTATCAGTCAGGAACAAGCGGAATTAAACCTCAACCGGGAGATCGCCGATCGTACCTTCGACCAGATCCGGCAATCGGCTGCTGATCTGTGGAACGAACAGATGAACCGTATCTGGATCGATGGGGGCACTCAGGCCCAGCAGGTTACTTTTTATACAGCCCTTTATCATACGCTCTTGTTTCCCAGAAAATTTCATGAACCTGACGCGACCGGCAAGATCATGCATTACAGCCCGTACAACGGCAAGGTCCTTCCAGGATATCTATACACTGATAATGGTTTCTGGGATACTTTCAGGGCCGTATTTCCTTTCTTCACGCTGGTTTATCCCGATCATAACGCACGTGTAATGGAGGGTTTGGTGAACACCTACAAAGAGAGCGGCTGGTTACCGGAATGGGCTTCCCCGGGACACCGGAATTGCATGGTGGGCAGTAATTCAGCTTCACTGATTGCAGATTCCTACATCAAAGGAATCAGAGGTTATGATATTAATACCTTGTATGAAGCCATTCTGAAAAATACAGAGAATGAAGGTCCGATGCATTCTGTTGGTCGTTTTGGTGTCAGCTATTACAACAAGCTCGGATATGTTCCTTACGATGTAAAGGTAAACGAGAATGCCGCCCGCACTCTGGAGTATGCCTATGATGATTTTACTATATGGAAACTGGCGCAGGCGCTAAACCGGCCTAAGGAAGAAATCGAACGATTCAAACAGCGTGCCGGAAATTACCGGAACCTGTTCGATAAATCGACAAACTTTATGAGAGGGAAAAACCAGGATGGTTCCTGGCAAACCCCGTTTGTCCCGGAAGCCTGGGGCGGAGCCTTCACCGAAGGGAGTTCATGGCATTATACCTGGAGCGTATTTCAGGATCCTCAGGGTTTGATTGATCTGATGGGCGGCGATAAAGCCTTTGTGGCCAAACTCGATTCGGTTTTTACCATGCCTCCGGTATTCGATTGCTCTTATTATGGGTCTGAAATACATGAGATTACTGAGATGGTAAACGGAAAAATGGGGCAGTATGCTCATGGTAACCAGCCGATTCAGCACGCAATCTACCTCTATGATTATGCCGGAACTCCATGGAAAGCCCAGTATCATCTGCGTGAGGTGATGAACAGGTTTTATTCTCCTGAACCCGATGGCCTTTGTGGGGATGAAGATAACGGTCAAACCTCTGCCTGGTATGTTTTTTCTGCCATGGGAATGTATTCTGTGTGCCCTGGCCAGCCTGAATATGCACTGGGGTCACCCTTATTCGATAAAGTGACGTTAAATCTGGAAAACGGGAAACAGTTTGTTATTCAGGCAGATCACAATCTTCCTGAAAATGTTTATATCGATAAAGCTACTCTGAATGGGAAAGATTATTCCAAAAATTATCTGAAACATGAGGATATCAGGCAAGGTGGGAAACTGATTTTTGATATGAGCCCGAAACCAAACCTTAAACGAGGCACCGGAGTGAACGACCGGCCATACAGTATGTCAAAACCGGAGACCGGAAAATAAAGACCGGAAACCGGAGACCGGAGGAGACCACTTTCCATCTCCTCCAGTCTCCGGTCTCCTGTCTCCTGTCTCCCTATTTTATCCGGATATAGTCGATCCCAACCATATAGCGGGCTTCGGCTTTGGGCTGCTTGCCCGTAATTTCGATCTGAATGGTGTTGATGCCTTGCTTCAGATGAAATTTGCCCAGCTTAACCTGTTCAGTGGTTACCTGCCTGGCAGGATCGGTGTAATATCCTTTAAAAATCATATTTGACGGCTGATCGTTGATCATGAGTTTGAAGTCCCCGTAATCAACTGCTTTTGTAAAATTGCCGGTAAGGGTATAATCACCTTCCTGAGCCATTTCGAATTCTGCTTTCATGGAATCTTTCACATTGCCATCGAGCCACCAGAGTTGTGAATTATTGCTCCACCCCCAAGAATTTGAGCCCTGAACTTCCCATGAACCTGCCGAAATGCTGATGACGCGCAGGTGTTCTCCTTCAAGGATACCATCTGCATTTGCTACCGGCGGATAAAGATTCTCCCGTTTGAGTGAAACAGGGATTTTTACTATTGCCGGATCTGGTGTTACCAGACACTTGCCGCCCGGTTTCATATACCAGTACGACACTATAGCATAATTGACTTTTGTGGTGGCCCAATGCCAGAGTTCCATATCGAATTTCAGACTTGTTGTAAAAGGAACTGCATCAAGTAACCGATGGCGTATGTTTACGGTCATCCCGGTATGGAAATTTCCTGATCCGTCAGGTTGTGCGATCAGGAAATGACTGAAAACTTCGGGCCTGCACCAGGCATATCCGAAATAATCTTCAGTTCCTGTACCGATGGCCGAGGGTAATTTTTCACCGTCAACATATACTTTTTCATCACCTTCACCCCACCATGCATCTGCCGTATTGAAGATGGTGATTGCATCGCCGGCATATTGTCCCTGGCCTTCCAGTTTAACAAAATTGATGTCTTCATGAATGTCCTTGATATGATCTCCCTGGTGCCCTTTTGCATCGATCCCGTTATATTCATGCCAGATTGCACCAAAGTGCATGGAATTGGAGTTCCACTTATATTTTCCGGTGAGTATCGTTGCAGTTTGTATTGTGATGGGTTGATCACCAAGATTGATCAGTTCGACAACTGCTTCTTTTTGAAATGGCATTACCCAGAATGATTTCAGGTCGCCTGATTCAAGGGCTGCAGTATGGTAAGTTCTGTAGGGTCTGAGCTGATATCCGGTTCCAAAGAAATCCCCAACCGGAGACCAGACTGTTCGTTCCCCGTCGAATGTGATCTGCAGGACGGTTGAACGATAGGCCTGGGGTTGATTATCAGCCTTAATCCGGAATGTCAATTCATCGATTGCGGCAGGTCCTTTGATATTTAGTTTAAGAGATTCTCCGGCGGCAAGGACTTTATCCGGCAGATCAGTTAAAGACAACTTTTCGAAGGTCACTTTTCTGTCGGGTACCGACTCGCTCAGGCTTTTCTGTGCCAGATTAAGCTGCGTTTTATAAGTTGTGAGGTCGGCCATCGAGAAAGATTGTACCTGTGCTTCAGCGTTGTAAGTCCGGTAATCGATGTTATAATAAACCGAAGGACTGTGTTTTACAGGATCCAGAGCCGGGCATTCATAGGTGATCTTAATCTGTTTCGAATAGGGGACCGGCATATAGAGATTATGCCCGCGCTGTGCGTATTTTGTCAGTGGAGAAACTGATGAAGAGAGGGGTTCCCCAACCAGTTTCCCTCCGCTGATAATCTCCATTACGGGTCCTTCAACTGCAGGCTTTGCATTTCCGTCGAGATAAATCCGTAGAGTTCCGGTAAAGGCCTTTTCGTTGCCGAATGTCATCCAGAAACGGACAACGGCTCCCGGTCCTGTAGCATCCATCATGACAAACTCGCGTCTGCCATCGTTGGTTTCTTCTCTGATGAACCAGGATGCATCGGCATTTGCAAACCATCCTTCCTGATCCGGCGAAACGGTTCGCCTGTCATAGCTGCTGAATTGTTTGCTGGTGAAAGCCGGATCTGGATATTGACTGAGTAATTGAGGATTAGTCATTTCGGTCAGCAGAGTGCCGAACGTAATCTTTGTGGAGGATGGCGCACAGTGCGAAACGGCTGCTGCCAGCACTAATAAAAAAGTAATTCGGGTTAATGTTTTCATGTAAATAGGTTTAGCGGCAATAAATGTATAAAAACGACTATTAATTTCAGACTTTTTGCCACAAGTCATGCCTCACTATTGTTAAATGACCTAATTTTGGTTTTTCGAAACCTTAAATTTCTCCCGATATGGCAACCATTAAGAAGCAAGCAGCACTGGATTATCATTCACAGGGCCGGCCCGGTAAAATTGAAGTAGTACCAACCGTTCCGTACAGCACCCAGTATGATCTGGGATTAGCCTACACGCCGGGTGTTGCTTATCCATGCAAGGAGATTGAAGCCAATCCCGAAGATGCCTATCTGTATACGGCAAAAGGTAATTTGGTTGCAGTAATCAGCAATGGAACGGCCGTATTGGGACTGGGAGATATCGGAGCTCTTTCTGGCAAGCCGGTAATGGAAGGGAAAGGATTACTCTTTAAAATTTTTGCCGATGTTGATGTTTTCGATATTGAGGTGAACGAGAAGGATCCGGATAAACTGATCGAAGTAGTAAAGGCGATTTCCCCGACTTTTGGCGGAATCAATCTCGAAGATATCAAAGCTCCTGAATGTTTTGAGATTGAACAACGACTGATTGAAGCGCTGGACATCCCGGTATTTCATGATGATCAGCATGGAACTGCCATCATTTCTTCAGCCGGTTTGATGAATGCACTGGAAGTTACCGGTAAAAAGATTGAAGACATTAAAGTGGTTGTAAACGGAGCCGGGGCGGCTGCTGTTTCCTGTCTCAAATTGTACCTGAAACTGGGGGTGAAAAAAGAGAACGTGGTCATGGTTGACAGCAAGGGAGTACTCAACCGGAAGCGTACCAATCTGACTGAGACAAAACAAATGTTTGTTACCGACCGTGATCTGAATACATTGGCGGAGTCTCTGGTGGGTGCCGACGTTTTCCTGGGTCTGTCGGTGGCTGATGTGGTTACCAAAGAGATGGTTCGTACGATGGCCAAAGATCCTGTCGTTTTTGCCATGGCTAACCCTAATCCGGAAATTTCTTATGAAGAGGCAAAGGCAAGTCGGGAGGATATCATTTTTGCCACGGGCCGGTCAGATTATCCGAATCAGATTAATAATGTACTTGGGTTTCCTTTTATTTTCAGGGGAGCATTGGATGTCAGGGCTTCCACGATAAATGAGGAGATGAAAATCGCCGCTGCCATGGCTCTGGCAAAACTGGCCAAGGAGGATGTACCTGAAATTGTCAATCTGGCTTATAATACACAGAATATTAAGTTTGGAAGAGAGTATCTGATCCCGAAACCGCTGGATCCCCGTCTGATTACAACCGTTGCACCGGCCGTTGCGCAGGCTGCCATGGATTCGGGCGTTGCCCGCAAGCCGATCGCCGATATGGCGGCTTATGTTCAGCAGCTGCAGAAACGAATGGGACTCGATAACAAACTCATCCGTTCGATTACAGAGAGGGCTCAGAGCGATCCTAAAAGACTGATATTCGGTCAGGCTGATAACCTGAAAGTGCTGAAAGCGGTGCAGGCGGTTAAACATGAAGGCATTGCCCTACCGATTCTGCTCGGTAACAGTTCGAAAATCAGGAAGATAATTAGTGAAATGGAACTTGATCTGGCAGATATTCAGATTATTGATCCCAGGTCGGATGAAGAAACTGAGCGAATCGAGCAATTTGCAAAGGATTTTGTCGGTCAGAGAAATCGCAAAGGAATTACACTGGATGAAGCGCAGGAACTCATGCAGAACCAGTCATATTTTGGCTCGATGATGGTCAACCATGGATTTGCCGATGCATTTCTATCGGGAACCAGTTCGAAGTATTCCTATACGATAAAGCCAGCCATCGAATGTGTTGGGGTTAGACCGACATTGAACCATATTGCCGGGATGTATATTCTGATGACCAAGAAAGGTCCGTTCTTCTTTGCCGATACCTCCATTAATCAGGAACCGGATGTTCAGGCTCTGGTTGATACCACTCTTTTGGCTGCCGAGCAGATCAGGAGATTCAATATTGAACCGAAAATTGCCATGTTATCCTACTCAAATTTCGGAAATCAGCGGAAGGGATCACCGGCCACCGTTGCTGCAGCAGTTAAAATTTTGCATGAGAAATATCCCGATCTGATCGTTGACGGGGAGATGCAGGCAAATTTCGCGCTCAACAAGGAGATTCGAATGAAGAAATACCCGTTCTCGAAACTGGCTGATCATGATGTCAATACATTGATCTTCCCGAATCTTGATTCCGGTAACATTGCCTACAAAATGATGCAGGAAATCGGTGGGGCTGATGCCATCGGGCCTATTCTGATGGGAATGAACAAACCGGTTCATATCCTCCAGATGGAAAGCACGGTGCGCGAAATCATCTATATGGCCACCATTGCCGTAGTCGATGCCCAGTGCAGCGCTGATCCGAAATGCGGAGGTTAAAGGTCTGAGGCAGCGGCTACTGTTACATCCACTTTTTACGCTTGAAATAGAAGTAAGAACTTAATCCGATTAGAGCCATCAGGCCTAAAAGGATAAAATATCCATATTTCCAGTGTAACTCAGGCATGTTTTGGAAATTCATGCCATAAATACCGGCAATAAAAGTGATCGGAATAAAAATTGCTGAAACCACGGTTAAATACTGAATGACTTTATTCATCCCGATATTTAATTGGGTCAGATATAGTTCCCGTATGGAAGCCAGGTTGTCCCTGATTTGATCCAGCTGACTGATAACCTGGTTGATATGGTCCAGGATATCCTGATAAAAAGGCAGGTCGTCAGTACTGATCAGGTTTTCGGGTTCTTTAATTAGTTTAATGATTCCGTCTCTGATCGGCATGATCTGATGCCGGAAATAGATCTGAAATTTTCGAATCTGATAAATTGTTTGGGTTGGGTCGAAATCTGGTTTACCATCCATACTTAACTCAAGATCTTCGATTTGCATGTCCAGCTTCTCGCAAATATCCAGGTAGTCATCCACCATCACATCGAGCAGGGTGTAAAATGAGAAATCAGCCCCATGAGTTCTTATTTTAGACCCGGTTATCTCTAAAAGATTGTAAACCGGATGAAAAAGATCAGATTTCTTTTCTGTAAAAGAAACAACCAAATCGGGTTGCAATACCAGACTGATTTGTTCTGAACTCCATAAAAGTTTATCGGGATTCCACCTGATACTTTTTAATACGAAAAAGACCCAGTTTTTACCGGTATCCGTTTTGGAATTCTGATCAGTATTGAGTATGTCCTCCAATACCAGGGAGTTAACGTTCAGGCGATCAAAAACAGGTTGCAGAACGGTTAAATCAGAAAGGCCGTTGATTTCAAGCCATGTGGTCAGTAATTGATCAGTGCTTTTGGTATGATTCCTGGCGGGAATTTCAGCTTTTTTACTCCAGGATTTAGCATCGTAAGAGTGACTGGTGAGACCTTCCTGTCCGGGGAATTGTGAACCGATATGAATGAGAGAACCGGGTGGCAGTCCCTTTTTCCTCGATCGGCGTGCCATGGAGTCTTTTGATGTTTTCATTTCTGATCAGATTCAATAACTTTGACGCAAGCTAATAAATCATACAATGAAAATACAAACAGGACTCGCAATCCTGATCGCCGGTTCCATGATGTTCGGCTGTTCAGGAGGTAAAAAAGTAATGTACCTTGACCAGATGGATTTATCCCGGATGGAAACTGGTTGGGGAGAGAATCAGATCAGTAAATCGATCGATGGAAATGCATTGAAAATCGCCGGTAAAACTTATGAACGGGGAGTTGGCACTCATGCCATCAGCAAGTTCGTTATCCAGACCGGTGGTGATGCAGTATCCTTTGATGCATTGGCTGGTGTGGATGACGAGAACAGTAAACCCGGCACTGTCGAATTCATGGTTTTGGGTGACCGCAAGGTACTTTGGAAGAGCGGTGTCATGAAGCAGGGTGAGCCGGCAAAAGAAGTACATGTCAGTTTGAAGGGAATCCAGAAGGTAGCTTTTCTGGTTACAGATGGCGGCGATGATATCAATTATGACCATGCAGACTGGATCGATGCAAAAATTACCTACAAGACCATTACACCAACCCCGGTTGTTGCCAGTGCAATGAAAGAGCCGTACATTTTGACTCCGGTTAACACTAAGCCCAGAATTAACGGCGCTTCTGTTGTTGGGGCCAATCCGAAACATGATTTTGTTTTCCGGATTCCGGTAACCGGAATCGCACCTCTGAAAGTTGAGGTAAAAGGATTGCCGAAAGGATTATCCTTTAATCCTGATAACCGCACTATTTCAGGAAAAGCACCGGTTGCAGGCGTATATGAAATCGATGTAACTGCTGCCAACGCTGAAGGGTCTGTTACCAAAAAAATCACGATCAGAACCGACAAAGGCCTGGCACTGACTCCTCCTCTGGGATGGAATTCATGGAACTGCTGGGGACTCAGCGTAGATCAGGATAAAGTTAAAGCAGCCGCTGATGCAATGGTCAGCTCGGGTCTTGCCGATCATGGCTGGACTTATATCAATATCGATGATGGTTGGGAAGCTGCTGAAAGAACAAGCAATGGTGAGTTGCTGGCCAATGAAAAGTTCCCGGATATGAGATCGGTTTCAGATTATGTTCACAGTCATGGATTGCGCATGGGAATTTATTCATCACCGGGGCCAAGAACCTGTGGGGGATATCAGGGTAGCTACCAGAATGAATTGTCAGATGCCAAAACCTGGACCAAATGGGGTATTGATTATATTAAATATGATTGGTGCTCTTATGGAGAGATTGCCAAGGATCAAAGCTTGCCAGAATTGAAGAAACCTTATGAACTGATGAGGAAAATGCTCAACCAGGTTGACCGGGATATCGTTTATAGCCTGTGTCAATATGGGATGGGTAATGTTTCGGAGTGGGGTGCAGAGATTGGCGGCAATCTCTGGAGAACCACCGGTGATATCAACGACAGTTGGAACAGCATGGCCGGAATCGGGTTTGCTCAGGATAAAAACTCAAAATACGCCGGTCCGGGTAATTGGAACGATCCCGATATGCTGGTAGTAGGTAAAGTTGGCTGGGGTCCGAATCTGCACCCTTCAAGATTGACTCCTGATGAGCAATATACACATATCTCATTATGGGCGCTGTTGGCATCTCCACTGCTGATCGGTTGCGATATGACCCAAATGGATGCCTTTACCCTGAGCTTGCTTACCAATGATGAAGTACTGGAAATCAATCAGGATCCGCTGGGAAAACAGGCCAGCCCGATTGTTAAGAAGGACGGTATTGAAATCTGGATGAAACCACTGGCAGATGGTTCAATCGCGGTCGGTGTATTCAATGTGGGCACTGAAGGCGGTGTGGAATCAATCCAATGGGATGATCAGCCCAATACGCAAAAAGTTATTGTAAATGCTGCTGATCTAGGCTTATCCGGACAGTTTAAGGTTCGTGATGCATGGAGACAATCTGACAAAGGCGATTTTACCGGAACATTTGAACTGGAAGTGCCTTTTCACGGTGCAGCCTTATGCAAAATTTCGCCAGTAAAATAGTCACTTGTCACTCGTCACTCGTAACTTTTTTTCTATCTTTAGTTAAATAATCGACTAAAACTGACACTATGGGACTAATGGGAGATTTTAAGAATTTTGCCATGAAAGGCAATGTTCTTGATTTGGCAACAGCTGTAATCATCGGTGGTGCGTTTGGAAAGATTGTATCATCGCTGGTGAATGATGTTTTAATGCCCCCGCTTGGACTACTTCTGGGTCGGGTAGATTTTAAAATGCTGAAGATTGTGATTCATAAAGGAGTCGACGGAGTCGGTGATGTTACCCTGAATTATGGGATGTTTATCCAGAATATTGTTGATTTTCTGATCATCGCATTCTGTATATTCCTCATCATCAGGGCTTATCAAAAGATGGAGAAAAAGAAGGTAGAAGCACCTGCTCCTCCTGCGGCTCCAACTAAACAGGAAGAGTTATTGACTGAGATCAGGGATTTACTGAAGAAGCAGTAATACTTACCCGAACAGATTTATAGGCAGGGGTTTCGCAACTCCTGCCTATATTATTTATAGAGGTCAGCACATTTGTTTCGGGGAAATAGGCAGCCACTGATCCTGCTTTGATCGGGTAAGGAATCGCATAATAGCCGTTAAGCTTTCTTTCCTTTTCGTCATAATGACTTGAAATATCAATCAGCTGTTCGGGAGCCATGTTTCGTACTTTCATATCTGACGGATTCATGAAGAGCACCCGGCGCTCTTCATGAATGCCCCGATAACGGTCGTTAAGTCCGAATATAGCAGTGTTAAACTGATCGTGGCTCCGGATGGTCATCAGCATAAGTTCTCCCGGTTCAGTTACTGCCATTTCAAGTGGTGCGTGGCTGAACCTGGCCTTTTTATCGCTGGTATTAAACACCCGTTGTTTTATAGGGTTATCTATATATAAATCGTTAGTTCGGATTTTTTCCTGATCAATAAATTTTAATGCGGGAATGGTTTCAGCGATCACAGATCTTATTGCCTGATAATCATTTGCAAAGAGTTGCCATTCAATTTCGGATTTGTCTCCCAGCGTTGCTTCTGCTAAACCGGCAATAATAGAAACTTCACTCTTTAGATTTTGGGAAGCAGGAGAAAGGCAACCACTGGAGAAGCCGATTTTCCCCATGGCGTCTTCGATAGAGACTTTCTGTCTGACATTTGAGATCAGATCTTCCTCTGAACGGGTCAGGCAGGGTAGTATCAATGCCCTTTTGCCCGTGATCAGGTGGCTCCTGTTCAGTTTGGTAGAAATCATGACCGTGAGCCTGCAACGTTGGAGTGCCTCTTCAGTATATGCCGTATCAGGGACCGCGGAAGCCAGATTTCCTCCGAGGGATATCATAATTTTAGCTTTCTCCTCGGCCAGCGCAACAATTGCCGGAATAACGCTCATGCCGGGTTCGCGGGGGATTATCAATGCAAATTTTTGTTCCAGCGCCTCAAGAAATGGCACAGGCATGTTTTCACCCACTCCGGCAGTCCGGATACCTTGAATATTGCTATGTCCCCTCACCGGTAATGCACCGGATCCGGGCTTTCCGATATTTCCTCGCAGCAAAAGCAGGTTAACTATTTCGCCGATCGTTTCCACAGAATTGAGATGATGAGTGATTCCAAGGCACCAGCTGGCAATCACATTCTTAGCTTTCATATAGATTTCAGCAGCCTGAATGATCTGAGCTTTTTCAACGCCACTGGCCGCAATGAGTTCTTCCCAGGATGTTTCCTGAACGATGTTCCGGTAAGCTTCAAAACCACTGGTATGGCTCAGGATAAATTCATGATCAAGAACCCCTCCCATCCGATCCTCTTCTTCCAGGAGTATCTTTGCCATTCCCCGGATGAGTGCCATGTCGCCATTACTACGAGGCTGAATGTAAAGATCAGTCAGTTTGGTTTGCTTTCCCAAATAGGATGCGGCCTCCTGAGGATCTGCGAATCCCATTAAACTGGCTTCGGGCATTGGATTAACTGCTACAATACGGCAACCGTTGCGGGCAGCTTTCAGCAATGATGACAGCATCCTGGGGTGATTGGATCCGGGATTGTGACCCAGGATAAAAATAGCATCTGCTTTTGTGTAATCATCCAGGGTGACGCTGGTTTTATTATAACCCAGACTTCTGGTGAGGGCTTTTCCGGATGGTTCATGACACAGATTCGTACTGCTGGGAAGGTTATTGGTGCCTAATGCACGGGCGAAAAGCTGATAAAGGAATGCGGCTTCGATGGAGGTTCGTCCGGATGTGTAAAATATAGCTTCATTTGGATTATTCAGGCTCTTCAGCTCTTCTGAAATGATGTTGAATGCATCCTTCCATGATACGGGTTTGTAATGAGACTCATTTTCATCGAGTAGCATAGGGTGGGTTAGCCGGCCTTGTTGCTCAAGCCAGTGAGGTGACGTAAGACGAAGATCATGAAGTGACCATCGTTGAAAAAAATCCGGATCAACCTGTTTGGTGGTAGCTTCAGAGCTAAGGTTTTTGGCGCCACTCTCACAAAATTCGAAATGCGACCGGTTGCAATCCGGATTGGGCCAGGCACATCCCGGGCATTCGAAACCTTTCTCCTGATTAAAAGCGGAAATTATTTTCCGGCTCCGGCTGATTCCTGTTTCCTTGTAAAGATAACTGAGTGAGTTTATTACTGAATCAATGCCTCCCGCAAAGGTTTTCGGGCCATCAAAATTCAGCCCGATAACTGCAGCAGCCTCTTTATCAAGGTTCTCCGCTTTAATTGAACCGATCGACCGGATGATTTCACGGCCTAACGATTCCAGACCAGCCAACCACGAAATCTTTTCTGTAAATATTAATTCTTCTTCCGGATTTAATATATAGCGAGTTAATCCTCCTGACACGATCAGGCTGATCAATGCGGGAGACTGGTAATCTGGGACTTCGTCGAGGAGGATGGCATTCCTGATTCTTTGATGAGCCTCGATGACTAATGGTAAATCCGGAGTATATAATTTTTGTTTTCGGGAAGTCAGGATGAGTTCTTTTTTCTTTCTGACCAGTAATCCTCTTGTTACCATGGAATCCCAAACCATCCTGCGCAGTGTTGATTCGTGGGAAGCTACCAGGGCTAACGCTTTACTAAGCGGTATCGGTCCGTCATAAATCTGAAGACATCTGATGGTTTCATCCAGCGGGATGTTTCCGGTTTCAGTTGCCTCTGTTACGGTGAGTTTTTCCCAATCATCATTAATCAAACCTCCGAATGAGGCATCAAACAACAATGCTCCGGCCAGTGTGAGCCTGATTATATTCTCCGGCACAGGGTATAGGCGGCCGGTAACCGGATCTACTGTTAAAAGAACGAGCTGTTCGGCAAAGGTCAGAGTCATAGTTTTGCTTGATGAATAATTATACATAACCTATTCCAAATGTAAAGATATTCATCTGAAATTTCTATTAGACTATAGTTGTTAAACATCCGAAATGAGATCATAATGAGATCAGTAATCACAAAAAAGAAATGAATATTAAAATGTTAAATAACATGGAAATCGGATAAAATCAGCAAAAAAAATAAGATACATTGCATTCTGAATTATTCCCTTTTTCCAATTTATTACAAATCTGGCTATGAAAACCATGATCAAAAGATTATTATGTCTTTGTATGTTGTTGATGTTCAACAATGTACTTAATGCTAATAAAATTACTATCGATGTCGGAAGTTCGATTTTGATAGGGAAAAACACCACAGATGACTTTGTGTTTGTGGAATTTGATATTGTTTGGGAAAATACATGGAAAGGACCTGATGCTGAGCCCTTCAGCTGGGATGCAGCCTGGATTTTTGTAAAATACCGGATTTCAGTGGCAAACGGAGGTGACGGGGTGTGGAAGCATGCAACTTTGAACTCCACCGGTTATTCGTGCTATCCATCCTTTAAAATAAATATGGCAACCGATGGTACGGGCGCTTTTATTTACTCGAGGACTGATGATTTACCTGGTCCTTTCTGGGGGTATGGAACTGATTTGCGGTGGAACTATGGTATTGACGGAGTTTCTGATGATGCGCCTGTTGACATTCAGGTTTTTGCCGTCGAAATGGTTTATGTGCAGACAGGAAGTTTTTATGTAGGCAGCGGAGGAACTGAAAACGGGGCTTTTTATAAGTATCCGACTACAACGAATCCTTATCAGGTTACCAGTGAAGGGGAAATCAATGTCGGTACTGTAGCGGATGAGCTCTATTATACTCAAAATAATGTCAATAACGGAGACCAGTCGGGTCCGGTACCTGCTGCATTCCCTAAAGGTTACGCTGGCTTTTATTGCATGAAATACGAAATCAGCCAGCAGCAGTATGTCGATTTTTTGAACTGTCTGACTCAGGCTCAGGCGAATAATCGTATGTTCATCCAAGCCGCTCCAAACTACCGTTATGGGATTACGGGCAGCTCGGTTGGTAATTATTCAACAACAAATCCTAATGTTCCGGCTAATTCTTTAAGTTGGGGAGATGTAGCCGCTTACCTCGATTGGAGTGGGTTGCGCCCGATGACCGAACTTGAATATGAGAAGGCTTGCAGGGGTCCATTCCCGGCAGTGGCCAATGAATATGCCTGGGGTACAGCCACAATTGCCAACTCTGAAAATATAGCGGAAAAACACTATTCAATCATAAACATCGGCGGAGAAGACGAAACGATAAGTGCGAACTTATCGCTTACGGCTGGTAATGCGGTATATGCCCGAACGGTATGTTCGGGTTGTGAGGGACCCTTGCGAACCGGTATTTTTGCTGGTGAATTAGAAGTAGAACGCTTGAGAATGGTTACGGGTGCTGCTTCTCCTGGAATTATGGAAATGACCGGCAATTTATGGGAACGCGCCGTATCGGTTGGCACTGCAGAACAAAGAGCTTTCACGGGCTTACACGGGGATGGGGAAATAGATGCTTCGGGTAATCCCGATGTGTCAGGCTGGCCTGGTACCTCTACCGGCATCGGTCTTCGGGGCGGATCTTATACTTCGAACTATTTGATGACCGCTGTTTCGGCCCGGCATGCGGCAATTGGTACTGTGAACTCGGCTGGTCGTGTTTACGGTTATGGAGGTCGTGGGGTCCGCTCAGAGGCTTCACTGGCAATCCAGGAATATTGAATTAAATGTTCTGAACCTTGAATGATTGGAAGCTATGAAAAAGATTATTATACTGACATTATTGGTTTGTTTGATTTCATCTGGTTTGCATGCACAATACGATGGAGGTAATGGCCGGGGTGATTACAGTCGTGTGCAATACTATAACAATTGTAACAATCCCACAAGCGGGGGGACAATTGCAGGTTCTCAATCGAGCTGCAGCGCATTTGACCCTGCCGGGATTACCAGTTCTGTATTACCAACAGGCTATATGGGCACTCTTGTGTATAAATGGCAAGTGTCAACCACCAATAGTTATCAGGGGTTTACGGATATTGACAACAGCAACGCGGTCACTTATGATCCCGGAACCATTTCACAGACATCGTGGTATAAACGTTTATCCAGAGTGAGCTGTCAGGCTGATTGGACTGGGGCTGCTGAGTCAAATGTGGTGAAAATGGCCGTAGGTCCTCCAGATGTTTCACTGACGGTTGGAGGCTCTGGTACTATTTGTGCAGGAAACAGCATTAATATTACGGTTGCTGCTTCTGATGCAGGTGTAAGCTACCAGTTAAGAAATGGTACCACTGACATCGGATCAGCTGTTGCAGGTACCGGGTCACCGATTTGTCTTCCAACGGGTATTATTAATGAAACCACTACATTCAATGTACTGGCTATTTTGGGTTCATGCTCAACTCAGTTAACTCAAACAGCAGTGCTCACAGTGCCTTCCGCGGTAAGTATCGGGGCCTTCTCACCAACTTCAACAACTGTTTGCCAGGGTGCTCAAACTGTTACGATTTCAGCTCCGGTTGTTACCAATAACATCAGTCCGATCGTGTATAGTTTGGATAACGACTCCCGAGTGTTTATAGGGAATTCCATTAATGCTTCAACCGGAGCTGTTACCTTATCAGCTAACTGGTTTGGAACCGCCACCGTAACCGCTACGGCGGCCGGATGTAGCGGATCCGTGACAACTGAATTTGTTATTCATGTGACTCCAATAACACCAACAGTAACCTATTCTCCTGCATCAACCACCATTTGCCAGGGCTCGGGTACGGTAAATGCAGTCGCCACAACGGTTACCAATGCCACTACACTGGTTTACAGTCTGGATGCCACTACTCTTGCCCATTCCGGCAACAGTATTAATTCATCAACCGGGGTAGTCACTTTGGCATCCGACTGGAGTGGTACTTCAACTGTTACGGCAAAAGCTACCGGCTGCTCAGGAATTGTCGTTACGGCTGATCTGGCTATAACCACAACGCCTACGGTAACTATTACCGCGTACAATCCATCTGTAACTAATCTTTGTATGGGTTATCAGGAGATCAACGCCAGTACCACCTCAAACAACATAAGCAGTGATATCGTATATAGTCTGGATGCTACTACTCTGGCTCATTCAGGAAACAGTATCGATTATTGGGGACGAATTATCTTTGCAGCCGACTGGAACCAGACTTCCACCCTCACCGCTACTGTAAACGGATGTAACGGACCGGTCTCCACTCAAAAGCAATTCAAATTCCCCACAGGGGCAACTATCGAACCATTCGCACAGGCGCCGATAACCGTATGCCAGGGTGCTCAGGTAATTCCAATCGATGGGACTACCGGTGCCAATGGTTTGGGCCCGATTGTATATAGTTTGGATAACAACTCCCGAGTGTTTATTGGTAATTCCATTAACTCATCCACCGGTACGGTTACTCTGACCTCGGCCTGGTATGGAACCACTACCGTAACAGCTACGGTGATCGGATGTAGCGGATCAGTGACAACGGATTTTATTATTCATGTGACCCCAACAACACCAACAGTTACCTATTCTCCAACTTCAATCACCGTTTGTCAGGGCTCCGGAACAGTAAATGCAGCTGCCACAACAGTTGCAGATGCCACTACACTGGTTTATAGTTTGGATGCCACTACTCTTGCTCATTCCGGCAACAGCATTAATTCATCAACCGGGGTAGTCACACTTGCATCCGACTGGAGTGGGCCTTCAACAGTTACTGCTAAAGCTACCGGCTGCTCAGGAATTGTCGTTACGGCTGATCTGGCTATAACCACAACGCCTACTGTATCTATAAAAGCGTACAATCCATCCACGGTTAATCTTTGTATGGGTTATCAGGAAATCGACGGCAGTACCACGGCATCAAACATAAGCAGCGACATCGTATATAGTCTGGATGCCACTACTCTGGCTCATGCAGGAAACAGTATCGATTACTGGGGAAGAATTATTTTTGCAGCCGACTGGAACCAGACTTCCACCCTTACCGCCACTGTAAACGGATGTAACGGACCCGTTTCCACTCAAAAGGTCTTTCATTTCCCCACAGGGGCAACTATCGAACCCTTCGCACAGGCGCCGATCACAGTATGCCAGGGGGCTCAGGTGATTCCTATCGATGGGACTACCGGTGCC